>Ga0105046_10004384_pt1 | contig 22466 bp, 16 predicted proteins | sample MAT03_FD_78385 | JGI IMG/M metagenome (GOLD analysis project Ga0105046, IMG submission 78385) | Freshwater microbial communities from Lake Fryxell liftoff mats and glacier meltwater in Antarctica - MAT-03 (megahit assembly) | ecosystem: Environmental > Aquatic > Freshwater > Ice > Liftoff...
AGTGCGGCGTCCATGCCGGCATGGTAAGCCGCGCACGGCCCCGGGCTGACGAGACGGCTGACGAAAGGGCCGCCGTGGGCACGAGCGGAGGGCGTCAGAGGGTTCGGGCCGCCCGGCGGGCCTCGAGCACCGCTTCGAGCACGGTGCGCGGGGCGACGCAGTCGCCCACGCGGACCGCCGCACCGGGCAGCGGATCGGTCGGCAACCGGAAGCCGCAATCGACGACGGCCACTGCGTCGATGGCGCGCCGTTCGCCGCTGAATCGGTCCTGCACGTCGATTGCTCCCGCTCGAACGGCCCGCAGCAGTGTGCGCCTGGCGATCGTGACGCCGCCCTGCGCCAGGCGCACGTTCGCCGGCGCGAGATCGCCGCTGCGGCTGAGCTCGTTGCCGGCGATCTGGTCCTGGGTGATCAGTACCGCTCGGTCACCGAGTTCCTCGGCGAGCGCCACGGCGATGGGGCCGCCGATCGGGTCGTACAGCGCGATGGTTCCCTCGGTCGGCAGCGTCACCGTGCCGCTGCGCACATCGACGATGTCGAACACCACGGCATCGTCGGCGATCTCGTACTCGCGCAGGCCGGGCCGGGCACCGGTGGCCTGCACCGTGTGCGGACGGTCGGCGAGGTGGGTGCCGTCGCTGTCGAGTTGCACGGTCACCTGGAGGCGATCGCACTCGGCCACGAGCCAGTCGACGAACGGGCGTGCCGGGCCGGTGAGACCGGCCACGCCGCCCAGTCGGTCGCCGCGCTCGACGACGGTGACCCGATGGCCGCGGGTGGCTGCGACGCGAGCGGTCTCGAGGCCGGCCACACCGCCGCCGATCACCGTGACATCGCACGCCGAGCGGGTGGCGACGTACCAGTCGGGGTCGCTGCTCTCGTGGCCGGTGCTGGGTTCGACGACGCACGTGATGATCGGGTTGCGCGCGTCGCGCACCTGACAGGTCTGGTTGCAACGGATGCACGGTCGGGCCTGTTCGCCGCGGCCATCGGTGAGCAGGCGGACGAGATCGGGATCGGCGAGCTGGGCCCGCGTCATCTCGACGCCGTCGGCAACACCGTCGTCGAGTGCCCACTCGGCCTGTCCGGCGTCGACGACGGAGCCCTGCAGGAACACGGGCGTGCTGGGCACGACCGCACGGATGCGCCGGCACAGGTCGATGTTGAAGCCGGCGGGCTCGTGGTGGTCGGGCCGCGTCTTGTCGGCCGAGAAGATGGCACCGCGCACCACCACCAGGTAGTCGATGCCGGCCGCGACGAGCACCGGCGCGAGCTGCGCGGCGATGTCGGGGGTGATGCCGGCCCATGGCGCGAGCTCGTCGCACGACAGGCGCAGACCGACGATCGCATCGCCCGCCGCGCGGCGGACGACCTCGATGACCCGTTGGCCGAACAGGTGGCGGACCTCGCCGTACTCGTCGCCACGATGGTTGGTGAGCCCGGAGAGGAACTGGCGCACCAGGCTGTGCTGGCCGGCGTTGATCTCCACGCCGTCGCAGCCGGCGTTCACCGCTGCCGCTGCCGCTGTCGCGAAGCCGGCGATGACGGCATCGATGTCGCGTGCCTCCATCCACTTCGGCACTTCGCGCGTGTTCACCTCGGGCACGCGCGACGGGGCCCACAGCGGTGCCTGGCTGTAGGCGCTGGAACCCTGGCCGCCCGCGTGGTCGAGCGAGGCGATCACCAGTGCTCCGTGCGCATGACACGCAGTGGCGATCGCCGACCAGCCATCGGCGCACCGTTCGGCGAGCGGCGCCCGCTCGTACGGCCAGTCGCTCGCATGCACGCTGGCGCCCTCGGTGACGATCACACCGCAGCCGCCCCGTGCCCGTCGGGCGTAGAACGCGGTGTGCTGTGCGGTGAACCGACGATCGTCGTCGGCGAGGTTGGTGACGATCGGCCCGAACATCACCCGGTTCGGTGCGGCGACCGCGCGCAGCTGCAGCGGTTCGAGCAGACGCATCTCAGTCGGCGACACGCTCGAGCACGAACACGGGGATCGTGCGCTCGGTCTTGGCCTGGTAGTCGGTGAAGAACGGCATGATCGCCGCCTGCTGGTCGTACAGGCGCTGACGCTCGTCGCCATGGACCTCCCGTGCGTGCGCTGCGTAGGTCACGTCGCCGTACTCGACGGTGACCTCGGGGTTGGTGACGAGGTTGTGGTACCAGGCGGGGTTGGAGGGTGCGCCGCCCATCGAGGCGATGATCACGATCCGCACCGCGTCGGGCGCATCAGCCGCGGTGTCGGTGCTGCACACCAGCGGGGTGGTGCGGCGGACACCGCTCTTCGCGCCGGTGTGGGTGACGAGCACCATCGGCTTGCCCTCGAAGAAGCCGCCGACCACACCACCTCGCTCGCGGAACTCGGTGATCACCTTGGCATTGAAGTCGTCGACATCGCTCACGGCGGCGACGTTACCCGGCGATACAGCTCAGTGGGATTTCGACGGATCACGGCTCGCGGACAGCTCGCTGCCGCGCGCCAGGCGCTTGATGTTGTCGGTGTGGCGGAGCATCACCAGCAGGGCGAGGCCGACGGTGGCGCCGATCTCCCAGGCGGGACTACCGCCGAGCGCAATGCCGATCGGGAGACCGATCGCGATCACGAGCGAGCCGAGCGATGCGGTGCCCGTGCCCTTGCGAACGGCCAGCCACACCGCGGTCAGCACGACGAAGACGATCGGGTGGAGCACCACCATCGCGCCGCCCACGGTCGCGACACCCTTGCCGCCCACGAAGCGGCGGGTGGCCGGGTACATGTGGCCGATCACGGCCGCGGCGACGAACACGTACGCCATCAGCGGTTCGTCGAGCGCGAGCCCGACGGCGGCCGGTATCGCGCCCTTCAGCCCGTCGAGTACGAAGACGAGGACGCCCCAGCCGGTCCCCATCGTGCGGGCGACGTTCGAGGCGCCGGGGTTGCGCGAGCCGACGGCAGTGATGTCGATGCCCTTCGCGCGCGCCATCATCACTGCGCTCGGGAAGGTGCCGAGCAGGTAGGCCACGGGCACCAACCCCCAGATCATGCCGGTACTGTACGCCCGCAGCCCCGCCGCATCACCGGTCGCAGCCCGGTCGGCGGGGCCGCCGACGGGCTCAGTTGCCGGCGACGGGGATGAGCTTGCGGGTGAGCGCGATCGGCTTGCTGTGGTCCATCGCCGGCTTCGGCGTGAGCGCTGCGTTCACGGTGGCGAGCGCGTCGTCGGCGGCGCCGCGGACGCATTCCGGGTCGGGACCGTCGAGGGGCAGACCGGTGAAGAACTTCGCTGCCATGCAGCCGCCCTGGCACGCATTCCAGCTGCCGCAGCTCGCGCACGCCCCGGCCGACTGTGGCTCGCGCAGCTCGAGGAACAGCGCGCTCTGCTTCCACACCTTGCTGAAGCCTCCCTCGTCGCGCACCGAGCCGGCCTTGAACTCGTCGTGGATCACGAACGGGCAGGCGTACACGTCACCGATCGGGTCGATGAGGCACACCACGCGACCGGCTCCGCACATGTTCAATCCGGGCAACGGATCGCCGAGCGCGTTGAGATGGAAGAAGGAGTCGCCGGTGAGCACCTGCTCGCCGTTGGCCATCAGCCAGTGGTAGATCTGGCGCTGCTGGGCGTTGGTGGGGTGCAGGTCGTGCCAGGTGTCGGCGCCGCGGCCGCTGGGGCGCAAGCGGGTGACCCGCAGTTGGGCGCCGTAGGAGTCGGTGAGCGCCTTGAACGTGTCGAGCTGGTCGACGTTGTGGCGGGTGACGACGACGCTCACCTTGAACGGGCCGTTGCGCTCGACGAACCCGGCCTCGGTCAGATGGTCCATCGCCCGACGGGCCATGTCGTAACTGCCGACGCCGCGCACGGCGTCGTTGGTGGCGGCATCGGTGCCGTCGAGGCTGATCTGGATGTCGAGGTAGTCCATCGCGGTGAGCCGACGGGCCTTCTCGGCGTCGATGTAGGCGCCGTTGGTGGAGAACTTCACACCGATGTCGCGGCCGATGGCGTACTCGACCAGCTCGAAGAAGTCGCGACGCACCATCGGCTCGCCACCACCGATGTTGATGTAGAAGACCTGCAGATCGTGCAGCTCGTCGAGCACTCGCTTGGCCTCGGCGGTGGTGAGCTCGCGCGGGTCGCGCTGACCGCTCGACGACAGGCAGTGCACACACGCGAGGTTGCACGCGTAGGTGAGCTCCCACGTGAGGCAGATGGGGGCGTCGAGGCCGTGCTTCAGCTGGCCGACGAGGGATTCAACGCTCACGGACGATCTCCGAGGACTTGAGGGATGCGAATGCCGTGGCGAAGTTCGGCCATCGGGCGGGTGCGATCTCGCACGCCTCGAGGGTGGCGGCGAGCGAGGGATGGTCGCCCAGCTGGCGGGCGACGGCCACCATGTCGAGGTGCTTGAGGAACACGAGCCGGCGGTTGCCGTAGTGATAGGCGAGCGCGCCGAACGGTTCGGGGCGCAGCGCCACCTGCGGGTGCAACTCGAGCGCCTGCTCGAGCAGCGCGGTACCGCCTGACTGGTTCATCCGATCAGTAGACGCCGCACATGCCGTCGATCGAGATCTCCTCGACCAGCAGTTCTTCCTCGACGAGTTCGGCCGACTGGATGTCGGCCGACTGGGCGTTGACCCGCTGGTTGTCGACCCGCTGGTTGTCGACCCGCTGGTTGTCGACCCGCTGGTTGTCGACATGGCGTTCCTGGATGTTGTCGTGCTCCATGCGAGCGAGCGTAGCGGGCCGGGTAGGGCGGCGTCCTGCCCGGATAGGGTCGAGATCCCTGTGTCGACACCTGATCCGTTCCCCGAACTCCCGCTCGAACGCGACCGGTTGGCGTTCTCGCGCGCCTGCCGCGACTCGATGATCGAGCGGTTCTCCAGCGTCGATCCCGACGCGTCGGCCGATGCGTTCACCAAGGAGTACGTCGAGGTCACCGTCGCCGAGGCGCTCGAAGACCTGCAGACGCCGGGCGCCGGTGATTTCTTCGGCCGCATCACCGAGGAGCGCCGGATCGACGTGCCGGTCGGCGCTGTGAGCGACACGTTCTACATCGGGCGCCGGCACATCGAGGACGAGCACCACGAGCCCGTCGTGGTCGACTGGCGGGCGCCGATTGCCGCGCCGTTCTACCGCGCCACCGGTGTCGACCCCTTGGGGCTCGCCCACCGACGGCGGTTCACGCTGGTCGATGGCGAGCTGGCTGCGTACCTCGATGAGCAACTCGACGACCCGGATGCTGGTGGGGCGGCCTCGGGAGTTCCTGATCCGGTGCTCGCCGAGATCGGCGCCGCCCGCACCGGCGCGATGCGCGAGATCGTGGCCACCATCCAGGCCGAGCAGGACGTGGTGATCCGCGCACCCATCGATCAGTGCCTCGTGGTACAGGGCGGGCCGGGCACGGGCAAGACGGCGGTCGGCCTGCACCGTGCGGCGTACCTGCTGTTCGAACACAGGCGCCGGCTGGTGCGCGACGGTGTGCTCGTCGTGGGGCCGAACGCCGTGTTCCTCGACTACATCGGCAACGTGCTGCCGTCGCTGGGCGAGCGCAGCGTGCAGCAGCGCACGGTGCTCGACCTGTGCATCCCGCGCCTCGAGTCGATGACCGGTGTCGACCCCGACGAGGCCCGCCGCGTCAAGGGTTCGCCAGCGATGCTCGCGGCGCTCGAGACGGCGGTACTGCGCCACGTGCAGATGCCCGCCGATGCGGTGCGCCAGCCGTTCGGTGCGCGCACCCTCGTGTTCGAACCCGACGAGATGGGGGAGTGGATCGCGTTGGCGTTGAACGGCAACCTGCCCGTGAACCGTCGTCGTGAGTCGTTGAAGCCGATCATCGATCGCGTGCTGCTGCAACGCACCGGCAAGGACGGGGCCTACACGAAGATGGACGTGCTGCGCCCGGTGCTCACCAAGTGCTGGCCGGCGGTGCAGCCGGTGAAGCTGGTCGACCAGTTGCTGGCCGAGCACGGGTTCGGGCCGTCGGGCAAGAAGCGCCAGTGGACCGCGGCCGATCAGCTGCTGGTCGACGAGGCCAACACGTTGCTCAACGGCACCCCGTTCGCGTTCGGTCACGTGGTGGTCGACGAGGCCCAGGACCACTCCGCTGTCGCCCTGCGCGTCATCGGCCGACGCAGCCCGACGGGTTCTATGACGGTGCTCGGCGACCTCGCGCAGTCGACCACCCCGGCAGGACAGGACGACTGGGAGGTGGCGCTCGGCCACCTCACCCGCTCCACTGGGTCGGTGGCCCGCCTCACGATCGGCTACCGCGTGCCCGGGCCCGTGCTCGACGTGGCCAACCGGCTGCTGCCGCACTCCGGCGTGTCGACGGTCGCCAGCACCAGCGTGCGCGTCGACGGCACCGAGCCGGTGGTGGTGCGCACGACCGGCGCGGAACTGACGTCGCGAGCGGCCGACGAGGTGGTGGCTGTACGCCATCGTCATCACAACACCGGCGTGGTCGCTCCCGACCGACTGTTCGACCCCCTCGCCGCCGCGCTGGCCGCGCGTGGCCTGCGGGCGGTGCGCAGGGTGCAGCAACTCGAACGCAACGACGTACCGATCTTCGGCGCCGAGGCCGTGAAGGGTCTCGAGTTCGACGGCGTGGTGGTGGTGAACCCGGCCGAGATCGTCGCCGACGGTGGGCCGAACCGTGGTGCCCGCCTGCTGTACGTGGCGATGACGCGCGCCGTGCAGGTGCTGCACCTGGTCAGCGACGGCGATCTCCCGGCCGAGCTCGATGGCTGGCGGCCGATCGCTCCGGAGTGATCGGCTGACTGCGGCAGGTACCCAGTCGACTGGCTAACGTCCGGAGCACTGTCGTCTACGACCTCTGGGGGGTCCACGTGAAGACCAAGGCTGCCATTCTCTGGGAAGTCAACACGCCGTGGAGCGTGGAGGAGATCGAGCTCGATCCGCCGAAGGCGGGCGAGGTGCTGGTGAAGATCGCCGCGAGCGGCATGTGCCACTCCGACGAGCATCTCGTCACGGGTGATCTGCCCTTCGCGCTGCCGATCATCGGTGGCCACGAAGGCGCCGGTGTGGTGCAGGAAGTGGGCGAGGGCGTCAGCTGGTTGGCCCCTGGCGACCACGTCGTGTTCGGGTTCATCCCCAGCTGCGGTCGTTGCCCCAGCTGTTCCACCGGTCACTCCAACCTGTGCGACCTCGGTGCGCTGATGGGCCTCGGTCGCCAGATCGACGGCACCGCCCGCCACCACACCAAGGGCACCGATCTTGGCCTGATGTGCATGCTCGGCACCTTCGCCCATCACACCGTGGTGAACGAGGCCAGCTGCATCAAGATCGACAAGGACGTCCCGCTCGACCGTGCCTGCCTGCTCGGCTGCGGCGTGGTCACCGGCTGGGGCTCAGCGGTGTACGCCGCCGAGGTGAAGCCCGGAGACACGGTGGCCGTTGTCGGCGTGGGCGGCATCGGTGCCAATGCGATCCAGGGCGCGAAGCTCGCCGGAGCGACGCGCGTCATCGCGATCGACCCGGTCGAGTTCAAGCGTGAGAAGGCGATGGAGTTCGGCGCCACCCACACGTTCTCGTCGATGGAAGAGGCACTGCCCGGCATCCAGGAGCTCACGTGGGGCACGATGGCCAACAAGGTCATCATGACCATGGGCGTCGGTTCCGGCGAGGTGATCGGGTCTGCGATGGCATTGGCCTCGAAGCGAGGGCGCGTGGTCGTCACCAACATCCACCCGGCGCTCGAGTACTCGGCCTCGATGAGCCTCCTCGACCTCACCCTGATGGAGAAGCAGCTGGTCGGCTCGCTGTTCGGTTCGGGCAACCCCCGTGCCGACATCCCGAAGCTGATCGGTCTCTACCGTGAAGGTCAACTCGACCTCGATGGTCTGGTCACCACGGAGTACACACTCGACGGCGTGAACGACGGCTACGACGCGATGCGGGCAGGTACCAACATCCGCGGCGTGATGAAGTACGACTGAGCCGTCACACCATGACATCGACGTCGGCGGGTCTCGTCGACCGGCTGCTCGGCCAGGTCGTCGGGCGCCGCCGCGAGCTGGAACTGGTGGTGGCGGCCCTCGCCGCCGACCGCCACATCGTGCTGGAAGGGCCTCCCGGCACGGGCAAGAGCACGCTGCTGCGTGCGGTTGCCCGCGAGCTCGGCATCGGTTTCGAGTTCGTCGAGGGCAACGCCGAGCTCACGCCGGCACGATTGGTGGGTCACTTCGACCCGGCCCGGGTGCTCAGCGACGGCTACACCCCCGACGTCTTCGTCGACGGTCCCCTGGTCACGGCAATGACCAGCGGGGCACTGCTGTACGTCGAGGAGATCAATCGGATACCCGAAGAAACCCTCAACGTGTTGATCACGGTGATGTCCGAGCAGGAGCTGCACGTGCCTCGCCTCGGGCGCGTGGCGTGCGCCCCGGGCTTCCGCCTCGTGGCGGCGATGAACCCGTTCGACGCCGTCGGCACGGCCCGTATCTCGAGCGCCGTCTACGACCGCATGTGCCGATTGTCGATGACGTACCAGAGCGCTCCCGACGAGGTCGCGATCGTGCAGCAGGCGGTCGCCGCACTGGACGCGACGAGTGCCGAACCGGAGTGGCTCGGCAAGGTCGTCGAACTGGTCCGGCGCACGCGCGAGCACCCCGAGTTGCGGGTGGGGTCGTCGGTGCGCGGCGCGATCGACATCGCGCTGGTCGCAGCCACGCTCGCCGACCTGCGCGGCCAGCCACCCCAGCAGCCGAGCGTCGGGCTCGACGCGGCGATCGTCGCCCTGTCGGGCCGGGTGCGCATGCGTGAGGGATCGCAGCGAACCAGCGAAGGCATCATCACCGAGCTGTGGGAAGAGATCTTCGGCCGTGTCGCAGGCGATGGCGACGGCATGGGTGATGAGGGAAAAGGTGGAGCCCCGACAGGGGCCACCAACTCTCGCTGAAGCAACCGCCACGGGCCAAGGAGGGCGCGGAAGCCGACGAGGCCGTGTCGGACGCCCAGAAGAAGACCACGTCCCGACGTGAGTTGGCGCGCAACCCGCGCTTCGAGCAGATGTCGCCCGAGGTGGGCGAGCTCGACGAGTCGGCGGTCGACGAGTCGATGCGCGACGACCCCGACGAGACGATGGCGCTGCTGGCCGACCTCAGTGCGGCCACCGACCCGAAGTTGCGCGAGCTGGCGCGGCGTCTGGCCGGTCGGCTGTTCCTCGAGATCAGCCGTCGCGGCCCCACACGGCCGAGGGGCGTGGGCAAGCTCGTCGAGCAGCGATACCGGCCGGACGCAGGTGATCTCGACATCGACGCGAGCATGGAGGCGATCGTCGATGCGGGTGGCGATCCCCGCCGCATCGATACCGAGCGGTTGCGGGTGCGCGGCTGGGTGCAGCCCGGCACGGCCCTGTGCCTGATGGTCGATCGCAGCGGCTCGATGGGCGGCAAGCCGCTCGCCACCTCGGCGGTGGCCGCTGCCGCCGTGGCGTGGCGGGCACCGGTCGACTACAGCGTGCTGGCCTTCGGCAAGGACGTGGTGGTGGCCAAGAGCCAGGACGTGCAGAAGTCCGGTGAGCAGGTGGTGAACGACGTGCTCGCCCTGCGCGGCTTCGGCACCACCGATCTCGCCGGGGCACTGCTCGTCGCCCGCGAGCAGCTCGGTCGCAGCCGGGCCGGTCGCAAGGTGGCGATCCTGCTCAGCGATTGCCGGGCCACGGTGGAGGGCGACCCGGTCGAGGCCGCTCGGGGCATCGACGAGCTGGTGATCGTGGCGCCCGAGGGCGACAGCGACGAGGCCGAGGCGTTCGCCAGACGAGTGGGTGCCCGGCTGGCCACGGCGGCGGGTCCGAGCAGTGTGGTGGAGGCGCTCGCCAGCGTGCTCAGCTGAACGGCGCGTCGATCAGAGCGGCCTGCGTGTCGGGTTCAGCACTCGACGTCCTTGGGCGGCACGACGCCGAGGATGTTCTCCTCGGGGCCGACCACGGTGTCGACGGGGCCTTGCTCGACCACGGTGGTGGTGGTCGAACCTCGGACGGTCGTGGTCGGTGCATCGGGATCGGTCGTGGTGGTGGTCGCAGGGTCGAACACCTGCGCCGGCGCACCGGCGAGCGGCGCCTCACCGCGGAAGATGGCGAGGATCGCCTGCATGTTGTCACCGTCGATCTCGGGGATCTGCACCGAGTTGTCGCTGACCATCGCGCTCCTGGACTGGATCTGGTACGACGCGATGCCACCCGGTTCGAAGTTGCGCAACACGCCCACGAACTCGAGCATCCGGGTGAGCGTGAGGCTCTGGTCGACCACCACGTTCTTCTGCGCCGCGTCGATGAGGCTGCGCGCGACCCCTGGATCGGTGACCCCGCGATCGAGGGCGGCCGAGAGCACGCGGCGGAGGAAGTCCTGTTGGCGCGACACGCGACCGAGGTCGCCGACCGGGTCGGTCCTCCACTTCCCGCTCTCGTCCATCCACTGGTACTTGCGCGAACGTACGTAGGCCAGTGCATGGTCGCCGTCGAAGGTGAAGCAGCCGGCCTGGGTCACGTTGAGGCCGGTGTTCACATCGCGGGCGGGGAACTCGAACGGTACGGCGACACCACCGAGACCGTCGACGATGGTCTTGAAGGCGCAGAAGTCGATCTGGATGAAGTGGTCGGGCCAGATGCCGAAGTTCTTCCAGATCGTGTCGATCAGCCGTGTGGGGTCGTCGCGCACATAGGCCGAGTTGATCCGGTTCTTGCTGCCGCGCCCCGAGATGTTCACCCACAGATCGCGGGGGAACGACAGGATCGCGGCCCGCTTCGTCGCGGGATCGACGCGCATGATCATGATCGTGTCGCTGCGCTCGCCCATGCTCTCGCGGTTGCCGAACGCTGGGGCGTACAGCGAGTCGGGATCGATGCAGGCGTTGTTGTCGGCGCCGGTGATGAGGAAGTTCTTCGCCTCGGGATCGGCGTCGGGGAACGTCGCCACGGGCGCCGACGAGCCGTCGACCTGGGTGACATCGACGACGACGGAACCATCGGGTGCGGCGGTGGCGCCCGGTTGGGTACTGATCGTGATGCCGGTGATCGCCGTGGCGGGTGGCGCCTCCCCGAGTTCGACCCGATTCAGGGTGTTGCCGTAGTAGCGGCTCACCACCAGTGCGCCGGCGCCGCCGAAGCACGCCAGGATGACGACGAGGTTGAGTGCCAGCAGCATCCGTTGCGGCCACGTGCGGTGGCGCCGGTGCGACCGACGCGTCGCCGTCTCGACCACGGGTACCTCGACCACGGGACCCTCGACTGGTGCCGTGGCCCCAGTGGCACCGCCGGGCGTTGGCGTCGGCGGCAGCGGTTCGGGGGGAGGGACCGGCAAGGACATGGCGCATCCAGGGTACAACCGCGACCAGCGCCGAACCCGTCAGGGTGTGAGCGTGCGCCGGCCGATGAGGGCGCAGGCGGCCGGCGTCGGCGGTCAGTACGCGATGATGCCGCGGATGTTCTCGCCGTTGCGCATCGCCTCGTAGCCGACGTTGATCTCGTCGAGGGTGTAGCGCTGGCTGATCAGCTCGTCGAGCTTCAACGTGCCGTCGCGATACATGCCGAGCAGGCGCGGGATGTCGGCGCGGGGATTGAGCGATCCGAAGATGGTGCCCTTGATCTCCTTGTTCCACATCGCCAGCTGGAACAGGTTGACCGCGGCGTGGGTCTGGGTCATCGGTGCGATCGCGGTGACCACACAGGTGCCGCCCTTGCCGGTGAGGCCGAGGCCGAGTTCCATCATGTCGCCGTAGAGCACCCCCGGGGTCATGATCACCTTGTCGGCCATCTGGCCCCAGGTGAGCTCGGTGACCGGGTTGACGGCCTCTTCCATCGACGAGAACGTGTGGGTGGCGCCGAACTCCATCGCCTTCTCCCGCTTGAACTCGACGGGATCGATCGCGATGACGTGCTTGGCGCCGGCCATCTTGGCCCCCTGCACGGCATTGATGCCGATGCCGCCGATACCCACCACGACGACGGTGTCACCCGGCGCCACAGCGGCGCGGTTGGTGGCCGATCCCCAACCGGTGGCCACCCCGCACGACACGAGGGCGACGCACTCGAGGGGAAGGTCGTCGTCGACCTTGATCAGCGAGTCCTCCGACACGCATGCGTGGTTCGAGAACGTGCCGAGCTTGGCGAGCAGGCCGACCGGCTGGTCGCCCCTCACGAAGTGGCGGTGCGTGCCGTCGGTGATCATGCCGCCCCCGAGGGTGCCGCGGCCGTTGTCGCACAGGTTCTGGCGACCAGTGCTGCAGTAGCGGCAACGGCCGCAGCTGGGCACGAAGCTGGCCGACACGTGGTCGCCGGGCTTGACGCTCGTGACGCCGGCGCCCACCTCGAGCACCACCCCGGCACCCTCATGGCCGCCGATGAGCGGGAAGATGCTGTCGATGCCCATCATCGCCAGCACCTCGTCGGGGGGCACCATGTCGCCGGTGACCATGTGCTCGTCGCTGTGGCACATGCCGGCGGCCTTCCACTCGACGAGCACCTCGCCGACTCGCGGTGCGTCGATGGTGATCTCCTCCACCTGCCACTGCTGACCCAGCCCCCACAGAACCGCTGCGCGTGTCTTCATCCCGCGGTTGTAGCAGGCGTCGGCACCCCGATCGTCAGGGGACGTCGTGCGGGTGACGGCCCCCCGGATTCGATCAGTCGGCGGCAGGTGCGGCGGGCGCGACGGGTGCGAGCACGACGTCGCAGACGATCTGCTCGGCCGGCTCGAACGTCACCGTCGTGATCGACCCGGCATCGCGCAGGTCGGCGAGCGCCGACTCGACAGCGGTTCGTGCCGGGTCGGGCGCGTGCACGACGAGCGACTCGATCGCTGCCCGCTGGCTGACCTTCGCCTCGGTCTTCGCCCGGCGCACCTGGGCGAGCACCTCGGAGACCGGGTCGATGGCAGCGGCGGCCTCAGCGGCGGCGAGGGCCTGTGGCAGTTCGGCCGACGTGGGCCAGGTGGTGCCGTGGACCGAGCCGGTCTGCCACCAGCGCCACACGTCGTCGGTGACGAAGGGGAGCACGGGGGCGAAGGCGCGGGTGACGGCCGACAGCGCGAGCCGCAGCGCGGCTCGGGCCGACTGCGCTCCGGTCTCGTCCTGGGTGCCGTACGCGCGGGCCTTCACGAGTTCGACGTAGTCGTCGCAGAACCACCAGAAGAAGCTCTCGGTGCGCTCGAGCGCCCGTGCGTAGTCGAAGCCGTCGAACGCGACGGTGGCCTCGTCGAGCACCGCAGCGAGACGGCCGAGCATCGCCCGGTCGATCGGTGTGCTCACGGTGGCGTCGTCGGTCGGTTCACCGAAGCCGAGCACGAACTTGCTGACGTTCAGCAGCTTCAACGAGAGCTTGCGGCCGATCTTCATCTGGCCCTCGTCGAACGCTGTGTCGACGCCAGGGCGGCCCGAAGCCGCCCAGTAGCGCACGGCATCGGTGCCGTACTGCTCGAGCAGGTGCATCGGGGTGACGGTGTTGCCCTTGCTCTTCGACATCTTCTTGCGATCGGGATCGAGGATCCAGCCCGACAGCGCGGCGTGACGCCACGGCGGAGTGCCGTGCTCGTGGTGGCTGCGCACCATGGTGGCGAACAGCCAGGTGCGGATGATGTCGTGACCCTGCGGACGCACGTCCATCGGGAACACTCGGTCGAACAGGTCGTTGGAGTCACCCCAGTCGCCTGCGATCTGGGGGGTGAGCGACGACGTCGCCCAGGTGTCCATCACGTCGGGGTCGCCGATGAACCCACCGGGCACATTGCGCTGGTCGGCCGTGTAGCCGTCGGGCACATCGGTGCTCGGGTCGACGGGCAGCTCGTCTTCACGCGGCACCAGCACGGTGGCGTAGTCGGGGCTGCCGTCGGCGTCGACGCCGTACCAGACGGGGATCGGAACGCCGAAGTAGCGCTGACGGCTGATCAGCCAGTCACCGTTCAGGCCGCCCACCCAGTTGTCGTACCGGTGCTGCATGTACGGCGGGTGCCACGCGAGCTCGTTGCCGCGCTCGACCAGGGCGTCGCGCAGGTCGTGGTCGCGGCCACCATTGCGGATGTACCACTGCCGCGTCGCGACGATCTCGAGCGGGCGGGTACCGCGCTCGTAGAACTTCACCGGGTGCTGGATCGGCCGGGCATCGCCGAGCATCTCGCCGGATGCCTGGAGCAGCTCGACCGTCTTCTTCTGCGCCTGTTTGGGCGTGAGTCCGGCGATGTGCGCGTACGCCTCGCGGCCGGCGTCGGTGGTGATCCACTCCGGTGCCTCGGTGGCGAAGCGGCCGTCGAAGCCGATGAGCGCCCGCGACGGCAGGTTCAGCTCGCGCCACCAGGTGACGTCGGTGATGTCGCCGAAGGTGCAGATCATCGCGATGCCGGTGCCCTTCTCGGGATCGGCAAGATGGTGGGCGAGCACCGGCACCTCGACACCGAACAAAGGCGTGGTGACCGTGGTGCCGAACAGCGGCTGGAAGCGCGGGTCGTCGGGGTGGGCCACCATCGCCACACAGCTGGCGAGCAGTTCGGGGCGGGTGGTGTCGATCACCAGATCGGTGGGGCCACCGTCGGTGGTGTCGGTGCGGTGGAACGCGAGCTGGTGATACGCACCAGCGACGTCGCGGTCCTCCATCTCGGCCTGAGCCACCGCGGTGCGCTCGTCGATGTCGTACAGCGTGGGCGCGTCCTGCTGGTAGGCCTCGCCGCGGGCGAGGTTGCGCAGGAACGCTCGCTGGCTGACACGGCGGGCCCGGTCGCCGATGGTGGTGTAGAGCAGCGACCAGTCGACCGACAGGCCGAGCCGGCGGAACAGCTCCTCGAACGCCTGCTCGTCGAGATGGGTGATCTCGCGGCAGAGCTCGACGAAGTTGGGGCGGCTGACGGGCGTCGCACGATGATCCTTCGGCACGTCACCGTGGAACGGCGGCGTGAACCCGGTGTCGTACGGCAGGGACGGATCGCAGCGCACACCGGTGAAGTTCTGCACTCGGCGCTCGGTGGCGAGGCCGTTGTCGTCCCAGCCGATGGGGTAGAAGACCTGCTTGCCACGCATGCGCTGGAAGCGGGCGACGGTGTCGGTGTGGGTGTAGCTGAACACGTGCCCGATGTGCAGCGAACCGCTGACCGTGGGCGGGGGCGTGTCGATCGCGAACACCTGGTCGCGGGTGGCGGAGCGGTCGAAGCAGTAGACGCCCTCGGTCTCCCACTGCGCGACCAGCACCGACTCGATGCCGTCGAGGGAGGGCTTGTCGGGGATGCCGGATGGACTGCTCATAGCCCGCCAAGGCTACCGGTGGCCGGCCGCTCGCTCCGGCGTCGATTCGGCCCCCGACGACGGCAACGGCCCGGATCGCGCCTGCTGGGCAGGGCGATCCGGGCCGGGTGCATCGCGTCGGGAGGGTCCGACGGCGCGTGCGGACGTTCGATCAGAGATCGATCGGGCGCAGCACGCGATCGACGCCGTGCACGTATCCGTTGGCCAGCTCGCCGCCGCCGACGCTGATCTTGTTCAGGAACGCGTTGCGGGCGTTCGGGTCGGCGTCGACGAACTGCACGAACGCCGCCTTCTTGCTGATCACGTCGACCGTGAACGTGCCGCCACCGAGGGTGGTGACCTGGACGTTGTCGCTGGCGAGCACGTCCTTCGGGCCGAGCTTGGCGGGGATGATGTGGTACATGAGCACGGTCTTGATCGTGCCGGGGGCTGCAGCCTCGACGGCGAGGAGCGCATCGAGGACGGCCTGCTCGTTGCGCAGCTTCGTCTTGCTGAGGTCCTGGGCGAGCAGACGGAAGGCCCGATCGTTCGGGGCCAGCACGGTGAGCGCAGCGTCCTTGTTCGCTGCGGCGGGAACGAGGTCGGTGGCACCGACGGCCAGCAGCGCTGCGGTCAGCAGGTCGTAGTCCCGCCAGTTCTTGTCGAGCACATTGGCCTGGCCCGAGCCTGCGTCGTCTGACAGCAGCACGTCGGCGATGGTGAGGGACTTCGAGTCGGCCTTGCCCGAGGCGCCCACCGGAACGGTGGACGCAAGGACGGAGGCTGCTGCGGCGATGCTGAGGGCCGCGAGGGCGCGCTTGTACATGATGGGCTCCTGTGGTTTCCGAGGGCCGGGAAAGGCCCTGTCCGGGTTGGACCCGCTCTCGAACCGAACGGGTTGTCATCAGTACGGAACCCACCGGGGACCGGATGACGATTCCTCGTAGGCTCTCCGGCCATGCTGCACCTGTACGACACCGCCTCACGGGAAGTTCGCGAGCTCCAGCTCCGCGAACCCGGCACGGTGAGCATCTACCTGTGCGGTCCCACCGTGTACGGCCCGCCGCACCTGGGTCACGGCCGTGCCACGCTCGTGTACGACGTGCTGCGCCGCTACCTCGAGTGGAGCGGTCTGCACGTCCGCCTGGTCAGCAACATCACCGACATCGACGACAGCATCATCAACCGCGCCAACCGCGAGCAGCGGCCGTGGCAGGAGATCACCCACGAGTGCGAGGACGTCTGGTTCGAGGCGATGGGCAAGCTCGGCGTCGCCCGTCCGACCGATGTCCCCCGTGCCACCGAGTACGTCGACGAGATGGTGACGATGATCGTTGAGCTGGCCGACAGTGGCCGCGCCTACGTCACCGACGACGGCGTGTACCTGAGCGTCGAGAGCATCGACGACTACGGGCTCCTCGTGCACCAGCGCCTGTCCGACATGATCGAGGGCGGCGGCGACCGTGAGGTGTTCGGCGCCGGGAACAAGCACCATCCCGCCGACTTCGTACTGTGGAAGCTCGCCAAGCCCGGTGAACCATCGTGGCCCTCACCGTGGGGCGATGGCCGGCCCGGCTGGCACAGCGAGTGCGTCGTGATGAGCCTCGATCTGTTGGGCGAGGGCTTCGATCTGCACTGCGGTGGCATGGACCTCAAGTTCCCGCACCACGAGAACGAGCGGGCCCAGGCCGTGGCGCTCGGCAAGCGATTCGCCAACCACTGGATGCACAACGGCTTCGTGGTCGACGCCGAGGGCGAGAAGATGTCGAAGAGCCTCGGCAACGTCGCCAACCTGGTCGACCTGATGGAGCACTACGACCCGCGGGCGTACCGCATGCTGTTGTTGCAGTCGCACTATCGCTCTCCGGTGAGCGTGGGTCAGGACAACATCGACGCCTCGGTGAAGGCGCTCGCCGGTCTCGATGCGTTCGCTGCACGCACGTCGTCGGTGACCGCTGCTGCTCCCGATTCCGCCGTGCTCGCGACGTTCCGCGAGCGGATGGACGACGACCTCGACACACCCGGCGCGACGGCGCTGATGTTCGAGACCGTGCGGCGTGGCAACGCAGCGCTCGACGCCGGCAGCGACGACGCCGGTGCGCTGGTGGCAGCGGTGTACGAGATGTGCACCGCATTCGGGCTGGTGCTCAACGCCGGCGGCGAGGTGCCGGCCGATGCCGCAGCCACGGCAGCGGCGCTCGATGCGGCTCGTGCCGCCAAGGACTTCGCCGCCGCCGATGCCCTGCGTGCCGAACTGCAGGCCGACGGCTGGACGGTCGAGACCACCAAGGCCGGCACCACCCTCCGCCGCTGAGCTCCGTGAGCCAACGGCCGCGTCACGCGGCGTTTGGCTCACGAACAAGTCGCCTCCGTGAGCCAACGGCCGCGTCACGCGGCGTTTGGCTCACGGGAGGTCAGACGCCGTCGCCCCAGCCGGGGTTCTTCGTGGTGTCGATCGCGATGAAGGTGGCCTTCGAGCGCACGCACACGGTGCCCTCGGGGGTGACGAGCTCGCCGGTCATGAACAGCTTGCGACCCTCGCGTGATGCCAGGCGAACTCGACATGTGAGCGGCACGTGTAGCGGGGTGCCGCCCTCGTAGCGGATGCTCAACTCCCCGGTGAACCCGGGCGTGCGTGTGATCGACAACACGAAGCCGAAGACGTCGTCGAAGAGTGCCGACACCACGCCGCCGTGGCTGCGGCCGGGAGCGCCCTCGTGTGCCGAGCGGAGCGTGACGGTGGCCTCGATCTCGTCGCCGTCGCGACGGATCACGGGATCGAGACCCCAGGGGCTCGATCGACCGCTCACGGGTCGATCGTCGAAACCCGTGAACTCGATCTGGTCGTCGTTCGCGCCCCAGTCGTCGCCACGCTGGAAGCTGCCCGGCGCCCGGCTGCGCAGAGGGCCGGCAGCGAGTCGGGTGGTGAGTGCATCGAGGGTGGCGGCCACATCATCGACCAGCGAGTCGTCGGCCTCGTGCCCGATCAACGCGTGGCCGATGTCGCGCACGGCACGCCCGGCGCGAGCCCGGGCGTCGAGGTGCTCAGGATTCGTGAGGACCTGCTCGACCTGCTCGACCGGGTCGATGGTGGGCGTGGGCGCGCTGGTGGAGGAGGTGTCGGAATCGGGCATCAGGGCAGATGCTACGAGTGGCTCGCTGCCGTGGACGACCCCGCAAGGACCGCTTCGGGGGCGGTCGACCGCCGACCGGGAATGATGATCGCAGTGGCGAGGCGACCACGCATGGCGCGCATTTCGGCGTTGCAGCTGGAAGAATGTGGATCCCGTGACCTCCTTGGTCGATCCCCGTGCGCGCTCGGGGGACTCCGCTTCCCACCCGAGCCTTCGACCCATCGGCTCCGGCGCGCCCCGAGCGATGGGGTACCAGCCCAGCCTCGACGGCGTGAGGGCCGTGTCGGTGGTGGGCGTCCTGCTGTACCACGCCGGCTTCTCGTGGATGCAGGGTGGGTTCTTCGGGGTCGAGGTGTTCTTCGTCGTGTCGGGCTTCCTGATCACGTCGCTGCTGCTCGACGAGCGCGAGCGAACCGGCAGGGTGTCGCTCGGTCAGTTCTGGTTGCGGCGGGCGCGGCGGCTGCTGCCGGCGCTCGTGCTCGTACTCGTGGCCACCGGCGTGTACGCCGCGTTCTGGGGCGGCGCGCAGATGCAGTCCGATCTCCGTCGCGACTATCCGTGGGCGGTGTTCTACGCCGCCAACTGGGGACAGATCGTCGGCGGGGCCCAGTACTTCGGCAACCTGTCGCCGCTACGGCACCTGTGGAGCCTCGCGGTCGAGGAGCAGTGGTACCTCCTGTGGCCGCTGCTGTTCCTCGGGCTGGGTGCGGCAGTGCGACGCCTGCGGACGCGCGCCGTGGTGGTGCTGTCGGTGGCGGTGGGCGTGATGGTGCTCACCTGGTGGATGGCGCGAGCGCCGCAACTCACCGACGACCGGGTGAACCTGCTGTACCTGTCGACCTTCTCCCGGTCGAGCGGTCTGTTGCTCGGCGCCGGTGCTGCATTCGTGTGGCGGCCGTGGCGCAGCGTTCGTCCCCAGCACACGAGTGCCGGTGCCGGTGCGGCGACGGGTGCAGTCGTCGGAGTCGGCGGTACCGGGGTTCGGGTCGTGCCGCTCCCCCAGCGCAGCGGGTGGCCGTTCGACCTTGCCGCCGCCGCTGCCGTCGCGGTGTTGCTGTGGTCGTTCGTCGACGCCGTCCTCACCGACCGGGCCGTCTACCGCTGGCAGCTCCCGCTGGTGTCGGTCGCCTCGCTGGTGCTCGTGCTCGCCGTGGTGCACCCGGCGTCGGTGATCGCCCGGCCGGTGTTCGCGTTCCGGCCGCTCGCAGCGCTGGGCAAGCGCTCATACGGGCTGTATCTGTGGAGTTGGCCGGTGTCGGTGGTGTGCGAGGCGTACACCGGCTCGTGGAGCGCCTTCCTGCTCGCCATGGCGATCACCGCGGTGGTGTCGGAGCTGTCGTACCGGTTGGTGGAGACGCCCATTCGGCGGGGCGCACTCGGACGCTGGTTTGCTGCGGCGCGATCGCGGCAGTGGCACACGGTGACCGTGTCGGGGTCGTTGGCCGTCGTGGCGCTCGTGGCCCCACTGTCGTTGTTCTTCGTGCGTGCCGAGCACGTCGATCCGGCGGCAGGAGGGGCCGAGGCCGTGTTCGTGCTCGGGCAGGGCGGCGCCGGTCTCACGGCCACCACGGCGCCGGCGAGCGACCCGGTCGATTCGTCGACGCTCGATGCGCCCTCAGTGTCTGTCGATGATGCCACCACCGGCTCGTCGACGGCGACGGTAGAGGCGACGTCGTCGACATCCACGGCAGCGGCGGATGCTGCTCCCTCGTCCACCGATACTTCATCGGCGGCCACGGTGGCGCCGTCCACCGCGCCTGTGGTGACGGCTCCGGTGCTGCCGCGGCGGATCGTGGTGGTGGGCGACTCGATGGCGCACTCGCTGGCGATCAACCTGCCTACAGGCATCGGTCCGACGTTCGCGATCGAGAACGGTTCGGTGGAGGGTTGCAGCGTCTACGACGACGGGGACGTGCGCTCGGCGCGGAGCTTCTCGCGGTCGTTCGCCGATTGCTCGGGCTGGGCCGATCGGTGGGTCGAGGCCGCAGTCGATGCCCGGTCGGAACTCGCCCTCGTCGTGCTCGGAGCGTGGGACGTGTTCGACGTGGAGGTCGACGGTGTGCTCGTGCCGTTCGCAAGCCCCGAGGGTGATGCGCGGTTCGTCTCAGGGTTGCAGCGAGGGATCGATGCGCTCGTGGTCGAAGGGGTGCACGTGGCACTGCTGGAAGTGGCGTGCATGCGTCCACAGGACGTGAGAGGTGCCGGTGTGCCGGCGCTACCCGAACGTGCCGACGACGCGCGGGTGGCACACCTCAACGACATACTGCGGCAGGTGTCTGCGGCGCAGCCCGACACCGTGACGTTCGTGCCCGGTCCGGTGCAGTGGTGCACCGACGAGACGGTGTCGGCCGATCTCGGCTATCGCTGGGACGGTGTGCACGTCTACAAGCCAGGGGCGAACCTCGTCTACATGACGATCGCCCAGTCGCTGCTCGACATCCCACTCTGAACGGCAGCTGAACGGCGGCTGAACGGCCGCTGCTGATCGCCCGGCTGATCATCTGCTGACCGGATGGGCCATCCGAATGTGTCGGCTGGATCGAGGTGGACCGCCGCGATCCCGATGGACGCTCGTGTCGTGGCGCAGCTCGCAGATCAGTCGCGGGCGTCGGCAGTGCAGGCGGCGCCGGCGCACACGTCGACGAGGGTGTCGTCGAACAGGAACGCCGCCTTCTGCGCGCGCACGTCGGCATCAGCGCGCGGGTCCTCGTGCGAGTCGCGGCTGGTGCTCGGCGGCACGTTCTCGAACGGGATCGGATCGCTGCCCGAGTTCCAGATCACGAGACCCGATCCGCCGCTCGGGTATTCGATGCTGTCGAGATCCCAGCCGGGCTGCACCTCGCCGCTGCCACCGTCGGCGGTGACGGGTCGGTGGATCGGCACGCCCATCGTGCGCGCCGCGATCATCGCGGTGAGTTCGCTCACCTGCCAGTCCCCGAACGCGACGTGCAGCAGCACCTCCTTTGCCTCGGTGCCCGGGTAGGGGTCGTCGGTGATGTGCTGGACGTAGCCGGCGCCCTCGCCGCGATCCCAGAGCATCTGCGCGAGGGCGATCACGAGCACCCGGTCGAAGTCGTTCGGGTAGGCAGGCTCCATGATCGCCTCGTAGGTCTCGAAGTCGACCGACCGCTCGAGCAGCAGGCTGTAGTTCATGCCCACGACACCGAGCACCGACCGTTCGATGTCGGGCGACACCGCAGTGAGCATCAGCCCCATGATCCCGCCCTGGCTGTTGCCGTCGTAGTCGAGGTGGGCGGTGTCGATGAGCGGCGATCCGTCGGCGAACGAGAAGGTGGGATCGCTCACCAGACCGTCGTCGTGGATCATCAGACGGCCGAGGAAGATCTGGTTCAACACGCCCTGCTGCAGCCGGTCGGCCATGGTGGGGAAGCTCGAGAACTCGCCGAGCGTGGCGGCTGCGTTGCCGATGTCGTCCTCGCTCATGCCCGCCCACTTCGTGGCGCAGAACACCACGTTGTGCTCGTTGGCGAACGCGCGCACGTTGCCGGCGCGGATCTCGAGGTTCGAGCCGAGCAGACCGTGGCCGTACTGCACGAGATGGGCGGGCTCGGTTCCGGCGAGCGTCGCGTCGGAGATGGTGCAGGCGAATCCCACCTCGACGGTGCCGTTCTGCACGGGCAGTTCGTCGCCGCTGGGGGTCACCCCGTCGCCGTACGAGAACCGGTTGCCCGGCCCACCGTCGCCAGTGAGGTAGTTGGGCACCGTATACGTGCCCTCGACCAGCCTCGCGATGCCGCTGTCGGGTTCGCCTGGCGTGACCGAGGCGACGGTGAACGCCGGGGAGGCATCACCGAGCTGAGCGAGCGCGTCGTCGCGGATGTGGAGCATGCGGCCCGAGAGGTTCTCGGTGCTCGCGATGGTGAAGTCCCAGGCGAGCACCAGCTCGCTTCGGTCGACGCCTGCGGCACCGAGGGCGACGAGCGCGTTTTCCATCGAGGCGCGACGGCTCTCGATCGCGGGCAGGTCGGTGGTGAGCCGGTCGCGGTATGCCCTGAACACGTCGCTCGGTTCGATCGGTGCACCTGTGGTGTCGACCAGGTTGCGCAGACCGACGACGTAGGTGCCGCCCTCGTCGAGTGCGATGGCCGGGTGGATCGCCAGTACCCGG
>Ga0105046_10004385_pt1 | contig 22466 bp, 19 predicted proteins | sample MAT03_FD_78385 | JGI IMG/M metagenome (GOLD analysis project Ga0105046, IMG submission 78385) | Freshwater microbial communities from Lake Fryxell liftoff mats and glacier meltwater in Antarctica - MAT-03 (megahit assembly) | ecosystem: Environmental > Aquatic > Freshwater > Ice > Liftoff...
CAGCACGTGCCGATCGTGGCCCTCACGGCCCACGCCATGGCGGGTGACCGCGAGCGCTGCCTCGCCGCCGGGATGGATGGGTATGTGAGCAAACCGATCAATCGCCAAGAACTTTTCGACACCATCGAACGATTAGTGCCCTCATCGCCCAATGCCGCGAACGCGAACGCGATCGCACCATGTGGGGCACCGGCCGCCGCATGGGCGGTGCCGGCGGCAGCCGCCTCGGCAACAGCGCCCGCGGCGACACTCCAGCCCGCAGCGACACTCCAGCCCGCGGCGCTCATCGACAAAGCCGAACTGATGGAGAATCTGGGCGATGACCATGAACTTCTCGCGCAACTCGCGGCTACATTCCACGCCACCACGCCCAAACTCATGAATGACCTTCGCGCCGCCCTGAGCGCGGGGCAACACGAGGCCGTTAAGCAGTGGTCGCACAAAATGGCCGGCAAGTTCGGCGTGTTCTACGCCCACTCCGCCGTCACGGCGGCGCGCGACCTTGAGACCATTGGCAAGAGCGGCAACCTCGCCGCCGCGCCCGCCGCCATGGCCACGCTCGAAGCGCAGCTCGCCGCCGTCAGCGCGGCACTCAAGTCGATGTGCGGCTAAGGCCCGATCCCGTGGTACGATCACCCTGGCTCCATGAACACAGCAAACGTTCCAACTCCGGCCAGCGAAAACAGCGAGTTCTTCGCGCTGGCGCAGGGCGTATCGGGCACGTTCGGGGCCGTCGGCAAACCCCCGTCCTGGCTCAACCGCCTGACCGACGACCCTTCGCCCCACTGGTCGCTCGAGCGCCTTGCCGAGGCCCTCCCGGTGCTTGAGATCTTCATCACCGATGCGCAAGCCTTCTGGGAACAGGCCGAAGCCGGCCAGCTCTGTAGCGACCCGTGGACCCAGCCCGATCTGGCCGGTGGCGAAATTGCGCTGCAGGCAACGGCCGTCTTCGACGGCGAGGTGCGGTTGCTGGTGATCGCCGAGCCCGCCGTGCAGTCGAAGCGCGAGCGCGCCCTCGAGCAGGCCCGCCGTGATGCCCTTCTTGCCCGCGACCACGCCCGCATCGCCAGCCGCGTCGCCGACGAAGCCAACAAACTCAAGAGCCAGTTCCTTGCCAATATGAGCCACGAGCTTCGCACCCCGCTCAACGCCATCATCCTCTACAGCGAACTACTCACCGACGATGCCACCGACTTGGGACTCGACCGATTCGTTGCCGACCTCCGCAAGATCCACAACGCGGGCCACCACCTGCTGGGCCTCATCAACAGCGTGCTCGATCTCTCCAAGATCGAAGCCGGCAAGATGGAGATCTACTGCGAGTCTTTCGGGCTCGCCAAACTCGCCGCCGAAGTGGCCGACACCATTAAGCCCCTGGTCGCCAAGAACGACAACTGCCTCGTGATGGACATCGCCCCCGATGCCGGCAACATCCACAGCGACCTCACCAAGGTCCGCCAGATGCTCTTCAATCTGCTCAGCAACGCCACCAAGTTCACCAAGGTCGGCACCATCACGCTCAGCATTTCTCGCGAGGCGCAAGACTTCATCACGATCGCCGTCACCGATACCGGCATCGGCATGACCCCCGACCAACTGACCAAAATGTTTCAGGCCTTCGCGCAGGCCGATGCCTCAACCACCCGCAAGTATGGCGGCACCGGGCTGGGGCTCACCATCACCAAGAAGTTCGCCGAACTCCTGGGCGGTGATGTCGCGGTCGCCAGTGAGTTTGGAAAAGGCACTACGTTCACCGTCCGGCTCCCGGCCGCTGTCAAGACCGGCTGACGTCGGCCGCACTCCGTCCTTCAGGCCACCTTGGTTTCGCCGCTCGGTGCGCTGGCGGGAACCGGCGAGGCCATCAATCGCCGGAAGATCACCCGCCCGGCCATGAGCGCTGCCAACCCGCCGATCCACCACGGCAACCCGGCGATCAGCACAAACACCAGCCACGCCGCCGACTCGCTCAACTGCACCATGGCGCTCGTCCAAGCCTCGCTGACGCCCTTGCTAAACCGTGCGCCAAGGCTCGGTGCCACTTCCGCCAGTTCCGGCCCCGCCGCATCGGCGCGAATCACCACCAGCACCGTCGCCAGCGCCACCAGCCGCGACAACTTCGACTGCGCGCCCTCCATCCGCTCGATCGACTCGCGCACCCGTGAAATATGCTCGCGAAGCGACAGCACCTCGGCCAGCGGTGCGTTCGTACGCGAATCCAGCAGGCCCACCATTTCCTTCTCCACGCGACGCTCATTGGCAATCCGCGCTTCAAGGTCCACCGCCTGATCCGTCACATCCTCGCCCCCGCTCGACTCACTCGTCACATTCCCCAGCCCGCGAACGCCTGTGAGCACGGTCGACAATCGGCTCGCCGCCACCCGCAACTTCAGCGTCGCCTGAGCCGTGGGCCCCTCACCAGAAAATGACGACTGTTCGATGTACTCCCCCGAGGCCTCACTCAGCAGCGTGGAAACCGTGGCAAACACCACCTGCACCTCCGCCGCCTTGATCTCAATCGTCGCCTTGCGAATGACGGCCCGATCCATAAGCGTCGGCAGGGAGATGTTCACCGCGGGCAACGGGCTCGAAAGTCCATCGCTGGTCGCGCCCGCCGACGGGCCCTTGCGCTCATCGGCCGACCGCCCGGCAAGCGACGAGTTCATCATCCTTTTCATCGACTCTTCCTCGGGCGCGGCGGTGCTCGCCACACTGGCCGGTCCGCTCGGCATCACTGACTTGAGCGACGCTCTCGCTGCCATCCCCGCCACCTCACGAACCGGCGTCCGCCGCACACCCGCCGGCATCGCCGCCATCGTCACCAGCACGACTACCAGCGCAGCGCCACCCAGCCCCGCAACCGCCTTCATCCACCGCGAGAGCGGCCTGTTCGATACATTTGCCATCGCCCCCTGAAGCGCACGCAGCACGTTGGCCGGCCCGGTCGAGTAGGGGGATGATGTTTGTACAGAATTGCCGCGGTTTTCGTGGTTGGTGTTCATAGGGTCCTCCCCCGTGAAGGACGCCCGCCCTGCCATCGGTTCACCAATCTGGGCACTTTGCCAATGAAAAAGGGCACCGATTACTCGGTGCCCTTTATGGATGCTTCGGAAAAACCCACTCGCTTATGCCGAGGCCTTGCGCTGCACCCGCAGGTCAGCCAGGTTGCGACGCATGCGCGTGTCGATCTCGTCGATCACAAACTCAACGCCCCGGTTGTCCTGCTCGGGCAGGTCGTACATGAGGTTGATCATGATCTCCTCCATCACAGCGCGAAGGCCGCGGGCACCGGTCTCACGCTTGAGGGCCTTGATCGCAATGGCCCGCAGTGACGCATCGGTGAACGTGAGCGTCGCGCCCTCGCTGGCAAACTGGTGCTGATACTGACGCACCAGGGCGTTCTTGGGCTCGGTGAGAATGTTGATCATGCCATCGACCGTCATCGGCATGAGCGGCGCGAGAATCGGCAACCGACCCACGAACTCGGGGATCATGCCAAACTCGACCAGGTCATCGGGCTGCACCTGCGAGAGCAGCACCTGCCGCTCGGTCGCTTCGTCGGTCTCCACGCGCTGATCGGTAAATCCGATCCGCGCCTTGCCCACCCGCCGGCGGATGATCTCTTCGAGCCCCACAAAGGTTCCGCCGCAGATGAACAAAATGTTCGTCGTGTCGAGCTGAATGTACTGCTGCTCGGGGTGCTTGCGGCCGCCCTGCGGCGGCACGTTGGCCACCGTACCCTCGAGCATCTTCAGCAGTGCCTGCTGCACACCCTCGCCCGAGACGTCGCGCGTGATCGAGACGTTGCTGCTGGTCTTGCCGATCTTGTCAATTTCATCGATGTAGATGATACCGCGCTGGGCTGATTCAAGGTCAAAGTCGGCGCTCTGGAGCAGTTTGAGCAGCAGGTTCTCAACGTCCTCGCCCACATAGCCCGCCTCGGTCAGCGTGGTGGCATCGCCGATGGCAAACGGCACCTTGAGAATCCGCGCCAGCGTCTTGGCCAGCAGCGTCTTGCCCGAGCCGGTGGGACCGATGAGCAGAATATTGCTCTTGTCAAGCTCAATACCCGACGCTTCCTTGTCGGCCGACAGCCGCTTGTAGTGCGTGTGCACCGCCACCGAGAGGGCCCGCTTGGCCTGGTGCTGGCCGATCACGTACTGATCAAGGAACTCCTTGATCTGGCGCGGCGGCGGAATCTCGGTTAGCGAGGGCGCGCCCGAGCCGACCCGCTTGCGCTCCTGCTTGAAGATGTTCTGGCACAGGTCGGTGCAGTTGGTGCAGATATAGACGTCGTTGGGACCTTCGACCATCGGGCCCACTTCACGGCTGGTCTTGCCACAGAATGAGCAGGTGGTCAGCCGACGCCCGCGGAATCCCTTGCCATCATCTCCGGTACCTGCGTTGGTTGGGGGCATATCCGCTTGCTCCATCGCGAAAATTAAACATCGCGCCAATTCTTCGGCGGCTACGGTCGGGGACACTCTCCCCGTCTCCGGCCGTGAATGGCGCGCGTGTCAACGCGGCTGGCAGTGTATCGACGAAATTCGCCGTTGTCGTGAGCCACCCAGCGTCCTCTGTCATTATCTCTTCGCTTTGATGGTTTCACCCACTCAAATCGCGACAAATTGACTCGGGTTTCATCTTACCGCGTTCGGCTGGCTGGGCCCGCCCGCCGGCTCATGCTTGGCCCTTGGCCCGGGCCCGTGGCCGATCCATCGACGCACGAAGACGACCCGATAACTTCGCCTTGGCGGCGGCAAACTCCTCGTCGCTCAACTTCCCGTCGCGGTGCATGGCCCGGAGCGAGTCCATGAACCCGGGCGTGTGATCCTGTTCCGCCATTGACGACATTGATCGCCGCCGCACCCACAGCAGCAACACCGTTCCGGCGACCAACGTCGCCAGCAGCACGCCAATCGAGATGAAGTACCCCGTCGGGCTTCCCTTCGTGGCCCCCGTCTGGGCCACGGTGACCAGTGGCGCAAGCACGGCCGGCGCGAGCATGGGCATCAGCAGGTTGGTCGTGGGGTTCATCATCATCGGTTTGGGGAAGCGAGCACAAGGGGCCAATCGGGCGCGGGGACGGCCGGGCGCGGAGTTCGCCGCCCCCCCCGTCCCTCGCGGCAATCATGGTCTTTACGAGTTACTTGACGCGATGGCATCGCGAATCGGCACAATGAGGTTGGGGATGATCTTGGTCTCAAGCAGCTTTTCGCCGATGCTCGTGATGGTCTTGAACATGGTCGGCAGCTGCGCGATGTCGTCGATGGGTCCCTCTTTGCGAATCGTCACAAACACGCTCAGCGGTTCCGGTGGCACATCGTGCTTCTCGGCGTCCTTCTCGGGCGACCACTCGGCCTTCCCGGCGCCGCCCGCAGCGCCCGCACCCCCCGTCCCCGCACCCCCCGCACCCCCCGCGCCCGAACGCTGGTGCTGCTCGGCGCTGGGCCGCGTCTTGATCTGGAAATACGCGCTTACGTCCCCGCCCGCCGGGTCCGGCAGCGAAAGCCCCAGCGTCGGCTGGCAGTCGATCGGCATCGCCCCCTTCATGCCCAGCAGGCTCGCCAGCGGCGACTGCGGATAGAGCACATCGAGCACGATCTGGTCGTGATTGCTCGATGACAGCAGTTCGAAACCATACACCACTTCAAGGTATTCAATATCCAGTGCCGACAGCGCCAGGAAATAGGGCAGCACTTCCAGCACCGTCTTGTGCAGGGCATACGCCTCTTTGGTGGAGGTCGGATTGGTTGTCCCCGTCCGCACGCTGGTGCGCCGCAAAGACAGCCACTGCTGGCGTGCCAGCCCCTCACCGCTCCCGGCCGCCCCGCCGCTCTCGGTGGCGGCGCGCACCGTCGCTTCAGACTCAAGCACCAGTTCATGGGCCCCGCGCCGGAACCGGTTCATGGCCGGAAACTGCTTCTTCACCCGGTCAAACAGGTTCATGAGCGTCTCGCGCTCACTGGGCAGGTCCATCTTCAGATCCAGCCGCTGATTGATCGAAAAGTCAGTGCAAAGTGCACCGTAGTTTGTGGACATGTCATCCCTCAATAAACCACACGGTCGGTCGTCGCCCACACCCCCCGGCATGATATTCGCCTGCCCGGCCCCTCACCGCTCGGCATAAATCTCAATCGGCAGCCCGTCGGGGTCGGCAAAGAACGAGAACTTCCGCCCCGTCGCCCCATCTACCCGCACCGGCTCAACCTCAATCCCCCGCGCTGTCAGTTCGGCCACCGCCTGATCCACATCCGCCACCCGCAGCGCCAAATGCCGCAGCCCGCACGCCTCCGGTCGCGACACCCGCGCGGGCGGTGCTGGAAAACTAAAAAGTTCGATCTCCGTTCCGTCCGGCAACCCCAGATTTAGCTTGTGCGAGTTCCGCTGGGCCCGATACTCCTCCGACACCACCGGCAGCCCCAGCTTCTGCACGTAGAACTCCCGCGACACGCGATAGTCCGAGCAAATGACCGCGACATGATGGACACCCAGAAAGAGCATGCCCGAGCGTAGTGTGGCCGGTCGTCGCGGCGAGTCGTGGATGGCCGGGTTCCTTTCGCATTCGCGTTTGTCCTTCGCCACCTTCCCCACCCCCGCTCTCCGCCCCGGTAGAATCGCCCCCTATGACAACCGCCGCCACCACCCCCGTCATTCTCGCCGCCAAACGCACCCCGATAGGGCGCTTCTTCGGAGGCCTCTCGAAGGTCCCCTCGCCGGTCCTTGGCTCATACGCCATCGGTGCCCTTTTCGCCGAGCATGCCGCCATCAAGGCCGCGGTTGATGAGGTCATCATGGGCTGCGTTCTGCAGGCTGGCGTCGGCCAGAACCCCGCGCGCCAGGCCGCCCTCAAGGCCGGCCTGCCCGACACAATCTCGGCCCAGACGATCAACAAGGTCTGCGGCTCCGGCTTGCAGGCCGTGATGCTCGCCGCCCAGGCGATCAAGGCGGGCGACAACCACCTTGTCATCGCCGGCGGCTTTGAGAACATGACCGCCGCCCCGCACTTTGCCCGCATCCGCGAGGGCGTCAAGTTCGGCCCTGCCCAGATGGAAGACCACATGGCCTACGACGGCCTGCGCTGCGCCTTTGAGGCCTGCGCCATGGGCAACAGCGCCGACCACATCGCCCGCAAGTATGAAATCTCGCGCGCCGAGCAAGACCGCTTCGCCGTGCAGAGCCACCAGCGCGCCGCCGAGGCCACCAAGCAGGGCCACTTCAAGAACGAGATTATCGCCCTCACCGGCGAACAGTGCATGGACAAGAAGTCACCCGGTGTCTCCGCTGACGAAGGCATTCGCGCCGATACCACCCTTGATGGCGTTGCGAAACTCCGCCCCGCCTTTGAGAAAGAAGGCACGGTCACGGCCGCCAACGCCAGCCAGATCTCAGACGGCGCTGCCGCGCTTTGCGTCGCGTCGCTGGCCAAGGCCGAGTTGCTGGGCATCAAACCGATCGCCAGGATCATCGCGTATGCCACCGGTGGCGTTGCGCCCAAGGATATCTTCGCGGCGCCGATCGTGGGTATCGCCGCCGCGCTGGCCAAGGCCAACCTGAGCGTAAAGGATATTGACCTGTTCGAGATCAACGAGGCCTTCGCGGCTCAGGCGCTCTGCAACATCAAAGCGCCCGGCGGTCTCGCCGGCGGGCTGGGTATCGATGAAGCCCGGCTCAACATCTGCGGCGGCGGGGTCGCCCTGGGCCACCCCATCGGTGCCAGCGGCGCACGGGTGCTCACCACGCTCATCCACCAACTCCACCGCACCGGCGGCAAGCGCGGCGTGGCGGCCCTCTGCCTGGGCGGCGGCAACGCGGTGGCGATGGTGATTGAGATATAAGACCGTGCTGACCCGCAAACGTTCGCACTCAGAGAGTTCGCGATCACCCGCCAGAACATTGGTTTTGTGGTCGCTGCGGCCGCGCGGCTGTCAAGCGCGTTGAGCGGCGGTGCTGCCAGAGCCAACGAGCGAACGGGACATGACAGATGGCGAAACCAGCGGAAAGGGCCGCGTGCGTCATGCGCAGACTCGAAGCTGACCAACCAGCAACTGATTCGTGATATTTAAAGATGCAGCCGCATCCTGCGGCTTCGAGTTTGGCGTCCGGAAGGACCGTGATGTACACACCAAACGCAGCCAGAAGTACAAGCGAAGATGCGAACAGTAATGCGCCGTTCCGGCGACCACCGCGGGATTGACTCGTCAGAACAAGAAAGGCACCAAGAAGGAGTTCGACAACAGGAACGATCCAGGCGAGCGCCGCCGGGAACGGGAGCAGCGCGTGGGTGGCGATGGCGGCGCGGAATGAATCGAGATCGACGAGCTTGCCGATCGCAGCGGTGAGCCAGACCAGCCCGACGAAGAGGATCGAGCGGCGCGGCCAGTCGCTCGAAGCACTCGCCCGTGAAGCGTCGGCATTGGGCTCGACAAGCCTTGTGGCTGCGGTCATGTTCGCGACTTTCGCCACCAGAGGAGTGCCGCGGCCAAGACCATCGCAATGCCGGCCGCACGCAATATTGCCGTAGCCGATAAAGACCAGTTCGACATCAAGGTCAGTTCTTGGGCGCTTTTGGCTGGCGCTGCGGGTGCGGCACCCGAAACCGGCGCGGAATCGCTCAGTGGCTTTGCGTCGTGGTCGCACGGTTCACGAGAAAAATAGTCATAGTATTTCTTGGCGAGCGTGCCCGGATCAAATATTGACGCGGGAAACGTAGGGGAAACCGTTACGCTGCGAACGATGTACACCGTACTGGCGACCACGGGCCCGTTCGCCGTGCTCGAACCGGACCGAATAATGGCGGGGTGCCGAGCGGGAAATAGGGCTGTTGGCAATCGACCTTCAAAGGTCCAGACTTGATCGATGCTGCCGGCCACATTGACGCGAGTCTCGCTCACTTCATAAGACGCACGATCGAAAGTAAGCGAGATTCCAAACGATGATGAACTCAGCGTATGCGTCGACGCGACCGGCTCGGGGTCGAGCAGAACCAGATCAGGCGCCGCGGCGAGCATCGTGGTCGACCAGCGAACGAGCGATGGGTATCCGTTGGTCGACGCTTGTTGATCGAGCGTCGAGTTGCGTGCAAGTCTTGCACCAATCGCTTCCTCAGTTGAGAGCGGTCCGGGCTTGGTAATAAGCGCATTTGATGCGATAAGTGACGCAGCGAATCCGCGGGCGATCGCCGACTGAACTTCGACGCTGGTCGTTATTGAATGAGGGCCATTCAAGAACAGGTTCGTAGTTTCGATTCGCCACGATCCGATCCCATCGTATTTATTGTTCAGTCGCCGCCAAATCGTCAGGCGCTTGCCGGCCAACGGGTCGGCCCATTGCGAAGTTTTGGAGCTGTTCGCGTCCGCCGTAACTTCACTCGAAAGCCCCGACAAGTCGTCGGCGGTATCTATCACGAGTTCAAGCGATACGACTTGCTGGTGAGCAGTCGTGATCTGCTTCAGCAGCGCGTGCGGAGAGGGCGTCGGCGGGGCAGCGCGTGCGAGCACGCCGAGGACTAAGTTGATTGAAAGCGAAACAAACACGAAGCCGCTCATTCGCCCGGCTCGCTAGGGTCGCTGGCGTTACACGGTTGCGTGCAGAAGATTGGCACGCCATAAAACAGTGACGGAATGTTCGGTGGGTGGAAACACACGCACATTTGTTGGCCGTTCGGAAGCACGGTCAAGGTGATGATCCCGATCATGCAAATGTGGTTTCGACCGAGACTTGGAAATGATGCAGGCGCCGCGCACGCCGTACCTGGGATGATCGTGTCGAGCGGGTCGGCGGTGCAATCGTTGCACGGCGTGCCGAGGTCGGCTGGCAAACATGGATACGGCATGTCGTTGTTCAGCGCAACGATGTTCCAACATGCACCGAAGAGCGGCGGCGCTAGCGCGGTGCCGAGGGCGAGAATCGAAAGGACGATCGTTGATTGTTGCATGGTGATACTCCGGGAGGGCGGTGGAAAGATAGGGGGGGGGGTGGGTAATATGTCAATCATGAAGTTGATCAAAGGTTCTCGGAGTGCATTTACGATCATCGAGGTTCTCGTGGTTTTGGGGATCGTGGCTGTCGGTCTATCCCTGCTTCTCCCTGTTTTGGCCCGTGCCCGGTCATCGGTCGATGAGGCGCGCGCGGTCGTTCGCGTGCGCCAGATCGCGATGGCCCACCAGCGGTATGCGGACGATCATCGCGGATACGTCGCAACCGTGTTTCAGCCCGTATATCGCTCCAAAGCCGATCAGCCCGAAGTCATCGAGGACTTCAGTGGCGGTCGAATCCGCGGCGGGTGGTTCAGCAACGACTGTTGGTCCTGGCTTGCGGCAGATCCGACGTTGACGAGGGAAGTCCTTTGGGCGCCGGGCCATCCACCGCACAATGAGAGTTATGGGCCGGTACCGATCGTGTCTAATTATTTGATGTCGTCGGCATTCTTTGCTCGGCCTGAATATTGGAACCCGAGAACGCAGATCGGGCCGGAGCAATGGGGTGCGCAGCGCATCAACGATGTCGCGTTTCCGAGCGATAAGGGAATGTTCCTCCAAGTGACCACCTATTCTGTTCCGGGATTCCCAACCGGACACCCGGCGTGCTGTTACAGCAATCTGCCTGCGGCTGTCGTCTGGTGTGATTTGAGTGCTGGGACGATTGCGGGCACCACGTTGAACGTCGGTGCGGCGAATCCTTGGCATCATTTGGCTGAACGTGGGAGCCCGGCGTGGGCGGGTGGATTGCCGATTTTGCACACCCTGAATGGAACTGCGGGTCGCGATCGGGGGGGCCGTTGAACGACGGCTGCCCGATGGTCGCGGGATGCTGTGGTGGGCGCTCAGTGCGATGGTGGACGAGAAGTTCAATGGCGTTGCCGCGCCACCTGAGCAGCCGCCCTCACCCCACAACCTCCCGCAAGCCGGCGCGCTCGCCTTCGAGTGCGGCGCGATGCCACGGCGACAGCGGTGCGGCCGTCAGTTCCTCCGCCGTTAGCCACACCGCGCCGTAGCCGGCTTCGAGGGCGCGGACCGAACCTGAGGGTGCCTCGGCCCGGAAGAACCATGCAACCAGCCGTCCGTCGCTCGCCCGCAGCGTCACCGTGCGCTCCAGCGCGCCCACCGTGCCCGCGCGATCAAAGGCGAGTTCTTCGCTTAACTCGCGCCGCACGCACTGCGCTGGAGTTTCGCCCCGCTCGCGTTTGCCGCCGAAGCAGGTGAGTGTCCCGGCCGCGACACGGGCGGTCCCCGGCCGCTTTTCCAACAAATATCGCCCTGTCAAATCCCGCAAAATCACGCAGCAATAGGGGGGCCACGGATCGTTTGAGCACTCACTGGCACGTTCTTGGGACATGGAAGCATCATTGCGCCCGTTGCCCGCCGTATCCTCCATGCGGTTGTGTTTCGCCCTCTTTCCATCACGGGTCTTGGTGCCGTAAGCCCCTTCGGCACCGGGTTGAGGGCCTACGTCGAAGGAATCCGCTGCGGCCGCCAGGGCGTTTCGCCGCTCCGCTTTTCGCATCCGATCCTCAAAAGCCGGGTTGCCGCTTGCGTTTATCCAGAGCACTTTGACCCTCTGACCGTCATCACCGATGCCGACGTGAAGCGCCTCCCGCGCCTCGTTCCCATGGCCCTCAGCGCCGCCCGCGAGGCCCTGCTTATGGCCGGCCTTGGCGATATGAACGACAACCCCGCCCGCGCCCGGCGCGTTGGCCTCATCCTCGGCACCGGCGGTGGGGGCATCGACTTTTCCATTGACCAGATCGCCGCCATGCAGGCGGGCCGCAATCCCTCGCTTTGGTCGATCACCAACGCCACCCACGGCAACCTCGCTGGCGAACTTTCGATCCGCCTGGGCCTCCGCGGCCCATCGCTCTGCATCTCGACTGGCTGCGCCTCATCGACCGATGCCGCCGGGCTGGCGCTCCAAATGCTCGCTGGCGAGGCCGCGCAAAGCACGCTCGACGCGCTGGTCGTCATCGGCGCCGATGCCCACGTCCGCTGGGAGACCCTTCACGGCATGGAACTTCTCGGCGTCATCTCGACCAAAGATCACGCCAAGATGGGTGAAGATCCATGCACCGCCAGCCGCCCCTTTGATCTCTCGCGCGACGGCTTCGTTCTCGGCGAGGGCGCCTGGGCGATTGTGCTCGAGCGCCCATCTGTCGCTGCACGCATCGGCAGCAACCCGCGCCCGCAACTCTGTGGCTATGCCGCCACCTGCGACGCTCACCATCGTGTGCGGCCCGACCCCACCATGCACGAAAGCGTCCGGGCCATGCAGGAGGCGATTGCCAGCGCCGGCTTGGTGCCGAGCGACATCGCCGTCGTTCACTATCACGGCACCTCCACCCAGCTCAACGATCGTCTCGAGTCACTCGCTGTCGCGGGCGCGTTTGGCGGGCACGCCCCAGCCCTTGTTGGTCACTCCGTCAAAGGCGCCATCGGTCACCCCCAAGGTGCCAGCGGCATGGCCGCGCTGGTCGCCACTGTCGGCTGCGCCCAGAGCGATCAACCGTTCCTGCCGCCCACGCTCAATCTCACCACCCCCGATCCCGCTTGCCCCCTCGACTACACGCCCCGAGCACCACGCCCGCTTGCCGACCTGAAGCCCGCCGCGGGCACGCTCAACGCGCTGATCAACACCCTCGCCTTTGGCGCCAAGAACTCGGCCCTCGTCGTCAGCATGCCGGTTTGAACATGCGTGTGCCTGCTTGCACCCCGCCCGGCCGCACCCCCGGCCGCACACGGCCCTTTCACAGAATGTGCGATCTACCCTCGTCCCGTGCCCGATTCCGTCACCATCGTCCTCACTCCCGGTCCACTCGCGCCGCGACCGCTCGAACTCGCGGCCGGCACAAAGCACGCCGTCGGAGCGGTCCTCGTCTTTGAAGGCCTCGTCCGCCCGCTCGAAGATGGCAAGCTTCTCACGGCCCTTACTTACCAAGCCTACGAACCGATGGCCTCATCAACGCTCGTGGCGATCGCCCACAGCATCGTCGCTGATCATGGGCTCATCACGCTCCATTGTGAGCACAGCACGGGCGAAGTGGCGGTGGGGGCCTGCTCCCTGCGCATCGTCATTGCCTCCAAACACCGCAAGGAAGGCCTCGCGGCACTCGATGAGTTTCTCAACCGCTTGAAGCGCGATGTGCCGATCTGGAAGCGACCCGTGTGGGCCTGAAGCAGCCGTGTGGTCTGGAAGCAAGGAGCCGCCCCCAAAAATAAAAAGGGCCGGCGCGGGCCGGCCCTTCGATGAAATCTTTTGCTTCAAACGCTCCGCTTACCGGCGGATCGTGTCGCGCTGACCGAAGTCAACACCCGACAACTGGCCGTAGGTCCAGCGGATGCGACCGGGACGGTTGGGGATGCCTTCCGGATCAGCGTCATAACCGTAGATGTCCTGTCCAGCCGGCTCGTACGAGATCTCAGCCGGTGTGCGAGGGGCGGCGTTGCTGGCGGTCCAGTAACCGCCTTCGGTTGCGTCGTACGTTGACCGCACGCTCACGCTGGCGTCATACATCACCACGCAGGTTTCGGCCGCGTAGTGAGTGAAGTAGTGCGGTACCTTGCCCTTGTGCCGCATCACATCGACAAACGCAAAGACCTTGCCCGAGGGATTCCGGCAGTCAGAGAGCTTGCGCCCACCCAGCCGGTACCGACTCGACGAGCCTGCGTTGTACTGATACAAGTTGAAGACGCCGCCCGCCTGCTGGAGCGAGCCGCCATCGATCGTCCAGCGGTCGGGGGCAAACGACGCGGACGTGATTTGGTAACTGCTGCTGTACGGCCAGCGGCCTTCGGGAAGCCCGAAACGCTGGAAATTGATTGGGTCTTCAGACCACTCGATCCGCTTCTTGTCAAACGGCGAGCGCGAAATCGGCTCCGGCAGGCGGGCCGAGATGTAGTCGAGCATCACCAGATGCGAGTACAGGATGTGCGGAATCCAGTTAGCGGGAACCGCGAAGTTCGAGTTGTCGGGGGCCGAACGCCGGCGGATGATGTCGGCGGCCTGATTGGCTGCGGCCGCCACGTCGTTGCCCGCGGTGTAGGAGACATACGACCCGTTTTGCTGCTGGGTCGAATAGTTCTGACCGCCCTTCCAAGTGAACGCCGGGCCGAGCTCCTTAAAGTCAGCGCTGTAAGAGTTCAGCGTGTTGCCATAGGTCTTCAGGTTGGCAAGATTCTGTGCCTGGCGCGCCGCCCGCCGACCTTCGCCCAAGGCCGGCAAAAGAATCGACACCAGCAACGCGATAATGGCGATAACGACCAACAACTCGATCAACGTGAAGCCACGACGGGCGACACGGACCACGGGGGAGACAGAACTCGTCTTCATGAGACGCTCCTTAAAAAGGCGGCACGCAGAACGCAGCCGCAACCTCAGGCGCTTGACGACCACAGAACGCGGTCCGCGCCCGTTATTCCATACGCTTAGTATATCGTCAATGGATGCACCCGCAAGGGGATTTGTGCGCGGAGCGTAAAGAAGTTTGGGCCTTTTTTAGGGTTCATCCACCCATTTGTTCGTATTTAGTTCGAGTGCATCCTTTGATTTCCGCACTCGCTCGTCACCAACCCGCCCCCGTTCGTCTACGTATCCTCTTGTCCAGACTTCCCACGCTCGAATCGTACTAATGGCTAACCCCCCCCCCTCACGCGACACAACTCCGACCTCGGACTTCCCCACCCCGCCACCGCCGGGTTCTGGGGCAGGCTCTGCTGGCAACCCGGCCAGCCAGACTGGTCGCCCGACCATTCCCGGCAGTGAATCGCCCCATAGCGTCTCCCCCCTCAGTTCGGCTGATGCCACCCGTCAAGCCACCTCGATGACCTCTCCCCTTGCCGAGGGGCCCGGCACCGTCTTCGGTGCCTATCGCCTCCTACAAGTCCTCGGCGAAGGCGGCTTCGGCATCGTGTACCTCGCCGAGCAGCGCGAGCCCGTGCAGCGGCGTGTCGCACTCAAGATCCTCAAGCCCGGTATGGACTCGCGCGAGGTGCTCGCGCGCTTCGAGGCCGAGCGTCAGGCCTTGGCGCTCATGGACCATAGCTGCATCGCCAAAGTGCTCGATGCCGGTGCCACGCCCTCGGGCCGCCCCTTCTTCGTCATCGAATATGTGCAGGGTGTCGCCCTCAACGACTATTGCGATAAGCGCCGCCTCGATACCCGCGCCCGCCTCGCCCTCTTCGTGCCCATCTGCCAGGCCATCCAGCACGCCCACCAAAAGGGCGTCATCCATCGCGACCTCAAGCCCGGCAACATCCTCGTCGCCGAGCAGGATGGCAAGCCCATCCCCAAGGTCATCGACTTTGGTGTCGCCAAGGCGCTCCACCGCCCCCTTACCGACAAGACGATCTTCACCGAACACGGCCGCATGATCGGCACCCCCGAGTACATGAGCCCCGAGCAGGCCGGCACCACCGGCCTCGATATCGATACCCGGAGCGATGTCTATTCCCTGGGTGTCATCCTCTACGAACTCCTCGTCGGCGCGCTCCCCTTCGATTCGCGCACTCTCCGCATGGGCGGCTACGACGAGATTATGCGCATCATCCGCGAGCAGGACCCGCCCACCCTCTCCAAAAAACTCTCCTCCCTCGGCGAGCGGCAATCGACCGCCGCCTCGGCCCGCTCCAGCAGCCCGCGCGAGCTTGAACTTCTCCTCCGCGGCGATCTCGACTGGATTACCCGCAAAGCCATCGAGAAAGATCGTTCGCGCCGCTACGCCTCGTGCAGCGAACTCGCCGCTGATGTGGAACGCTTTCTCCGCAGCGAGCCCGTCGCGGCGCGTCCGCCCTCACTCGGGTACGTGGCCGGCAAGTTCTATCGCCGCCATCGGGGCGCCGTCTTCGCCGCCGGGGCGCTCACCGTGGTGCTCATGCTCGGGCTGGTGGGCACCACTTACGGCATGTTCGCCGCCAAGTCCGCCCAGGTCCGCGAGCGCGCTGCGCGGCTTGCGGCTGAGAACGCCGTCAAGAAAGAAGCCACCGTGAGCGGCTTCATTACCACCCTGCTTGACCTCGGCCCCGGCAAAAAGGCCCCGTCCGATGTCTCCGTCGTCGAAGTGCTCGACAAGGCCTCGCTCTCGATCGGGCCCAGCTTCGGCGGTGAACGCGCGAGCGAAGCCACCTATCGCGCTGTCCTGGGCCGAACCTACTTCGGCCTGGGCCGATTCCCTCAGGCCGAAAGGCACCTCATAGAAGCCCTCGCCATCCGCCGGGCCGCCAAGCCCGACGAGCCCGCCGATGTTGCCGAAACCCTTCACGACCTCGCCCGTGTCCGCTGCTGGCAGCGCAAGCTCGACGAGTCCATCACGCTCTTTGATGAAGCCCTCGCGATTCGCAAAGTGACGTTTGGCGAAAACTCGAGGCAAACCGGCTCGACCATCATCGAGCGGTCCTTGCCGTTCCTGTGGAAGAACCAGCTCGACGAAGCCAAGAAGGGCCTGCAAGCCGGCCTGGCGATCTATAAGAGCGTTCTGGGCGAACACCACCCCGAAACCCTCAACGTCCAGAACACCTTCGCCGTTCTCATGAAGGACAAAGACCCCAAAGCCAGCGAAGAGCTCTTCCGCTCACTCATCGCCGGCCACCGCGTCACGGCCGACGTGCGCTCCCCGGATCTCGCCCTCGCGCTCACCAATCTGGGCGAGCTCCTCCGCGATCAGGGCCGCATCGCCGAGGCCCGCCCGCTTCTTGATGAAGGGGCCACCATGATGGCCGCGTGCTATGACGACGGTCACCCCCTCGTCATCGCCGCCCGCTCCAACTACGGCCTCTTCCTGCAAGACACTGGTGATGTTGCGGCGGCCGAGGAAGTCCTTCGCGGCACGCTCCGCGTTGCCCGCGCTACCAAATCGCCCGAGGTCGATTACGACCTCATCAACCTTGGCGGCGTGCTGGTTGATCGGGCCACCGAGGAATCGCTGGTGGAGGCCATCACTCTGGCGCGCGAGGCCATTGCCATTCGTGGCAAGTCGATGGACCCTGGCCATCCAGAACAAGCCTTCGCGCACCTGCTTCTCGGCCGCGCTCTGCTGGCGCAGAACCAGCCCAAGCCGGCCGGCGAATCGCTCCAGCGGGCCCTTGATATCTGGACCGCCACTAACCAAACCACCACCCGCGCCTTCGCCAGCGCGTCAAGCGCTCAAGGCGATGTGAACCTTCGCCTCGGCTCGCTCGACAAGGCCGAGACGCTCCTCACCGCCGCCTACGCCATCCAGCAAAAACAACTCACCGACGCCCACCCCCGCACCCAGCAAACCATCGCCCGCCTGGCAACCCTGGCCGAGAAGCGCGTTGATCCCGCCGCCGCGGCCAACTGGCGACAAAAACTCCGCCCTTCCTCCGCTCCTGCCCTCGCGCCCGCCTCCGGCCCGAAATAGACACGGGTAGACTCCACCATGCGTGTCCTCTTCCTCGGCTCTGGTGCCTTTGGCCTTCCAACCCTCGCCGCCCTCTCACAAACCCACGAACTCGTCGGCATCGTCTCGCAGCCCGACCGACCCGCCGGCCGTGGCCGCGAACTTGCGCCCACACCGATCGCCGACTTCGCGATTAAGAACCTCGCCTCGCTGCCGCTCTTTCGCCATGAGAGCGTCAATAGCCCGGAGGTCATCGCTGCCCTCCACGCCCTCAAGGCCGATGTCTGGGTTGTGATCGCCTTCGGCCAGAAGCTCACAGAATCTCTCCTGAGCGGCGTGCGCGCCGTCAATCTCCATGCCTCGCTGCTCCCTCGCCACCGCGGCGCTGCGCCCATCAACGCCGCCATCCTTGCCGGCGATCAGACTACCGGCAACTCCGTCATCACCCTCGCCCAGCGCATGGACGCTGGCCTTGTTCTGGCGCAAAGCCAGCGCGCGATCGAGCCAACGCACACCACCGGCGAACTCCACGACCTGCTCGCCGCCGATGGCCCCGCCCTCGTGCTCGGCGTGCTTGCGCGCTTCGCAGCGGAATCCCCCGAGAGCTTCGGCCGCCCGCAGGACGAAACCCTCGTCACCAAGGCCCGCAAACTGAGCAAAGACGATGGCGTGATGGACTGGGCACTCCCCGCTGCCGCCTGCCGCGCCCGCATCAACGGACTCTCCCCCTGGCCCAGCGTCTCGCTCCGCGTTCCCAGTTTCGCCGACCCGCTCAAAGTGCTCCGCGCCGGCCCCGTCGAACCGCTATCCAGCGCTGCGCCCGGCACCCTCATCGATCGTGGCCGCGGCCATGTCGCCTGTGGTGACGGTCGCGCCATCGCATTGCTCGATGTGCAGCCGGCCGGCAAAAAGCCGATGGCTTGGGGCGCGTTCCTGACCGGTGCCGGCCGGGCACTCACCGACGGCCTCATGCTCGTGTAAGCACATCAGAGACGTGTGAGCCACGCCACCTGCTCAAGATTCCCTTCTCCCTCGCGCGTCGCTTTTGACCCCCGAATCGGCGACTCAATCACCCCCCGCACCCTCACACCCAGCCCGGCCATTTCTTCAAGCACCTTGGCCACAATCGCGCTCGCCACCGCATCAGGCAGAATCCCCCGGTGCTCCTGGGCGGCCGCCTTGTCCTCATAGTGCGGTTTGATGAGCGACAGAATACTTCCACCCGTTTTCAGCCAGCCCAGTGCTGCGGGAATGCACAGTTTCTGCGGCGTCCACCCCAGATCAATCACCACCAAGTCGCACTTGTCTGCTACCGGCGGCACCGCTGTGTGCAGGGCGTTGGACCGTTCAATCACCTTCACCCGCGCATCCTGCCGCAGCTTCCACGCCAGCACGCCATACCCCGTGTCGACGCTTGTTACCTTCGCGGCGCCCGCTTGCAGCAGGCAATCAGTAAAGCCGCCCGTCGAGCACCCAAGGTCCGCGCACACCATCGCCCGCACATCGATCGCAAACGCATCGAGCGCCGCGCGAAGTTTGAGCCCGCCGCGAGAAACATACGGTCTGCGATCATCGCTGCGAGTGGTCATGCGTGAGCGCCCGCAAGCGTCAGGACATCAGACACATCAGGCCTTCGCCGAAGGCACACCCACGAGCGCGATGCCCAGCCGATCGGCCGCATCAATCACGCTCTCTTTGTCGATCATGATCACATCGCCCGCCGCCAGGGCCAGGCATCGCCCGCCCGACGCGTGCATGTTCTCGATCGTCTTCACGCCGATCGTCGGCACATCGCTCCGCCGATCATGCCCGGCCCGCGCCCCCTTGCACAGCGTCCACCCGCCCTTGCGGCAAAGTTCGCCCGAGCGGACAATCATCCGGTCGGTGCCTTCAACGGCCTCGACGGCGATGGTGTCACGCTCGCGGATCGAGATGGCCTGGCCGATATCCAGCCGCAGAATGTCGGCCAGCAGCGGCCAGGCAAAGTCGATATCGCGGCGCTGCTCGGGCGTTGGGTGCACACTGCCCATGACGCCGGCGGTTGCCATCTGTCCGGGAATGGGGGCGGTAGAGTCGAGCAACTGGATCCCACTTTCAGCAAGTTCGGTCGCGATCGCCCCCAGCACAGCGTATGAGCGCTTGTCGTGCCGCAGGTGGGTGTACCAAGTGCGAATGGCCATCCAGTCGGGCATGTGCCGGAAGATCCGGAGCGGGTCGTGCATCAGCCGGGCTTTGTCAACCCGGCCCACCATGATGGCGTGCTTGACCTTCATCCCTCGCAGCAGCCGCGCCCACGACCCCAGCCGCAGCACGCCCACCTGGCGGAACGAGTCGCACAGTTGCGGCAGCGCCAGGTCATATTGATCGATCAGCCCCAGCCCGTGCACCGGGTGCCCCGCCTCGCGCAACCCGCGCGCAATCAGCATCGGCAGGCGACCACCGCCCGCGATCAACCCGATCGGAGTCGGCGGCGGTGGAGGGTCGGGAAGGATGGTGAGCGCATTGGGCATGGGCAAGGCAAGCGCGGCAGGCACGCGGCCAGTTTGGCCGGCATCCGCCGTTACAGAGTTTATCGACCTTCATACCTCCTTTGCAATGCCAAAATAAAACCCTGATTGCAAAGCCTCTCTGCCTTCGGTGTCGATATCGCTCCAGATGCGAAGCGGTGATGGCGACATTGTGGATCTCTCCGGCGCGTTCGGCTCTGCCCAGGGCCCCGCCGGCCAACTGGCCAAAAAGCCCAGTTCACCTGCCGATACCGGTGCTTCGCGGCCGTTCCTGGGCATCCTCTTCCGCTGTGCCGCGGCCTACGCCCGAGCCTACAAACGCCCCGACGGCACCGCCTACGAAGCTCATTGCCCCAAATGCGGAAAATCTATTGAGTTTGGGATCGGTGAGGGTGGCACGACGAATCGCAACTTTGAAGTCAGTTGTGGCGGCTGACGGCCAGTTGTCCAATATACGTTCGACCATGCAAGACGAAGCCAACATCCTCGCTCGAATCACCATGGACCCAGGTGTCTGCGGTGGTCGGCCGTGCATCCGTGGGATGCGCATTAGAGTGTGTGATGTTCTCGAAATGCTCGCCGATGGTGTTGCGGTTGAAGAAATTCTTCGGGATTTCCCGCTGCTTGAGGCCGCCGATGTGACAGCATCCCTGCTTTATGCCGCGCGGAGGACAGCCCATTCGCGGGTGGGATGTTCTCACGCCCCCAGCGTGTTAATCCCGCAATCTACGTAAATCGTCTCGCCCGTGACGCCGCTGGCCAGGTCGCTGGCGAGGTAGACGGCGGTCTTGCCCACATCCTCGCCCTCAACATTGCGCCGCAGCGGTGCTCGCTGCTCGACCGCTTTGCTGATCTCTTCGGCTCCGCCCACGGCCGATGACGCCAGCGTCCGCAGATATCCGCCCGAGATGATGTTCACGCGAATCTTCTGCGCGCCAAGTTCCTCGGCCAGATACCGCGCCGTGCACTCGAGGGCCGCCTTGGCCACGCCCATCACGTTGTACCCCGGCACCACCCGCTCGCCGCCCAAATAGCTCATCCCCATCACGCTCGCCCCGCCCGACCGCGCCATGATCTCGCGCCCCGCTCGGCACATCCCCAGCAGGGTGTACGCGCTGGTGTCAATCGCCCCCAAATATGCCGCCCGCGGCGTCTCGACAAACTTGCCCGGCGCCAGAAACGCCCGGTCGGCAAACGCGATCGAGTGCACGAGAAAGTGCATGGCATCGAACGAGCCGGCATACTTTGCAAACGCCTCCGCGATCTGCTCATCGCTGTTGGCATCCAGCGGCACCAGCCACGGATTCGTCACGCCCAAGGCGTCCACCGACCGCTTCGTTCGCGCCAGGTTCTTGTCGCCCGGCAGATGCGTAAACGCCACCTTGGCCCCGTGCTCGATGAGCGACTTGGCAATGTGCCACGCATACGAGCGTTCGTTGGCGATACCCACGACGAGACCGACTTTGCCATCAAGAAGAGCCATGTAGATCCTCGCGAAAAGTGACTCTGAGAGGATAGCGAGCACGGACCCGCCGTGTTGCGTCTTGAGGCCCTGTTGTTCTTCAAACGGCTTAGAGCAGCGCCGCCGCCAGACTCGCCAGTTCGCTCCGCTCGCTCTTGCCCAGCGTCACGTGCCCGACGATTCCCAGGCCCTTCATCTTCTCGATGGCGTAGGCCAAGCCGTTGCTTGAGGCGTCCAGATACGGGTGATCGATCTGCCCGATATCGCCGGTGAGGATGATTTTGGTGCCGTCGCCGATGCGGCTGATGATGGTCTTGACCTCGTGGGGCGTGAGGTTTTGGGCCTCGTCAACGATCATGAACTGGTGGGGGATGCTGCGGCCGCGGATGTAGGTGAGCGGCTCCATGACGAGTTGCCCGCCTTCGATGAGTTTGCGGATTCGCTGTTCAGTGGAATGGCTCTCGGCGTGCTGGCCCGCGTCCTTGCCGCCGTGGGCGCTCGGGCCGTGACCGTTGCCGTGCCCGGTGGCGGTGAGCGAGGCACCGCGCGTGCTCAAGAGATAGGCCAGATTGTCAAAGATCGGCTGCATCCAGGCGCCGAGTTTGTCATCTTTGCTTCCTGGCAGGTAGCCAATATCGCGCCCCATGGGCATGATGGGCCGGGCCACCAGGATTTTGTCGTAGCGCTGCTCGTTGAAGACTTTGGCCATGCCCGCCGCCACGGCCAGCAGGGTTTTGCCGGTGCCTGCCGAGCCCAGGAGCGTCACCATCCGCACCTCGTCATCCATCAGCAGATCGAGGGCCATGGTCTGCTGAATGTTGCGGGCCAGAATCCCGAAGATCGGCTTGCGCGGGCCGCTGATGGGGAGCACGTGGTCGGTATCGGCCAGCCGGCGCGCCAGGCCCGAGTGGCTCTCATCGGCGGCGTCGCGCAGCACAATGAACTGGTGGGCAATCACCGGCCGCACATACTCATCACCCGCCGCGTCGGTCGCAAGGAGGTGGGGGGCGAGTTCGGTCAGCGCCAGCATCCGGTTCTGATACAAATCGTCAATGAGTTGGCCCGGAACATCAACTTCAATGAACCCGCTGTAGAGCTTCTCGGCATCCACCTTCGAGTTGGCAAAGTCCTCGGTGTTGAGCCCGATGGCATC
>Ga0105046_10004386_pt1 | contig 22465 bp, 22 predicted proteins | sample MAT03_FD_78385 | JGI IMG/M metagenome (GOLD analysis project Ga0105046, IMG submission 78385) | Freshwater microbial communities from Lake Fryxell liftoff mats and glacier meltwater in Antarctica - MAT-03 (megahit assembly) | ecosystem: Environmental > Aquatic > Freshwater > Ice > Liftoff...
AAAGTGGCATGCAAGGCGACGCCCAGCAATAACGCGAAGCCGCGCACACGCTCAGAGAATTCCCGATTCGAGCAAAATGCGCTTGAATCTTACGCAAAACTGAAGCTTGAACTATGTGCGACTTGGTAGCAGTATGACGTGCATGTTCACGGTGATCGAAACGCCATTTTTTTCTAAGCTTTGGCCGGATTATTGGACGGAAACCGAACGCGCAGCATTTGCCGTGTATTTGGCGGAAAACCCGGACGCTGGCGACGTGATCGCAGGCTCCGGCGGTTGCCGAAAAGTGCGCTGGAACCGCAGCGGTACCGGGAAAAGTGGCGGTGTTCGGGTGATTTATTTGTTTTGCCTTGGCAAAACGAATCAAACAAATTAGTCAATCGGTTGGCTGAAGGATGTTTGGTGCTGTTGATGATGTAAGCCAAGAGCGCACAAGACACGATAGCCGCCGATGTTTTACGCAAAATTGCAAAGGAATTCGGAAATGCCACTCAGTGAAAAAGAGCTGTTAGCACGCGATGCCAAGCGCGATATAGGCGCGGAGCTTCTGCAATCCGTGCAAGAAATGATGCGTGGTGAAGGCGGGGTTGTGTTTTCGCCGGTGATCGCAGCGCGGGAAAAATCTGGACTATCGCAGTCATAGGACGAGGCGCGCAGAGTACATATGCGATAAAAGTTACTACTGCGTGCTTTAAATGCGGGCTACTTGAAGTTCATACCTGCTGTGAAAGCGACTACTGGAGTATTTGAGGTGCATACCGGCTGGAACGGCTAATTCGCTTGCTGAGGTGGTGCGCTCGAAGGGACTCGAACCCCTGACCACCTGGTTCGAAGCCAGGTGCTCTATCCAACTGAGCTACGAACGCGCTGGTGGAGGTTAACCTAAGCGCATTCAATATTGCTACTAGCGCATTAAGCAAATTTTTTTGCGTTTTGTTTTGTCTAAGCAAAACAATCAACAGAATCTTATCTTTTGCGCATTGACGTTGCAGCTTGGAATTGCTACACAAAGCATCGTGCGCTTTCGCATCATTAACGCTGGAAAAATTCATGTTTAAGGCCCTTAGTTCCAGCAGAGAACCCATGAGTCGTGTTGATACTGCGTGGTTGCGCATGGAACGGCCGACGAATTTGATGATGATCACCAGTGTGCTGACTTTGGAAGGCGCATTAGATATCGCGACGTTCAAGTCAGTTTTATCCGAGCGGTTTCTGGCTTTTCGTCGTTTTCGCCAGCGTGCGGTGGAAATCGCCAGCCAGTCGTTCTGGGAATTCGATAAAGACTTTGATTTGAATTGGCATGTGCGGCGCGTTGCATTGCCTGGGCTTGCTACCAAAGAGGAGTTGGAAGAATACGTTAGCCAAATGGCCAGTACGCCGCTCGATAAGTCAAAGCCACTTTGGCAATTTCATATCGTTGAGAACTATCAGGGCGGCACTGCTTTGGTCACGCGGGTGCATCATTGTTACGCGGATGGCATGGCTTTGGTGCAGGTGCTGTTGAGCTTGACTGATACGACCGCTGCAGCGTCATTAGAGTTGCGGCCGGTGAAGACACGCTTGAAGGTTGATGGCGGCACCGTGTTTCAGCGTTTGCTTGAGCCTGCGCGCCTAGGCTTCGACCAGGTCAAAGCGTTTGGCGAAAAAGCGGCAGATGCGCTGGTTAATTACGCCAAAGACCCAGAAAAAACGCTGGACTCGCTTAAATCTGGGGCCCACGAAATTGGCGAAATTGTGAGTGAGTTAGCAACAGCGATCACGCTATCAGATGATCCGCACACGGTTTTTCGCGGTGCGCTGGGCGTCAGTAAGCGTGTGGCGTGGTGCGAGCCGATTCCGCTTGAGCTGGTAAAATCGGTCGGGAAAGTCCTCGATTGCACGGTAAATGATGTGTTGATGGCTTGTGCCGCTGGCGCACTGCGGCAGTATATGTTGGATATGGGCGAAACGCCGCCAGACATTGGCATACGCGCGACGGTGCCGGTAAACTTGCGGCCCTTAGAGCACGCTAAAAAGCTAGGCAATCATTTTGGCTTGGTGTTCCTAGATTTGCCGGTGCATGAAGCGAACCCGATTGCGCGCCTATTTGCAGTGCGCGCGTGCATGCTAAAACTAAAATCATCGCGCCAGGCTATCGTTTCTTTTGGGCTTTTGGCGGCATTGGGACTTGGCCCTGCGATGGTGCAACGGCCAGCATTAGAGATGTTTAGCCGCAAAGCCACTGCGGTTGCGACCAATGTACCAGGCCCGCCTGCGCCGCTGTATTTGGCGGGCTGCAAAATTACCGATCAAATGTTTTGGGTGCCACAAACCGGTTCGGTGGGAATGGGCTTAAGTATTTTGAGCTATAACGGCATGGTGCATTTTGGTCTGATTGTCGATAAGAAAAATGTGCCCTTACCCAATTTGATTGTGCAGCGATTTAAGCCAGAGTTAGAAAAGCTATTGATGCTGACGCTTCTGGGTGCCCATACAGTGGAACACGCTGATGAATTTTCTGATGCGTCTAAAGCGAGCCGTGCTTGCGTAGTGCCAGTAGTGCCGCAAGCAAAGCGCGCAGTGGTTAGCAAAATGCCGGTTCTGCGCCACGATGCAATAACAAAGGCCGCTAAAGCACGCGTCGCAACGGCTGAGGCTACAACGGCGACGATTGCGATAACAAAGGCGGTAACAAAAAAAGTCCCGAATTTAAGCGCAAAAGTTAAGAACCGTTAGCGTGTGCGCCCAAAGCAAAGCGCTTTGAAAAATGATTTTGTGTTACATCTTTCGCAGCGCGCATCAACAAGGCACTATCCGCGTTACGGACGTATTATGAAAACGACGAAAACGATGAAAACCCCTAGAGCAACCAGCACTCATGAAAATTGATTTACTTGAAGATGATCCAGACCAAGCGGCACTTTTGCGAGTGTGGCTGGAAAGTGAAGGGCATATCGTGCGTTGGTATCGATCCGGGGCGGATCTGACGCGGGCTTTGCATCGTGATGTCCCAGATGTGCTGCTGTTGGACTGGGTTTTGCCGGAATCAAGTGGTATGGACGTGCTGACTTGGGTGCGTCAATCGTTTCTTGGACAATTACCGGTTATTTTTATTACGGCGCAAGAACGCGAAGATCAGGTTGTGATGGCGTTAGAGGCAGGGGCGGACGATTATTTGGTCAAGCCTGCGCGTCGACGCGAGTTAATGGCACGCATTCAAGCGATTGGAAGGCGTTCTGGATTAGCTCAGCAAGGTCAGCAGTCCTTGACTGGCACTGAGCCTTTCACTTTTGATGTGCCAAGCCGAACGGCAAGCGTTGAGGGCAAAGCAGTTGAGTTAACCAGCAAAGAGTTTGACCTTGCGGTGCACTTATTTTCATGCGCAGGGCGTTTGGTGACTCGAAGTTCGCTGTTAGAGCGTGTTTGGGGCCGAGATTCACAGGCAGTATCAACCCGCACAGTTGATGCGCATATCAGTCGAATTCGCAAAAAGTTGGAACTTGATGAACGCCATGGCTGGCGTTTGATTTCCATCTATCAACATGGTTACCGTTTAGAGCGGATCGCAGCAGTTGGTGCGGATGACACGAAAGGCTAGGCCGGTAGCAATCAGGTTTGTCAGTAGTATTTTATTTGAGGGAAGGTCAAATGAGCCAAAATAGTACTGACAAAACTAAGCCCGCTGTGCGCGCAAATGTTGCGCCCGAAGGCAATGTCGATCAAATTCGCGACATACTTTTTGGCGGACAGATGCGTGATTATGAGCGCCGGTTCGATGAGCTAGAAGAGCGTTCAAAGCGTGAAGCAGAGCGCGCAAGAGCAGAGTTTATCAAGCGCTTTGAAAGCATTGAACAACTGCTAAAAGAGCAAGCGGACAAGCACGCGCTGCAGCTCAAAAAGCTGGATGCTGAGCTTAAAGCAAGTGCGGAAGCAGCGGCAGTAAGCTCGGATCGTCTTGCGAAAGCGCTGCGTTCTGAGTTAACGGATATCGATGAAAAGCATGATGCAGGTGTTGCTAGCCTGCGTGATCGTGTGCATAAACTGGCGAATGAAACGGCAGAGTCTTTGCGCTCGAGCCAAGATGAGATTTCTGTGGTGATTGATCGTATGGGCACTTCCCTGCGAGACGAAAAAGTCGCCCGCGATGAGTTGGCTGGGTTTTTCAGTGAAATGGCCTTGCGCTTGACACGTCAATTCGACTTACCTAAATCGGTTAAAGGTTAGCGCCGCACACACGCGGCGCACGTGGCTGCGATGAGCGAATTTGATCGACTAAAAGACCTGCTGCTTGCTGACGAACGTGCCGAGCGCCAGGCGCAGGCGCATGCGTTTACGGAAAAATTAGCGGCAAGTTTTGCCGATTTACCGCAGGAGCTTCCCGATCTATTGCGCCGCGCGCAAAATGATGACCGTTTGGCGCGCGCGCTGGAAAAGCCGCTGTCTCAGGGTTTGGAGCGCATCGCCCGGACGCAAAAAACGCTCTTGATCTCGGTGCTGTTTCCGCTAATCGGGCCGATTATTCGCCGTTCAATCGCAGAAACGCTGTCCCAGTTAATGAAGGATATGAACCGCGCGGTGGAGCACAGTATTTCGCCGACCGGGCTGCGCTGGCGTTGGGAGGCGTTTAGAACGGGCGTGCCATTTACCCAGGTTGTGTTGAAACACACCTTGCGCTATCGGGTGGAGCATTTGTTGCTTGTGAATAATGACGGTGGCCTACTATTAGCGCATGTGGCCAATGTCGATGCCGAGCTTGCTGATTCTGATGCGGTGGCCGGAATGCTGAGCGCGCTACAAGATTTTGCCCGTGATGCGGTTTTTGCACATCAAGATGAGGCACTGAAATCAGTTGAAGTGGGTGGCATGACGCTAAAAATTATGCGTGGGCCGCTTATGCATTTGGCAGTGGCGGTGCGCGGTGAACTGAGCGAACCCGCGCAGCAAAGCCTGAGTGTGTTGGTCGAAACATTACATAACGAGAGTGGTAGTTCTGACTTAGATGCTTACAAAGCACAGTACCGGGATCTAATCGCCGATTGGATGCTGAAAAATGGGCAAGAAAGTTCTGAAGCGATCGACGACGCGCGTGCAATTGCAAAAGCCAAGCCGTTATTACCCAGGGTAATAGCAGGGCTCGCGGTTATCGCCTTGCTTTATTGGGCTGGGTTGGCGGCGTGGCATCGCTATCAATCAGATCGGCTTGAATCGGCGCTGTCAGGTGTTCCAGGCATTTTGGCGCAAGTGAGTTTTGCGTCAGGTAAATATCAAATTAGCGGTAGCCGCGACCCATTTGCCGAGCCGGTGATGCAGGCGGCTATGCAGCTGAGCATCGCAGCCGATGCCATCGATGAAACCCAGCTGCGCCCCTATTTGTCGCTTGACCCGATTATTTGGCAGCGCCGTTTGCACGCCAGTGGTCAGTTGCCAAAAGCCCTAAGGTTGAGTCAGGATGGCAGCGCGATCAAAATAACGGGTGAAATGACAGGAATTGCGTTGGCCAAATTACGCGCTGATTTGAGCCTTTGGCAAACGCTGTTGAGCTTTGATTTTTCCGGTATCGCAGTAAACGATGCCGCAAGCCAGCATCAGCGGCTTGAAATAATACGCCAGCTTGCACTCATGCGCGTTGATCTGAGCGATACGAATTTCGATGCCAATGCGAGCTTAAATACCTTAATTGCCCAGTGCCAGGCATTGCTGAATGGCGCACCCAATCGAATTTTGCGGCTCACTTTGGTTGAATATGTGCAGGGCGAGCCGTCGGTAATTAGCGTTGGCGGCACGGCGGCCGCGAATCGCCTGCGCACTGAACTAAAGCGCGTGGAAATTCGTTTGATTCCCGTGCCTGCTGCGCGTGAACAAGTCAATACTTTAGCGCTGTCTGAAATTTCTTTACGGTAAGATTGTACGATGGAAAATTCCTCCTTGCCCCCCGTAACGGCGCTATCAGCCAGTGTTGAACCCCGTAAAATTTGCCTTTTGGGTGATTTCGCGGTGGGGAAAACCAGCTTGGTTTCGCGTTACGTACATAATGTTTTTAGCGATCGATATCTGACCACAGTCGGTGTAAAAATCGACACGCGCATTGTCGAATTGAATCAAATTCCGGCTAGGTCCAGTTCACCACCCGGCGCAGAATCGACAGAGAAACAGCCCGCTGGGGTCGCACTGCGCAGCATCAAATTGGTGCTTTGGGATCTGGCCGGCGCAGCCAACTTAAACGCGCCAGCGAGAGCCTATATCCAGGGTGCCCATGGATTTTTAGCCGTTTGCGATGGTACGCGGCGCGCGACTTTAAACACAGCACTGACGCTTCTGAATTCGGCCCGTGAACAAATTGGCACCCGGCCGGCTGTGCTTTTAGTGAATAAGCAAGATTTATATGAGTCGTGGGAGGTTGATCAAGATTCTTTGGACTCCGCGCGTTCACGCGTTGCCAATGTGCTGGCCACTTCTGCGAAAACGGGTGCCAATGTTGATCGCGCGTTTCGCTTGCTTGCCGAGCTGTGTGCATGACCTATTTACTACCCGAGGTTGTACGCGACTACTTGAACGAAGTTTGGTTTGAGCAACGCTCAATGTTTTGCGCGTTGCTAACCGAGCGCGGCACAGTCGCGCAAAGCTTGGGGCCGGCACACATTTTCGGGCTAAGCACAGATGCCGCCGAGATTTTGGACATGATTGCCGGTTTGGCGGCGGATGAGCATGTCGTGATCCCATTCGTGCAATTCGGCAACGGTAGGCCCGCGCATTTGCATCATGTGTCGCGCGCCGGTCAACGTTTTGTCTTATTGTTTTCAGCCGACAATACTTTTGCCGAAATGGGTGCGCAGCAGCAGCTTGCAAATGAACTTGCCTTGGCAAATGTGCGCCAAGCGCAAACTATTGCAGCGTTGACGCAGGCGCAGCAATTGCTGCGTGACAGCGAACGCGAACTTAAGCGCACGCATGATCTTAAAAGCCTTTTTATTAGCAAGATGTCGCACGAGTTTGGCACGCCAATCACCGCAGTTTTGGGGCGTATGCGCTTGCTAGAAGGTGTATTAAACACAGCCGAGCCTATTCCTGCCGCAACTGAGCATTTAAACGTCGTGCGCCGAGGGGTTTTGCACCTGCATCAGCTGGTGCAAAGCGTGCTCGACGAAGCCAGATTAGAGCAAGGTACATTAAGGCTTGAGCCCACGCGCGTGCGCTTGTCAGATATTGTTGACGACTTAGTGCAGCTGTTTTCTGCGGTCGCGCAAGAAAAGGCGCTCAAATTTGAAGCGGTTTTTGATAGTGACCATCTACTTTGGGTTGATGCGCTGCGGGTGAAGCAAATTCTGATTAACTTAGTCAGCAATGGCTTGAAATATACCCACCAAGGGAAGGTTTCGCTTTATATGCATTGGCGCGATGGCCGTTTGACTGCAAGCGTTACCGATACCGGGCCGGGCATGACGCGCGAGCAATCCTCAAGCCTGTTTCAGCCGTTTAAACGCTTAAATGAGCGTTCGAGTGTTGCGGGCACCGGGTTGGGTTTAGCAATTTCGCGGGAACTTGCACAGCACATGGGGGGCAATATTGAAGTGCGCTCAAGCTTGGGGGACGGTACGTGCTTTATCTTTACGATGCCCTGTGAAACGGCGGCGGCGGCAGAATTAGGGCTATCCAGAAGTGCCAAGGTGTTGATTGTTGATGACGACACCGATATCCGTGAGCTGCTTTGTGCGGTGTTGAATCAGGATGGATTTAACGTTTCCGAGGCAAGTAACGGCATAGAAGCGGAAGAACGCTTCCGAACATTGTCACCAGATGTAATATTACTTGACATGCAATTGGGCTCTGAGCACGGGACTGCAGTCGCTAGGAAGCTGCGAAAGCTAGGCTGCGTATCAAGAATAGTGGCTTTATCAGCTAGCAATAGTGACGAAACTGCGCGCCACGCACTTACTGCCGGTTGTGACGCTTTCTTGAGTAAACCTGTAGATTTCACCCGATTGAAAGAACTGATGCAGGAAAACTAATGGATCCAATTATGGCCCAGCTTCGCGCCCGCTATGTCGCAAGCTTTCCCGAGAAACACGCCTTACTCCAGGCCGCTTGGCAAGCGATCCCAACGCACCCGGGTGCAAAGCAAGATTTGCGCGTGTTGTGTCATAAACTTGCGGGTTCGGCGCCGATGTATGAGTTCATGGAGCTAGGTGCGGCTGCCCGCGAGGCGTGCAATGCCATTGATAACAGCTATGAAAATGCTGCAATAGCGGCCCAAATTGATTCGATTTTGACTATTTTGGCGCGTGATTAATGAAACGGTGTTGCTGAGCGGATCGTTAATTGTGAGTTTGATTTGCGAAGTGAAAGCAACGCGGCTTTGAAGCGAAACCTAACTCTTGTCATTGCTTGCTATTATTGACGCGCAATCTCGGCACTGAGTCGAGATCACGATTGAGAGGTGCATGATGCCCGGATGGATGTTGTGGCTGGTTTTAGGTTTGACAATCGCAAGCCTAATTTCGTTAGCTGTCGTTGTAAAAATGCAGCGTTCCTACGCGCGTGAACGCGCAGTACGACGGTTTTTAGATGCTGCCGATGCACTGGAACGCGATTTATACGATTGTAAAAAGCGCATGCAGTCAATGCAGGAGTGGCTAGCCCGTTTTCCCAGCGAAGGTACTCGCCAAGTCAGTGGCTTGCTCAATGCCGACGCCTCGGTTGCAACTGCGCTTAAGCTGGTGCTCTCCCGTCGGCTGTGGTTGCGCGATCAGCACGCGGTAGCAAGTCTTAGCGAGCTCAAAGCGGCTGAGGAGAATTTGGCAAACTCCTCCGTATCACTTGCGGAAAATATTCGAAAATTGGAAACCATGCGCGAGGAACTGGAGCGGGCTGCTGATCAATTAGAAAATGCAAGTAAAGCCGCAGACCGAAGTACTGTGGTTGCGAGCGGGATCGTGTCTAGCCAAAACCACACGATTCACTGAAATCGCGCGATTCATTGAAAGCGCGCGATTCATTGAAAACTCGCGATTCATTGAAAACTAAGGGGTGCGATTTAAAGTGACGTCATTTCAGAAAAGCTCGCGGAAATCCGTGGAAAGAAACCCGTTCGTGCTGAGCCCGTCGAAGCATGTAGCAGCACGCTTGGTGATCCACAAAGTGTTACGGCTGCGTCAGCATTTTTGCAGCGCTGCCCTTCGACAGGCTCAGGGCGAACGGTTCTTTTTGATTTGGTTCGAAAATAACGCACACTTTAAACATCGTTTTGAAGCGCACCTAAGCCAAAGAGCATGCTGAGCCTTCCTGCAGACTTGGTGCTCGGTTCTACCAGCGTTTATCGGGCTGCGCTATTACGACGCTTGCTGGCGGCATTTACTACCGCGCGGCCCGATGTTGACGAAACGCGCCAGAGGGGCGAAGCGCCTAGGGCGCTAGCGGTACGACTTGCACGCGAGAAATGTCTAGCGGTCAGCGCGAAATTCCCGGACGCGATCGTGATTGGTGCCGATCAAGTTGCGGATCGAAACGGCGAAAGTGTCGGCAAGGCCGGTAATCACGCCAATGCCATTATAGACTTGCAAAAAAGTAGTGGCCAAAAGCTGATTTTTCACAGTGCTGTCTGCGTGCAGTATCGGCGTGAGTTTTACCAATTTGTCGACAGCACAATTTGTCATTTTCGCACTTTGAATGTGGCTGAAATTGCGGCTTACCTAGATGCTGACCAGCCCTATGATTGCGCGGGCAGCATCAAAACCGAATCTTGTGGCATTAGCTTGCTGGATCGTATGGAAAGCAATGACCCGACCGGCGTGATTGGCCTGCCACTGATTGCGCTTGCGCGGGTCTTGCGCGCGCTGCCAAACTAACTCACGCGCACGAAAGACTCGATCTAGCTGAGCAACCCCAAAGCCTTAATTCTCTGAATTTGATCGCGAACCTCGCCCGCCTGCTCAAACTCCAAATTTTGCGCGTGCGCATACATTTGATTTTCCAGCTTCTTTAGCCGTTTGCCAAATTCTTCCGGGCTTAAATTGGCCCAATCCTTCGTGTCAACCACTGACGCCGGTACTTTTGCCTCATTGCGGCGGCCCGCTTTTCCCGATTGCGGTGCATGTATCGCTTCGCGCGCGCCCTCCATCACGTCGGATATTTTTTTGGTAACCGAGCGCGGCGTGATGTTGTGCTCAATGTTGTAAGCAATTTGCTTTTCCCGTCGGCGCGTCGTTTCATCAATTGCGGTGCGCATGGAGTCTGTGATCCGATCGCCATACAAAATGGCCTTGCCGCGCAAATGCCGCGCCGCCCGCCCAATCGTTTGAATCAGCGAGCGCGTAGAGCGTAAAAAGCCTTCCTTATCGGCATCTAAGATCGCGACTAGGGAAACCTCGGGCATGTCCAGGCCTTCGCGCAGCAGGTTAATGCCAACCAGCACATCAAAGACGCCCAGACGCAGGTCGCGAATAATTTCAACGCGCTCTACCGTTTCAATATCCGAGTGTAAATAGCGAACTTTGATGCCTTGTTCGGATAGGTAATCGGTCAAGTTTTCCGCCATGCGCTTGGTCAAGGTAGTCACCAGCACACGATCGCCCAGCAATGTGCGTTCCCGAACTTCGCTCAGTACGTCATCGACTTGACCGCCAACCGGGCGTACTTCAACTTCAGGGTCGATCAAGCCGGTTGGGCGCACCAGTTGCTCGACGATGGCGCCAACCGAATGTTCGAGCTCGTAATTTGCCGGTGTCGCTGAGACAAATATTGTGCGTGGCGCTCGGCGTTCCCATTCTTCAAAGCGCAATGGGCGGTTATCGAGCGCACTCGGCAGACGAAAGCCAAAATTCACCAGCGTTTCTTTGCGCGAACGATCACCTTTGTACATGCCGCCTAGTTGCGACACAGTAACGTGTGATTCGTCCACAATCATCAGCGCATCGGGCGGCAAATAATCAAATAATGTGGGTGGCGCTTCACCCTCTCCGCGACTCGTTAAATGCCGCGAGTAATTTTCGATGCCCTGGCAATAGCCAATTTCGCTCATCATTTCCAAATCAAACGTGGTGCGCTGCTTTAAACGTTCGGCCTCTAGCAATTTACCGGCTTTGTAATACTCTTCAAGTCGCTCCCGCAGCTCAGTCTTTATCGTTTCAATCGCTTGAACCACGGTTTTGCGGGTGGTGACATAGTGGCTTTTTGGATAGATCGTGTAGCGCGGCACCACTTTTTGGACGTGTCCAGTCAGTGGGTCAAACAGGCTGAGCTTTTCGACTTCGCCATCAAAAAGCTCAATTCGCAAAGCCTCACGCTCCTCTTCTGCCGGGTGCACGTCAATTATTTCACCCCGCACCCTATAGCTACCGCGTCTGAGTTCTAAATCGCCACGGGTATATTGCATTTCGGTCAAACGACGGATGAGTTCGCGCTGTGGGATTTTGTCGCCGCGCACCACGTGCAAAACCATGTTGAAGTATTGATTTGGGTCGCCTAAACCATAAATCGCACTAACACTGGCAACGATGATCGCATCGCGGCGCGTCAGCAGCGATTTAGTTGCCGATAAGCGCATTTGCTCGATATGCTCGTTAATGCTGGCGTCCTTTTCGATAAAGGTATCTGAGGACGGTACATAGGCTTCCGGCTGGTAGTAATCGTAGTAACTGACAAAATATTCGACTGAGTTGTGCGGGAAAAACTCTTTAAACTCGCCATAAAGTTGCGCCGCCAGCGTCTTATTAGGCGCTAAGACAATCGTTGGCTTTTGCACGCTCTGAATGACATTCGCGATGGTGTAAGTTTTGCCAGAGCCGGTCACCCCAAGTAGCGTTTGATGCGCTAATCCGGCGTTAAATCCCTGAATCAAACTTTGGATCGCTTGGGGCTGATCGCCTGCTGGTTGATAGTCGCTGACCAATTGGAATTGCGGAGAATCATTCATGAAAACAGTTCAATGGCAGAATTAGCGGGTCGATACTATGGCAAGCCTGAGCGCGGTTGCGCGTGAATAAGCACGTTGGTCATATGAAATCAGCGCGGATTTCACGGCTTTGGCCCATGCGGGGCAAGGAAAAGCCGCAAATACGGGCCTATTTGTTGACTGCAGGCAATACCAATAAGTCTGAACAAAGCAGAACTTGCGCGGGCTTCATTGCGTGGATCGGCGTAATTTTGGCAACAATGCCCTTGCCGAATGTGCGCCAACATCGCTATGCTTGCGGGCTTACCGGCTTATGCACAGCGTTTGCCGACTTTCAAGGATTGAGAGGTTTTGACCATGGCTCGAGTTTGCCAAATTACGGGTAAGCGCCCGATTAGCGGGAACAACGTTTCCCACGCCAATAACCGCACGCGTCGCCGATTCATTCCGAATCTGCAATGGCATCGTTTTTGGGTTGCATCCGAAAATCGTTTCGTGCGCATGCGAATCAGCATGAATGCGATGCGTACAATCGACAAAAACGGCATCGATGCGGTGCTGGCCGACTTGCGCGCTGATGGCGTCAAGGTCTAACAAAAAAGGATTGCGCCATGCGTGACAAGATCAAATTGGTTTCAACCGCGAAAACCGGTCATTTTTACACCACCGACAAGAACAAAAAAGCAACGCCAAACAAGCTCGAATTCATGAAATTTGATCCCGTTGCGCGTAAGCACGTCTTGTACAAAGAATACAAAATCAAGTAACGGTTTTTGGCTTCCAGCTTGATGCCATTTTACGGTGTTTAAACGGATGGCTTACAGAATTGCAGGAAAGCCCGCTCAAAGCGGGCTTTTTTTTCGCGTAGTCATCTCGCCTAGCGGCAATTCAAATTTGGTTTTGCAGAACATCTGGTTTTGCAGAACATCTGGTTTTCCAGAACATCGGCTCCAAAATTCATCAAAGCGTGTGTCTTTAAAAAACAACCGCTTGTTTTTAGCAAGCAATGAAGTGTTACGAATAAGGTTTGGGTCGGCTGGTTTTAGCGTTGACGCGCCCCACAGATTGGCTTAACCTAACCGTCACAAGATTATAATCAGGGAGTGGCAAATGAATATTCAAGACGACAGCGCCAAGTCGGTCGATAGCGGAACTCAAAAGCAAGATTATGCTGCGCCAGCGGTTATCTCTGCAGTTAAGGTCGTCGATGTGGTGCGTGGTGGATCAGGCTTCCAATCCGACGGCAGCAATTTCCTTCCGTTTTAAGAATTTTCATTTTTGCTTGCTTAAGGGGTTCGTTATGAATTTAAAAGTCATTGGTGCATGTGCTTTGGGATTGTCACTCGCGATGGGCGCACTGGCACAATCTAGGGACAGTAAGCCCGCAGATGGCGATCTGCAAAGCCGTATGGATAAATTTTATTCTGACGGCTGCTTTGAATCCAATTGCGGTAACGTCAAGTCGGTTCCTTCCGCTGTGCCGCAGGTTGAATCGCGTCGTACCACACTAGGAGGCCCGATGGACTTCTACACCTACCAGCCAAGCTACGCCCCAGGTGTGAGCTGTACTTCTCTGCTAGGCGCAGTTTTGGACAATAGTTGGATAGAAATTTTGAACACCGGTGCGCCAAGAGCCCACAACGGGGCGAAAGTCGATTTGACCTTCAACGCAGAGGGCCGAATTCAACGTAAAAGCGGCGAAACCGATACTGGGGTCGGTGCAGTTGCGGTTCGGGTGTTTTTGGACGAAACGATAGGTGTGAATCCACCGGTTACCACTGAGCTATTCTCCCGCTGGGTCATTCACAGTGTTGTCGATAGCAGCCTGATCGACGACGTCGCAAATCCTGGCGGCGTGAATCAGCCGATTATTAATTCTGCCGCAGTGCGTCGCTTGCTCAATTTGACTACAGGTAGCACCTACGCAATTCGGGTTGAAGCGAAGTGGTCAGATGTGTTTACCGGTTTGACTTTGGAGCCCGGAACAATACCGTTTGCAACTGGACAACGTGGCGCTATGGTTTGCGTACCTGTACTTTCGATTGCTGAAAATAGTTTATAGCCGTATGAACGTTCGATCTAACGCCGCGCACTGCGCGGCGTTTTTTTTGTCGATACAATGCCAAGTGCATGCCCATTGATCTGGCAAACTTTGTGGATAACTGGGCTCTCCGCTAAATGGCTAGATTGCGCCCATAGCTTTGCCGAACCGCCGAGGCACATTTTTCCGGTGGGCTTGCCAATTTTAATCTCAGCGTGGAGCAATCGTAGCGCTGCTAGTGAAACGACCCTGCGTTTGGAAACTGAGTTTGCTCATGTCGAGCTTTGCTCGAACGCTGCGTCACGGTTGAATTTTAGAAAATCGCTTCCGATCGGAAATCCAAAGGCGCTTTTGCCGCTGACGGCTGCGTTGTCACAGCAATGGCTTTTGTCTGGGTCATTGTCTCTGCATGCTGCCGTTTTCCAAGTGAATCAACGCACCCTGCTAGTTTTAGGGAATTCCTTGACCGGCAAGTCGACCTTGGTGCGTAGCGCTCTGCAGATTGGCGCCACGGTTGTTTCCGATGATTTGGTACGTTTGGCATTTAATAATACGCTGGAGCAAGATTGCCCGCGACTACAAATAGTCGCACATTCATTGCGGGGCTTTGTCCGATTCCGGCAAGTCGGGACTTTGCCAGAACAATGTATCTGGATTGATCCTAGTGATCGACGTTTTGCGCCATCAATGGCAATTGATGCGGTGGTTTTTTTAGATTCTGCGCCACGCACCGCACAAACCGTGATCAGCGATATTTCCATTCTTGAAGCTACAGCTCAATTGATTAATCAAAGTGCACCGCTATTCTTGCAGCATGGGTTTCAATTTGAGCGGGCGAAAATGCTGGCATTTATCCATCGGCTGCTGCGTCAGGTTCCCAGCATTCGTGCGACTACGGGCTTTGATATCTTGAATTCGCCAGAGCGTGCATTCCACCGTCTGCTTGCATCTATTTGGCCCAACGAATGAGCGGTATGCTCGCAATACTTGGCCATTGCGCCGAAAGCGCAATGCTTCTGCGTCGCGGTGCCGAAGCGGCTCCGGGACGCGGCGAGGTTCAAGCATTCTGGCAGAATGATCAAGCTGCGATGATGTATCAGGGGTCGAATGCCGAGCAGGAATTTTGCCTCACGGATCACTACGTTTGCATCGTTTCGGGCTGGCCTTATCGGCTTGAGGCTTCGTCAAAGCTGTCAACACGGCTAAGTGCCAGTGACTTGATTCGACAGTTTGCGGTAAATCATGCATTCGATGTCGAGACGATCTTTGGACAATATACGATTGCACTATTTTGCCGACGTCAAGCGCGTTTACATGTAGTGCGCGATGTCTTTGGCAGTTTGCCACTACACTGGGCGCAAACCGCCTGGGGCAGCGTGCATGCCTGCGACATTCGCCAGGTTTCAGCGATGCTGGCTGCGCCGCTAACGCTAAGTCTAGTGGCTTTGCGTGCCTATCAACAAGAACTTGCGCTGCCGCCTAGTTCGGACTTATATATCGGAATACATCAACATGCGCCGGGCACCTGCGCCAGTTTCGGTGCTAACGCCGCAATCGTTTCTAGCGCAATTTTGAGTCCAGCTACCGTCCTGCGTGGTTTTTCCAGCCAAGCGCCACCGCCTGATGCGCTTGATCAGCTTATTGACGCGCTGGCTAACTCAATTGATATTTGCCAAGGCAGCGCAAAAACCGCAATTAGTCTTAGTGGCGGTATGGATTCCACCCTGATAGCCTTATCGGCCGCTACAACAGCGAAAAGCAAGGTTGGTGCCGCGCCTGTTGGAATTTCGTGTGTATTTCCAGGCCTTAGCTGTGACGAATCGGTGAAAATTTCGAAACTCGTCACTGAAATGCAATTGGCGCACGAAACCATTACTTGCAACAGTCCCGCGTTTGCACACTGGCAACATCAGCTATTTAACGCGACAGACTATGTGCCATTTCCTGCCGCGCATATTGGCTTGCAAGTTGCGCAGCGGGCGAAGCAGGTTGGCTGTGAGCAATTATTGGACGGCAATGGTGGCGATGAGTTATTTGACTGGGACGCGCGAGACCTAGCGCAAATGGCGACGTCCTCAAGCGACTATTTTCAACTTATTCGAGTGTTATTAAAACCTCGATCAGGACCTAAAGCGTTAGCGTTGCGTCATCTAATTAAGCGCTTACTTTTCGGGCGATTATTAACGCCAGCGCCCGCTCCCTTGGCGGTATGTCTTAAGATGATTAGTCCTTCTTTAAATCGCACATTTTATTTAGCGGCCGAGCAAGTTGCGAGCAGTGCCGGGATTGCTCTCTTTAGCCCATTTCGGGATTTGCGAATACTGAAGCTTTTGTTGCCATGGCTGCCAAATGCCGCATTTCAGTCGGGCAACAGGCGTGGTCTTCAGTCCAACGCGGTGTACAAGCTTTCGGGTGGTAATATTCGGTTAAAGCGCAATGAAAAAGTTAATTATGATGAGTTCGCATTGGTTCCCTTTGACGCAGCCGATTCGGACACCCTGCCTGCCTTAGGATCGGGGAAGTTGGCAAATTTTTCTGGATTGATGCCGAAATTTTTGAAGCACAAAATCGAAACTGAAGGGGTTTTATACAAGTGATGAAAGAGACTGTAACGAAAGAGAACCTAACGGAATTATTAGACCAGAGCAACGCGTCGGGATCGATTGATGCCATTGCGCTAGCAGCGGTGCAAAGCGCGGAATCTGCATTAAAAAGTGGTGCAATGACGTTTACTGAGCTTGACGATGCCGGCGCGATTTTGATGCTGTCCAAGCGCGACGAGATGCTTACAATCAATGTCACTGCCGCCTGGCTGATCGCAAGATTGCAGCAGCGTGGCGTTGCAGCCAACGACGCGGCAGAATTTGCCGCGCATTTTGCCATTCCTATTGAGGAAGCTGCGGCAGACATTAGGCGATTTTTTTTACAACTCGCGAAATCGTTGGATTAGTCGCAGCGAGCCCGCCAAACGGCTAATACATTTTATTGAAGGCTCGATACGGTGAGTAAGTGAGTTTTGTTAACGCATGCTTTTAAGCGCATATAGCAAGCGCTTAAAGTGTAATTTCAGGACATTACTTTTGGAACTGTAACGCGCTTGCATGTAAGCTTTTGGTGGCAGAGCCTGGAACCAAAGATACTTTAGTTTGGCGATAAGGGGGCGTGGCGATGTGATTCGCCACCATAACTCTGAACTTTCACAATGGCCTTCAAGTGCGCGCAATAAGGGATCGTCGGCAAGAAAGGTTCCAAGTGGTACCTGCAAAAGAGTGAGACCAAAGATTTTTTCGGCCTCAATAAGTGCAAATTGCAAGACCGCAAGCGTCTGTGTTCCCTTGGCAAGCGCAACTAGATGCTGCTGTTGGATTTGCGAAAACCCACGCGTTATCAGGGCTAAGTCTAGTAATGCCAAATAGGTTCTTTGCGATGGATGGTCGGAGCAATAGTTGAGTGCGCAATGTAATGCGCAATAATAGTCGTTCATCCGCAGCGCATGAAAGGTTCCGAAGTTAACTTTTACGGCGTTGTCAATTAGGGTTTGGAATTTAAATTTTTGATAAACGGCGAAGTTGTTGCCCAATTCCCAGTGCAAATCGATTTCAGCCGTTCTTCCAAGAATTTTTTTAAGGTAGCTTGCTTGGCCACAAGTTGACTGAAATACCTTCGCGGACGTTGGCATAAAACCAAAAGCGCACAGCGCATCATGTGCCGCTTTTCGGCATTCAGGCGCAACTAAAATATCGTGATCGCTACTGCGCCTTAACAACGGGTCTGGATAAAACGCGCGTCCATGAGCAGCACCTTTGACGACAATCGTTGCCACTCCCGCGCTGTTAAGCGTTGCCAGGATGTCTGCCAAAATGCCTTCGTTGACGCCCGGCTGATGTTTATCTTGCAATTGCGAAGCTAGTTTCAAAAGTGCTGTCGATGCGCTGGCTGCAAGGCCAGGTCTGTCCACTAAGGCAGCGCTGTAAGGTAGTGCAAGCCTGTGTTCGACCAATTTTTGAACAATCACGCTTGGGTTGTTAACCCCTAAACTCAATACATCGGCGCTGTTGCCCAGTTCCGCAAGTTTTCGCATTACATTAGGTAAGGACGCGCGTAAAAATTCATAAGCACCTGAAACGCGAGACTCTTCGCTTGCGTCTGCATCAGCGCGCGTAGCTAAATTTTGGTTGCTCATTTTTTGCTTTAGCTGCGCCTGACCAAAGGTTTCAGCACGGTGCGCGTGCAATTGAGCCAGGAAAAGGGACGCAAGTGAAACCCGCTGCGATCTCCGCTCGCTCATCAAGTACAACGCCAAACAAACTACTCCATGCGTGCGCCTCCAAGGTGCCCGTGACGCCGCGCTTTACCCCAACACAAAGTTGCGCGGGCAAAGCGTTGCGTCTAGCCCACCAAACCAGCGTAATTGCGCGCGCCAGACACTGTGTATTGGGTAAAAAATGTGCGATTCGGCGTATGTCGTTCCCTCGGTTTATCCAAGTTGCCAACGTTTGTTCACTTGAGGCGACGTCAGCGAACGAATTAGATTCGGTCACCAACCAGCGCGCAGTGCGATGCGCGCCTAAGCAAGCAAGCAAGATGCGCACAAGCAACAGACGAAAAGTACATTGGAGCGCTAGATAAAAGCGCATAAGTTCTAAACACCAAAAATAGGTTAATGCGATGATAACGAATATCAAGGGACTGTAAGCTGTGTTACGCGGTAGTGTTTACAAATTACGACCTTCGTGCCACTCGCGCTTAAACGTTGATAATCAACGCCGCATTGCCTTAGTAATATGTCCAATCCAAACGTATTTGGCGCTTGCAGACGATGCGTAACTGGTCTTAATGGGCTACCAAACCTGCTCTTTTTTCATCTGATGCGCTTGGCGGTCAATGAAAATCTGCGCGGCATCAATACCCTTGCTTTTTAAGATGTGATTTCGCACTGCCGCCTCGACCAAAACGGCTAAGTTGCGCCCCGGTGCCACAGGAATGGTTAGTTTTGGCACCTTAACATCCAAAATTTCGCGGTTGCCGGCGTCGCCAAAAAGCCGCGTCGTGCCTTCAGCCACATAGTCCTGCTTTTCTGGACGCAGGTGAATGATTAGGCGCAGATACTTATTTTTCTTGACTGCGGTGTCGCCAAACATCTCGCGCACATTTAATACGCCGAGGCCACGTACTTCCAGGCAATCTTGTAATACATCGGGGCAAGTGCCATCGATCACGTCGGGTGCGATCAAGGTAAATTCGGGCGCATCATCGGCGATTAAGCGATGCCCGCGCGTTACAAGTTCTAACGCCAGTTCACTCTTGCCGACACCTGCTTCGCCTGTTATCAGCACGCCTATGGAATAAACTTCTAGAAACACGCCATGCAGCGTGCTACGTTTTGCTAGTGCCCGGGCAAGCGTGTACTGCAGGAAGGTCAACAGTTCGTGGCCGCTGCGCCCAGAACTCCAAACCGGTAAACCCGCATCTACGCACAGAGCTAGCAAGTCATCCGGAACAGGTTGCTTGCGGGTAAATACCAGCACCGAAGATCGTGATTCCGCGATTTTTTGCAACGTGCCAAGCCGAACCTTTGGCGCAAGTGAGTCTAAATAGGCCAGCTCTTCCGTGCCAATAATCTGCACTTTGTTGGAGTGGATCAAATTGAGATAGCTAACCAAGGTTGGGCGACGGAAACTGGCTTCCGGCGGGTAAATTTTACCAGTTTGACCGGTGGCCGGGTCGGTGATCCAGGCTAGTTCTAGTCGATGTTGCACGGCATCAAATAGCGCGCCGACGGTAATGGACTCAATTTCACTCATGCGGCTATTTCCATAAAAACGTGTTTTGCTGTAGCAAAACGTTTAATAAAACAGGTAAATCAAATTTAGTCTCGTTGCGCCTGCTGGTGGCAGTTTTAAATGCCACCAGCAGGCTAGCCCAAGGGTAAAGCTTGTCAGGGCTATGGCGTGTTACTCAACGGTAGCCTTTTCACCGCGATGATGATCCGAAACGCGTTCTTTATGTTTGCGAATCTGTCCGTCGAGTTTGTCTATCAGTCCATCAATAGCAGCGTAGGCGTCTTTGCCCTCGGCCTCGGCATGGAAGGTTTTACCGGTTACGTTTAGGGTTGCTTCGGCGCGTTGCGCCAGTTTTTCAACACCTAAAATGACATGCACTGAAAGTAGCTGGTCGAAGTGGCGCGCTACGCGTTCGAACTTAGTATTGACGTAATCTCGCATTGGGGTTGTGACTTCAACTTGACGCCCGGTGACGGTCAGTTCCATGGTTACTCTCCTTTGTTTCTGCGCCACAGCAATGGCTGTGGCAAACGCGCCAAATCGGCGCACGAACAAGGCCAGTGCTGCGCCTTGAATGACTAACTGCAAGCAATCCAAATATCTGAATTGATCGCATCTGGTTTTGATCTTTGGGGCAGGTGCTTACATTGCAACCTGACTTGAGTATTTGCTTTCGTTGAAGTTCCCTTAACGGTTTTTTCATAGGCGCACCCTGTCGGTACTCGAGGCGATGCCCAATCCCTCGCGATATTTGGCGACCGTGCGCCTCGCAACCATTACGCCGCGTGCTTTGAGTAATTCCATCAGCGCGCTGTCTGACAGTGGTTTATTGGTGTCTTCCAAATCAATGAGTTTTCGAATCATCTCGCTGATTGCTGTTGCAGAAGCCTCGCCGCCGTCGCGCGTTGAAACGCCGGATGAAAAAAAGTGCTTGAACTCGAACAGCCCTTTAGGCGTATGCATGTATTTACGGGTGGTGACTCTGGAAACCGTGGATTCATGCAGTTCACACTGTTCGGCAATTTGCCGCAACACCAGGGGCTTCATGTATTCGATGCCGTGGTCAAAAAAACCTTGCTGCTCACGTACGATCGCTTGCGCCACCCGCAAAACCGTGTCCTCGCGCTGCGCTAGGCTCTTGATCAACTGCTTGGCATCCGCCATTTGTGTGCGGATGTAGTTTGCGTCATCGCGTTTCGCCCGCGCCGCAATCGCCTCGAAGCTGGCACCGACGCGTACTCTAGGCATGGCGTCAGGATTCAAACGAACTTCCCAAACCCCTAAGCGTTTGCGCACTTCAACGTCGGGTATGACGTACTCGTCACTGGCAACGTAAAAGCCTGAGCCAGGCCGAGGATTCAACTCGCGTATTAGCTGAATCGCTGCGCTTAGTTCGCACAATTCCACTTCATGCAATTTTGCCAGCTTGTCGCGATCTGCCTTCGCAAGCAGCTCAACGCCACTTTCAATTAGCGCAATCGCCAAACTTCGTCTGGGGTGAATGCGGTTTTGTAGCTGCACAATCAGGCATTCGCTTAAGCTTCGTGCCAGCACGCCGACCGGATCGAAACGCATCAAGCGCTGCCGCACGATTTCCAAATCAACTGGGTTGACCAAAATATCCGGTGCCAACGCGGCGCGCTGATAGTCGATTGGCTCACGCAAATAGCCATCGTCTTCGACTGAGTCGATCAGTACTTCACCAATGACCCTGTCTCTAGGGCTCATGGGCGTTAGGCCAAGCTGCCAGCGCAAATGTTCGCGCAGCGTTGTTTGTGCCTTTGCGCGGCCTTCAAAGCTGCCGCTTTCCTCATCCGAGTCGCCGCCGCTACCAGCACCCCAATCGCGAAGCTCGGACATTTCGCGCATTTCGTTAAATTCGACGTCAAGATCAGCGCCGCCGTCGTCGCTGCTTGCGCTATTGGGTTCGGGTTCGCCGCTTTCGTTAACACGTTCGGAAACGATTTCCGACTCGGAAACGCTTTCTTTCTCGACGTTGCTGGCGCGTTCCTGGCTCAAAAACTCTGCCGTTAGATCGAGTGACTTGCGATCCGCCTCGCTGGTGCAGTCATCACTATTTGGTGCGCTGGCAAAATCGTCGTCAGGTTCTAACACCGGGTTCGATTCCAACATCGATGAGATCTCGACGTCCAGTTCCAAATTACTCATCGCCAGCAGTTTGATCGCCTGCTTAAGCTGTGGCGTCAAAGAGAGCTGGGTACCTAGTCTGAGCTGTAGAGCGGGTCGCATTACAAGAAGTGTGCCAGCTTTTTAAACGAAAAGGCGAGTGTTCAGGTAAAACTTTTGGCACTCGAAAGTCTCACTTTTATTAAGGTGGTAATTTTATTCGCAGGGCTTTGCTTCCGCTTGCCATATGCCTGACTTTTTGCACAGCAGAATTTGTTTTTTGCTGCAGGCTGATTGTTCGTCATTAACTTGCTAAAAATAAGTGAAGATATCCTCCTAAGCCATTTTGCATTCACGAGTTGCCAGCTGAAGTCTTCGTTCGCGATTTGATATTCCGACTTGATACCCGTTTCGCCGAGCGAAAAAATTTAACTTGATTTGGACCGTATCCAATTCCTTTATCGGCAGCCAGTGCAGCAAGGTGATTGCGATTGGGCCAGAACACAAATAAGCGTTTATATATTCTGGTCAGTCTGGTCAGTCTGGTCATAGGAGGTGAAATGTCCGCTTGGCAACTTCAGGCCGCGAAGGCCAATCTGTCGGAACTGGTGAAACGTGCGCTAAGTGAAGAGGCGCAGGAAATCACCG
>Ga0105046_10004387_pt1 | contig 22461 bp, 14 predicted proteins | sample MAT03_FD_78385 | JGI IMG/M metagenome (GOLD analysis project Ga0105046, IMG submission 78385) | Freshwater microbial communities from Lake Fryxell liftoff mats and glacier meltwater in Antarctica - MAT-03 (megahit assembly) | ecosystem: Environmental > Aquatic > Freshwater > Ice > Liftoff...
TCTCCGTGCATCTCCGTGCCTTAGTGTCTCCGTGTTTTTTTTCGCAGCGACAAAAATCGCCATGACATGAATGCAATGATTGGGTTTGGTGGATGGTGCGGTGGAGGGTCTATTTAACACGGAGGCACGGAGGCACAGAGGACACAGAGGACACAGAGGGATTTTATTAGTAAGACAAATCTCACTTTGCAGTTACTCTCTCCGTGCATCTCCGTGCCTTAGTGCCTCCGTGTTTTTTTTCGCAGCGACAAGATCGATCAGATTGGGTTTTGTGGAGAGTCTAATTAACACGGAGGCAGTCGTGTTCTAAAAACTTACCACTAAGTAGAGAATTTATTCTTTACCGTTTTTCCAGTTTCAATACTTTAAGCACACCTTCTTTTTCAATATTCAAAAAGTAAAACCCCGACGAAATATTATCAATTGAAAATTCAAATCGCTGAGGCACGCCGGAATTAATATTTTCATTCCACTTTTGAATCGTTTTGCCTGTTACATCGGTTAACCGGAAAATATATTTACCGGTTTGTGTTGTGGTGATAGCAACAGTAATTACATCGGATGCGGGATTAGGAAATACTGTTGCATTTAAAATATTGGCAACACCTTCGTTCACTCCAACAGAAGCAGGGTCGTAAATATTTATATTGTCAACATACAACATCTGCCCATATGCAGCTTTGTTTTCAAATGAAATCTGTACTCTGTCCTGACCCGCAAACTGATCGAGAAGCACGGTATCTGTTCTCCATTGAAAACTTGCAGGCACAAATGCGGCAGCAGATTGGTTAGGAGCTGTTGCAAGACTAAATCCTCCGTTATAATAAATGTTCGTCCATGTTTGCCCGCAGTCGGTGGAGGCTGCAATGATAAGAGTATCAGAATACACATTGCTATATTGCGAATAGGCAACATCAAAAACCAGTAATGCCGAATCAGCATTGGTGAGATCATAGGCCTGTGTGCGCATGGCATACCGTTTGCCTGTTAAATCCTGGTTAAAGTTATCGAAAAACGCACATTTAGTACTCTGCGCATATCCGCCAACGTTAGTAGATTGTTCCCACTGGCCGTCATTGGTGGCGCTGTAAAATGCCCATCCGACAGGTAAAAAGGCCGTTCCCTGAAACCCTTCCTGCAAAGGCATGGCAGTAGGTCCCATAATACTGATATAATTAGTTGTTGTAGCAGATTTAGTACCGTTCGCATTGGTAACAGTAAGCGTTACATTAAAAAGTCCTCCTGTGCTATAGGTCACAGCCGGATTTTGAATGTTGGATGTTGAGGGTGTTCCACCCTGAAAATCCCAGCTCCAGGTGATAGGGTTTCCGGTAGAAAGATCGCTGAATTGAACAGGTAGACCCGGGCAACCATAAGTTGTATCGGCAACGAAAATTGGATCCGGTAAAGCGGATGCAGCATCAAACATCTCCGATTCCCAAACCCCACGACCATAAAAAGCTACTCGCAAAAGATTTGATGCCGTACCATTGTTGTACATCATCAAATCTTTCATATCGGCAACTGTAGGAAGTCCGTTGGAGTAGTTCATCCACGATGACATGGTATCGTTGTGATACCAAACATTTTTTGCGGTGCCGGCATAAACAGATTCATTTGTTGAATAGGGATCATGTAAAATTTTAAGCACGTTTACACTCGGAAGATTAGATGAGAGGTTGATCCAGTTTTGGCCTCTGTCGGATGAACGGTATATTTTTGAGCCGCATGAGATGTACACAACATTGGTATCGGTTGCAACTGTTGTGATACTGGCTCGTGTCGAAGTAGAAGATGGAGCATTGTAAACAGTAAACACAGGGTTAGCATCAAAGGCATTATCGCAACGATATACTTTTGAATTGGAAGTAACTACATAAATTTGATCGGGACGATGGTGCGCCACCGTTAGTGCTTTAACCTGAACCCCGATGGTTCCCAATTGAACCCATGTTGGAGGATTATTGGAAAGATTGGTGGTTCGCCATACCTGATCGAATGCAACATACCCAACCTGGGTATCGAGGTTGGTGAACTCATACTCGGAATTATTGGTAGGCGTGAAGGGAACACTTAAATTCTGCTGTGAACCCGATAGACTTCTTCGCTGACCGTTTTCATAATAGTAGGTCAAAGTAGGGTTGAGATAATCAAATGTCATTCGTGAGCCCCAGTCGCCACCACGATTGGTGAACCATTCGTTATTGCGGAAATATAATTCACCATTATCCTGTGTGCCAATACTCACCATACCTCTTTCGATCGGACTTTGAGCAGCATGATAATTTTCGGTTGAAGCCAGTCCATCCGATTTCGGCAGCCAGTTCACCCCATTGTTGGTACTTACCCATACGCCACCATCGTTAGCCTGCCAGAATTCATTTGGGTTGTATGGATTAAAAATGTTATGGTGCATATCGGTGTGCAGTTCTGCATACCAGTTGGTGAGTTGTATCCATGTAACACCTGCATCTGTTGATTTCCAAACACAATGAGAACCGGTATAAACTACATCGGCATTCAAGGGATCCACCACAATGGTCCAGTTATAATTTCCTTGTCCCGGATCGTTGGCATCATATCCGGCGATATCGGGAAATGCCTGTGTTTTAACCCCTGTGAATGTGAGTCCGCCATCGTTACTTCGGTAAATTGTTCCATAATGTGTGGTGGTGGTGAAATACAAAACACCCAAATAAACTTTATCGGGATTGGCAGCACTAACTCCTATGCGAATTCCATCGGCATTGCCACCGAGAGTAATGGGTACGGCAATGAGACTCCACGTTTCACCCATATCGGTTGATAGCCAAAACTGATTGGTGGTTGCTGCATAAATGGTATCGGTTCCGCTAACAGCTTTGAAAATCATATCCGTAAAAGCACCACCACTTTTTTTAACCGTCCATGTTGCACCACCATCAATGGTTTTCCAGATACCATCGTTGGTAGCGGCAATGATGGTATTGTGATCACCGGGATCCATCAGCATTTCAAGTGCCATGCGGTTTCCCATGCCGGTATTGGATGGATTCCATGTAGCTCCTTTATCGGTGCTTTTATAAACACCATAGTCGGTTCCATAGTAATTAGGATCACCGGTGCTTAGGTATAGAATAGAATCGTTGGTGAAATCGATGCAAACCGATGAGCATGCAGTTCTTGGCAACGCATCGGTGCCTGTTACTGTCCATGAGTTACCGTTATCTTCACTCACAAACAAACCTCCTGAAGCACTGGCAGCATACATAACACTATCCAGAACAGGATGGAATTTTATCTGGCACACCCTTCCAATTCCATTAATTTGTCCGGAAACATTCACCGGAAAATCAACAGGCCCAGTGAGTTTCCAGTTTGCTAACGGCTGTGCATATATGAAGGAAGAGATAAGAGCCAGAACAAAACTGAATGTGAATTTCATTTTTAAAATATATGTGGTGCTGAATTTATTATGCATAAATAAGAATTGTGTTTTGTGTATCAATGAAAATTACCGTTGTTGATCGTGAAGTTTCAATTGTTCTTCTTTGGTAAGAATACGACCATCGGGCTGGATGTAGGGGTCCACGACAAGTTTCCAATGGTGGTATTTTTTTACGGCGAATGCATATTTGTGACGGAGAACAGCAGCTTCTTTTTCTTCATTATCCATCTTTTTCTCGGCACGTTTTCTTTTTCTGTGTTCGGCAGGAGTTTCAACATGTTCCCTGTCTTCACGGGATGCGCCGAGTATTTTATTTTCTTCTTCGGGAAGTTCCCTGTTTTTCCAAAAGGCCTCGAAAGCAGCCACCGTCTCAAAGTAATTCGCATTCGGATCGTCCATCATTTCAATCCACACCGGATTTTTAGACCATTCGCGCAGTTGTTTTTCGGAAAATTCCTGTGCAAAGAGTGGATTTAATGCCAGTAAACTGAAAATAATACTAATTTGAAGAATAACTTTTTTGAACATTTTGTTAAGAGAATTTGAGATGTAAATTTATAAAAAAAGTGGGCTTGTAACTTTTGTATTGCCGGCAAACTATGTAGAATATGTTCGACGGAAAGAAATTTACCGTGTCAAGGGAGTTATGGCTATTCGAAAAGTTTGGACGGTTCCATTTCCTTCGGTTTTAACGAGGTAAATACCGGTAGTAAGATCACTAAAATTAAGTACCTGCAGAGTGTTTTCGCCTGTCAATGAAAAGGATTTAACTTTTCTCCCTTGCAAATCATAAACGGTCAGTTGCTCGACCAAATTCATCTCGCAATCGAGTGTCAAATTTTGAGAGGAGTTATCAAAAAACATATTGCAGTTTTCAGGTTGCGGAGTCAATCCTGTGGATCCAACCATAACGCTGTCGTACAAGTTGTGAAACTTACAGGTGGTTGATGCAAGTAAATTAAGGTAATAAACACCCGGCTGAGGGTAAATAAATGTAGGATTTGCTGATTGTGAAAGAGTACCATCATGAAAAGTCCAGTTATATGAGGTGGCATTGAGGGAGGTGTTTGTGAATTGAACGGTATTATTATTTACTGTATAATCAAAAGATGCATATGGTATATTTCCATATTGATACCAGGTGCTTAAACTATCTATAACAACGGCATGAGCGGCATTCTGCAAAAAGGCAGCATCCTGCTGACTGATAGTTGAAATAAACGAATTTCCTACAGGTGTTTTATGAAATATAGTTGCATAAAATACACAGGCAGCCAGGTAAGATCCGTAAATGCTTGGATGACTTTCGTCGGGAAAATATAAATCGAAAGCAGGATTCAAACTCCTGACATAACTAAATGCTGCTCCGACAGGCGATACGGTTGAATTATTTTGCAGAGCCATTTCCATATAGCTTTCGCGAAGGCGTTGTTGCATGCCTTCGTAGGTACAAACAGGAGGATACGCTGCACAATTATTAGCATCGCCATTTTTCCGACCCCAAGTCATATAAAATACTGTTTCACTGCAGGCATTATTATCATGAATCATACTATCGAGCGCTGATGCATACGGATAAACATCGGCTGCTACCTGAGCGGGTGAAAAACTCGGCCGCTGACTCTGTTCCTGCAGCACTACATAGTCCCATTGCTGGGAATAAATTCGTGCTTGCGTTGTGGAATCGGTACTGTGCTGTTCAAACGTGTATCCTCCCGGAGTGTAGGAGTTGGTAATGATGGTGTCGCCATTGGCAAGTGCCATGCTGTACACCAGATTGGGCAAGTTGTTGTAGGCAGTGTAGCTGTTGCCGATGAATAAAATTTTTGTGGTCTGCGCCGTTGTATTGCCGAAGAAAAATATTAGGATAATGAATAAATATTTAATTTTTACCATGGATGGGATTTGTTGAAGAAGTAAAAGTAGGTTTTAGTCACCAATTTTGCAAATAAGCCTAATAGAATTAACCTGCATCTGCTGAAAATAATGACAATTGAAATACACTTCAAAAAAATTACTGTTTGTTAGTTGTTGTTTAGTCTGTGGTATTATTTGAAAATGTTGGCTATAAAATCGAATCCAATATAAATGTTAAGTTCAAAGATGCAGAAGAATTTCTGGAGTTCTTTCCGGATGATGAGCTTAAAATCACTTTAATGCTCCGCAAAATCGTTTTTGATTGTCTCCCAAACTGCACCGAAAAAATTTCGTACAACGCACCTTTTTACAAAATCCATAAACACATATGCTTCATCTGGCCTGCCTCGGTTTTATGGGGTAATTCAAAAACCTATGAAGGAGTTCGTTTTGGATTTAACAAAGGATTCCGGCTAAACGATGAACTTAAGTACCTTAACAAAGGGGATCGCAAACAAGTCTATTGGCGAGATTTTAAATCTATAAAAGAAATTGATGTTGATTTGCTAAAAACGTATCTCTTTGAAGCAGCCGTTGTTGATTCCAAAATGTGAAATGTTATTTTGGAATGTAAAATTTGCTATTTTACATTCCAAATCAAATTACAACATTCATTAAGTTCCCTCACACCAAATGCCCCGGGAGCCTATTTCCCGAACACAAAACTAAACCCCCAAAAACTAATAATTCAAAATAGTCCCCAGCCATTTTTCCGTCTCCGGCAACGCCATATTTTTTCGTTTAGCATAATCTTCCACTTGATCTTTTGAAATTTTTCCTACCCCAAAATATTGTGATGCAGGATGTGAAAAATACAAACCGCTTACTGCGGCAGTAGGGAGCATGGCGAGACTTTCGGTGAGGGTAATGCCGGTATTTTTTTCCACATCAAGCAATTTGAATAGGGTGATTTTTTCGGTGTGATCGGGTTGGGCAGGATATCCGGGTGCCGGACGAATTCCTTTGTAGGTTTCTTTGATCAGTTCTTCTGTAGCCAGATTTTCATCGGATGCATATCCCCACAACTCTTTTCGCACTTTCAAATGCATTACTTCTGCAAATGCTTCCGCTAAACGATCGGCCAGCGCTTTGAGCATGATTGCACTGTAGTCATCGTGATCTTTTTCGAATTTGAGTACCCACTCGTCTATTCCAATTCCTGTTGTTACTGCAAATCCTCCAATGTAATCGTGGTAAGGTGCAGGAGCAACAAAATCAGAGAGAGCCATGTTCGATTGACCTTCGGGTTTTAGTGTTTGCTGACGGATGGCATGAAAGGTATGAATCACTTTTGTGCGGGTGTCATCGGCATAAACTTCAATAGCATCATCGGCAGTGGCGTTGGCCGGATAAATACCGATTACTGCATTTGCTTGCAGCCATTTTTCGCTGATGATTTTTTTCAACATCAACTGCGCCTCATCAAACAATTTGGAGGCTTCAACACCACGTTCAGGATCCTTCAGAATTTTTGGATAACTTCCTTTCATCTCCCAGCTATGAAAAAATGGTGTCCAGTCGATGTATTTGGAGATTTCGTTTAATGAGTAATCATTAAAAACTTTAGTTCCGGTAACAGCCGGTTTTACATAGTTAAATGTTCCCCAATCGGTTTCGAATTTATTGGCTCTTGCTTCATTAATTGAAATAAATTTATCTTGTGAGCGGGCATTTTTATTATTCTCCCGTACACGGTCATATTCAACCAGAACCTGTGCGGCAAAATCGGGTCTCAGCTCAGACGAAACCAGTGAACCTACAACAGGAACACTTCGCGAAGCATCGTTCACATGAACCACTGGATGAGAATAATGAGGTGCTATTTTTACCGCAGTGTGCACCTTCGAAGTAGTGGCACCTCCAATCAGCAAAGGAATGGTAAAACCTTCGCGCTCCATTTCTTTGGCAACGTGAACCATTTCGTCGAGCGATGGAGTGATGAGTCCGCTCAATCCAATGATATCTACATTTTCTCTTCTTGCAGCTTCAAGAATTTTATCACAAGAAACCATCACACCCATATCAATGATTTCGTAATTGTTGCAGGCTAATACCACACCAACAATATTTTTTCCAATGTCGTGAACATCGCCTTTAACGGTGGCAAGCAATATTTTTCCGGCGTTTTTACTGTCGTCACCGGCCAATTTTTCGGCTTCAAGATAAGGTAACAGATGAGCCACTGCTTTTTTCATAACTCTGGCACTCTTGACAACCTGTGGAAGGAACATTTTTCCGGCACCAAACAAATCACCCACTACATTCATTCCATCCATCAAAGGGCCTTCGATGAGATGTAGTGATCTCGCGTAATTTTTACGGGCTTCTTCCACATCCACTTCAATATATTCCACCACACCTTTCACAAGTGCGTGCGTCAATCGTTCTTGAACGGTACCTTTTCGCCACTCTTCATCGCGTTCCATTTTCTTGCCTTTAGCTTTAACGGTTTCCGCGTATGTGATAAGTAGTTCAGTGGAATCGTCATTCCTGTTTAACAGCACATCTTCAACAAGCACTAAAAGATCTTTTGGTATTTCGTCGTACACCTGCAACATGCCGGGATTTACAATTCCCATGTCCATTCCGGCTTTCACCGCATGATACAGAAAGGCAGCATGAATAGCTTCACGCACATGATCATTTCCCCGGAAAGAAAAAGAGACGTTCGATACTCCGCCGCTCACTTTAGCATAAGGCAGATGCTTTTTGATCCATGAAGTGGCTTCAAAAAAGTCGAGAGCATTTTTTTTGTGCTCATCCATTCCTGTGGCAACCGGAAAAATGTTGGGATCAAAAATGATATCCTGAGGAGGAAAATGCACTTTGTTCACCAGTATATCATAGGCTCTTTTACAAATTTCAATTCGGCGTTCGAGCGAGTCGGCCTGTCCCTTCTCGTCGAAAGCCATCACAATAACAGCGGCGCCGTATTTTAATATTTTACCGGCATGCTTCACAAAAGCATCTTCACCCTCTTTCAGCGAAATGGAGTTGACAATACTCTTCCCCTGTGTACATTTTAATCCTGCTTCAATCACGGTCCATTTGGAGGAGTCGATCATGATAGGAAGCTTTGCGATATCGGGTTCAGAGGCAATGAGGTGAAGGAACCGTGTCATCACTTTTTCGGAATCCAGCATCCCCTCATCCATGTTTACATCAATAACCTGTGCTCCACCTTCCACCTGATCACGTGCTACCACCAATGCATCCTCATATTTTTCATCGATAACCAGTTTTGCAAATTTCCGGGAGCCCGTTACATTGGTTCGTTCACCAACATTCATAAAATTCGATTCCGGCCGCAGAGTAACTGCTTCCAGCCCACTGATATGAAGCAGGTGATCACGTTGAGGTTTTTTTCTTGGTGGTACATTCTTCACCAGCTCCGCAATTTTTCGTATGTGCGCAGGCGTTGTACCACAGCATCCACCTACAATATTCAAAAATCCATGATTCAAAAAATCGTGAATATGGTGACCCATGTGTTCGGGTGTTTCATCATATTCACCAAACTGATTTGGCAAACCTGCGTTCGGATAGGCGCTAACAAAAAACGGAGCCTTTTCGGAAAGTTCTTCCAGGTGAGGACGCATTTCTTTGGCTCCAAGGGCACAATTTAATCCGATACTTAACAAATTCACATGGGACACGGAGTTTAAAAATGCTTCTACGGTTTGGCCGGAAAGTGTTCTTCCGCTGGCATCTGTAATTGTTCCCGAAACCATAACCGGTAACTTGACCGACATCTCTTCCATCACATTTTGAACCGCCATCAACGCAGCCTTAGCATTTAATGTATCGAAAATAGTTTCAATGAGAAACAAATCGGCTCCACCGTCAATAAGTCCGCGCGCCTGCTCAGAATAGGCGGCTACTAACTCATCAAATGTAACGGCTCTGAAACCGGGATCATTTACATCGGGCGATAATGAAGCTGTTCGGTTGGTGGGTCCTAGTGTGCCTGCAACAAACCGTTCGGTACCGGGATAACTTGCATTAAATTCAGCAATGGCAGTCTTAGCAATTTTGGCTGATTCAAAATTCAGTTCATACGCAAGATGCTCCATTTTATAATCGGCCAAAGAGATTCGCTGGGCATTGAATGTATTGGTTTCAATAATGTCTGATCCCGCTTCGAGATATTGGATATGGATGGTTTTGATAATATCGGGTCGTGTGATCGATAAAAGGTCGTTGTTGCCTTTAAGATCATGAGGGAAATCAGCAAAGCGATCGCCTCTGAAATCTTTTTCAGTAAGTTCGTACTGCTGAATCATGGTACCCATGGCACCATCAATGACTAAAATTCTTTTTTCAAGTTCCGAATAAATCGACATATACTTTAAATATTGCTATAAGTTCATCCCGGAAATTTCCGGGCAAAAAAAAATCTCTTCCATTGCCGGAAGAGATTCATACTAGTTAAAGAGTAATCATATCATGGTTCCGGCTCATCTTTCCCGTCCCACGTAATTAATACATGGGGCGTGACAGGAATTGGCACCTTCAGTGGGGATAGTGATTTTTTGGATCATTATAATTTTTATGATCTATTATGATTGATTTGTTACGATCATCATTGTAATCATGGAAAATCTGTACCACAGGGTTGCCAAGGTTTCACAGGGCGCTGTCCCTCCACCTTTCTTGATAAGCAACTGCAAAACTCAATTTGAACCAACATCAGATAGCCGGCAAAAGCTGAGCGACAGATTTATGCAGAAATAATGTGGCAAGAGTAATGCAATATAAAATTGTAAAGAACGTATCACAGAATGTTTAAACACCGATGACAGGCCACAAATTTAGTGATGAATCACGTTCAAACAACTGTTTGACTATAAAAAAATACCGATTTTCAAAATTTTGATTCCTTTTGGTCTTCGTAACGGTCGGATTATCAAAAATATAGTTACTAAACCTTTATTGTGAAATGATTGTTTATGGATATAGTCTAATCTGTATATTTGCGTTTAAAACAGGGTTTAAAACCACAAACTATATGAAGAAACTTGTACTAATTATCATCCTAGGAGTTCTTGCGCCATTCATTTCCATGTATGCTCAACCGGTGGCATGGGGATGGGCCGATGTGATGGGAGGCAAATCCAATTATGACAATCTTCTGGATCTGGCTCGTGATGCACAGGGCAACATTTACATTGCAGGAGACTTCTCGGGTACGAAATCATTCGGGCCATATTCTTTATTTGCTACCGGGTTCAGTGAGGTATTTGTAGCCAAGTTTGACCCTTCGGGAACCTGTTTATGGGCAGTAAAAGCGGGTGCCAACTTCTCATCTGCTTTTGCAGGAGGGATTACTTTTAGTGGCTCCGGCATTTATGTATCTGGAAAATTTACGAATAATATTAACTGCGGTGGTGTGTCACAAGCAACTACCGGCAACTATGATGCATTTTTAATGAAACTTGATCCGGCCACCGGATCTTGCACCTGGCTTAATAAAGCGGGAGGTACTTATGATGATTTATCTACTTCCATCGCACCTGAACTCGGTGGGGGTGTATTAATGGTAGGGACATTTGCCGATCTGGCTACCTTCGGTACTCAGTCGGTTAACAGCGGAGGTTTTGGAAATTTTGATATGTTCCTGGCCAAGTATAACCCCGATGGCACCTGTGCCTGGGTCAAAAAAGCAGGAGGATCAACCGACGACAAAGCCAACTCGGTTCGTCAGTTACCTGGAGGAGCTATTTTTATGACAGGTTTTTTTCAGGCGACTGCAACTTTTGGAACAATCAGTGTAACCAGTGTATTCAATTATGATTTTTTTCTGGCAAAATATGATGTCAACGGAAATATTGTTTGGGTGCAAAAAGGAGGCGGAAACGGAAATGATATGGGAAATGCAATTGGTATTGATGCCAGCTCTAATATTTATGTAACCGGTTTTATTGGTGATACTGCTACATTTGGCACTACTAATGTTTTTGATAATGAGTATGGAAGTATTATTGTTGCTAAATATTCAAATGCAGGTGTGCTTCAATGGATCAAAACTGCAGGAGGATTTATTGATGATTCAGGTTACGATATTTCAACCGATGCGGGTGGAAGTTCTTATGTTACCGGGTATGTGAGCAGCAATGCTTCTTTTAGCGGAACAGCTCTTACCGGAATACAAAGCAACGATGCCTATATAGTTAAATATGATCCAACAGGAATTGTGCGGTGGGTGGCCCGAATAGGTTCTACCGGCTTCGATCGTGGTAAGGCAGTGGTGGCCGATGTAAATGGCTTCTGTTATGTTGCAGGCGACTTTACTGGAACGGTCACTATTGGTTCTAATACGCTCACCTCTCCTGCGGGCGAATGGGCAGTTTACCTTGCCCGTGTTGGTGGTGGAACTGTCGGATTAAATGATGATCCGAAATCAGTACCTTTTTCTATCTATCCAAATCCTGCAAAAGATTACATTAACTTCAATCTTTCTGCATTTACTGATGCCGTGTTCTCCATTGACTTACTGAGTATCGATGGTAAAATGATTTCAACCTTACAGGTAACTCAGCAACAAGCTCAGGCCGGGTACAAAATGGATATCTCTAATTTGCCAAATGGAAATTATTTAGTGCGAATAAGCACATCAAAAGGAGATTACTCCCGTCCTGTTTTAGTGGATCACCGCTAATTTCTTCCGTGAAAACGAAAAAACGGTAAAGTACCGTTAATCTGCAAGAATCGATATTTTAATAATTGAAATTCAATCAGTTATATAAAAATATCGATTTTTGCATTTTTAGGACCTCTTTTCACTCGAAATGGTTGGTTTGGACGTAAAAAATGATGCTCACACCAACCGGGAAATAAAATCGGAAGAAAAATTATGGTGTAAAAACATAAAAAGAGTTCAATTTATTTAACTGACATTCAAATTATTAAATATAAAATCAACTCAGGTTGACAGGCTGTTCAAAGAATTATCAAACCCTGCTTGGTTAATCCGAATCCTTTTTATAATTTTGCGTCCCCGTTAATAAAAAGTTTTAAACAAAAAAAAGTGGATACTTTAACGTACAAAACAGTGTCGGCCAACGCCAAAACTGTAGACAAAAATTGGGTCATAGTAGACGTAGAGAACCAGGTTCTCGGACGTGTTTCATCAGCTATCGCTAAGATACTGAGAGGCAAAAACAAGCCCAGCTTCACCCCTCATGTTGATTGTGGTGACAATGTAATTGTAATAAATGCTGAGAAGGTGCGCCTTACAGGAAAGAAGTGGAGCGAAAAGGAGTATGTTCGTTACACCGGATACCCGGGAGGCCAGCGATTCGCTACGCCTGATGAGTTATTGCGCAAGCACCCAACCCGTATTGTGGAGTATGCAGTACATGGGATGCTTCCCAAAAACAAATTAGGAAATGCCATCAAAGGCAACCTTTACATATATACCGGCACCGAGCATCCTCATGAAGCTCAGAAACCAGTTAAAGTAACTATCTGATACATCATAAAATTAGCATGGAAATTACCCACACTATTGGAAGAAGAAAGACCGCCATCGCGCGTGTTTATATCCAGCCCGGCAACGGAGCCGTTGTTGTTAATGGCAAAGATTACAAAGTTTACTTTCCTACACTGCCTTTGCAGTATATTGTTCAGCAGCCTTTCGAAATCACCGGAAACAAGGATAAGTATGATGTAAAAGCAAATGTTGAAGGCGGTGGAATTACCGGACAGGCAGAAGCTATTCGCTTAGGAGTTACCAGAGCATTGGTAAAGATTAACGAAGAGTCTAAACCGGCATTGAAGGCTCAAGGGTTACTTACCCGCGACCCACGAATGGTGGAGCGTAAAAAACCGGGACAGAAAAAAGCCCGTAAGAAATTCCAGTTCAGTAAGCGTTAATTCCTGACGTATCGTAAATTATTCAGAACTCATTAATTGAAACTATAAATTATCACCCTATACATGTCAAGTGTTTCTCAACAGGATTTGTTAGATGCAGGTGTTCACTTCGGTCACCTCAAGCGTAAGTGGAATCCAAAAATGGCTCCTTATATCTTTATGGAGCGTAATGGAATTCACATTATCGATCTGAATAAAACTTCAGCAAAGTTGGAAGAGGCTTCTTCTGCTATCAAACAAATTGCGAAGTCAGGAAAGAAGATTTTGTTCGTTGCAACTAAAAAACAAGCTAAAGAAATTGTTTCCAATGCAGCACGTTCGGTAAACATGCCCTTCATCACCGAAAGATGGCCGGGCGGTTGTTTAACCAATTTCGCTACCCAGCGCAAATCGGTGAAGAAAATGAGCGGCTTTGAGAAAATGATGACTGATGGCACGTTCGATAACATCTCTAAAAAAGAGAAGTTGCAGATTACTCGTCAGAAAGCGAAAATGGAAAAATTGATCGGAAGTATTTCTGACCTTACCCGTTTGCCCGCTGCATTGTTTATTATCGACACGGTAAAAGAACATATCGCTGTTAGCGAAGCTCGTAAATTAAATATTCCTACTATCGCCATCTGCGATACCAATACAGATCCTACGTCAATCGATTTTCCGATCCCGGCCAATGATGATGCAACCAAATCTATTTCTTTGATTATGGATGTTATGATTAAAGCTATCGAAGAAGGATTGGCTGAGAGAAAACTGGACAAAGAAAGTGAACGCGAAAAAGAAGTAGCTGCTGAAGAAGAAGCCGGTGATCGCAAAAATTTTGAAATGGCCGATACCGAAGAAGAAGAATCAGGACAAGGTGGAGGTGCAAAGAAATCGGAAAAGCCGGGTGCTCCCCGTCCTCGCAAAACAACTACTACCAGAGCAAAAAAGTAATCTTTAAAAGTTAGTTCAAAATGTCTACTATAACAATATCTGCAGCTGATGTAAACAAACTCAGACTGCAAACCGGAGCCGGAATGATGGACTGTAAAAAAGCCCTCATGGAAGCAAACGGTGATTTTGAAAAAGCAATTGATTATCTGAGAAAAACGGGACAAAAAGTTGCTGCCAACCGTGCCGATCGTGAAGCCAAAGAAGGATATATCATAGCTAAAACCAATGATGCAGGAACCAAAGGTTTCCTGATTGGTTTGAGCTGCGAAACAGATTTCGTTGCTAAAAGTGCCGATTTCGTAAAATTCGCCGATGAATTGTTAAATCTTGCTATCAGCAAAGATGCCGCTAATATTGACACTTTGAAAGCACTTCCAATGGGCGATGTTACCGTAAACGATAAGTTGTTTGATATCATCGGAAAAATTGGTGAGAAAATTGATATCACCTCTTATGAAGTGATTGAAGCACCTAAAGTTGTGATCTACATTCACCCCGGAAATAAAGTGGTTGCTATGGTGGGATTGTCATCTGCAACAGCTCCTGCTGAAACGGGAAAAGATGTGGCTATGCAAATTGCTGCAATGAATCCTGTTGCCGTTGATAAAAATGATGTAGATTCAAAAACTCTTGAACGCGAAATTGAAGTTGGAAAAGAACAGGCTCGTGCCGAAGGCAAACCTGAAGAAATGCTGGAGAAAATTGCTCAGGGTAAACTGAACAAATTCTATAAAGAAAATACTTTGCTGAATCAGCAATTTATTAAGGATGATAAAATGGATATTCGTCAATACCTGGACAAAACTGAAAAGGGACTTACTGTAAAACTTTTCAGAAGAATACAAATCGGTTAATCGTTAACAACAAGATAAAACGGCCGTCTCGCTTCTGGTGAGACGGCTTTTTTGTGAGATAAAATTAGCCGCATACGTAATTTTTTGGGAGTGGTTTAAACTATTTTTTAAAGAGCAAAAAACATTTAAATTTGAAACATGAATTATTCAGGATTAAATCCGGCTCCGGGTGGTGTTCCCCTTATCGATCTGGCCCGCCAGTATGGAACACCGTTGTATGTTTATGATGGTGGACAGATCATTTCCCAGTACCACAAATTAAAAGATGCATTTCCGGGCGATCATGTAAAAATAAAGTACGCTCTAAAAGCATTGAACAATCCCAATATCCTAAAGCTTCTTAAAAAACAGGGAGCGGGTTTGGATGCAGTTTCAATTCAAGAAGTGCGGTTGGGACTCTCATCCGGTTTTTTGCCCTCCGAAATTTTGTTTACCCCCAATTGTGTTTCGTTTGATGAAATAAAAGAAGGTGTTGAAGCCGGTGTGCAAATTAACATCGACAACATTTCGATGCTCGAACATTTTGGTCACCATTTTGGTAACAGTGTGCCGTGCTGTATAAGGATCAATCCACACATTGTGGCAGGAGGAAATTCGCATATTCAAACTGGTCATATCGATTCTAAATTTGGAATTTCCATTCATCAGCTGCGGCATGTACTACGGGTTGTGGAAAAGGAAAATATAAAAGTGAATGGGCTTCATATGCATACCGGTTCAGATATTCTTGATGCAGGCGTTTTTGTTCAGGGAGCAGAGTTGTTACTTGAAACAGCCATGCAATTTAGGGATCTTGAGTTTATTGATTTTGGAAGTGGATTTAAAGTTGCCTACAAAGACGATGATGTTACCACCGATATTGCAGATTTGGGCAAGGCGATAACTTCGCGATTTTCTGCTTTTTGTGCAGAATATGGAAGGCAACTGGAATTGTGGTTTGAACCCGGTAAATTTCTGGTGAGTGAGAGTGGTTATTTGTTAGTGAAAGTAAATGTTGTAAAGCAAACTACTTCCACAGTTTTTGCAGGAGTAGGTTCAGGGCAAAATCACCTTATTCGTCCAATGTTTTATGATGCTTATCACCATATTGTAAACATCTCGAATCTGGGTGGCAATCCAAGAATTTATACTGTGGTAGGTTACATCTGTGAAACCGATACTTTTGGATGGGACCGCAAACTCCACGAGGTACGTGAGGGGGATATACTGGCAATATGTAATGCAGGTGCCTATGGTTTTTCCATGAGCAACAATTATAATGCACGCCCTCGTCCCGGCGAGGTGCTCATCCATGACGGGAAGGCGCACCTTATCCGTAAAGAAGAGAACGAAGCCGATTTGAACAGGAATGTACTTGATATAGGAATTTTGTAATTCTAAATTTTATCATGTGCCATTCCGCCGTAGTTTGCTATTTTTGCCCCGGATAAACAGCAAACACATTATGGCAAAATCAAAAAGTACAGGCGTTCGGTACAAGAGGATCCTGTTAAAACTCAGTGGTGAATCACTGATGGGCAACAAACAGTTCGGTATCGATAACACTGTGCTGGTTCAATATTCGAAAGAGATAAAAGCTATTATTGATTCGGGTGTTGAGGTGGCAATTGTGATTGGAGGAGGAAATATTTTCAGAGGACTTCAGGCTTCAGAAGGTGGCATGGACCGGGTTCAGGGTGATTATATGGGGATGCTGGCCACGGTGATCAACAGCATGGCACTGCAGGCTGCTTTGGAAGGTTTGGGTGTTTATACCCGTCTTCAATCGGCTATTAAGATGGAGGCCATTTGCGAACCTTTTATCCGCCGCAAAGCGGTAAGACACCTCGAAAAAGGCCGCGTGGTTATTTTTGGAGCCGGCACCGGAAACCCGTATTTTACAACCGATACAGCAGCTTCGCTGAGAGCTATTGAAATTGAAGCGGATGTTATTTTAAAAGGAACCCGTGTGGATGGTATTTATACCTCCGATCCGGAGAAAAATAAAAATGCTAAAAAGTTCGATAAAATCAGCTTCGAAGAAGTTTATAAACGCGATTTGAAAGTCATGGATATGACTGCTTTCACGTTATGCCAGGAAAACAATTTGCCCATCATTGTTTTTGATATGAACAAAAAAGGAAATCTGATGAAGGTGATACAAGGTGAAAAAGTTGGTACACTTGTCGTTGTTAAATAATATCTTTATTAAATTTGAACTTGTAGAAACTAATTAACCGAAAGGATATGACGGAAGAAATAAATAAAATAATCGGCGATATGCAATCGCACATGGAAAAAGCAATTTTGCACCTTGAATCAGAACTGGGGAAAATCAGAGCCGGAAAGGCAAATCCCTCTATGCTCGAAAGCATTCTGGTGGATTATTATGGCAGCAGTACACCACTTGGTCAGGTAGCCAATGTAAATACCCCCGATGCACGTACCATTGTTATTCAACCATGGGAAAAGGGAATGCTTACACCAATCGAAAAAGCCATTCAGGTCGCAAACCTGGGATTCAATCCTCAAAATGATGGAGTGATCATCCGAATTACTGTTCCTCCATTAACCGAAGAGCGCAGGAAAGATTTGGTAAAGAAAACAAAAGCTGAGGGTGAGCATGGCAGAATAACTATTCGCAACCTCCGCAGAGATGCAAACGAACTAGTAAAAAAAGAAGTGAAGAAAGGTCTGCCCGAAGATGTTCTTAAAGATACCGAAACAAAAATTCAAACAATCACCGATTCGTTTATCTCTAAAGTTGACAAACATTTGGAGGTGAAGGAAAAGGAGATTATGACTGTTTAAACAAAATTAGTTTTTTGGTTTTTGGTTTTTAGTTTGTTGTGAGAAATACTGATTAATGTATTGCGTTAATTAGTATTCAGATTGTCGGATTGTGGTAGGGTCTTCATACCTTCAGCCTCAATTATGAATATTCTTTTATCGGTTTTATCAGTTTTAAAATAATGGGCAAATAATTAATTGGGATCACATTCAAAATTACTCATATCTGAAATTAGCCTTAGGGTTCGCCACATCGTAATGTTTGCTTCCAATTAAAATTTGTTATTTAATTTTTTGGATCGTTAATTTTATTTACAAATATTACACACAATTTTCCTGAATTTACTTCCTTTTCGAACATATTATTTCCTAAATTTGCTCAAACTTTTAACCCCCAAACCCCACATATTTCATCCGGAACCTGCAGGAAAATATCAACTGATAGCAATAAGCACCTCAATTTTGTTTTTCCGGAAAAAACCTTAATTTTATAGATCGATCCTTTGTGTCCCTTTAGTTAACTATCATGAATAGCGAAGAAACCAAACCAACTCAACCCATTGAATCAACAAACGATTCAAGTGTTCCTCAGGAATCACCGGAAGTAAATGTAAATCAATCCATTGAATCAACAAACGATTCAAGTATTCCTCAGGAATCACCGGAAGTAAATGTAAATCAACCCATTGAATCAACAAACGATTCAAGTGCTCCTCAGGAATCACCGGAAGTTATTGAAAATGAACATATTGAAGAAGTCGTGCCGGTTCCGGTTTCAGAAGAGCAATTTCTGGAAACAGAAACTGCCGTTCTGGCTGATGAGGCTCACGAGGAAGAGGAGGTTATTGTAGAGGAAGATTATTCCACCTTTTCCCGCGAAGATCTGGTAGCTCTTTTGGAAAATTATGTGAATGAGGTGGAAGTTCCTCGATTTAAAGCCAAAATTGCCGCCATTCGTGAATTTCTGAATACTGCATTTTCGGGTGAAAGTGAAGCTGCTTTGAATCAGTTTATTGAGGATGGTGGAAATAAGGACGACTTTGCATCGGTACCTAATCCTTTGCAGGAGCGTTTTTACCTGGCTCTCAAAAAATTCAACAAAAAGCGGATTGAATATAATGAGAATCTGGAAAAACAACGGACCGAAAATCTGACGGCCAAAAATGAAATCCTTAACCAACTGAAAGATCTTATTCAGAATGAGGACAACATGAATAAGGCTTTTGAGCGCTTCCACGATCTTCAGTCGAAATGGAGAGCTGTTGGTCCGGTACCTGCTGCTCAGGTGAAAAATCTTCAGATGACTTACAAGTTTCTGATTGATAAATTTTATGATTTCATTAAAATCAATCGTGAGTTACAAGATCTGGATCAACGCAGAAATTTTGAAGCCAAACTTTCAATATGTGAGCAGGCCGATGAGTTGCTGATGGAAACATCTCTAAATACCGCTTTCAGAAAACTGCACATGTTGCAGGATAAATGGCGTGAAACAGGGCCTGTTCCCCGTGATAAGAAGAATGAAATCTGGGATCGTTTCAAAGCAACCTGCGATAAATTATTTGAGGCCCGTAAAGGGATGATAGTTGAAGCAGATGCAAAGAGAACAGAAAACTTAGAAGCTAAAACCAAACTCTGTGAAGAAGCCGAAGCTGTTAAAACAGAGGAATCGTGGAAGCATAAAGAGTGGCAGGAATATACTCTCAAAGTAGGAGAGTTACAGGCATCATGGAAAAAAATTGGTCCTGCCGATAAAAAATTTAACGACGAAATATGGAATCGTTTCAAAGCGGCTTGTGATACATTTTACAAAGCGAAAAACGATTTTTATCATAAGAGAAAACAAGAATTTGCCTCCAACTTGCAATTGAAAACTGAACTTTGTCTTCAGGCAGAGGGTCTTAAGGAAAGTCAGGATTGGAAAACTACAACTGCCGAACTGATTCGTTTGCAGCAAGACTGGAAAAAATTGGGTCCTGTTGGAGATAAGTTCTCCGAAAAAATCTGGAAAAGATTCAGAATTGCATGCGATGCTTTCTTCAATAATAAAACCGAGCATTTTTCTTCGATGGATAAAGTTCATGAAGTGAACCTCACGCTGAAGGAGGAACTCATTACCGAAATCGAAAAGTATAGTCCTTCGGAAGATGTAAATGCTGCTTTTGAAGAGTTGAAGGGATTGCAAAGAAAATGGTCGGAAATTGGAATGGTTCCTATGAATATGAAGGATGAGTTGTTCAAAAAATACAAAGCAGTAATTGATGAGCAGTTTAGTAAACTTAAATCTTCTTCTGCCGATCGCCCTCGTATGCGTTATCAGGATAAAACCGATCACCAGCCGCGACATTCATCGGAACAACCCAGAAAAATGGATGATGACCGACGTAATCTTATGAACAAGATTACGGAATTGAAAAACGAAGTTCAGGTTTGGGAAAATAATATTGGATTTTTTGCCAAGTCGAAAAATGCCGAAAAACTAAAATCTGAATTCGAAGAAAAAATTCAGAAAGCAAAAGATGAAATCAAAGCCCTGAAAGGGAAACTGGATGTGGTTAAAGATTCCTGATACAAAAAGTTGTTAACTCCTTATAAAAACCGGTAGGCACTTGTCGAGATTATCGGTTTTTTTGAGTTCTTTTCTCACATTATTGTTAACAATATGATAACATTTGAAAGTATTATAAATAACATCAAGTTAATTTATTTGCGCAAATCAATTAAGAAGTATGAAAAAACAACTACTGATCTTTGTGATCCCAATAATGTTATTGCCAGGACTTGTAATGAGTCAAACCAATTCTACTTTATCTGTTGATACGTTAAATGACCGTTTGAGAACTTTGAATGAAGATATAGCTCCAATAAAACGAATTAAATTATCTGGTTATATCCAGGCTCAATATCAATTAGCTGATTCTGGAGGACAATCATCTTTTGCAGGAGGAAATTTCGCACCGGGGGTTGATAATCGTTTCATGATACGGAGAGGAAGATTAAAAGTCACATACACGGCACCCGACAATGCAAAAGGGATTTCAATTTCCCAATATATTTTCCAGATTGATGCAACAGAAAAAGCGGTGGCTATAAGAGACTTATATGCAAAAATTACAGACCCATGGACCGGCAGCGTTTCATTAACAATGGGTATGTTTAATAACCCATTTGGATTCGATATTTCCTATTCTTCCGGTTTGAGGGAATCACCTGAAAGAGGGCGAATGTCGCAACTTCATTTTCCTAATGAACGGGAAATAGGGGCAATGATTACCATCAGTGGCCCCAAAGGCTCAAAGTGGAGTTGGTTGAAATTGGACGCTGGTTTTTTTAATGGAAACGGATCACCTGTTGGAGTACCCGATGTAAGTGATTTTGATAGTAAGAAAGATTTCATCACACGTTTCTCATTTGACCGTTCGGCTAAATCTGATAAAATTAAATATAGTGGTGGTTTATCTTATTATGATGGTGGTTTCAGAATTGATTCTGTTGCAGATTACAAGAGTGGAATTGATGCCAACAGCACAACTGGATTTATTTTACAAAATACTGCTACCGAAAATGGGTCTGTTGCGATTAGCAACCGTAGGACTACCACTCGTAAATATGTTGGTGTTGATGCACAAATTTCATATAGCTGGAATGCCGGTACAACAATACTACGTGGAGAGTATATTACAGGTGATCAACCAGGTAATTCTACCAGTACAAGAAGTCCTAATGATAAAAATCCGGTCACTAGAGATGTATTTACCCGAAAATTTAATGGGGCCTATTTTTATTTCGTTCAAAACATCATGAAAACACCATTTCAGGTTGTTGTAAAGTATGATTGGTATGATCCTAATACGGATGCTAAAGGAGATGAAATTGGCAAATCAATGATTGGTTCTGAAAAAGCAACCAATAGTACTGATGTTAGATACGACACTTGGGGATTGGGATTAAACTATCAATTTGATACCAATATTAAAATTACTGCTTATTATGATTTTGTGAAAAACGAAATCAGTGAAAACCTATCAGGGTATACGCAGGACAGAAAAGACAATGTTTTAACATTACGATTGCAGGTTAGATATTAAATAATAGAGTTCAAAAAAAAACCTGCCGAATCCCGACAGGTTTTTTTAGCTTTGATTAATCGAGTTCTATAATTCGTTTAGTATAATATTTGCCATCAACAACAACACGAACCGTATAAATTCCTGTTGCAAAGCCAAGCTCTTTAGCACTAAAATCATACTTATAATCACCTTTGTTTTGCAAGCCATCGTAGAGCAATGACACACGTTGCCCCATGGTGTTAAGAACTTCAATAGTTACTTCTGCATCTGATTCAAGTGAAAACGCAATATTCGTTTTTCCGGAATACGGATTAGGAATAACAGTCATTAAGAAACTTTCACCGGTAATTTTTACTGCAATAATTTCAGAATCTTCCGAGCGACCATCAAAATCAATTTGCCGTAAGCGATAGTAATAAGTTGTATTTGGAATGACATCACGATCTTCAAATTTGTATTCCTGAGTAGAGTTCGTTGTGCCGTGTCCATCCACCCATCCTATTGTTTCAAATGCCGGTGGTCTTAAACTTCTGCGAACTTCGAATCCTTTATTATTAATTTCAGAACCGGTGATCCATTTTAATCCTATTGTTTTTGTTTTTGCAAATGCATCAAA
>Ga0105046_10004389_pt1 | contig 22458 bp, 14 predicted proteins | sample MAT03_FD_78385 | JGI IMG/M metagenome (GOLD analysis project Ga0105046, IMG submission 78385) | Freshwater microbial communities from Lake Fryxell liftoff mats and glacier meltwater in Antarctica - MAT-03 (megahit assembly) | ecosystem: Environmental > Aquatic > Freshwater > Ice > Liftoff...
AATCCGGACACGAGAATTCTGAAGGACCCCTACGTGCTTGGTACGGGCATGTGAATAGCACGACTGTTTCTTGGGATTCCTGGGCAGACTTGAAGGCCGATTTTTCGAGTGCGAGTATCGTGGGTGACTGCGTGGTCCTTAATATTGGTGGCAACAAGTACCGGTTGATCAGTCGAATCCGCTATCGCAGCCACAAGGTATTCGTTTTAGCCGTCCTCACTCATTCCGAGTACGGCGACGAGAAGTGGAAGGATGATTGCGGCTGTCTCGATGAACCACCGATTCCACGAACAACCCGACTACATAGGAAGCGAAAAAGAGGTGACGCATGAGGACCAAATTCGGGCTAAAGGGAAAAATGCGCGATTCCTATTTGGAACTCATTGTCACCTTCCCACTCGCGTCAATTCGTTCGACGGAACTTCTACGAGAAGCTCAACGAGTGATGGATCGCTTACTGGCTCAGAAAAATCTAGATGCTGGCGAGGAAATGTATCTCGAGGCACTGAGCGACCTAGTTGCGACCTTCGAGGACGATCACTTTCCAATCGGACCAGCATCGGACGCGGACATGCTTCGTCATTTAATGGAGGCACGGGTAGTCACCCAGGCTGAACTGAGTCGACAGACCGGTATTCCCCGATCTTCAATTTCGGAGATCCTTGCGGGCAAGAAATCCTTTAGCCGGATCGTCATCCGCAAACTTGCCGATTTTTTTAAGGTGGACACGAGCATCCTCTCTGCCAATCTTTGAAATTTCCTGCCTGACGTCGAACTTCCACAAACTCACACAGCTTTCCCCTTGCTGCAAATTCGTCCCACTCGTAGCAAGGACTTTACCTATGTGTAAATACGTCCTGATCGCGCTCCTTGTGGTTCTCATCATCCTCATGATGGTCGCGGCCGTGGTGGTGCAAGAATATGGCTGGACTGGCTTCTTGATCATGCTCGGGGTTCTGGTAGTCCTGGCGTTCCTCGCCAAGACAACGCTTCCTCGGCTGTTCCGATATTTGCTGACGCGCCCCATGCGGCAGATGGGGGCCGCGCTTCGTGGCGCACGAATCGTCGTCCATTCGATCTCAGTCACGGACGCTCCTGAAGACGACGACTTCGAGGATCAATATGGGGAGCACGCGGCACTACTCGATCGCCTAAACGACCCCGATGATGAGGACGAGGAGCAACCGCCCATCCATTACGACTGGTATCACGTCGAATTCACGGTTTTTCCACCCGGCCCCGATTCGATCGAGGGGGCCATTCGGAATCGAAACGGCTGGTCTCCTGACTATATCGGCGCACGCTACATTCGCGTGGGCAAACAAGACGGGAGTGCTGCTCACGGGTGGCCCGTGGGCATGGCCGACGATCTTGACGCGGTTCAAACGGCCGGGGTGGAGACTTGGGATGGCGTTGAGTATGTTGCCCCAAGTGAGACCATGTTTGGCGATCAGCGGCTGCGATTGCACCTGGGTTTCTCGCCTGGGGTGAACGAGGCAACGATCGTCTACGCGGGCTTTACGGAAATTGGAAAGGTTCAGCTTCCCCGCATCAATAATGCACCGGAATCGAGCAGATGAAGTCATTGGCCTTTAAAGCAAACCCGGGCCGGATGGGCTACCGCGAGCTATTCCGCGTGGCCGGCCCACCAGTAATGGGCGTCCTGGCCTGTTTGCTGAAGCTCTTTCGAATCCTCGGGCCCGAAAACGATGGCTATGGCATGAAGTCGTTCGGCGACTCGCTCGAACGCCTCGATATGGACTCGCTCCCAAGACGAGTGCTCCAGGCCACAAGAAACTATCGAGCCAAGCTTGAAGCTCTCGGATTTATTCCTGATTTCGCTTACTCTTTGGAGTGTTACGGATGTCAGGAAGCACACGGTCAAGTCTTTCGCCACAAAGATGGTCTCACCGCCGCCTCGATCGCTTATGCCCGCAGTGTCGGTGGGACCATCGAATCGGAGACATCGGTGTTTAGCTTTAACACTATGCTGATGGACGACACCTATGTCATAACTAGCGGCAGCAAACGGCTGATGAACAAGCCGGGCACTTTTTTGACGGAGAACTTGCCCGGTCAGTCGCCGAAGGCTATTTACGAGCGTCATTTACAGCGAATCCAGCAAGCCGATGACAAGCCTCGCAAGATCAAAACCCTCGACGATTTGGAACGCCTAGTGCTGAACTGCGAGAACGAGGAGACGGACTTCAACCTCGAACGCGGCGTGTACGTGAAGATGAAGCGTTCCGAAGTCGAGACCGGTAAAGAACTTAAGCAGCAGTACGACGAGGAGAGCGCATCGCCCGGCTTTCGCGGGCGAAGACGCGACCCAGTTGACGACGAGGAAGAAGATTAGGAAAACTTGACATGTGACCATTTGTATACTATATTAGAGCAAGTGGGTGATTGCCGGATTAGATGTCCCAAAATGTCCCGAAATGTCCCACCCAGCAAAAAAATCGTTTCTCCTTCTGATGAATCTTGTTGCTTTTGCATGGGGTTTGGCGATACCTTCAATTGAAATGAGTGTTCGATGAGTTGACGGTGTTTCCCGCCTGAATCTCCGCGTGATCAGCCCTTTCGAAGTCGCGCTCGTTCTCTGCCGAGGATCATGCCATGACTATTTGCCGGCTACCTCACGTAACCTATTGCCTGGCTGCACTTTGCTTCGCAGCCCCGGCCTATGCCGGCGTCGATCTCCCTTCTGGCGGCAAGTTGGAGACGGTGGATTTTGAACGCCATGTCATGGGCCTGTTCACCAAGGCAGGCTGCAATAACGGTTCTTGTCACGGCTCGTTTCAGGGTAAGAACGGTTTTCGACTTTCCCTGTTTGCCCTGGAACCGGACCGCGATTTTTCTGCCCTCACGCGAGACATTCAAGGTCGCCGAATCGATACGGTTGAACCCGATCACAGCCTTCTCTTGCAAAAGGCCGCCGGCTTGATGCGGCACGATGGCGGCGCTCGCTTCAGCAAGGATTCCTGGCAATACAACGTGTTCCGGGAGTGGATCAAGCAAGGGGCACCGCGAACGAAAGGCTCCGGCGAACTGATCGATATCGAGATCACACCGAAGGAATACGTCTTCATCGAAGCTGGCAAATCGGTGCAAATGAAAGTGATGGCCAAATTCGTGGACGGTTCATCTGAAGACATCACGCCCTTCTGCGACTTCCGAGTTGCGGACGATGCCGTTGCCCGAGTTTCGCAGCTGGGCCAGATCTCTGGCCATCAACCGGGAGACTCCGGTTTTGTGGTTCTTTATCGCGGCAAAGTTGCGTCGGCTCGGATCCTGGTTCCGACGGACTCGAAGACGGTGGTGAAGTATCCGACCCCGGTCAACTTCGTGGATCGCGAAGTCTTCAACAAACTCGAAAAGCTCAAGGTTCTGCCGTCCGATCTCTCCTCGGATGGCGAGTTTCTGCGGCGTGTCACGATCGACGTAACAGGTTCGTTGCCGACTCCGGAAGAGATTCGGTCTTTCCTGGCCGACAAGTCTGCTGGCAAACGCGCGAAGAAGATCGAGGAACTGCTAAAGAACCCACGCCATGCTGCCCTCTGGGCGACGAAACTATCGGACATCACCGGCAACAATACTCAGGCTCTCGAACAGCCGGCCGACATGCAGATGAAGCGCAGCCAGATGTGGCACGATTGGCTGCGAGTTCGCATGGAACAGAACCTCCCCTACGACGAAATCGTGAAGGGCATCCTGACCGCTTCGAGCCTCGATGGGAAGAAGCCTGAAGATTGGGTAACTCACGCTTTGAAGGTGGACCTGGAGGCCGTCAAGTACGACACGACCGAATATGCCTCGCGTGGAACGCTCGACCTCTTCTGGCGACGTCAGGCACAAGTCCCCATCATCGAGTGGGGCGAGAAAATCGCGGCCGCGTTTCTGGGCGTTCGGCTCGAATGTGCCCAGTGCCACAAGCACCCGACCGATCGCTGGACTCAGGCCGACTATCGCTCTTTCGCGAACCTGTTCGCCGGCATCAACTCGCAGAACAACCAATACTCCGCCCCGGCAATCAAGAAGATTGTCGACGAGGCCATCGCCAAGCGGGATGAAGGCAAGCCTCCACCCAAGAACAATAATCAACGTGTCGGAATCCGCGAGATGTTCGTTGCCGCCGATGCCAACCGCAAGGGCTTACTCACTCACCCGGACACGAATGCAGTATTGACGCCCAGGGCACTTGCAGGTCCGGAATTCAGCTTTCAGAAGGGAAAGGACATCAGGGCCGATCTTTTTGAGTGGATGAGATCTCCGGGCAATCCCTTCTTCGCCCGTTCATTTGTCAACCGGATCTGGGCACAATACTTTGGCATCGGGCTGGTCGACCCGGCGGATGATTTCTCACTCGCAAATCCTCCGACGAATGCCAGGCTCCTGGATGCCCTCGCCAAGGAGTTCGTCGAGCACAAATTCGATATTCGCCACATCGAGCGGACGATTCTTCTGAGCCGGACCTATCAGAATTCGTCCGTTCCGAACACAACGAACCGCTTCGACAAGGTGAACTTTGCACGCAGTTACGTCCGGCCCATGTTGGCCGAAGTGGTCGTGGACGTTGTGAACGATGCTCTTGGCACGAGTGAGATTTACGCCGCCGGGAACGATGCTGGTTCCAAGAACCTCGACGGCAAGCGGATGATCGAAATCGGCTCCAGCCGCATGAACAATCAGAGCCTGGCTTATGCACTGCGAATCTTCGGCCGTCCTCCGCGAACGACGGCCTGCGACTGCGAACGTGCCATGGAGCCTGCTCTACCGCAAACGCTTTTCCGGATGACCGATCCGGAACTCCTGAAGAAGATGCGGAATGGCACGAATCGTGTCGCATTGCTTCTGAAGGACAAGAGCAAAACCGACGAGGCCATCTTCGAGGAATTGTTCCTGGCTACACTGAGCCGTCAGCCGAAGCCGGAAGAGATCGCGATCTTCAAGGAACATCGAGAAAGCCGCAGCGATCGGCTCGATGCGTTTACTGATGTTGTTTGGGCTTTGTTGAATACGCGTGAGTTTATTCTGAACCACTAACCCGCAGAGACCGAATCATGTTCACGAAGAAAGATTGCGAAGGCTTCCATCGTCGTGATTTCCTGCAAATCGGCTCGGCCGGTTTGCTGGGCCTCACGCTCCCTCAACTCCTTCAGTCCGAAGCTCGGGCTGCGGGGACTACGGAAGGCAGTAACGCCAAAGCCAAAAGCGTTATTCTCGTTTGGCTTGCTGGCGGACCAGCGACCATCGACATGTGGGACAATAAGCCCGAGGCCCCCGAGGGCATTCGCGGCGAATTCAAATCGATCGACACGAAAGCCAAGGGCGTTCAGTTCTCGGAACACCTGCCGAAGATGGCCGCAGTGGCCGACAAGATCAGCGTCGTGCGTTCGCTGGCCCACACGATCCCCTCGCACGGTCCAGGCACCGTGTTCATGACCACGGGAAACAAGCCGACGGCCGCGTTGCAATATCCTGCGATGGGCTCGCTGTGCGCGAAGCTGCTCCCGGTTGATAAAGGAGTTCCTCCGTACGTGTCCTTCCAGGACCTGCGTAACGGCACGGCGGGCGGCTCGGGCTACCTGGGGGCGGCTTACAACCCATTCGGCGTCGAAGGTGGCGGCGGCAAGGGAGGGGCCGACATGCGTGTGCGTGGCATCACGCTTCCGCAAGGTTTCACGCTCGAGGATCTCGAGAAGCGCGACAAGCTGCTGGTCGGCTTCGACCGTGGCTTCAGGGAACTCGATACGAAGGGCAATATTGTCGAAGGTCTCGACGCCTTCCATCAACAAGCTCTGGACATCCTTCGTTCCGATAAGACCAAGAAAGCCTTCAACCTGGCCAGTGAGAAAGATTCGGTTCGAGCCGCCTACGGTGCAAATCCGTTCGGCCAGGGCGTACTTGCCGCTCGCCGATTGGTGGAAGCCGGTGTTCGCTTTGCGACCATCAGCACGGGTGGCTGGGACACGCACGGCCAAAACTTCAACAATCTGAAGACCAAGCTGCTGCCGAACCTCGATACGACTTTGGCCGCCCTGATCAGCGATCTGGATGAACGCGGCCTCTTGGATAGCACAATCGTGATGTGCGCCGGCGAATTCGGCCGCACGCCGAAGATCAACAAGAACGCGGGCCGCGATCACTGGGCTCGTTCGATGGCCTGCGTCGTCGCCGGTGGCGGCCTCAAGCGTGGTTACGCTCACGGCACGACCGACGCTTCGGGGATGGCTCCCGCAACTGATGCCGTGACGCCGGACGATTTGTCGAGCACGATCTTCCAGCAACTCGGCATCGACAGCCAAATGGAACTGCAAACCCCAACCGGCCGCCCGGTGAAGCTATTCCGCGAAGGCAAGGTCATTGAAAAGCTGATTGCTTAGTCCAAGAAGAAGACAGAAGACAGAAAACAGAAGACAAATCTAGTCTCGGATTTCTGTCTTCTGTTCTCTGTCTTCTCTTCCCCGCCTTGACTTGATTCATCCCACCGCGACCTTATAATAGATTTAGTCCGACGAGTCCCGCCTTTCGCCGGCCAGTCGCCCGCCGGTTCTGTGTGAGTTGTCTGAATGCCCTTCCGGATTTCAGGTTCGTCGCGAGACGCTCTTCGGCGTTTGGCGTCTCTTGTTTGTATCACGCTGCTCGGCACGCTTGGCTGCAAGCCCCCCGATCAGGTGAGCAAGTACACCGCGCCCAAGGATCCAATCGAGGTCGAAACGATTTCGGACGATGCCGAGGAAGGCGAGGCCAAGGATCGAGTTCTCGGGGCCATTGCTCCCGCCGGCAAGCCGGGCGAGGAGAGTTGGTACTTCTTCAAGATTCGATCCAAGCCCAAGGCGGTCCAGCGGCACCTCATCGAGTTCAACGAGTTCATCAACTCCCTGAAGTTTCCAGAAAATGGTCCACCTTCCTGGACTGTCCCGGCGGGCTGGCGCGAGACACAAAACCGCGATCGTCTTGGCACGTTCAAAATGAAGAAATCCGCGACGACCGTCGAACTTGCTGTAACGAGATTCGGCGGTCCACTGCTGGATAACATCAACCGCTGGCGAGTCGAGCAAGCGGGAGTACCAGCGATTACCGAAGCCGAGATCGAGAGCAAGTGCCGTGTGTTGACGATCGATGGCCGGAAAGTTGTGATTGTCGACGTGAGTGGCCCCGGCGGCCAGGGTATGATGAAGGGTCCGTTTCAGAAGTAACGGCGAGCCGAGCACCGTAAGGTGCCGGGTGATGAACTCGGCGCTTTACAGCACCCGGCACCTTACGGTGCTCGGCTCGCCTAGTTTTCCGAGGAACGCCATGAGTACACCAACCGTCTCGCACGATTACATCGGCGATCAACCGCCCGCTCCCAGGCGAGTTACGAAAACGCAGCCCAACCTCGCCTGGAGGGCCGTCAGAGCGGTGGCTTCGATTCGCCTTACGGTCGTGCTGTTCGCGCTGTCGATGGTGCTCGTCTTCTTCGGCACGCTGGGCATGATGCAGCACAGCATCGAAGAGACGATGAAGAACTATTTCCGCTCGTGGTTGGTGATGATCGAGCTTCAAACGATCGCGGATTTCGGCAAGGTCTTTATCCCCGGCCTCTTCAGCCCCGACTCGAAAATACCGGGCAGGTTCCCGTTTCCCGGCGGCTACATCATCGGCTGGTTAATGTTCTTCAACCTGGCGGCCGCCCACGCGATTCGATTCAAGCTGTCCTGGAAACGCAGCGGTATTTTCCTTCTGCACGCCGGCGTGGTGGTGTTGCTCGCGGGCGAGTTTTTGACCGGGCAACTCGCGGTCGAAACGCGGATGTCGATCAAGGAAGGCGGATCGTCCCGATTCATCTACCACACCGATCAACCGGAATTCTCGGTGGTGGATTCGACTCTGCCGGATCACGACGAAGTCGTCGTTGTGCCAGGCGGCATGATTCAGAATGCGAGCAAACAGAACTGGAGCGAATTCGCCGACGTTCCCTTCGACGTGCAACTGCTCGATTACTTTCCAAACTCCGATGTTCGCAATTTGCGGCCCGGCGACGAGACGCCGGCCACTGCCGGCTTGGGCCTGGCCTATCGAGCCCACTCAGTTCCAAAAATCAAGGGGACAGACACGGACTCCAAGATCGACATGCCTTCGGTCTATGTGAAGTTGCGCGGCAAGCAGGGTGCGGAGTTGGGAAGCTACATGTTTAGCACGCACCTCTTGCGTTCGCAGAGCGTCAAAGTCGGTGAAAAAGTCTATCAAGTCGCTTACCGCTTCAAACGTTCTTACCAACCGTTCGAGGTTTTTTTGGATGAGGCCACGCACGACGTTTATCCCGGCACAAGTATTCCCAAGGACTATGCCAGCACCGTCCGCGTCGATCATCCGCAACTTGGTCAACACGGCCCGATCCGCATCTGGATGAATCACCCGATGTATTACGATGGACTGACGTATTATCAGTCCGGCATGTACACGGACCCGGAGACAGGCGTGAAGACGACCACACTTCAAGTGGTCGAGAATCCGGCCTGGACGTTCCCGTACTTCGCGTGCGGAATGGTCGGCTTCGGTATGATCTTTCACTTCTTGATCCGCTTGATCGCCTTCTTGAACTCGACGCAAAAACTACGTGCGGCTGCCCAGAGAACCATGCCGACCACACCCGCGATGACGTCGAGCGAAAGCGGCTCGAATGCCTTCCGGTTGTTTACACGTTATTTTCCATACGCCTTCATTTCGCTGTGCGTCCTGATGCTGCTCGGCCGGGGCATGACCCCCTCGCCTCGTTCGGATCGCAACGATTTGTATGGCTTCGGGACGATTCCCGTGCAGCACGCCGGCCGCACTCAGCCTCTCGATTCGTTCGCACGGAATACGCTGGTTGTGATTAGTAGCAAGCAAGAGTTCGTGGACACGACTGCCAACGACAAAGTCTACAAAGCAATCGATTGGCTTCTGATCGTGTGGTCGCAACCGGAGCGGGCAGATAAATTCCGGATCTTCCGCTGCGATCATCCCGAAGTGCTAACGGCTCTCGGTTTGCCGCAGCGACCCGGTTCCTATCGTTATTCAAACGCGGAACTTCGCCCCAACCTCGAAAAATTGGCCGAGCAAGCTGACGTGGCCTCGATGAAGCCCAAAGAGAAGCAAAGTCATTACGACATGAAGATGATGGAACTGGCGAAGCACGTCCAGGTCTATCGCGCGCTGGTAAATCGCCAGAACCCCGGCCTGATTCCGGGTGATGATCCGAAAGTGAAATGGACGGCGTTCCCAGATGGACTCAAGGAAAAGATCCCTGCCTACTATGAGACCGCCAACAAACAGGTTCGAACCGATCTGACTACACAACTCCACAAGGATCGCGATCTGATCGTAGAACTCGTCCACAAGCATCTGGGCGATACGGACGTTGAGGCCATGGCGAAACGGATGAAACGTACTCCGGAAGAGATCGTTCGGCAAGTCATGGAGGATGAGATCAAGGAACGGACGCTGCAGTTGGGCCGTGACATGCTCTTTCAGGATCTAGCAAAAGAGAATTCTCAACTCGGTTGTTTGCAGCGGATCGTGAACGCCTACAAGGCCGAAAAGCCGCCGATGCCGGCGGAGTTCAACGAGGCCGTGAAGGAATACCACGAGCAATTCACGGAAAAGGTATCGAGCGAAGACAAAAGCAGAGTTAAGCTCGAAGCCTGGATGAATTTCTTCGATCCATTTCTGCAATGTATGGCCCTGTACATCGCTGTGATTATTCTCGCGGCGTTGTCCTGGTTGGTGTGGAACGATCCACTGCGAAAGACGGCCTTCGCCTTGGCCTGTTTGACGTTGGCGGTCCATACGGGAGCCTTGCTCGCGCGGATGTACATTGGCAATCGGCCGCCTGTGACCAACCTCTATTCCTCGGCTGTGTTCATCGGCTGGGGTGCCCTGATTTTGTGCCTGATCCTCGAGCAGATCTACAAGCTCGGCATTGGCAGTTTCGTTGGGGCCTTCGTCGGCTTCTGCACGATGCTCATCGCTCGCTTCCTCGCGGAATCGGGTGACACGCTGCAAATGCTCGAGGCCGTCCTCGACACGAACTTCTGGCTGGCGACGCACGTGACTTGTGTGACGATGGGTTATGTGGCCACGTTCGTCGCGGGAAATTTAGCTTGCGTGTACATCATTGGCGGCGTGTTCTCCTCCGGGATGCGCGACAAGGTCGGGAAGATGGCCGGCAGCATGATCTACGGCACCTTGTGCTTCGCGACCCTTTTGAGCTTCGTCGGCACGGTGCTAGGCGGCATCTGGGCCGATCAATCCTGGGGCCGCTTCTGGGGCTGGGATCCGAAAGAAAACGGGGCCGTCCTGATTGTGATTTGGAACGCCTTGATCCTGCACGCTCGCTGGTCGGGCCTGGTGAAAGTTCGCGGGATGGCCGTGCTCGCGGTGTTCGGGAACATGGTCACCGCCTGGAGTTGGTTTGGTACCAACCAGCTTGGCATTGGACTTCACGCGTATGGTTTCGACAATCGGCTCGCGATCGCCTGTTCGCTCTACTGGGTATCGCAAGGTCTAATCATCGCGCTGGGTTCGATTCCACTGCGGTTCTGGGCCAGTTTTACGCCAGCGGCGAAAGCGTAACTCATGGCAATGGGACGAATGGGGCCAAGTGGACACATAGGTTCCCCTTGGCCCCACTCGTCCCATGCTTCTTTCACACCCGTAATTTCTCCCCGAATCGTTCGCGGAGCAAATCCACCGCTCGTCTGTCTGTTACGAGCGGGTTTCCCATCAAATTCAGCCAGGCAATTCGATGCAGATGGGGCGACTCAACCATTGTTCTCGCACCAGCAATCGTGATGAAGTTGTTGCCGAGATCGAGACTGCGTAGTCGGGCCGACCACGGGTTGCCGACGAGCAAATTTGCCGGCTCGTCGCCAAGCGGAAAGCCTTTCACGCGCAAGCCACGCAAGGCGGGCATGGCCTCCGAAGTAATGAGTGTTGCCATGAGACGATCGGGATTGGAACTCGGCCCGATGTCCAGCCGCCGCAATTTTCCCAAGAACGGGCACTCGGCCAAGATTCGCCAGACGGTTGGCTGCACTCCGTTGCCGATGCGAATCGTTCGTAATCCGTCCAACAAACGGCTGCGAAACACGGCAATGGCGAGTTGTTCCATGCCGTCGAGGCGAACGTTCAACAACGGGGTTTGTCGAAAGATTTGATCGACCTCGGCCAGGAAGTCGGCGGCTTGACAGCGAATTTCTTCGAGAAAGCCGCGTCTAAATTCGCCAACGCGGGCCCATCTTGGCACCCAGGCGGTCCAGGCCGTCCGATTCGCTCGCCACAGAGTTCGTTCGGTTTGAACGCGTCCATCGCGTCCCGGATCGTCGGCGGGCAAGCGTGCCAGTTCAATTTGCGTGCGAATAAAGGCGGCACGAGACGAGTCGCCATGCTCGTCGAGCCAGTCGGCGTAAACGAGTCTTGGCGCATCGTCGTCGGGGTCGTCCAAAATGGCTCGGAGAAGAGCATCGCCGTCGGACATGGATTAACCGACTGTGTTCGTAAGCGTCCCAATGCCGTCGATCGTGATCCGGACGACATCGCCACTGGCCAGCGTGAAGGCGTCGGGAGGAACGATGCCGGTGCCGGTGAGGAGCATCGCTCCGTGAGGAAACGACATCTCGCGGCCGAGCCATTCGACAAGGTTTTCCGGAGTACGTGCCATCTGGCCGAGGTTCGTGGTTCCCTCGAATGCCCGCTTCCCGGCTCGATCAATTTCCAATTGGATTTGCACCTGTGCCAACGGCGGCATGGCACCTGCAAGCGTGATCGCTGGACCGATGGCACAAGATCCGTCGTACAGTTTGGCTTGTGGCAAGTAGAGCGGATTCTCTCCCTCGATGTCCCGGCTCGACATGTCGTTGCCGATCGTGTAGCCGACGATTTTCAAAGTCGGAGAAATCACCAGTGTCAACTCAGGTTCAGGCACGTTCCATTTTCCGTCCTTGCGAATTCGAACATTGCCACCCGGTCCAACGACTCGCCAGGCTGGAGCTTTGAGGAACAACTCCGGCCGATCGGCCGTATAGACTTTGTCGTAGAACGCGGCCGCCCCGACCGATTCTTCCTCGCGGGCAATCTTGCTGCGCTTGTAAGTGACGCCGGCCGCCCAGACTTCTTGCGCACAAACGGGTGCCAGCAACGTTAGCTTCTCGATTGCTTCGCTGGCTCGACTTTGCTTGAGAAGCTCGGCGGCAAGTCCAGCCACGTCGGGGGCTGCGAGCAAGTCCCCGAGGGATGATGGCCAGCCGAAGAACGAGACGCGACCATTCGCGAGAGCGCCGAAACCAGTTGAACCATCCAGGCGACGAACTTTGGCCAGTTGCATGGGAGAATCCGTTTGAGCGGAAGTTTTTGATAGTAGCCCGCACACTCCGTGTGCGGGAAGGTCGGCACACGGAGTGTGCCGACTACTATGCCGTGTGCCGAAGGTCAGTGTACGAATCCGCGTCGCGGGTGCAGCATCCGCTATAATCCAGTGTTCCTCGGAGGCACTCCATGCCCAGCGACGAAACGCAGAAAACGCCGATCCAGATGCCCGTTCACAATCCTCCTGGCCCCCATGTGGACGAAACGATGGGGCACGGGATCAATTCCCTCCAGACTCGGACCGCGACTGTTTTGCCGGCTTTGACCATCGGTCCGTATCGCGTGATTCGAACGATCGGCCAGGGCGGCATGGGCGTCGTCTACCTCGTTCGCGATGATCGCACGAATCGGGACGTGGCGCTGAAAGTGATTCCCGCCGGGCCGGACGCGGAACCGACGGACCTCGCTCGATTCAAGATCGAAGCTCAAGCGGTCCGCAAGCTGGAGCATCCGAATATCGTCCGGCTATATGATTTCGGTGAGACCGAGAACGAAGCGTACCTCGCGATGGAGTACGTGGAAGGCGGCACGCTGCATCGGCGCATATCCCGTGGTGGCCCTCTCGATCCCATGCTTGCGGCGAGGCTGGTTGAGCAGCTTGCCCGAGCGTGTCACTATGCCCACACCAGTGGCGTCCTCCATCGCGATTTGAAACCCTCGAACATTCTTCTTCACGATGAAGCTCCTGCATCGGAGGCCGATCCGATCCCCATGCTGGCGGATTTCGGTCTGGCCAAGCAACTCGACCGCTTGACGCGGGTCACGCAGACTGGCACGGCCGTTGGCACACCGCACTACATGGCCCCGGAACAGGCCCGAGGCGAGAAAAATATCGGGCCCGCTCTCGACATTCACGGCCTCGGGGCGATTCTTTACGAATCACTCACGGGGCGTCCGCCCTTCGACGGAGGAAGCGCCGCGGCAACGATGGAGCAGGTCGTGCATCAGACGCCCGTGCCGCCGGACCGCCTGCGAACTGCTGTGCCTGCCGGATTGAGTGCCATCTGCATGCGTTGTTTGGAGAAGTCGCCAAGTCGGCGATATCCATCGGCTGAGGCATTGGCAAACGACCTGCGGCACTTTCAGGTCGATCCGACTGACATCACGAGCTACGTGGTGCTTCCCGTGAAGCGTAAGTCGCAGCTTCCGCTCTATGCGATTGCCGGATCGATTTTGCTCTTACTCGGTCTTTCCAGTTACGGCACATATTTTCTGGTCTCGCGTGGGCACCGGGCGCAACTGGAATCCGAACGGCAGAAAGTCGAGGAGCTGAGTCAGGCCGAGCAACGGACGCGCCTGGAATCTGCCATCGGTCTTTGCGAACGGGGGCAGGTCCGCGAGGGCATCGTGCAGATGCGGGAATTGCCTAAAAATTCCGCGTTGCCGGTGAAAGAAGTGATTGAAGCTTGGGAAGGACGACTTCTCGAGCAGGTCGCTTCGGCTCCAATCACCGGTTCGGAGGTCACTGCCATGTCAACGAATGGGGCCCGTTACGCTCTTGCTCGTCATGGCCGCGTGAGCATCTGGAAAACCGCCGACTGGTCGAAAGAAGAACGCATCTGGACCATCGAGGGCAACGCGACCGCGCTGGGTTGGAGCGAAGATGGAAACCAAATTGCCATTGGAACTTCATCCGGCAAAGTTCTACTTGGCGATGTCGCGAAGGATCGGGTCGATCCGAAGCCTTTGGTCGAAAGGCCAAACCGCGAAGTGGCCGCTGTGCGTTTCTCGTTTCCGGGGGTGAGGATCGTGTACGCCGGTCAGTCGCTCGAACAGGAGTATGTTCCCCCGCTTCGCGCCATCAAGGCAGGGGAAATCGATCCGTTTCAACTGGCGAGCGGGACTTTTATTTCGGTCGCAGTCGCCGCCACTTCGGCGAATGCGGCTGTGCTCACCGAAGCGGGTTCTGTTCGAGTATTCGACGCAGGAGATGGCCGTTGGCGTGATCTCCCGCCCGATGGCGACGTCTCTGCCGTGGGATATTCGCCCGACGGTAATGTCCTCGCAATCGGCACTCGGAATGGAACGATCAGACTGTGGGACGCGATCGCACGCAGTCCGCTCTCCGATTCATTTGAAGTCGGGGGACGAGTGCTTTCTGTCGCGATGGGCATTCAGGGTTCGCGGTACACGGTGGTGGTCTGTGCGGAAGATCGTCCAGTCATCGTGTTGCAATGTGGTCGGCCTTTCGTGGCACCCCCCATTCGGCTCGCGGACCGCGTTGGCAACGAAGTGATGGGCGTCAGCTTTTCAGGAGATGGCAGCCGCTTGTATCTGACTTCCCCGTACGGTTTATCGCTCTGGCGAATCTGGGATGCCAAGCGTTTTTCGCAGGAACGCGATATGCCGGCCGACGAACGTTTCCAACAGCCGGCAGGCCCCGGCGCGCGTTTCTCGGCCCCATCCGCGCGAGGACCAGACGGATCGTTCTTGTTGAGTGGCAGCGGCGGCAAGGTTTTCTTGATCGACGACAACGGCCAGACGATGCACCGCTCGATTGGAAAGAGCGACAAGCACGATGCAACTTCGCTCGCGGTCGCACCGGGAGGGCAGATGACTTCCGCGACGAATGTCGAGGGAAGAAGCCTGCTGAGGCATTGGTGTAACGACACCAACTCCCCCTGCGAGCACGAATTGCATTCTCGGGTGAATCAGGAGGCATTCCTTCCCGATGGCTCGGGCGTCTTGCTTGCGTGTGCAGACGGACATGTTCGACTGTGGGATCCGGCCGCCAATGAGATTCGCGCGGACTTGGACTGTGGTGCCGCCGTCCTTGCTATTGCGGCCGACGAAAAAGGCCGGCATGTCCTGGCCGGTTGCGTGGATGGCTCGGCCAAGCTCTGGGATTTGCAAGAAAATCGCTTGTTGAAAATTGTTCGCCATTCGGCCGAGGTGCGTGGTGTTGCATTCCAGAACGGAAATCTTGTGACGGCAAGTGCCGATGGCTCGGCTCGTCGCTGGCATGCAGGAACTGGACTGCCGTTGGGACCGGCGATGCGGCACCCGGACTCGATTTCCGCTCTCGATACCTATGGCGACCTGATTGCCACGGGCGGCCGAGGGCGGTATGTTCGCGTTTGGAAGCTTCCGTAAGCCGACGTCTCACCTGCCAATCATCCTGGCTTCAACGTCACCGCCGTGCCGTAGGCTAACACTTCGGTTGTGCCTTGCATGCACTCCGTGGCGTCGTATCTCATGCCGATGATCGCGTCGGCACCTATTTCATTCGCCTGCCGGGCCATACGCTTGAACGCATCTTGCCGAGCAGACTCGCAGACCTCCTCGTAAGCGGCCACATTGCCGCCGACGATATGGTTGTTTGTCCCGCTGTTCCTGCTCATATTGCCCGGAGCGATCGCCGGCTTGATCGTTCTGGCTGCACGGGATCACATTTTTCTGCCCTACGGGCTCGCGTCGATTTTCGTCGGCGCGGCTTGGTTGATCGGTCTGGCGGGCTTCCTGGTCGTCAATCCGAACGAGGCCCGCGTGATTCAGCTCTTCGGCAAGTACAAGGGAACCGTCAAGGAGCAGGGTTTCTACTACGGCAACCCGTTTTACCGGGCACAACGAGTCTCGCTGCGGGTCCGCACATTCGAGACCGGCCAGACCAAGACGCCGGAACGGAAAGATGCAGCCGGGCAAGTGACCGAGTCGTCGCATACTCGGCGAATGCCGAGCAAGGTGAACGACAAGGACGGCACGCCGATCGAGATCGCAGCCATCATCGTCTGGCGAGTGGTCAACACGGCCGAGGCTGTGTTCCAAGTGGACAACGTGGAGGACTTCATCCACATGCAAAGCGAGTCGGCCCTGAGGAACCTGGCTAGCCACTACAGTTATGATGCGGAGGACGCGACTTTCTCTCTGCGTGGGCACATTGATGAAGTGACGGGACGCTTGACCAAGGAAGTTCAAGAACGAGTGCGGCAGGCTGGCGTTGTGATTGAAGAAGCCCGGATCAGCTACCTGGCATATGCCCCGGAAATCGCGGCAGCCATGTTGCAACGACAACAAGCGGGTGCGGTAATCGCCGCCCGCGCAAGGATCGTCGAGGGGGCCGTCGGCATGGTCGAGCACGCCATGGAAATGCTGGCACAGAAAAACATCATCGAACTGGATGCCGACCGCAAGGCGGCCATGGTGAGCAACCTGCTGGTTGTTCTCTGCGGCCACACCGTGCCACAACCGGTTGTAAATACGGGGACGATTTACCAGTAAGAGATCGAGCTGAGGTGGCGATGGTCGCCGCCTCAGCATCTCACTCGTTCACCTTTAACCGTCATGGCCGACCAGAAACCAAAGCGAAAGCCGTTCCTGCTACGGATCGACCCGGCAGTTCTGGACTCGATCCAGCGCTGGGCAGATGACGATCTTCGCAGCTTGAACGGACAGATCGAGTTTCTCTTACGAAAGTTGCTGAAGGAGAATGGGCGGTTGAAGGCTGCGAAGGACGGGGAGACGGAAAAGTGACCGTTAGACGACTTGGGAGGCGTGCCCAATTCTTCCGATGGCCGGCAATTTGCCGTCCCCCACTAACCCGACGCGCAAGCGAGGGCAGGAGTTTCATCCCTCGCTTGCGCGTCGGGTTCGTATCAATCTGCACCGCGAACAGAATACCTAGCGACGCTTTTTCCCATCATCCTCATACGCCTTCACGATTTGTTGCACGAGAGGATGCCTAACGATGTCCTTCTCGTCCAACTCAATGATTCCCAATCGCGGGATGCCGCGCAGCCTGTGTACGGCATCCACCAGCCCGCTTTTGAGCGTTGGCGGCAAATCGACCTGCGTGATGTCTCCCGTGACGATGATTTTGGAACTCATGCCCATTCGCGTCAGAAACATTTTCATCTGGGCAGTCGTTGCATTTTGCCCCTCATCGAGAATGATGCAAGCATTGTTCAACGTTCGCCCGCGCATATAAGCGAGCGGGGCGATCTCGATGACCTCGGTTTCCATGTACTTCTTGACCTGCTCGAATTCGAGCAAATCGTTGAGCGAGTCCAGCAGCGGGCGAAGGTACGGGTTGATCTTCGCGACCAAATCGCCGGGCAGGAAGCCGAGCCGTTCGCCGGCTTCCACAGCCGGGCGTACCAGCACAATCTTCTTGACTGCCCCCTGTCGCAGGAGTGTGACGGCCATGCCCACGGCAAGAAACGTCTTGCCAGTTCCCGCTGGTCCAACACAGATGGTGACGTCGTTTTCACGCAAAGCCTGGACATATCGGCCCTGACCGTCGGTTCGAGGACGGAGATACTTCCCGCCTTCCATCATGGTGAGATTTTGGGAGCCGTTGCGCTCGGAACCTGCGCGAATCACTTCGATGATAGTCTTCACGTCCTCGGATGCGATTTGTCCGTTCGTACGCAGGACGGATCTCAGCTGGCTAAACGCCCGTTCCGCCTGGCCGACAGTTTCTTCCGTCCCGTCGATCTGAATGATGTCGCCACGCGCGACGATACGTACGCCCAGTCCATCGCGAACGAGCTTCAAGTATTGGTCGCGGCTGCCGAACAGCAGCACGGCTTCTTCGCGGCTATCGAGCGAGAGCGATCGGGATACAGGTTCTGTCATGCCGGCTTTCGGATTGGAATTCGATTCGGAGAGGGACGCACGAAGTCAGAAAGAAGTTCACCTCATTCTACGGAGCGAGTCGCGCGCAAAAAAAGGGCCGCCCAGGAACGCCCTGGACGACCCAACAACTCTTTTGGGAAGAGCTGGTGCCTGAGAGGAAGAGAAACTCGTCACTTATCTGTCGGATGGACGCCAAGCTCCCGGCAATCTTGCGCCGGGACTTTAGAGATTCTTGAGTAGAACGACGCTGTGTCCGCTTCGAGTCGCCCCTCGAAGTTTTGTGCGTCCTCGACGAAAACCGAGCGCCAGCAGAATTCTCAGCCTGTTACGTGTCAGAATCTCTTCTCGCTCGTCAAACAAGGGTTGTTACAGCACGCATTCGCCGCGATCCGTAAGTTACTTCTACAACTCCGACGAGCTTAACTCCCGACGACCGCCTGCTTAATGCCGAAACTCTCCAACTTGTTCGAGGGGAAACCCATGCGACGATCTTCATTTTTACTTCGCTTTCTGGCGGCTTCCGGTCTGGCGATTGGCGTCGTTGTGATTCCAATAACTGAGGGGGCCGATGTGGGCTACATTGAGGACTTTGCCCTGTCACGCGATCGGGCCGAGGCTCTCAAGCAGCTCATCCCGGGCACGGAAGATTATTACTACTACCACGCCCTGCACCTGCTCAACACGGAGCAATTCGACAAGATCAACGCACTCACGGGCCCGTGGCACACTCGGCTTGGGCAAACACCTCGGCTGACCGAGATTCAAACTCGCCACGCCTTGCTCACGTTCGACAAGGATCCGAAGCGCTCGCTCGACTACTTACGTGGTCGACTGGGGGTGACGTTTAATCATCAGAAAGAAACCGTCGGCGTCGCTCCCAATCTGCCGACGGCCCTGGACCAGAAAGCGATCTCGCGTGAAACACTCACGGCCGATTCTCTCAGTCGTTGGACGCATCTCGAAAACTTCGAGGACGCGGCCCTCGATTGGCTCGCCGTCAAGAATTTGAACTGGGAACGACGGCGTAATCTGCTCCAGCGCCTGCAACGGCCGGACATTGCTTACCTCCCGAAACTGATCGTCGAGGATTTGAAAGCCGAACATCCGCCGGTCTTCGGTTCCTTCCCGATCCATCTGCAACTGACACTCGTGCAACTCGAAGAGATTCTCAAGTTGAATGCGGACTTGCTGAATCAGCAAGCGTTCGTGAACGCCTACATTACCAAGCTGCAACCGGGTGCGGACGAAAACTGGAAACGGGATCGCAAGCTGACGCTGGCTTACCTCGAACGTCTGCAAGCCTTCGTCGATCGACTCGCACCGGTTCACAATTCGCTGAAGGCTCACGTTCTTTACCATCGGCTCGCCTTCGATCGAGCCCAAGGGACCTATGATGCCGCGCGGTTTCTCGCTTACGTGAAGCTGCCGCGTCACCAGTCCTACATGGCCAAGGCCTGGAACGAACGCGAGGATTCGCAGCGTTACCCGGCCGACCTCAACGCCGATTTTTCGCCAGTGACGCTGTTGCCGAAAATCGCGACGGACGAGCCGCTGGTTCGCAGTTTCTTGAAGCAGTTCTTTATCGAGGCCGCGTCGCCGAAGGCATACGAGGATTACATCAACGACGTGTACTTGCGGTATGCCTTCGCGGAAACCAAGATTGAAAACGGCCTGGGCGATGCCGAATCGTGGGCATCGCAACTCCCGCCCGAGTTGTTCCGGCAGTTCAAGGATCGCATCGACATCGACTTCGCTTTCACCAACAAGACCGATTATGCCGCCGACGAAGTGGTCAAGCTCGATCTGTTCGTGAAAAACGTGCCGACGTTGCTCGTAAAAGTCTTTGAGATCAACACGCGAACCGTGTACCGCACCACCCTGCACGAAGTCGATACCGACGTGAACCTGGATGGTCTGGTCGCGAACAGCGAGAAGAGCAATGCCTATTCCGATCCTCCGTTGCGAAGACTGGCCCGCCGTTTCGAGTTCCAGGAACTCAGCAAGCCCGGCGTTTACGTGATCGACTTCATCGGCTCGGGCAAGAGTAGCCGGGCTCTGATTCGCAAGGGCAAATTGCGCCCACTGGTCACGACGGGAACCGCCGGGCAAACGGTTCGCGTGGTTGACGAGTTGAACAAGCCGGTCAACGACGCGACCGTTTGGCTCGCCGGCGTGGACTACAAGGCCGACAAGGATGGCTCGATCACGGTTCCGTTCACGGCCCAGCCTGGACCGAGAAAGATCGTCATCAGTCATGGCGATTTCGCTTGCCTCGATGCGATCAACCATCAGCCGGAAGCTTATCACTTGACGGCGGGCATTCACGTCGATCGCGAAAGCCTTCTGACGCAGAACGTCGCCCCCATCGTCGTGCGACCGGGGCTATTCCTGAATGACAAGCGGATTTCCGTTAAATTGCTTGAGGAAGTGAAACTGCGGATCACGTCCGTGGATCACAACGGCATTCCTTCTTCCGTTGAAGTGCCGAACTTCAAGCTGTTCGAAGATCGCGAGTCGATCCACGAGATTCGCGTGCCGGCCAGGTTGCACTCGTTGGCCATCACGCTCTCGGCGAAGGTGAAGAGTCTCAGTTCGGGCAAGCCGGTGGACCTGGCCGCATCACAAGGTTTTTCGCTGAACGAAATCGACCGGACCGACAAGATCGAGGATCTGCATCTCGCTCGGTTTGGTGCCGACTACACGATCGAACTGCTCGGTCGCACCGGCGAGGCCAAGATGGATCGCACGGTGCAATTGCGGTTCAAACATCGCGAGTTCAAGGAAGAAATCCTGGCCACGCTCAAGAGCGATCCGAAGGGGCGGATCAATCTCGGGCCGCTCGTTGACATCGTGACCGTCTCAGCGGTGGGTCCGGAAGGAATCGCCCACAAGTGGACCCTCTCGACCGACGCGCACACCTATCGAAGCGTGATGCACGCGAAATCGGGCGACACAATCGTGGTGCCGTTCATGGGAAGTGCCGAGAAGGCGAGCCGCGATGACCTCGCCCTGTTCAACGTTCGAGGCAACGACATCCGCGTCGATAAGTTCGATGCCATCGCGCTCCATGAAGGCCGCATCGTCTTGAAGGGGTTGGCTGCCGGTGACTACGACCTGTGGCTCAAACGGACCGGTGAGAAAATTCGCATCCGTGTCGTCGATGGTCCGATTCAGGCCGGCTATGTGCTTGGATCGAATCGCGATATGCAACTTTCAGGTTTGGCCCCTGTGTCGATTCAATCGGTCACACCAGAGGCGGACTCGGTTGTTATTCGCCTGCGTGACGCCTCCAAGTTCGCCCGCGTGCATGTGTTTGCCACGCGCTATCAGCCGGCCTTCAGTGCCTACAGCGATCTGGCCAAGGTTCGCGATGCGGAAATGGGCGGCGTCGTTCCGGGCCACGCAGAATCCCTGTATCTCACGGGCCGAAATATCGGCGACGAGTACCGCTATGTCCTCGATCGCCGGGGCATGCCGAAACGTCCCGGCAACATGCTCGAACGGCCGATGCTGCTGCTCAATCCGTGGGCCGTTCGCACCACCGAGACCGGTGAACAGGTCGCGATTGGCGGCGACGACTTTGGGCGAACCGGTGGAGCAACTCCCCCGGCCGTCGTCCTGCCTGTAAATGCACCGAAGCCCGCTCCCGGAACTCCGCCTCCCGGCGGAGGAGATTTCGCGAATCTGGACTTCCTCGCCGACGCGTCTACCGTCGCGCTCAATCTCGTGGCCGACGCGGATGGCGTGGTCAAGGTTTCGCGGAAGAACGTCTCGCCGCACTCGATGATTCATGTGGTCGCCGTCGATCCGCTTGGCACCACCTACCGCAGCACGACACTTCCCGAGCAACCGGCCAAGTTCGTCGATCTGCGCCTGAAGCATGGCCTCGATCCGACCAAGCACTTTACACAGCAAAAGCAGGTTACGATCGTGTCGCCGAATCAGCCGTTCGTGATCTCGGACATCGTGAGTAGCCGGTTCCAGATGTACGACAGCCTGCCAAAGCTGTTTTCCTTTTACAACACGCTGACGAAAGATCCCACGCTGAACGAGTTCGGCTTCGCCATGACCTGGCCAACGCTGAAGCCCGAGCAGAAACAGGCCCTCTACTCGAAATATGCCAGCCACGAGTTGCACTACTTCCTGTTGCGAAAGGATCCGCCCTTTTTCAACACGGTCGTGAAGCCCTACTTGGAAAACAAGAAAGACAAAACATTCATGGATCATTGGCTCCTGGGCCACGATGTTGGTCGTTATTTGGAGCCGTGGGAATATGGTCGGCTGAACACGGTTGAGCGCGTGCTGCTCGCTCAGCGGATCGCCGGCGAGTTGGACAAAACGTCGCGACATCTCGATGACATGTTGAAGTTGCTGCCCCCTAATCAGGATCGGCAGATCTTCGAGTTCAACGTCGGCGTCGATTCGGGTGGTCTCGAAAGCGACGAGGGCATCATGACCAGAATTAAGCAGGAGAAGGAGCATTTGGAAAAGAAG
>Ga0105046_10004392_pt1 | contig 22456 bp, 19 predicted proteins | sample MAT03_FD_78385 | JGI IMG/M metagenome (GOLD analysis project Ga0105046, IMG submission 78385) | Freshwater microbial communities from Lake Fryxell liftoff mats and glacier meltwater in Antarctica - MAT-03 (megahit assembly) | ecosystem: Environmental > Aquatic > Freshwater > Ice > Liftoff...
AAACTGAAAGTTGGAAACCCATCTACCGCTACATTTGAAGTAACCAATATTGGTAACGAGCCGCTAATCATAGAAACAGCTAACCCAACTTGCGGATGCACAATTGGCGACTATACCAAAGCGCCCATCATGAAAGGCAAGCAAGGTAAAATTACGGCAACCTACGATGCTGCTGCTGTTGGTTCTTTTACAAAAACGATGACAGTAAAATTTGCTGGGATTGATGAAGTTAAAAGTATCACCATCACTGGCGAGGTTTTAGGCGAATAATTACACGATAATAGCTGGGCATCCTTAGCCAATACGGATAAAAGGCAACGGTTTCTGACTATGTTAATTCGAAAATAATTAAAAAACTCCGGTAAAATCCGGAGTTTTTTTGTGCAAAAAAATCACCATGTTTGTAGAGGCCATTGAAAAAACAGCCGGTTTTACGCGAGCTGTACATAGTATCATCAGGAGTTATGGAGGTAAACAAATTATACCAAGTGCTTCCACTTTGTTTTTTGTGAACGAAGAAGGATGCGCTGTTACCTGCAAACACGTAGCAGAAATGTTGTTGTCTGCTGATAAGATAAATCAACAATACAACGCATTTAAAAAAGAAAGAGATGCAATCAAAAACGATCCGAAGTTTAAACAACTGTTGAAAGGCCTTGAATTGAAATACCAGTTAAAGTCAACCTCCCCTATACAGATAAAAAATAATTTTGTAGACTGTGTAGATTCTATGTCGAGCTTCGATGTAATATTGCACCCAAGCCTAGATTTAGCCATTGTTCGTTTCAAAGGATTTCAGCAACTGCATTATAAAGGATTTGCCCACTTCATCAAAGATGAAAAATTAATACAACAAGGCAAATTCCTTTGCAGACTTGGATTTCCGTTTCCTGAATTTACCAACTTTAATTTCAACGAGGCATTGGACGATATTGAATGGAACCAAACCGGCGTAAATATTTCTCCTCGATTTCCGATTGAAGGAATGATCACTCGTTTTTTGGCAGATCCTACCCACAACGTTTACGGTATAGAAATGAGTACGCCCGGGTTGCGCGGACAAAGCGGAGGTCCGCTATTCGACGATCAAGGGTTGGTGTATGGGATGCAGTTTAGCACCAAACACCTGCACCTTGGTTTTGATATTATAGACAAAGAGTTGATGGTAGATGGTCAAATAAAAAAAGTGAGTGATTATTCATTTATTCATTTAGGTCAGTGTATTCATGTAAGCACGATCAAGTCCTTTTTACTGCAACATGGCATAAAATACCATGAAGCTTAAACAAAACTACCTGTTACCCCACAAGTGTTAAACGGGTTAGAATTACCTTTAAAACAAGGGTGGTTATTCGCCATCAATAATTATCTTTGCGGCATGTTAAACATCAGCCAACGTGGGCGTGAAATGCCTGCTTCTCCAATACGAAAACTGGTTCCATTTGCAGAAGCTGCTAAGAAAAAAGGAACCAAAGTATTCCACTTAAATATTGGTCAGCCAGACATTGAAACACCTAAACTTTGTCTGGATGCTGTTAAAAATGCAGACTTCAAAGTATTAGAATACAGCCACAGTGCTGGTAACGAGAGTTATCGTACAAAACTGGTTGGTTATTATGCGGGTAATGGAATTGACATTACCCCAAACGAAATCATCATCACCACCGGCGGTAGCGAAGCCATCTTATTTGGATTTATGGCCTGTTTAGATGCCGGCGACGAAGTAATTATTCCCGAACCATTTTATGCCAATTACAACGGATTTGCGATACAAGCGGATGTAGTTGTAAAACCCATTAGTAGCAGTATTGAAACTGGTTTTGCTTTACCGCCCATCGAAGACTTTGAAAAAGCCATCACGCCTAAAACAAAAGCGATTGTTGTTTGTAACCCCAACAATCCCACTGGATATTTATATAGCGAGGCTGAAATGGAAACGCTCAAAAATATTGTGCTGAAACACAATTTGTACTTATTTGCAGATGAAGCTTATCGGGAGTTTTGTTATGAAGGAACCCATACCAGTGCCATGCACCTGAAAGGTGCAGAAGAGCATGTAGTATTGATGGATACCATTAGCAAAAGATACAGTGCCTGCGGCGGAAGAATTGGCGCCTTGATTACCAAAAATAAACAAGTGTTGGATGCAGCAATGAAATTTGCACAAGCCAGATTAAGCCCTCCTTTTTATGCACAGATTTTAGGAGAGGCCGCCATTGATTTACCAGATAATTATTTCGACAATACCAAAGCCGAATACAAGTTACGCAGAGACTGCATTGTAAAAAGACTGAATGCCATGCCAGGTGTTTTTTGCCCGAACCCCGGAGGTGCTTTTTATGCAATGGCCCGACTTCCCATCAACGATAGTGATCAGTTTTGCCAATGGCTACTAGAGTCTTTTAGCTATGAAGGAAAAACGTTGATGCTGGCACCTGCAACTGGTTTTTACAGTACTCCAGGGCTTGGTAAAAATGAAGTTAGATTGGCTTATGTACTCCATGTAGACGCCATTAATGAAGCCATGGACTGTTTGGAAAAAGCCCTGCAGGAGTATCCCGGAAAAACCGTTTAATTGTTACACCATAGATATTTAGCATGACGGCAAATGAAGTAAAAATCAGTCTGGTTATCTGTACGTATAACCGTTGCCGTTATTTACCGGAGGCACTGGAGAGTGTGCGCCAACAACAATTACCTACTCATTTGTTTGAACTCATTATTGTGGACAACAACAGTACGGATGAAACTGCAGCTATCAGTGATGCATTTATAAATGCGAACCCCGCACTCAACATAAGATATTGTTTTGAGGCCAACAAGGGATTATCTTTTGCACGCAACAGAGGTATTACAGAAGCAACATCCAACATCGTGAATTATGTAGATGACGATGCTATTTTAGATCCGGCTTATCTGCATCAGATGCTACATTTTTTTGAAACACATCCACAGGCTGCCGGTGCAGGAGGTAAGGTAATACCAAAATATGAAGATGGAAAAGCGCCGGTGTGGATGAGTAAATACCTACATGGATTTATCGGGAAAGCAGATCATGGGGATTCAATCAAACTTTTTGCCGGAAACATGAAGTATCCGGTAGGATGCAACATGGCTTGGAGAAAAGAGCTCCTTCAACAAGCTGGCGGATTTAACACCGACCTGCAATTCAGGAGCGATGACAAATACATTTACCATCAAGTAATAAAAATAAATACTGCAGTGTATTACGTGCCCGCAGCATGGTTGTACCACTACATCGATGCGCACAGATTAGAACTGAACAATTTCAAAAACCTTTTTTTAAAAACAGGCAATGAAGAAAAGATCAGGGTACGTTCTGAAGGAAGAAGCATGGCTGTTGTAATAAAAGGATTGGAATTTATTTTTAAAACGGGGGCTGCTTTTTTGCTGTTTTTATTTTTTGCACTAAAAGGACAATACCTAAAAGGCAGGTACATTTTACTTTCCCAAACCTGCACCTTAAAAGGATTTTTTAAAAAAGAGGTATTTGTAAGATAAGGTAATTTATAAAAATACTTTTCGATAAAGAAGAGGCTGTTTCTTCATGGAAACAGCCTCTTCTTTGCTTTACAATTCCGGGTTATTGTTTAATAACCGTGGTTACAAATTGTTGTTTGCCAGACAATACTTTTAAATAATAAACGCCATTTGCAAGATTGCTTCTAACAGGTATCCGCTGTCTTAACAAATTTGGCATCAGTGTGTTTTGTAAGATCATTCTACCGTTGGCATCTATTAATTGTACGGTAGATATTGGTGCAAAAGAAGAACTTAACTGTATGTCAATAAAATGATTAAATGGGTTATTGAGCACTTTGAGTTCATTGCCCAAATTAGCTTTTAGCAATACGATGTTGCTGTAAGTGAAGGTGCCGTCTGTATCTATTTGTTTTAAGCGGTAGTAATTGAACGATTGCGCCAGTTCCTGATCAGCAAAGCTATACGATCCTGCTCCGCTGGAGTTAGCTAATGATGGAATAAAACCTATGGTTTTAAAATTAGTGCCATCGTAAGCCCGTTGCAATTCAAAACCTTTATTATTCAATTCATTTTCTGTTCTCCATTGCAATCTTGCATTTTTATTTACAAGCGCACCGTCGAATGAAATGAGGTTTACCGGCAATACAGCTCCTACCTGACCTCTCCACATTCCAAGCCCATGTGTGCCTATTGCGAAAAAATTATCGGAAGGCCTTAAAACAAGACTAACAACTGGTGCATTTCCAATATCATTGATAGCTTCCTGTGCCCATGTGATGACACCAGACATACTGGTAGTTCTATACAGCCCAATAGATGTGCCTACATAATATTCAGTAGTGGCTCCATTTTGCGCAATCATACAACTGCGAACGGAAGGTGCAGTCAGGTTACCTTCTGCATTTACCCAAGTTGGAGTGGCGTCTCCGGCATTATTGGTGTACCATATGTTGAAGGTTCCGTAATTAGAGTAAACGGCCATTATTTCGTTGTGGTTCGTAGGATTCACAGCCAATCCTAATATCGTTCTGGAACCAGTCATACCTGGGGGTGTAATATCATCAGGTATTACAGACGGCAGCGCATTTCTGGGATCCGTCATTCTATACACCTTTCCACCCGAGGTACCCAAGTACAATCTACTTAACGGAGTGTAGGTTCCTCTGGTGGCTGCCATTGCCCTAACATAGCCGGTGTAGCCGAAATCCATCAACGTCCAGCTCGAACTGGTAGCCGTGGTAGCATTGGTTAATCGTTGGATTCTATTGCTGGATCCAGTTAATAACTGACAACTATAATAAAGGTTTTCTGTGTTATCTGGGTCGAGATAAAAATAAGTAACAAATATAGAAGTGTAAGTTGTATTTAAACCCGGCGGTGTGAGTGTAGCATTGGTAAATCCCGGGGGCAAATTACTGGTACGTCTTCGAATTTGTCCTGCTTGAGAGCCGGCAAATTGGGTATAGGGTGCAGGTCCGCCCGATAGCCCTACCGCCACACCGTCACCACCCAGTACGGTAGAAAAAGCGGTTCCGCCTCCGATCACGGCTGTGGTACCATTATCTTGGGCACCACCAACAAAATCATTTACGCCTGCTTCTTGCTTCATGGCCACATGGTAATACTGATAGGTGATGAAGTTATTGTTCAACGATACCCAGTTAGGGAATGTTTGGAAAATATCTGCAGCGTGTACACCTCCATCACTTCCGCTAAACAAAAGATTATTATCTGCCGGTCCAAATTTCAACGCGTGAATATCAGGGTGATGGTTATTGTAGAGTGCATAACCACTGGTGTTAGCGTAACCTCCGATTCTGGTCCAATTTAAACCACCATCCGTTGAACGGTATGCATTGGTGCCGCCGATGAAAATCGCGTTTACGTCATTGGGCTTCACCACTATTTCTAAATCGTAGCCGCCTTGTACTGCAAAAGGGTCATTGCCATTTGAACAACCAGGCTCATTAGGAAGTGTAGTAGAAAGGTCTTGCCAAAAACCAAATGAATTGTCGTACTTAAATAATTCCGCTTCTGCCGCTGCAACACCTGAACAAGAAGAGGTTACATTGTTATGGTATAGTGCGTAAACAATATTTTCGTTACTGGGTGCATAGGCAAGTACAATTCTTCTGTAAGCATTCGCAACGTTCCATTCTGGAGGAGTAATGGCCACCCCTGTACCAGCAATATGTGTCCAATTGGTCCCATTAGTTGAAGTCCAAACCCCATCCAATGAAGTAGGTGTATTGCCTGCAAGGCCAGCATAGATTCTGCCTGTTGGTGTCACAATTAAATCCCCAACCATTGAAGTATTACAACTTGCGGTTCCTAACACCACAGACCAGGTGCTGCCTCCATTGGTAGAACGCATTACCTGCCCTACATTTGAAGCATATACGTCTCCGGTAGTTGGATGAACGATGATTTCACTGATCAGATCTGAACAATTATCAAAAGCAAATACTGATCCCGTATTGGAGTTAGGTAATCTCGACCAGCTTAGCCCATTATCGGTAGATTTAAATACACCATTTCCTCCGTATAATGCACCCGCTTCACTGGCGCTGTTCCCAATGGCTTCTCCGCCAGCATAGTACCAAATATTCCTAAATCCTACTCGTGGGTCCTGCGCAATAGCAGTAACAGAAAATCTTTCTGTGTTAGGACTCTGCCTGGTCCAGTTGGTACCTCCATTGGTAGTTCTGAACAAAGCGCCGCTTACGCCACCCGCCAAAATAGTATTTCCCGTAGGGTCGTTCAAATCGAAAACAATAGATCTTACCCGCCCGCCTAAATTGGTTGGGCCCTGTAAAAGAAAGGTAGTGGCAGATGTACTATTCTGAGGTTCTTCCAGTAATTGTTTTTCTAAAATTTGTTTGGCTTGTTTTAGCTCCAATTCATGAGCATTGGAGGGAATTTTACCAGTGGCCGGATCTTTTAGAAAATTATATTCTTCTTCTACAGCCTTATCAAAGTCAGCAGCAGGGCCATTTTTTATTCTGGTGGGTTTGTGTTCCACAGAATTAGGGAGTAAACCTGTATTGCTTCTCACCAGTAAAAAAGCAGCTGTTACTACTGTTAAAACAAGCAACGCAGAAAATAAATTTTTAATCATAAAAGTTAATTTGGTTTGATCAGTTTTCTAACCAAATTAAAGATACTGCCATTTTTTTATTTCCGTATCGAAAACGGGTAGTTTCCTTCGCCTCCCACATATAGATCACGCCTTTTTTTACTTCAAAAAGCTCTATAAACTTCAGTGTCCTTTTTAGCCTTTGCCCATTGATACCACATCATCTGTTCCGTTTCTTTTAGCTAATATCAGAAATAAGGCAGAAGGATCCTTTTTCTTTTGGTCCCGGAATAGGTGGGTATTTTTACGATGTAAAGTTTAAACAGTACAATTTTACCAATTGAGTTTTAAATGCTTATTTTCATCTTATGATCAGATGGCTTTGCTTATTTATTTTTAAAATTACCGGGTGGAAGGCCAATACAGAAATTCCCACTCAAACCAACAAATGCATCATTATTGCAGCACCACATACCAGCAACTGGGATTTCTGGTATTGCATGGCCACCTTTGCCATTTATAGGTTACCTATCAGGTTTACTGTAAAAAAAGAATGGATGAAATTCCCATTTAGTTTGTTGATGAAACCATTGGGTGGTATCGCCATCGATCGCAGTCCCAGAGGGCCTGATAATATTAGGCCGAGTTTTGTAGAAGCGATGACGAACCTTTTCAACGAGCATGAAAAGCTCATCATTGTTTTCACTCCTGAAGGTACCAGGAGGAAGAACGACGAATGGAAAACAGGTTTTTACCATGTGGCCAAAGCTGCACAGGTACCCATTTGCATGGGTTATGTAGATTACGGAAAAAAGACAACGGGAATCTGTCATCCTTTTGAGACAACCGATTATGAAACCGACATGAAAAAAATAATGGATTTTTATCAAACTATCGAAGCAAAATTTCCGGAAAAATTTGCAATTGACAAATCAGTATCCTCTTAAATAAAAATGGTTATGATACCGCTACCATTTTTTGTACCGCAATATCTGATCCTTTAAAAAGATACCGCCCCAGCACTAAACAAACCACCAAAATCAATACGCTGCCATATCCCAACCATGGATAATGAAGAATTCTTCCATTTACATCTTTGTCTACAATATAGCCTGCCAACAACGCTGCCAATCCGGATCCAAATTGTTGAATGCTGCTGTTGAAACTCATGAAACTCCCCCTGTGTCTGGACTCCACTACATTGCTCAACATCGCCTGCGCGGTTACACCCCTTCCTGTTGCCAATGCAAACCAAATTGCAAAGAGCGTGAGTAATAAAAAGATGGGCACGGCAGGTAAATTGGTAATGATGATGACCAATGGCAAACTAAAAAAAATGCAGCTATTAAAGATTTTGTATTTCCCTACCCGATCGCTTACAGAACCCAGTACGTTGGCTGATATGAAAGCGGCTATACCGCCCGCCAAATAAATCAGCGGCGTTTCTTGTTTGCTGTAACCATTGTTAAATTCCATGTACGGATTGATAAAAGGAATGATCAAAAAGTGACCCATCATGATCAGTCCGCTAAACAATAGCGCCAACATTAACTTTCTCTCTTTGGTGATTACATGCAACGCTTCGAACGGCGATTCTTTAGCGGCACGGTTGAACAAATGACCATCCATTTTTGGTATAAACTTGATCAAAAGCGGCACCAGGATAAAGCCCAATATCCCTACTAAAATAAAAGGTGCATGCCAGCTAATAATATTGGCCAGGTACAAAGAAAAAGGAACACCGAACGTACTTGCAATCGCAAATGCACTCATCACAGTTCCCATAGCTTTTCCCCTTACATTGTATGGAAAAATATCAGACACGATCGATAAAACCTGCGCTCCAATGAGGCCACCAAATAAACCTGCTACAATTCTTGCGGTTAACAACAAGCCAAAAGAGGGTGCTATACCGCAGGCCAATGTCCCTATCAAAAATCCACAGTAGCCGAAAAGCAATACTTTTTTCCGATCAAATTGGTCTACAAAAAAAGCGGCACTAAAGCCAGAGGCTGCCGCACTAAAAGTGTAGGCACTTACCAAAAAACTAAACTGCATCGTACTGATATCAAAATAAGGCATCAGGTAATTACCCAATGGCATCATGATCATGAAATCTAGAATATGGGTAAAGTTGACGGCTGCGAGTAGGAGCAAAATGATCCGTTCGTGTTTTTTCATTCAGTAAATTAAAAGGCAAAGTTAAAGAGGAACCTATGCTCCTGAACATTAATTTCCTATAAACGAAAATGTGCCTGTCCCCTGTCAGGTGATCGATGGATTTTTTATTTTTTTTAATCAATAACGGGGTTGTGATTCATTACACCCCATCCACTTCCTTATTTTCCGCCTGGCTTACAATGTTCTTTCAAGAACTTCGTATAGAGCGTACTCAGGTGCTGTTGTGTACCTGTACCCTCACTGATGCTATGAGTTCTGTTGGGATACGTCATGAGCTGAAATTGTTTGTTGTTTTTTACCAACTCATTGATCAGTACCTCTGCATTGCTGTAATGCACATTATCGTCGCCCGTTCCATGTATGTACAGCAAATTGCCTTTTAAGCCTTTCACATGACTCAATGGAGATCCTGTAACAAAGTCGGCCATATTTTCCTGAGGCAAGCCCATATATCTTTCCTGGTAAATATTGTCGTAAAATAATTGGTTGGCCACTGCTGCAATTGAAATGCCCGTTTGAAACATATCGGGATAGCGGAACAGGAGATTGAGGGTAGATGAACCGCCCCCACTCCAACCCCAAACGGCTACTCTTGACTTATCCATATAGGGTAAATCGAGGATTTTTTTGGCTCCATTCGCCATGTCTTTGATATTAATATCCCCAATCTTACGATAAATGGCTTTACGCCAGCCCGCACCCTTTAATGCGGGTGTGCCCCTGTTATCTAATCCAACTTGCATATACCCATCAGCCGACATATCTCCACTGTACAAAAAGTTGGAATGACTCCCATAGCTATCGTCGGTAGTGGTAGCAGCCGGTTCTCCATACACATAAAATACCACCGGGTATTTTTTATTAGGATCAAAATTTGCCGGCTTATTGATCCATGCATCCAGTACGATATTGTCTTCAGTGGTCACCTTTATGTATTCCACATTTATAGATGCATCCGTTTTTAAATTTGCTACAATGCTTTTGGAAGCATTCAACGCTTTGTGATCGGGCAAACTTACAAACTCCGTAACAGGAAACGTGTTGTGATTGCTAAAACTATGTCGTGCCAATTTTGCATTGGGAGAAATCAAATACTGATGTGTACCTTTTAATGCAGCAGGCGAAACCAATTCTGGTTCGTCTTTTGGATTATTAATCCGTACCCTGTACAAATAGCGCTGCGTAGCATTGTTGGGTGAAGCATCAAAATATACGTAATTACCTGGCTCATCAACGGCAAGTATTGTTCCGATATCGTAGTTGCCTTTTGTAAGAAGGCTCAACGTTTTACCATCGCTGCTAATTTTGAAAATATGTCTCCAGCCGTCTTTTTCACTTACCCATAAAAACTCTTGCCCTTTGTTGATCCAATTCCATCCAACCGGATTATCGGTATTTAAATCTACCCATGCTTCATCATTTTCTGCCCAAAAAGTATAGCTGGTACCGTCGGTAGCTTTACAATAGATCAATTTACTTTCCTGCTGTTTACGATCCAATTGTTGAACAATCAGTTCATTCTTTCCGCTCCATTCCATTCTTGTTAAATAATGCTGCGCAGGATTACCATCGATATTCATCCAACGGATATATCCTCCATTTAAATTAACCACACCAATTCTTGCAGGAGAAGGTGCCTCCCCTACTTTCGGATACTCGACTGGTATTATGGTTGAATAGTTAGAATCGGTTGTATTAAGCATGTAATAATCTTTGATCTTGGTAGCGTCGATTTGCCAGAATGCAATAGAAGTTCCATCCGGGCTCCACCTGAATCCGTCTCTGCAACCAAATTCTTCTTCATACACCCAGTCGAAAGTACCATTGATGAGTTTTCGGGTGCCATCTGTGGTTAGTTTTCTGATCTGTCCACTGATGACGTCCTCTACATATAAGTTATGTGAACTCACATAAGCCACGTATCTGCTGTCGGGCGAAAATTTGGCAAACATCAACGATTGAGAAGGCAAGCCGTTTCCCAGTTGTTTGAGTTGATTACCCGCTCCGGTATTCAACACCCAATAATCACCACGGGTGTTGTAGCGCCAAACTTTTGCAGTATTGGCGAATAAGAGCACTTTATTTTTGTCGTTGCTGTAATCAAATGACTGCACCCTCAAAGGCGCATTGCTACCAGCAGGCGTCAACAGATCTTTATCGATCACAGTGCTGCTAGTTTCAGTTTTTGGATCTGTTTTCACAATTGCACCCGCTTTGAAAGTATAGTATCCCAAACCATCCGGCGTCCAGTTAATACCTCTTTGTTGTGCAAAGCCAGTATGAACAATTAGAAGGATAAAGGACAGTAAAAAACGACAATTCATACAAATATTTTTTTTGTGCCCTAAAATTAAGCAAATATGCCGATGCTTTTGATCCGGTGCTGTTAAAAGCATGGTTTATCGCAAAATGAAAGTATTTTTGAATTTCAGACCAAGAATAGATGCAAACAGAAAAAATCAGACTCGACAAATACCTCTGGAGCATACGGCTTTTTAAAACAAGAAGTTTGGCGTCCGATGCCTGTGAAAAAGGAAAGGTAAAATACCAAGGAGCCTCCGCAAAAGCTTCCCGCAACGTAAATATCAACGATGAATACGAAGTAAAAACAGAAGGAAAAAAATGGCTGATCAAAGTAATTGGAGTCATTTCAAACAGAGTGCAATACAGCGAAGCGATTCAAAATTACTTAGATATTACGCCAGCTGAAGAAATTGAAAGGATAAAATTTCAAGCAGCCAGTTTTCACACGGGTAAGCGACTGAGTAAAGTAGGAAGACCCACGAAAAAACAAAAAAGAGACCTCGACGGATTCGTAAACGGTGAATAATTTTTGAAGCAGGAAAAGCAATCCCATTATGCAGATAGACATCATCTCTGTTGTACCAGATTTATTACATTCTCCCTTCTCACACTCCATTATGAAGCGCGCACAAACCAAAGGTTTGTTACAAGTGAATGTGATCAATGTTAGAGATTATACCCCCTTTGCCAGAGCTCAGGTAGATGATTATCCTTTTGGTGGTGGTGCAGGCATGGTGATGATGGCGGAACCATTGGTAAATGCCATTGAAGCATTGCAAAAAGAACGCAGCTACGATGAAGTGATTTATTTGAGTCCCGACGGCGAAACTTTTAACCAACAAATGGCCAATCAGCTCTCCTTAAAAAATAACCTGATAATGATTTGCGGTCATTACAAAGGAATCGACCAGCGAGTGAGGGATCATTTTGTTACCCGTGAAATTTCTATTGGTGATTACGTAATAAGCGGTGGCGAACTGGCAGCCGCTGTTTTAACAGATGCTATTGGGCGACTGATACCCGGCGTGCTGAATGACGAAACCTCTGCCCTCAGCGATTCTTTTCAGGATAATTTACTCGCCCCTCCTGTTTATACCAGGCCAGAAAACTTTAGAGGTTGGACGGTACCCGATGTTCTCCTCAGCGGGAATCATAAAAAGATCGATGAGTGGCGGCACGAACAATCGCTTCAACATACAAAAAACAGAAGGCCTGATTTACTGGAAAAAAAATAAACATGAATGCCTCCCGAAAGGAGGCATTCAAAGTAAAAGATTGATATCAAAAATTAAAAGAATATATAGACCCCCATCAGCAGGCCTTCTTTCGTTCAAATATTAGTTTTCAAACAGTTTGTTATCTACTGCAACATTAGCAGAAATTTTATCAAAAATGATGGTTCCATTTGAACTGGTAATGGAATAAGGGAACCAGTATCCTTCCGCATTTTGTTTGTAGTCTGCAAAACTACTTTCGATATCTACTTCACCTTCCGGGCCGGCAGCTTTGCTGGTAGATTTTAAAACGAAAAATGTTTTAGCATCTACGAAAATATGACTCACTTTTCCGTCGCGGGTTACTTTCAGTTTAAAAGCATCGTTGTTATCCACTTTTTCATTTCCTGCCAATTCCACTGTAATGCCCTTCTCTTTGTAACCGACAAGCGTGCCCTGTATATCAAATTGATTGGTAACTCCTGAAAATTGATCAGGCGTCATTTCCGCTGGTTCAGTTTGACCCATAATTGGCATAAAAACCCACCCTTTGGTTTTATTAGCTAATTGATAGTTGGACGATCCCATGATTTCCATATCCATTCTCAAACCTTCTTGGTGTTTTTTGGTCATGATGATTGCAACATCAGTTCCCTGAACACTTAGATTACCTTCCATTTTTACGGTTTTCAAGGAATTAAGTTTTTCCATCCCGCCCATCGCTGAGATATGTTTGTTAACGATATCATCAACAGATTGTGCGTTTACACCTACAACAGCCATCAAAAAGCTGGCTATAAAAATTGTTTTAATTGTCTTCATTGTTTCTTGTTTTAAATTTGAAGGATAAACTGATTTTTACCCGTTTATTTGAAGGCAAGATACAGTAAAAAATGAATTGAACATTTTTTGTACACTACCTTTCAACAACAATAAATTACCTTTCATAAAACAGTATATCTTCAAAATGGAACAACCGAACTTTACGATAACCGCCAATGTCATTGATGTACTTGGTAAAAAAATATGGTATGGCAGTATTGATATTCAATCAGGTACGATAGAAAATATTCAACTCATTTCAGAAATACCTGATATTGATGCCATGTACATATGCCCAGGCTTTATAGATAGTCATGTACACATTGAAAGTAGTATGTTGGTTCCGTCGGAGTTTGCAAAATTGGCGGTAGTTCACGGTACAACGGGCACTATTAGCGATCCACATGAAATTGCCAATGTTTGCGGGTTAGCGGGTGTTCAATATATGATCAGTAATGGCCAAACAGTTCCCTTCAAGTTTCATTTTGGCGCTCCCAGTTGTGTACCCGCCACCTCATTTGAAACAGCAGGCGCTGCCTTAGATGTAGCAGAAGTAGCGGCACTTTTATCCAGGCCAGACATAAAATATTTGAGTGAGATGATGAATTTTCCGGGGGTGCTTCACAAAGATGTGGCGGTGATGCAGAAAATAGCTGCGGCTCAAAAATATGGTAAGCCGGTTGATGGACATGCTCCAGGTTTAAGGGGGGCTGAAGCTAAGGCTTATATTGAGGCAGGCATGAGTACAGACCATGAATGTTTTACTGCAGAAGAAGCTTTGGATAAATTGCAGCATGGTATGAAGATTTTAATTCGGGAAGGTAGTGCAGCTAAAAATTTTGAAGCCCTGATACCATTGATGAATGATCATTGGGAACAGATGATGTTTTGTAGTGACGATAAACATCCAGACAGTTTGGTAGATGGACATATAAACCAGCTTTGTGCCAGAGCAGTGAAACATGGAGTAGATCTTTTTAAAGTTTTGCAGGCCGCTTGCATTAACCCTGTACTGCATTACAAAATGGACAATGGCATTCTTAGAAAAGGAGATCCGGCAGATTTTATTATACTCAAAAACTTGCGGGAATTTGAAGTAGCTGCCACTTTTATTGATGGTAGAATGGTGGCCGAAAATGGAAAGTCGTTGATAACCACTCAAACCGCTGCTGTTATCAATGAATTTAATTGTACTGAAAAAAAGATAACTGATTTTGCGATGGTTGCTGATGAAAATATTATCACAATACCGGTGATAGAAGCATTAGAAGGGCAACTCATCACCAATAAATTATGGTTGCCTGCAACCATAAAAGATGGATGCTTAGCGAGCAATACCGTGGCAGACCTGTTAAAAATTGTAGTGGTAAACCGGTATAGAAATGCACCCATCGCCAAAGGATTTATCAAAAATATAGGTCTAAAAAACGGTGCAATGGCATCTTCGGTTGCGCATGATAGTCACAACATTGTGGCTGTTGGTGTTTCCGATGAAAGTATCTGTGCAGCAGTGAACCTTATCATTCAGCAAAAGGGCGGCGTGAGTGCGGTAGGTATTAATACAAACAACGAATACCAGGAAATGGTATTAGGTTTAGAGGTAGCAGGTTTGATGAGTACAGAAGATGGATATGAAGTGGCTAATAAATATACCGCGATTGATCGTTTTACAAAAGAAGCATTGGGTAGTACATTGGCAGCACCTTTTATGACGTTGTCGTTTATGGCCCTGTTGGTCATCCCTCATTTGAAGCTAAGCGACAAAGGACTGTTTGACGGAGATCTTTTTGAATTGATCGAAGAAATATGAATTAAAGCCTTAATACTTCGCCGATAATACTTTCATCGAAACACTATCTGTTCCCTTGGGCGCAAAGTATTTTGATTTAAAATTTACAATACCTCCCGGTGCCACTTCTTCGTATATCATTTCTTGATCTTCCATGAGTAGGACGCCCGTTTTACTAAAAAAAGACAATTGGATATCGATATCTTTAAAGGTAACCATCTTAGCCTTGTTGCTGATTTTACCTTTGATCACCGTTTGACCCATCAGGTTTTTTTTATCCCCTCCGCTCACTTTTAAAAATTTAGTGGGCGATTTCTTTTCTAACGCTTCAACCGATAGGGTTACATCTTCGTATTTTTTTTGAGATTCCTTTTGTTGTTCTTCGTTGCTATTGCAAGCCACCATAGAAATCAGCGCTGCAAAAATGGGGAAAATTATTTTTTTCATGTTGATAGAATCAGTGTTTGTAAAAGAGTCACCAAAAATAAGGGAAGCTCTGTTTATTTGGTATAGATTTGTAGCTATTCACCATTATTTTTAACAAACCGGATAGTGATCTTTAAATTCCGGCTCAAGCATTTTACAACACATGGTACATAATCTCAGCAAGGAACATTCATTGGTAAGCAACTGGGTAAGTGAATTAAGAAATACAGAAGTGCAGCAAGACCGGCTGCGCTTTAGAAGAAACTTAGAGCGCATTGCGGAAGTGATTGGATATGAGATCAGCAAACAACTGGCTTTTACTGAAAAAGAAATCAACACACCCATGGGTACTGCCACCTGCAAAGTGCTGAAGGAACAACCCGTGTTGGCTACTATCTTGAGAGCTGGATTGGCCATGCACAATGGTTTGTTGAATTTTTTCGACCATGCAGACAATGCTTTTCTGAGTGCATATCGCAAACATCATCCCGATGGAAGTTTTGAGATCAGCATGGAATACATGAGCTGTCCTGAACTAGACGGCAGAATTGTGGTGATCAGCGATCCAATGTTGGCCACTGGTGCCTCACTGGTAAAATCTATTCAATATCTCAGAGAAGAAGGCGACATTAAATCCATACACATCGTCTGTGCCATAGCTTGCTCAGTAGGTATTGAATATGTGTTGAGAGCTGAGCCGAATGCCACTATTTGGTGTGGAGATATCGATGAAGAACTCACTGCCAAGGGTTACATTGTTCCAGGATTGGGCGATGCAGGCGACCTCGCCTACGGTACTAAAATGCAACAATAAGGCTTTCCTGTAATCAAATATGAGTCAATACATTAAAAAAATAGTAGAATAAGCAAACGACAACGCGAACGCCTTGGTGGCAGCTAATTAGATCACAAAACGTTGAATTCTCTAAGTATTTCCCGCAAGTATTTGAAAAGACTAGACATTATGATGCAGCATTTTGCCCCAATTACTTATCTTTAAATTCTAGAATTGTCTTAAAAATGAGAAAATACCTTTTAATTGCGATGTGTGTGTTGGTGGTGGGAGCTCTGAAAGCGCAGGATCCGCACTTCTCACAATTTTTCGCATCCCCGTTGACCCTAAACCCTGCGTTTACCGGCAAATTCGATGGTTCCTGGCGATTAGCGGCCAACCACCGCGATCAGTGGCCGTCGATCCCAAAAGCCTATGTCACTACGAGTGCTTCTTTCGACTTTCCTATCATGCAAAAAAGGATTCCTGAAAACGATGTATTTGGTGTAGGTATCTCAGCTGTATCTGATGCAAGTGCCAACAGCCAGTTAAAACTAAACTATGGTTCGTTGTCGCTCTCTTACCACAAAGCGTTAGACGAAAATGGTTACAACACCATTGGAGCAGGATTTCAGGGTACTTATAGCAGTATGAACCTCGATGTTAGCAAACTTACTTTTGAAGATATGCTCACCCAGAACGGTTTTACAGGAACTACATCAGATATACTTACCAACGGCAACAACCAAAGCTATTTTGACGTGAATGCAGGTGTATTGTACTCCGGCTCTACCAACGGAGAAAATAACTTTTATCTGGGAGCTTCTATGTATCATATCAACAGACCAAAAGTAAGTTTTAAAGATAAAAACTGGTTCCTCAGTGGTCGTGTTACCGTTCATGGCGGTGGAACATTTTTCTTATCGGATGTTGTATCTGTGAGTACTTCCATCATTCATCAAATTCAAAATAAAGCCAGTGAAACCACACTTGGCGGTGCGATAGGCCTTAACGCCAATAACGACAATGCGAATCCAACCAATGTATTTATTGGCACATGGATGCGCATCAACGATGCCTTGATTCCTTACATTGGATTGGAATTTAATGGCCTTAGAATTGGTGCCAGCTACGATGTAAACATCAGTAGCTTAAAAGCTGCCACAGCTAACCGTGGTGGTTCAGAGTTTTCTATTATTTACATCAAAAGACCTGCTGAATCTAAAGGTATTCCTTGTCCGAGATTCTAAAAATATTTTATGCATTGAAAAAGCGGCCTGGATTCAGGCCGCTTTTTTAATATAATCACGCTGCTCAAAAAGCAACCCGAATACAAATGGTAGATCCAATCTAAACATTTCAATTAACACCAATATTACCATCGGTTTGCTTCTGTTTTTTTCAACAGAATGAATGCATCCATTCACCTCTTCACAATGGGTTAAACAATTTTACGCTCGATGCCTTAACTTGCAAGAACCTGCGAACCTAAAAATAAAGTGATACACAACCCATGCTAAAAGAAATCATCATCTCTGTTCAATCATACATGCAGGCTCATCAGTTTATTGTGAAACACCGCATGTGGAAATGGATACTGATTCCTGGCTTGGTTTACGCACTTTTGTTTATGGGAGGCATTTATTTATTCTGGACCAGCAGCAACACTGCCATCGAATTTATTTTGGTTCAATCGGGTGTAAAAGCATGGCTGGATAAAATGCAGGAAAGCTGGATCAATTTTTTATTCATCATCGGGCAAATTATTTTGCGGCTGGTGCTTTTATTTTTCTACTTCTCCTTGTTCAAATTTTTATTTCTAATTATAGGTTCTCCCTTATTTGCCTACCTGAGTGAGAAAACAGAAAGCATCATGGAAGGTAGAGAGTATAACTTCCATTTTGGACAGTTCGTTAAAGATATTGGAAGGGGCGTCAAGATTGCATTAAGAAACCTGTTATGGCAAACGGTTTACGTAGTGAGTATTCTCATATTGTCATTCATCCCGTTGTTTGGATGGATCGCCCCATTGGTAGCCTTAATGGTAGAATGTTATTATTTTGGTTTCTCCATGCTTGATTACAGCAGTGAACGCAATAAATTATCAGCATCCCAAAGCATCGAATTTATTGGCAGGCACAAGGGCTTGGCCATTGGAAATGGAATGTTGTTCTACCTCATGCATTTGGTTCCGTTCGCAGGTTGGTTGCTGGCACCTAGTTATGCTGTGATCGCCGCCACCATTAGTTTATTGTCTGCCCGAAAAAAACAGGTAATTATATCATAAGATGACCAGTATTTATTTGATACCATGCACGTTGGCAGAAGATGCCACAGCTACCATTCCATCCTACGTGATGGATGCGGTGAAAGATTCAAACGTCATATTTGCAGAAAACGAAAGAACCGCCCGACGGTTTTTAAAATCGATGGACAAAACGATTGTCATTGACGATTTTGAATGGTTCGGTATTCAAAAAGCGGAACAGGATGTATTAGCTATTTTTCGTCAAAAAATAAAAGAACAAAAAAATATTGCTATTATCAGTGAAGCCGGTTGCCCTGGTATTGCAGACCCGGGTCAGTTACTCATCGCAGCTGCTCAGGAAATGAACTGTACGGTAAAACCATTGGTAGGACCCAGTTCAATTTTGTTATCGTTAATGGCTAGTGGCATGAACGGTCAGCAATTTGAATTTGTTGGCTACCTACCCATCGACAATTTTGAAAGAAACAAAAAAATAAAAGAACTAGAAGCAGCTTCTGTAAAACAAAACAGCACAAAAATATTTATAGAAACGCCTTATCGAAACAATCAGTTGATGGAGTCATTGATAAAAAACTGTCTGCCTCAAACCAGGCTTTGTGTAGCAGTAAACATCACCGCTGTTAATGAAAATATTAAAACCATGACCATTGCACAATGGAAAACAAAAAAGCCAGAGCTTCATAAGCTTCCGGCCATCTTTTTATTGTACGCAGGTAAATAAAATCACCTCGCTACTTTTTCCATCTTAATGATTTTATCAACCACATATGGACTAAAACCTCTCCAAGGCAAGGTTCCTTTATATTCTTTGTACCTGAGATCAAAATAGCTACCACTGTTTTGCATCAAGATATTGGCAATGCTGTCATCTACCACCGAAAATTCAAATTCATACGACTGAATTGTGCCTGCTGCTTTAGACCTAAAACCAGACTGAATTAATTTGCCTTCATATGTTTTAAAAAAATTACCCTTTTTAACAACGTAATTGAGTTCGCCAGACTTTACGCCTTCGCCAAAAACATAAAAATATTGCCACCAAATTAAAGCGGCAATTACCAGAATTGATATCAAGGCAAATATTCTCATAAACTTTTTAAAACCACTTGTTGATTTTTTTATAGTTGTTGGCGTAGATTGAATTGGTTCCATGTTGGTTATTTATGCTATAAAAGTAATAAAAGAAATCTACAACCCGTATTCACTTACCAACCAAATGAGTGCAGCCATATTGAGGGCTCCTAAATCAAGTTCTCTTTTACTCACCGATTCAAATGTATCACTGGCTGCATGGTGCACATCAAAGTACCGTTGGCTATCGGGAGATAAGCCGGCCAATGCCGTTCCCAGTTGCTTTAAAGGGCTTATATCTGCACCGCCTCCGCCTTTGGCAAAATCATATATACCGTATTCAAAAAACAGCGGTTTCCACTGCAACACTTTGTTCATTGTTTCATCGGAAACATCAAAACCAAATCCACGAGGCGTAAAACCACCCGCATCGCTTTCAAGGGCAAAAATATGTTGCTCATTGTTATCTTTTGCCGCTTTGAAGTAAGCTAGCCCCCCTCTCAAACCATTTTCTTCATTCATAAACATCACCGCTCTCACCGTTCTTTTTGGTTGAATCCCTAACTTTTTAAATGCGCGCAGTACCTCAATGCTTTGCACACATCCGGCTCCATCATCGTGCGCACCTTCGCAGATATCCCAGCTATCAAGGTGCCCTCCTACGGTAATGATTTCTTTTGGATACTCAGTGCCCCGTATTTCACCCACTACATTGTAAGAAAGTACGTCGGGCAGCATCCTGCAATTGGTTTTAAAATAAGCGTTTAAGGCAATCCGATTTTTTAATTGTGAGCTCAGCCATTCTGCATCTTTGGTACTGATGGCCACTGCCGGAATTTTCGGAAAGGAATCGTTGTAGGCAGTAGCGCCTGTGTGCGGGTACTCGTCTACGTTACTTGCCAATGATCTTACCATTACCCCGATTGCCCCATATTTGGCAGCTTGTGAAGGGCCAGATCTTCTGCCAATACCCGACTCACTGTATGCTCTAAATGTTTTGATGTACGCAGGATTCATAGGAATATTAAAAAATACAATATTGCCCTTTACCCCTTTTTCGCCCAGCAGGTGCAACTCCTCCATACTCCGCACTTCAATCACTTTACTGCGAATACCTGCAGCATCTGTTCCTACAGAATTACCCAATGCAGTTAAATTTAAAGGATACTTTGTACCATTGGTCACTTGGATAAAACCAGTTTCTTTGGCCCCCCGTACCCAGTGTGGTACCATGCAAGGTTGTAAATACACCGTATCTGCCCCGGCTTCTTTCATCATTCTGGCGGTAGCTTCCACGGCTTTTTGTGCATTGGCAGACCCACTGAGCCTTGGACCGATTTTTTTAGTAAGGTAACGCAGGTTCTCATACGCGCCGCTGTTTGTCATCACTTCTGACGCTATTCTTTTTATTTCATCTGTGTTTTTATCTTGTGCAAACAGCCAATTGGTTATCGCCAATTGAAAAAAGAGTAAAAAAAACCTTTTGACCATATTACTTGTTTATCAACAAACTTAGCATTTTACCATCAATCCATTTAAATTAAAAAAAGGAAAGTATTCCCGTAAATTGCAACCTAACAAATGATCTCCATTTTTAAACCATCGATATGAACATAGCCATCGTTTGCTACCCTACCTTCGGAGGTAGTGGTGTGCTGGCAACGGAGCTGGGTAAAGCGCTCGCAAATAAAAACCACAACATACATTTTATCACTTACCAACAGCCCGTAAGATTGGCAGGTTTTCATGCCAATATATTTTACCACGAAGTAAGGGTTCCCACATATCCCCTGTTTGATTACCCTCCCTACGAAACAGCCTTAGCATCTACGATGGTTGATATCGTTTCCAACCACGACATTGATATACTGCATGTTCATTATGCCATCCCACATGCTGCGGCTGCCTATATGGCTAAACAGATTTTGGCCAAACAGCATAAAAAAATTCCAGTGATCACCACGTTACATGGAACCGATATTACACTGGTTGGCCGTGATAAGACCTACCGTCCGGTAGTAACATTTTCGATGGAAGAAAGTGATATTTTGACCGCTGTTTCTCAAAATCTTAAAAGTGAGACTTACAAAAACTTTACCATCACCAAAGAAATTGAAGTTATTTACAATTTCGTAGATGTAGAGCGCTTTCACAAAAAACCGGTAGATGCTTTTAAAAAGCTCATCGCTCCCAATGGAGAAAAAATCATTGTACACGCTTCCAATTTTAGAAAGGTAAAAAGAGTGGATGATGTGTTGCAAACTTTTCTATTGTTGCACAAAACCATTCCATCTAAACTGTTACTAATTGGAGATGGTCCCGAAAGAGGTCGCATTGAACAAATGACTCGCGATGGTGATTATGGGCACGAAATAAAGTTCTTAGGTAAGCAAGAGCAGATGGAAGACATTTTACCCATCGCAGACTTATTTTTATTACCGAGTGAATATGAGAGTTTTGGATTGGCAGCCCTGGAAGCCATGGCTGCAGAAGTACCCGTTATTTCTACCAACGCAGGCGGCTTGCCAGAGATCAATATAGATGGTTACTGCGGTTACATGAGTGATGTGGGCGATGTTAAAAGCATGAGCGAAAATGCCATTAAGATTCTGGAAAATGAAACCACTTACCAGCAATTCAAACTAAATGCATTGGCACAGGCGCGCAAATTCGACATCGGCAACATCGTTCCACAGTATGAGAAATTGTATGAAAGTTTGATGAAATAATTACTTTGGTCTTAACCATTTTTCAGGATCAAAACTACTTCTTTCGTCGCTCATAAAAAAGTCGACAGTACCAATACCTTCTAAGTTGGGTGCTACTCTTCCCAGCATTTGTCCGGTTGTAATTTCCTGTCCAGCTTTTACGCCCACTCCCGAAAGATTACTGTAGGTAGTAAAATATTTACCATGCTGTATGATCACAACTTCCATCCCATCGATGGGTAATACATTGGACACTAATACGGCAAAAACAGCTTTTACAGGGGTACCAATTTCTGCTGAGATGGTAACAGCAGTGTTCA
>Ga0105046_10004393_pt1 | contig 22453 bp, 18 predicted proteins | sample MAT03_FD_78385 | JGI IMG/M metagenome (GOLD analysis project Ga0105046, IMG submission 78385) | Freshwater microbial communities from Lake Fryxell liftoff mats and glacier meltwater in Antarctica - MAT-03 (megahit assembly) | ecosystem: Environmental > Aquatic > Freshwater > Ice > Liftoff...
CTGGCCGCGTCGGTTCTGGCCGCGTCGGTTCTGGCCGCGTCGGTTCTGGCCGCGTCGGTTCTGGCCGCGTCGGTTCTGGCCGCGTCGGTTCTGGCCGCGTCGGTTCTGGCCGCCTCGGCCAGTTCTTCTTCACTTTCGTCGAGGTCGTCAGGCAGAGCGTCGTAGGCGTCGCACCCGCCGCTGGGCCACTCGCGTTCGACCAGCGGCACCTCGCCCGGTAGGGCGATGAGGACGACCGGTCGCGGCTTGGAACGCGGAACGACGCCGGGCGGCGGCTCGCCGGCGGGCTTCACGACGGTCGCTTCCGAGGTCGCGTCCATGTCGGTGGGCGCCGCGTCGTCGGTGGGGATCGGCGCTGGCGCAGACGCGGCTGGGAGCTTGGGGGCTGGCTTGCTCGCGGCGGGGCTGGCCGATGCGGGAATGGCCTTGGCCAGCTTGCTGTCGCTGCCGCCGCCGCTTGCGCCGATCTGGCGCGGCGCACGCACGGGCAGCTGCCTTTCACCGACGCTCGCCAGCGTGTCCATCACGTTGATGCGGGTGAGGGCGCGCAGCTCGCGCATCTCCTTTTCGAGGCCCTCGATGCGGAGGATCTCGTCGATGCCACTCTGCGACCGAAGGCTCGAGCTCATGCGCCTTAGCTTCGCGACCCACTTGCCGGCCGTCCGCATCATCTCCGGGAGCTTCTTCGGCCCGACCACGATGATGCCCACGATGACGAGGACCATCATCTCCGTCGCGTCGAGGCCGAACACGCGCGTACGTTACTCGCGAGAGTCCCGAGATTCCAGGCGCGGCGCGTGAGTCGCTGCGCGCTTCGCCAGCTGCCCGCAAGCCGCCGCGACGTCCCCGCCACCCGAGTACCGGACGATCGACCCGACGCCCCGCTCGCGCAGGATTGCCCGGAAGGCTTCGAGTGCTGCGGCGGTCGAGCGGGCGAAGGGAGCCCCTTCGACATGGTTCCATGGGATGAGACTGAGGCGCGGTCGTACGCCCCAGCGCTCGGCGAACGCACGCGCCCGCGCGGCCAACGCTTCGGCTGCGTCGGGGCCGTCGTTGTCGTTGGACAGCAGGGTGTAGGCCCACATTGGCGAGTGACCGGACTTCTGGGCATGCTCGCCAGCCGCGATGAGGACGTCGTCGAGGGAATGCGAGTCGTCGATCGGCATCACCCGCCGGCGGCGCTCGGGACGGGCATCCCCGATGGAGAGGCCGAGGCGAACGTGGGGAACCTCGGCAGCGAGCTTGCGGATCCCGCTGGGCAGGCCGGCGGTGCACACGGTGATGTTGCGCTGGTCGATGGCGAGGGCGGCCGCTTCGCCCATCACCCGGATGGCGGCGATGACCCGGTCCACGTTGGCCAGCGGCTCGCCCATGCCCTGGAACACGACGCCGTGCACCCGCCCGCCCGCCGGGAGCTCGGCGCGGACGGCGCGGACTTGCTCGACGATCTCCCAGGCCTCCAGGTTTCGTTTGAGCCCCATGCGCCCAGTTGCGCAGAAGGCGCAGGCGAGGGCGCAGCCCACCTGCGAGCTGACGCACACCGAGAAGCGACCCGTCTTTTCGAGAGGTATGCGCACCGTCTCGATGAAGGCGCCGTCGGCCGCAGTGAAGCCGTATTTTACGAACGGATCGATCGCGCTTTCGTGGCGCTCGGCGACCTGCAGCGACGGCACGTAGCCGAACGCGCGGACGGCCTCGAGCGCGGTCCGCCGGATGGTGGCGGGCGCCTTGTCGGGAAGGCGGCCGTGCTTGTGCACCTGGGAGACGAGGCGGCGCGCGTCGGAGATGTCGATCCCGCAGCGTGCGGCGAGGTCTTGGGGAAGGAGTGCTTGAAGCGGGACCACGGAGGCGGGCGATGCTTGCACGGCGTGGGGTGGGCGGGACCGCATTGTCGCGGCTGGCGCCAGCGCGAGCCTGGTCGCGGCCCGTTCGCGCGCCGGGCTCACTTCCCGCCGAGCTTCTCCACACGCTTGACGAGGTCCGGCGAGAACGTGCCCTGGGCGAGGCGTGCGCGCACTTTCGCGAACAGGTCCGTCCACCGCTTCTTCTCCGAGGCCTCCAGCTTGATGACGACCATCTTCGAGGCGAGGCGCGAGTAGGCCGCGTCATCCTCTGCGCGTACGCGCGTACCGAGCGCCGCCGAGGCCTTGGCGCCGGTCTCGCGCAGCACCTGTCGAAGATCCGGAGCGAGCTGCTCCAGCCGACGCCGCGACCAGACCATGCCGCCGATCGCGAACACGCTGGACTCGGAGGAGACATGAGACAGCAGGGGCGACCACTGCAGCTGCTCGGCGACCAGCGACGGCGCGCTGAGCACGTCGATCGTCTTGGTGCGCAGCGCCGGGAGCACCTCGGGCACCGAAAGCGGCACCGGCGTCACGCCCTCTACCATCTGGAACAGCGTCGGGCCGATGATGTCGCTGCGGAACGACATCGCGCGACGCCCGCGCAGGTCTTCCGGGACGCGCACGGCGACCCCGCGACCCATCCCGCGCAGGCGACCCACGTCGCCCCAGCCGCTGATGACGAACCCTTCCGCTTCGGCGGCCTTCTCGAACTCCGGGCGCAGCGCTTCGCGCGCACGATCCAGCGCCTCCCAGCTGTCAAAGACGCCGGGCATCTGCAGCGCCAGGATCGGCTTGTGGACCTGGGCGAGGCCGAGTGAGCTGGTCGTCACGCCGTCGAGTTGCCCCGCCTTGAGCTTGCCCATCATGGCCTGCTCGTCGCCCTGCGTGCCGTTCCAGTCGACGCGGATGGTGAGCCGCCCGCCGGTCTTCTGTGAGACGGCCTCGGCCCACACCGTGTAGACCCGGCCCCACAGGCTGTCTCGCGGTGCGAGCGTGGCGATGCGCAGCTCCTCGGCGTGCGCTACGCGAACGCTCAAGTCGAGACCGACGACGCAGACTGCGGCGATGAGGACAGCGTGGACGACGCGTAGGTTCATTCCTCTTCCCGTGAGGCGCGCTTGGCGCCTCTGTTGGCCGCGCTGGCGGCGCCCTTGTTGCGTGACTTGCGGCCCTCGGACCACGACCCTCGCGCCCCGATCCAGCCCCTTTTCCAATAGTAGAACAGCAACCCCGCCGCGCTCGCGAGCATCAGAACGAGGGAGAAGGGGTAGCCGAAGAACCACGTCAGCTCCGGCATGTTCAGGGGAGAGGCCGCGTGGTCGAAGTTCATGCCGTAGACGCCTGCGATCAACGTCATGGGCACGAAGATCGTCGAGAGGCTCGTCAAGACCTTCATGACCTCGTTGAGCTTGTGCGAGACGCCCGTCATGTAGAGATCCATCAGGCCTGACGCGATCTCGCGGAACGTTTCGATCATGTCCATGACTTGAACGGAGTGGTCGTAGGTGTCGCGAATGTAGACCCGCGTTTCCGGGCTGATGTGCTCGGAGGCGTCGCGCAGCAGGGACGACAGAAGGTCGCGCTGCGGCCACACCGCCCGCCGCAACGTGAGCAAATCGCGCTTCAACTGGAAGATTTCGGTGCTGGCAGCGGTCGGGCGATTCAGGTTGCTGACCCGCATTTCCAGCTCCTCCAGACGCTCGCCGACGCGCTCCAGCACCGGGTAGAAGCCATCGATCACGGCGTCGGCGAGCGCATACGCCAGATAGTCGGATCCGGCGTGACGAAGCTTGCCCTTGCCGGAACGTATGCGCGCCCGCAACGGATCCAGACAATCGACCCGTGGCTCCTCCTGCACCGTGAGGACGAAGCCCTTGCCGAAGAGGATGGAGAGCTGTTCGGTCATCAGCTCGCCATCCGCGGTGATGGTCACCATCCGCGTGATGATCAGGTGCTGGGTGGGGAATTCCTCGTTTTTGGGGCGCTGCGGGAAGTTGACGATGTCCTCGAGGGCGAGCGGATGCAGATCGAACATCTTGCCCAGCTTCTCGAAGGTCGGGCGGTGCGTGATCCCGCGAACATCCAACCAGGTGATCGTGTGCCGGTCGTCGCGGAGATACGTTTCCGCCTCATCCAGTGAGGTCAGCTTCTTTTCGACGAGGTGGGTCGCGTCGTAGTCGACCAGGAAGATCTCGGGCGGCGTGTCTCCTTCGATGTTCAGCGTGCCTGGGCTGCTGAACGGCACTTCCCGGTGGATGATCTCTCGGCTCGACGGTGGAGCGAGGTCCTCGGGCTGTTCCAGGTCCAGCTTGGGAGCCTCAGCAGCGCTCGTGCGGGCACCGCCGTCGTCGGGAGCTTTCACGGGTGCATCCTATTCCCATCGTCGGAAAGCGCGCGGTCGGCTCTTCAAAGGGGGACGGGGGTGACGGCGACGTCGATCTCCGTATGCTCGTCCACCATGGGTCGCCCCTCCTCCGTCTTGTTCTCGCTCGTCGCTTCGGCGTTGGCCGCCGGCGTCATCGCCGCACCTCTCCTCGCATCGGCCGATGTGGCGCCGGCGCCCAAGAAGAAGGGCTGCGCCGTGGAAGAGGGCGCGAGCGCGGGGCGGGAGGGCGCATGGGCGTTCGGGCTCTGCGCGGCGACCGTCGCTGGCCTCGCCGTGGCCCGGCGCCAAAGGCGCCGTGGCTGATCCGAGCATGCGCGAGGCCCCGGCTCGCGCCGCCGGCGCGCCGCCGGCCCGAACGTGAGGTGGCTCGAGGCATTCCTCTTCACCCAGGCGGTGGAGATCCCGATCTGGGTGGTTGCCCTTCTGCGGGCTGTCCGCCGTGACGCGGGCCCCGGCGTGGCCGATCGCCCGACGGTCCTCCACGCCATCCTGATCGCGTTCGGCGCGAGCGCGATCACCCACCCCATCGTGTGGTTCGGCTTCAAGCTCCTCACCCCGTTCATCGGGTACTGGCCGATGGTCGCCTGCGCCGAGACGTTCGCGGTCGTGGCCGAGGCCTTGTACATGCGCGGCGAAGGCGTGCGCCGCGCGTACCTCTGGTCGGTGGCCGCCAACGGCGCAAGCTTCGGCCTCGGCGTGCTCATCCTCTGGAAGATCTGGGCGGCGCGCTGAGGCCGTCGGTGGACATTTCGCTGTCGGGCGCGACGTACGGCGGGTGGCTCGCGGACATCGACCTCGAGGAGGGGCGGCTCGTCGCGGTCGCGCTGGGCGATGACATCGCTCATCCCCCGCCCGCGGAGGCATCCGCCACGTGGCACGCCGACGACCAGGCGCACCTCGCGACGTTGCTGCCGAGAAGGGGGCGGACCTGGGTCGGGGGCCGCATGGCCTTGCGCCGGGCGCTTGCGACATGGGACGCGAGGCCGTCGTCGATTCTCGCCGACGATCGCGGGGCACCGATCCTACCGGCGGGGGTCGTGGGCTCGATCGGTCACAAGGACCCGGTGGCGGTGGCGCTGGCCGCGCCGGGCGACGCACACCGGGTCGGCGTGGACGTCGAGCTGATGCGCTCCGTGTCGACCCGTTTGACCTCCAAGATTCTCGGCGCCCACGAAGCGCTCGAGCTGCTCCGCGGGACCGACGAAGACAAGGCCTTCGCGCTGCTGCTGGCCTTCTCCGCCAAGGAAGCCGTGTACAAGGCGATCGACCCGTTCGTTCGACGGTACGTCGGCTTTCATGAGGTCCGCTTGCACGGAGAACCTTCGCGTTACGCGGTCGAACCGCTGTTCGCCGACGTCGCGCTGGAGATCGACGCGCGCTCCTTTCGCGCCGGTGACGTGGTGATCGCGGTGGCGCGGGCGCAGCGGCGCAGCGCTGACGACGCCGCGCAAGGCCTCATCAGGGGCAGTTGAGGGTGTGCGGATCGATCCCGGACGCGCAGGTGTCCTCGGGGCCTGCCGCGTAGTGCGCCTCGACGAACGCATCGATGCTCGCGGGATCGATGCAAGTCGCGTTGTAGGTCGCGCCCCACGCGGCCATCGCCAGCGGGAAGTCCAGATCGGGGTCGGGCGCGACGATGAAGCGCGCGACCGCGCCACTCGAGACGCACTTCTGATCGATGCCGTGAGCGCTCTTGGCATCCTCGAAGGCGTCGACGATGGCGTCGCCGCAGTCTGCGCAGTCGTGGAGCATCGCTATCGCACCGTGCTCGAGATCGTGCACGAGGATCTCGCCTTGAATCGGCTCATCGTAGGCGGCGAACGCCGCCCAGCGAGGCCAGTGGTCGCCGCCGCTCGGGGGATTCGTCGCGTAAGTGATCTGAGAGCAGATCTCGAGGTGGCGCGCGGAGGTGATGGGGATGTTGCGCCGGACCTCGACGATGCACTCGGTCTGGCCAGGGAGGGGTGGAGCATCGGGGCGCAACACCTCGAGCTCGCCTCCGGGGTCGGCCTGGCCTCCGCCGCCCGAGGTCGGTCCAGCGACGCTGGTCGGTCCAGCGACGCTGGTGGCGGATGACGAGTCCGCACCGCCGACGCCGTCACTCGACTCGTCGTCTCCGCAGCCTTGGCCGGCGAAGCCGGCGAACGCACCGGCCACGAGCACACTGCGCACGATGTGAGATGAAGCAAAGCTGCCCTGCATGGCGGGAAGATACGCCGCGCCTGCGGGCAGCGGTATCGTCTCGGCGATGAGCTCCCGCGCCTCCTTCGTTCCCTTGCTTTGCTGCCTGGGCGGCTTTTCGTGGGGCTTTGCTGGATGCACGACATTGCCCTCCCAGCCGGACGTTCCGCGCGACACGGTCGAGCTTGCGCAGCAGCGCCAGGGCGACCCGGTTCGCAACGACTCGCCGGAGATCGCGAAGGGGAGGGGCGAGCGAGGGGGCTTCGTCGTTCTCTGGCCGCGGGTCGTTCCGAAATCCGACGACGCCGAAACCCAGGAAATCGCGTCCCTCCTCCAGGCGCGGCTGACGGCGATGGCGAATCGTGCCGCTCCCGGAGCACCGGTCGACGTGCGCCCCTCGCCCGAGCGGGCCTGCCCGCGCGATGGGGGGTGCGTCGCAACGAGCCTTGGCGCCGTCTTGTCTCGGAAGGGCAACGCATGTGCGGCGGCTGTCACCATCGGAGCGCCCGGAACGTCCCCAGTGAGGGTGTTCGGCTGGGCGGGGACGGTCGAGGTGAAGAACGAATCGAGCGCGTTTCGTGATCCACCCGAGAACCTACTTGTGGTGAAGGAATGGGCGAAGTGCGATGCCCTGCTCGCCAGCTTGAAGACCAACACCCCGCCGTCCGACGAATCGGCGATCGAAAAGGTCGTGAAGGACGCGGAGGCCTCCTCGAAGTGAGCAAGACCGGCTAACCTGCGACGTCGCCTGGGCGTTGTGGCCCCGGGCACGGAGGCACGCGGCGTGCGAGGTGCTCAGAGGTGACGAAGCTCCTGACCGCGAAGGAGCTGCTCGAGGTCGTGCGCACCGCCCAGGTCGACGCTCAAGCGAGCGGCGGGGGCGCCAAGTGGCCGCCGAGAATGGCGCTCGGTGGGCGCAGCGGGCCGCGCCGCCGCGCCCAGGAGCGTGCGCGCGAGCGCGACGCGCAGAACGTTCCGCCGGTCGCCACGGTCGCGCCTTTCCGCGTTCAGCGTGGCGGGACCATTCCGCATATGGAGGCGGTACGAGTGCCGCCAGCGGCGCCCCTTCCGTCGCCGCCCGCGCCGGCACCGCCCGTTCAGGCCCCCGCAGCGCCTTTCGGTCTGACCTCCTCGCTGGCGGCGGCGCCAGAGCCGCAAGCTGCGATGCCGGCAGTTGGCTTCACCCACGAGCTGCCGCCCGCGTCGGCGATCCTTGCCGCCATGCGCGCCAAGGGCGGGCCTGGGTCGCTCTCCACGCCGCGCGAGCCCGCGCCGCCACTGCCGCTGCCTCGCGAGCCCGCGCCACTGCCGCTGCCTCGCGAGCCCGAGCCGCTGGAGGTCAAGACTGAGCGACTCGCGATCCCTGCGACCTTGGCCGAGGACGTGCATCGCGCCCAGCCGGTCGACGGCCCACGCGCTCGAACGCAGGCCGATCCTCGCGTGCGGGAGGACCTCGACCCCGCGCCCGAGGAGCCTTCCCCTGCTTCGCCTTCCAGGTCGCTCGCCGCGTTGTTCCCTCCGCCTCGCGCCGCCTCGTCCGCAGTGCCCTCGCCCATCGCTCGGGGATCGGCGCCACCGGCGCGTCCCGCGGCGCCCGTCCTCACGCAGCCCGAGCCTCTGCCTCCCGTCCGCAGCCCGGCCCTCACGATCCCTGAGCCGGCTGCGCGACACCACTCGGCGCCGCCCATCGCCCGCGAGGAGCGGTCCGACGAACGGGCCTCCCAGCCCACGGTCTCCCTCGACCTCCCCGACTTCGACATCGAGGTCACCGAGGCGCCGCGCCGTCCGGCGGCCATCCCGCGGGCCACCGCCGATCTGCGTGCACGCGAAGAAGACATCGTGAAGGGGCCGCCTCGTCGCGAGCGAACGGCCCGCGTCGATCGTCAGCGCCTCGAGGCGGACCGGCGTGTCGCCGAGGCCGCCGGCAGGGCCGCGGCCGCACACGATCCTCGCGCCGAACCATCGGAGCCCACGCCGCCCGCGACGGGCGAAGGCAAGGACGCGAAGCGCGAGCGCACGGGAGGCTCGAGCGCCCTGTCAGCCTTCGCCAAGCTCGCGTCGTCGCCCCGAGCGGACGATGCGGCCATCGCCCGTGCCGAGGGCTTGGCAGGGACCGGGGCGGCTGCTGCGGCACTCGGTGCGACGACGGCACGGGCCGCGCCGGCGGCGCCTTCCATCGACATCTCTTGGCTGGGGAACAAGCCGGCCTGGGCTCCCGAGTCGGCGTCGATCGACGACCTCACCGAGGTCGATGGTCATGCCCCCGTGGCGCTGTCGCAGGACGAGACGGTGGTCCTCCTGAACTACGATGCGCAGGCTTCGCTCGTGGCCATCAGCCAGAAGACCGGCTTCAGCGTGTACAAGGTCGAACGCATCGTCGAGCGCCTGATGGCCCAAGGCGTTTTCGAGGAGCTGCCGTCTTCGCCGGTCGAGGCTCCGGAGCGGAAATTCCATCAGCCCACGAGGGACGTCCCGCCGCCACCGCCGCCCAGCGCGATGTGGGCGCTCGCCGCCGCCGCCGCCGAGCCGGCACCCGATTCGCTGGAAGGGCCGGCGACGATCGCCGAGCCACCGCGCTCGCTCGACGCCGGACCCGACATCGAGGTCAGCGAATCCGACGATGACGTCGACGACGACGACGACCTTCCCCCGGCGAGTGGGGTCTCCGACGATGAGGACGAGCCGACCGACGCCGAGCTCGAAGCCAACCTCCGCAAGCTCTACGAGACCAAGCTCTCGCGGCTCGACGCCGACGCGCGCGTCGCCATCGCCACCAACGCCGGGGTCGGTGCGCCCGAGCTCTTCGCGCTCGCGTTCGACAAGGATCCGGCCGTTTCCAAGGTTCTCTTCGAGAACATCCACTTCATCCAGGAGCACGCGCGCTTCGCGTCGTTCCACCACATGACCTCGTCCGGCATCGATCGTCTGTCGATGCGCAACGAGCTCATGAAGGATCCGATGGTGCAGCGCCGGCTCCTGCGCAACGCGCACACGGCCGAGCTGGTGGTGCGCCGCATCCTCGGGCCGAAGCGACTCATCGACGTCTACAAGATCACCAACGATCGCGACGTCCCCGATCGCCAGCGCATGGTGGCGCGGGGTGCGCTACGTCAGAAGTTCCAGACGGCCGATCCCGAGGACCGGTTGCAGCTCATCTGGAATACCGAAGGCCGCTGCCTCACGCTGCTCTCGGGCTGCCCGATCGACAGCAAGACGACCGCCCTCTTCTGCGCCCGCCCGGTCGTCTCGCTGATGATGGTGCAGAACTTCTCGAAGTTCGGCGCGACCCCGCCCGGCATCATCGCGCACTTTCTCAAGCAGAACCTGGTGCGCCGTCAGGTCGGCATTCGCAACATGCTGCTCAAGCACCCGAACTGCCCGAGTGAAGCCAAGCGCGGCTATTGATCGGCGGGCGTCGCGGCGACCGCGAGCTGCTTGACGAGCTCGATGAGCGCCTCGAGGGTGCGGGGCTCGAAGGCCCGGTATTCGTGCAGCGACATCACGATGCCGCCCCTCCGGATCTCGACAGCCCCGCGAAAGCCAGGCGAGACGAGGATCCGTCGCAACGTCATCGGCAGGGCAGCGTTGCCTTCCTCGCGGCTCGGGGTCATCACGTCGCAGCGCGCTTCCAGCGTCGGATCGCCGAGGACCGCTCCCGGCGGCGCGCTTTGCTGACCACCGCTTGCGAAGAACCCACCGATTGCCGAGAGCCCGCGCGTGACGTCGTCGGCGAGGCCCGCGGTCTGCTTCGATCGCACGGCGACGCGCGAGGTGACCTTCGGCGCGAGGATAAACACTATGAGGCTCTGCTGCTCGCCGGCGGCCTGCTTGATCGGGTCGGTGTCGAACGCCTCGACGATGGCGATCTTCAGGTCACCGACCTCGATGCGCAGCTCGCGCCCGATGCGATCGAAGCGCGGCAGGTACTGGAAGGGCATCCAGGCCTGATGGGGGCGCGCGTCGCCGGTGTTGGCCATCTCGTACCCGCGCTGCTTGGCCCAATCCGCCATCGCTCGATCTGCCGCGTACGGGTCGGAGCCCGGCGGCCCGTACCCGGGCGCTTGTCCACTGCCGTTCGCCATGGCGCGCATCATAATCCGTCCCGGTGACGACCTCAGGCACAGCTTGCCGGTTCGTGTGGGTCCTTTTCGCCCTCGCCCTCGCGCTCGCCCTCACGGGCTGCGGCGACGGCGCGTCCACGTCGAGCGCGTCCACCGCGCCGCCGCCTTCCGACGCATCAGGCGGCCCGGCGGCGTTGCTCGGCTCGTCGTCGGGCGCATCGCCTGGCCCTTCGGCCTCGGCGCTGCCGAAGCCTTTCTCCAGCGTCCCGCGCGCCGTGCCGGGCCCGCGCGATCGGGAAGGCGAGACGAGCGTCGAGGCGCTGTTCGATCGCGCCCGCCAGGCCCTGGCGGAGGGTGACGACGCGACGCTGGTGCGCTGCCTCGAGCCGGCTGCGCGGCGGCGGTGGCTGGGCGACGCGCTCCTGACGATCGAAATCGAGGTGCAGATCCCGCGCTACGAGGATCAGCTGGGCCGCCGGCGCGCGCTCGGCGCGCTGCATGATCTGGTGAAGCTTCAGGTGGGCCGCGAAGGTCCTGCCCGCCCCTCTGCCCTCTCGCCGGACGCGGTGGAAGGCGCGATGCTCGATCGCGTGAAGGCTCCCGACGCCCTCCTCGCGGATCTGCTCACGGCGTCGCGCGCGCTCGGCTACCCGCTCGACCCCGTCGCTGCCGCGCAAGAAGGCCAGCTCGGTCCGTCGCCCGCCTCCGCGCCACCCGCCGTCGGGTTGCCCCGCGCGCCGCCTTCCCCGCCGGCTGGGCTGGCCCGCGCGCTTCGCCGCATCGAGCGAGCCAAGGATCTGGCGGAGGTCCATCTGGAGGACGCCCGCGGCATCGCCCTGGTGCGCGGGAATGACGGCGGCCTCGAGCCCGTCCGGTTGGTTCGTCAAGGAGACACGGTGTGGATCGACGAGTCGTGACGCCGGTGGGTGCCGCGCGGCGCACGGCCTGGCTGGCATCGTGCGCCCTTGTTGCGGCGTGTGCGGGCTGCAGCGACCGCGTCGATCGGGCCGATCCGGTGGTGCGTACGGCGAAAAGCAAGGTGCAGTCGGCACGACTTGACGCTTCGTCGGTGGCCCCGTCGCTGTCGGGAGGTGTCTCGCCCCTTCCGCCCGCCGACCTCGCCGACCCGGTGCCGGGCTGCGCAGCGCCATCTCTGGCCTACCGCGGCCCGTTCGACGGCCGGACGAAAGACGCCCTGGCCACGTGCGCCGATCCGCGCTCGCCTGCGCGCGGCAAGTCCAACAAGTGCGCCGACCCGCGGCGCCCGCTCTCGCTCCTGCGTCTGCGCGAGTCGGTCCTTCCGATCGACGCGGCGACTCGCGCGCGCATCGCGCAGGTCGCGCGCAAGGGTCGCGGGCTCGGACGCAATCCGCGCGCGTTCGGCCTCGTCGGCGACAGCATGACCATCTCGGGCGACTTCATGACCGACCTCGGGGCGCGCCGTCACAAGGCGATCGAGATCGCGCCCGAGCTCGATTCGCTCTTCGCTTTGCCTTCGGGCAAGTCGGTCGTCGATTTCTTTCGCGGGCAAAAAGTCCAGCGCGGCACAGGCGGCTTCGAGGATTCGTTCTCGGCGAGCCGCGCGGCCAAGGTCGGCGTCTCTTCGCCCTGGCTCACCGCGTACGACGACGTCGACGCGTCGCCGATCGGAAAGATGGTGCGCGACGTCGATCCGGCGTACGCGATCGTGCTCATCGGCGGCAACGATGCCGCGCGACGCCTCGAGACGCCCGAGGTGATGGCGAAGGATTTCGATCGCGATCTGGAGGGCATCGTCGCTGCGCTGGAGCGGCGCGGCGTCGTGCCCATCCTTAGCACCCTCGCCCGCCACCTCGACCAGCCGGGCGTGCCCAACTGCGATGCGCCGGGCAACCCCAGCGATCACCGGGTCGCCGTGGTCACCACCGCCATCAGCGATACGGTTGCGCGCTTCGCCTGTCGCGAGCACCTGCCCCTGGTGGATGTGCGGCACGCGCTCGACGATCTCCCGCATCACGGTCTCGGCGCCGACGGCATGCACCCCAACGTGCACCCCAAGGGGAGCGCGATGCTGAACGGGGAGGGCCTGGCCTGCGGCTACAACGTCCGCAACGTCGTCACGCTGCAGGGCCTGGCGCGGGTGATCGCGGTCCTGATGGAGGACGGAGCGATCGATCCGGGATAGCCGGCGCCCGTCGCTCTGCCCGTGCTGGCCGACCTCTCGGCCGGCTGGACAGACGCGCACGCCTGGCCTACGACGCCCCCGAGCACGGCCCTCTCGCTGCCGGCGTTCCTCGATGCCCCTTAAAGCTGGCCGTTCTGACGTCACCTCGCGCGGCCCTGCGTGGCTGGTCCCCGCCCTGATCGGGGTCTCGGCCTGCTTCACCTCGAGCGAGGGTTTGGAGCCCCCGCCAGAGAGCCTCTACTACCCGACTGGCGTCGCGCTCTCGCCGGGGGGCGGCACGCTCTTCGTGGCCTCGAGCGACTTCGACTTGCAGTTCAACGGTGGCACCGTCGCGGCGGTCGCCTGGGGCACGCCGGGCGGGCTGCGCGAGCGAGCATTGCAGGTGGCCACGTCGGTCCAGGCCGGCGCACCGTTCGCTGAAACTTGCGCCGCGATCGGCGCCTCCAAGAACGACAACGCCCAGCTCTACCCGGGCGTCTGCACGCCGATCGATATGCAGCCCTTCGTGAAGAAGTCGGCGACGATCGGCGCGTTCGCCTCCTCCGCCGTGGTCGTCGCAAAGCAGGGCGAGCCGGGAGCGCGGCTGTTCGTGCCGGTGCGCGGCGACCCGTCGGTGACCTGGTTCGACATCGTCGACGACCGCGACCCGGCGGCGCCCAGCTCACCCTGCGGCGACGCGTTTTGTCTGTCGTGCGCCGGGGAAGGCGAGGGCCTGCGTTGCGGTCCTTCCCATCGAGCTGGCGAGCTCGCCTACGACAACCCGCGCGGCCTCGTGCTGCCGGTCGAGCCGACCGGCATCGCCGCCGACCCGACCGGCGAAGCGCTGGTCATTGCCCACCAGACCACCAAGTCCGCGAGCCTGGTTGTCAACCGCTGGGGCAGCGGCACGCGCCGGCCCACCCTGCAGCATTTCATCGACACCCTGGCCGACGGGCCGACCGGTGTCGGCGCCATTCCTGTCCCCGCCATCGTCGCCGCATCGCGCGACGACAGCGGCGTCCCGGCGGTCGGCTACGCGCCAGCTTTCGTGCTCACCCACTCGGTGACCGCGCAGCTGACGATCGTTCGCTATGAGAGCGACGCGCGATCGCAGCCGCCACGCCCCTTCCTCACCATCGCCGACCAGACCCCGATCGCGCTCGCCTCGCTGGGGACGGACTCGCGGGGCATCGCCATCGACGGTCGCGAGCGTGCCCTGTGCGAGACGTCGTGCGGGACCGATCTGGCGTGCCTCGAGATCTGCCTCGAGACGCCGCTTCGCCTCTACGTCGCCAACCGCACCCCGGCGTCGCTCATCAGCGGGCGCATCGTGTCGAAGGCCGCCCGAACCGACGGCGTGGTCACCGGCGTCTCCGACAAGATCGAGCTCGACGAGCTGGAGCCTCTGGAGTTCGGCGCCTCCAACGTCATCCTCGGCGACGTGGTCGGCCTGACTGGCGAGCTGGAGCCCCGGGTCTTTGTGGTGGCCTTCGACGCGCGCTTCATCCTCGCCTACGACCCGCGAACCCGTGGCACAGCCAACATCCGCACCGGCCGCGGTCCGCACGGCGTGCTGGTGGATGCGCGGGTCGACGCCGAGGGCAACGCTTCGAGCTTCATGGCCGTCGCTCACTTCACCGACTCCTACCTGGGGGTCGTCGACCTCGACACGCGTAACAACGGGACCTTCGGCCAGATGGTCCTCAGCGTCGGTCCTCCGGTGCCTCCGCGAGACACCCAATGAAGCGTGCATCCACCCTCGCGTCGGTGCTCCTTGCCGGCAGCTCGCTCCTCGGCGCCGCGTCCTGCACGCAAGACCCGGTCGAGGTCGAGCTGCGATCGCTGCAGCGCTCGGGCGCGGTGTCCTTCGTCTGCCTGGGCGATCCGCGATCGGGCTCACCGAACCGGCCGCTCACTGCTTGCGGCGCCGAGATCGCCGACTCGCCGGCCGACTTCCTGCGCGGCGTCGACGACGACGGCGGCGAGCTGCCGCATCTCTACGCGCTCGTCACCCAGCGGTCGCGCGGCGAGCTTGCGATCGTCGATCTCTCGAGTGACATCAGCAACGTGCTCGATCAGGACCCGGCCACGCCCGGTCAGAGCTTTCTTCCGATAGGCGCACAGCCCATCGACATCGCGTCCAGCCCCAACGGCACCGCGTCCTTCGTCACCGTGGCGGAAAATGGTCGACCCGGGATCTTTGCGATCCCATCCAATCGCATGCGCCCCTGCGCGGTCGATCCGGCGCGCTGCGACGACCCGCCTCCGACCCTGACCAGCTGGCCGATGTGCACGCTGCTGGCGGCTCCCGGCGACATCGTGGTCGCCACCGATCCGGCGATCGCTGGAGGCGGCACCCGCGGCAGCTGCACGGGGGACGCGCCCAGCCCCGCGGGCGCCAACGGCGACCTCGACGCGGAGGGGCTCGGTCGTCAAAAGCTCATCGTCGCGCTGCCCAAGCTGGGCCAGCTCGTGGTGATCGACGCGCAAACCGTCCTCGATCAGCCGCCAGGGCAGCTGGCGGAGTGCCCCATCGAGCGGACCATCGATCTGTCGGTCACAGTCCCCGATCCGAGTGGCGACCCGCCGTACGCGCAGGGCGAGGCCTGCGTCGTGCTCGACGGCCCGGTGCCGCGCCCCAGGAAGGATTTCGTCTCCACGCCTTCCAGCCTCTGGCTTTCCGATGGGCTGCTCTACGTTAGCGATCTCACTGCGCCGTTGGTGCACGTGCTGTCGGCGACGAGCGCGTGCGAGCTGACCGAGCTGCCGCCGCTGCACGCGACCTCACAGGAGGATCCGAACCGCGTCGTGGTGACCACCCGGGTCGCGGCCTCCGACCGGCTGGCTCCTGGCAACAAGCGCTACGTGTACGCGATCGACGCCGAAGACCGCAGCTTGATGGTCTTCGACGTCAGCGACGACGCCGAGTCGGACGAGCCGCTGCCGCGTCCCAACCCCGAGCTCAACCCGCTCCAGCCGCCGGACCGCCTCCGCTTCTCCGCGGCCCCCATCGACATCATCGTGGCCGAGCGCGACGAGCCGGAGCAGTTGCCGGCGACCGGCACGGCGCTCTACGGCCAGCGTTGCAACCCCGATCCCGCAGCGGCCACGTGTACTGCGACGTCGACCACCTGCGATCCCGGCACGCTCTACCGCACCAGCTCCGATTTCGAGGAGGGCGCGGGCCCCTTCACCTTACGCGGGACGTTCGCCTTCGTCGCACTGAGCGACGGCCGCGTCTCGGTCATCGACATCGACGACTACGACGCCGCGTGTCGCGCACCCGAGATCCCCAGCGCGCAATATGGCTGCGCCACCGAGGGCGGGCCGGCGCAAAAGACCACCGGCGAGGCGAGCTGCAACGTCTTCGTGCCGCACACGCTGCGCAGCTCGACGTACGTCCTCAATAGCGATCTCGTTGGCCGAAGGGAGCCGGGCCTTGCGACCTTCCCGCTCCTGTATCGAGATGATGGCACAGTCATCAACATCGACGATGAGCCCAGCGCGCCGCGCATGCGCGCGGTGCTGCCGCCGCCGGAGAGCCCATACGGAGCTGGGGTCACCTTCCAGGTCAACGTCGGTAGCGAAGAGCTCGACATCAACGACCAGGGCCTCACCGTCGACGACGAAGGCACGCGCCATACGCTCGCCGTCAACCTCGAGGATCCGCGTGCGAACAACGCCGACCAGGAATGGGCGCTCACCTATGAAGGTCCGCTGCCCGGCCTCGACGGGCGCGCTGGCGACCTGCGACCGGGGGGCGGCGAACCGCCCGCGTTCTTCGACGCGGCGGCGAGGTTCTGCGATCGCGGCGTTCAGAGCCAGGCGGCGATACGCGAGAAGCTGCTTGCGGAGGGCGTGACCGAGGACTTGGTCGACAACGAGGCGCTCGCCCTCGCCGATCGCCTCACCATCACCCAGGAGCTTTCCGATCAGGACGACCCAGTCTGGGAAGGTGCAGCCTGCACCTTCCAGGAGTGCCTTGGGACCTTCGGCGACACGACGAACGTACGCCCAACGCGTGACCTCGTGATCCTCGAGTCCTTCGGTGACCACCTCGACCTGGCGAACCTCGCGGCACCCGGACCCGACGTCGCCGCCGCCGCCGACTTCGAGTGCTGCTTTCCGACGCTCGTGAGCTACGCCGTGCGTCCCGGCGGGCAATGGGTGGCAGTCGGCTCGATCGCCGGCTTCCTCCATCATGTGGTGGAAGATCCGGCGGATGGCAGCTGCCGCGACTCCTGCGATCCGCGCCTCGCGCGCCTCGATGGCCGTGTTCGTACTGCGCCGGACGGGCCGGTGAACGCCGATGATCCGTTGGCCTTCATCAACCCGTTCTTCCGCCTCGCCATCACGGCGCCGGTGGAGAGCGATCCGACCCGCGACAGCGCCTTCCGGTTCGCTACGCAGGGGCAGTTCAACCCGCTCTTCGCGTCGCTGACCGACGAGACGTCCGACGTGCTCCCGCAGACGATCAGCTACCTGCCGTCGACCGGCGAGCTTGCGATCGCCGATGGCTCGCTCGAAGGGCTCATGCTCGTCTCGACGCGGACGATGCAATTGAACCGCCAGTTCTTCTGAGAGCGGGCCTATACGTGGCGAAGTCCGGCAAGGACGAGAGGAAGACGACGCCGTTCATGCGGCAGTTCGAGGATGCCAAGGCGCTGCATCCCGACGCCGTCCTTTTCTTCCGGATGGGCGACTTCTACGAGATGTTCCGCGACGACGCGGTCACCGCCTCCCGCGTCCTCGGTCTGACGCTCACCGCGCGCAACAAGGGCGCGCCCGACGAGATCGCGATGGCGGGGGTGCCGTGGCACGCCGCCCACGGCTACATCGCGAAGCTGCTCGCCGCCGGCTTCAAGATCGCGCTGTGCGAGCAGATGGCCGACCCGGCGAAGTGCAAGGGGATCGTCCCCCGCGAGGTCGTGCGCGTCCTGACGCCTTCGCTGGTCACCGACGATGATCAGCTCGACGCCCGAGAAAACCGGTGGCTTGCGGCGATCGACGTCCCCACGAGTTCCGGGAACGACAAGGTCCTCGGCTTCGCCCTGCTCGATCTCTCCACCGGCGAGTTGCTGGCCACCGCCGTCGATAGCGTCTCGGTCCTCGCCGCGGAAATCGCGCGCAGCGATCCACGCGAGCTGCTGGTTGGCGGCGCCGATGCCGTGCGCGTCGGATCGATCATCGAAGCTGTCCGTGCGCTCGCACCAAAGGTGGCGCTGCGCGCCGACGCAGAGCTTCCGTCCGGTGACGATGCTCCGGCCGCGATCGACGGCATCCTCGACGACGCTGCGGAAGTCGCGATCGCTGCCGAAGCGCGGCGCGCAGGGCTCGAGGGCGCCGCGCTGGCCGCCGCGGCGCGGGCCGTCCGCTTCGCGCACGCTTGCACGCCACGATCGAAGCTCCCGGTGCGGCGCATCGCGCCCTACGAGCTCGCCTCGGTCATGCGCATCGACGAAACGGCGCAGGTCCACCTCGAGATCGTTCGCGCGCAGGATGGCAGCCGACACGGCACGCTGCTCGACGTGGTCGATGCCACGGTCTCGCCCGCCGGCGCGCGCCTGTTGCGCCGCCGGCTGCTCGCGCCTCTGCTCGATGTGGCCGCGATCCGCCGTCGTCACGACGAGGTCGAGGTGTTCGTCGCGCACGCGCGCAGCCGCTCCGAGCTGCGCGAAGCGCTAGGGAGCCTGGGCGATCTGGAGCGGCTGGCGGTGCGTGCCTCGCTCGGCGAAGCGACGCCACGCGATCTCGGCGGCCTGCGCGACGGACTCGGCGCGGCGCCGCGCGCGGCAGCGGCGGTCCGCTCGATCCCCGATGCGTCAGCGCGCGAGCTCCTCGGCGCGGACGTCGATCTCATCGCGGATCTCGAGACGATCCTGCGCGCCGCGCTGGTCGATCGTCCGCCGGTCTCCGCGAAGGACGATGGATCGATCCGCGAAGGCTTCGATGCCGAGCTCGATGAAGCGCGTCGACTCAAGGGCGGGGGGACGGAGGCGATCCTCGCGCTCGAGGGGGAGCTGCGCAAAGAGACGGGCGCGACAGGGCTGCGCATCAAGTACGCCCGCGTCTTCGGGTGGACCATCGAGGTGACGAAGAGCCATCTCGCGAAGGTCCCCGCAGCGTGGCGGCGCAAGCAGACGATCGCCGGCGGCGAGCGCTACACTTGCGACGCGCTCGACCAGCTCGCGGCCGACGTGGAGGGCGCCGACGCGCGCGGGCAGGAGCGCCAGGAAGCGATCGTCGCCGATCTGGCGGCACGTGCTGCGGCGGCGTCGCCCCGAATCCGGGATCTGTGCCGGCGGCTCGCCGCATGGGACGTGTCGGCGGCGCTCGCCGACGTCGCGCATCGCAACGACTACGTGCGCCCGGAGATCGACGACTCCGACGTGCTCGATCTCGTCGAGGCCCGCCACCCGGTCGTCGAGCGGCTCGCAGCGCGCGGACGGTTCGTGCCCAACGACGTGCGGCTTGTGGCGAGCGGCGAGCGCTTGTGGCTCATCACCGGTCCCAACATGGCCGGCAAGTCGACGTTGATGCGGCAGACTGCGCTCGTAGTGCTCCTCGCCCAGGCCGGAAGCTACGTGCCGGCACGCGCGGCACGCATCGGCGTGGTCGATCGTCTGCTGTCGCGGGTCGGCGCCAGCGACAACGTCGCGCGCGGTGAGAGCACGTTCATGGTCGAGATGCGCGAGACGGCGGCCATCCTGCGGAGCGCCACGCGCCGCAGCCTGGTCGTGCTCGACGAGATCGGTCGCGGCACCAGCACCTACGACGGACTCGCCATCGCCTGGGCGGTGGCCGAACATCTGCACGACGCCGTCGGCTGCCGCGCCCTCTTCGCGACGCACTACCACGAGCTCACCGAGCTTTCGCGCACCTCAGCTGGCCTGGCCAACGTGTCGGTGTCGGCCCGCGAGCACGACGGCGGCGTCGTGTTCCTCCACAGCGTGCAGCGCGGCCCGGCGAGTCGGAGCTACGGCATCGCGGTCGCGCGCCTGGCCGGCCTCCCCGAGAGCGTGCTCGGGCGAGCCCGCGCCGTGCTTCATGCGCTCGAGGCCAACGCCGCCGCACAGAGTGGTGGCGAGAGCGGCGCGCCCGTGTCGACGCCCGCTCCGCGAGCCGGATCCAAGCGACCGTTACCCCAGCTCGATCTCTTCGCGTCGGCAGTGCCAGCGCCCCATGATCCTTCGATCGATCTGGCGATCGATACGATTCGCTCGCTCGACGTCCAGCGCACCACGCCGCTCGATGCGCTGTCGCTCCTGGCGAAGCTTCAGGCTTCGCTCGGCGGGCATCGCAGCGGGTAGGCCCGGCGTCTGCGTCGACTCAGGCCGCTGGCTCGCCAGGAGCGCACCATCGAGCCAGCCGATTCCGCACGACCTCGTGGAGCTCGGGTTCCCGCGTCGTGGCGGCGAGGCGTGCGCGGAGCGTGGCGACGTCGACGAGGCCGTGCCGGACGACGTCCTTGATGAACCGCTGGTCTTTTTCGCGGCCGGCGAACGCCTTCGAGATCACGAGATCGTGGACCTCGAGGCACCATCCCGTCGCGCCGCGCGTCCGTGCGCTTCGCACCGGGATGAGCCGCTCCTTCCACCCGTCGGGGAGCACCGCCGTCTCTTCACCGACGCCCTGCGCGTAGTACCCGAACGTCTCGTGAAACGGTGATAGCTCGCCGATGCTGCCGTCGACGAGGTCGGCGCGATCTGGATGCGACATGGGGTAGACGTCCGCTTCGTCGGAGACGAGCAGCTCGAGCGGTGCATCGGGAAACTGACCCAAGATCGACTGACTCCCGATGACGATGATGTCGTCGTCCTCCGAGATCGTCGCGGCAGAGCCGATGACGTGCTCGAGCTGCTTGCGATTCACGCCACGCTCTTGATGATGCGCCAGCGCTCGGGTGCGGAGAGCACCCCGGCGAACGGGCTCACCTGTCGAAGCGCTAGGGCTTGTTCGCCGAGGTCGACGAGCTGCGCGCACAAATCCTCCAGGGGCAGGGCGAGCGCACGCTCCCAGGCATCGACGTACTCGAGATGGGCCCGGCCGGTCGCCCGCCACTGAACGAGGCGTTTGCGCGCCACGCTCACCAGGCTTGGGTCGGCACGCAAGCGATCCGCGATGGCGTGATGCATCGCCAGGCTTCGACGTTCTGCGGATCGGTGACCGTCCACGAGGGCGAGCGTACCACCGCCTCTCTGCAGAGCCGCCGCTCGCCCCGCGTCACGGCTCACCACGAACTTGATCCTCCAACGCCCACCACCACCGGAAAAGTCCGATGGGTTGTCGGTGCCCCACCCCATCTGGGGGGCGACGCGCGCGCGGTCGATTGAGTTGGTGAACGGCTGCCGGTCGCACGATGCTCGCGACGGGCCCCGGAGTGCTCATGACCTCGTCCATCGCCGTGCCTCGTTCCCTCTCTTCGCCCGCCCCCGCGAGCGTCGACGCCGCGTGTAGCTCGCGCGTCGCCTTGGCTCCCGTCACGGAAAGGTGGCGTAGCAATCGTCAGATGATGCGACTTTCTAAGCTTGTTCTCGCAAGCCCAATCCTCCTCTCGTTCGCCTTGGGTTGTGGTGACGACGTCGCAGGATCAGGCGGCTCATCGACGGTGGCGGGTACGGGTGGCTCGGGCAGCACCACCACGACCAGCCAGGGCGGCGTGGGTGGTGCAGGATCGACCTCGGCCACCACCAGTCAGGGCGGCGTGGGTGGTGCAGGATCGACCTCGACCAGCACCAGTCAGGGCGGCGCCGGCGGCGAGGGCGAGGGCGCGGCCGGCGCGGGAGGCTCGGCAGGCGCAGGCATCGAGCAAATGGTCGGTCCCGAGGGCGCGACGCTCGAGACCGAGGGCGTGAAGGTGACCATTCCCGAGGGGGCCCTGGCCGAGATGGTCACGATCGGCATCCATCGGCTCAGCGACGACGAAATCGCTGCACTTCCCGGCTTCGACGAGATCGTCGGCGTGACCTCGGGCGCTCTCACTTCGAACGTGTTCGCGTTCACGCCGCACGGCACGACGTTCCAGCTCGAAGTCGAGATCCAGCTGCCCGCGGCGGATGGGCAGACCGTCCTCCGTCTGGATGACGAAAGCGATGCCACGTGGGACCTCATCCCGGCGGTCGTCGACGGCGGCACCGCGACCTTCACGACGTACGGCTTCAGCGTCGGCGCCGTCGCCGACCTCGATGGGACGCCCGGCTGCGATCCCGATGCGTGTAGTGGTTTCGAGTCGCACGAATGCATCTACATGGAGCTCGACTTCCAGGGTGACGAGGTGGGCTGGCGGTGCGCCGAGCCATGCACTCAGGACGACGACTGCTCGTTCTCCGTCGCGTGCTTCGACGAGACTACGAAGTCGTTCCCCGGCTGGTGGTGCGGTATCGTCCCTGGCCGCGACAGCGGAGGCTGCGACGGTATCATTGGCATCGATGAGTGCTACGGCAGCGACGGGCAGAACCCGAACCTGACCCTGTGCGTGGACAACGAGTGCACCGATACGCCCGCCGGGTAGGGGGCGGTGCGTCGAGCTCGACGGCTCCCCGAAGGCCCCTAAAAGCAGTAATGGCCAGCTAGCGGCCAGCTAGCGGAGAGCCAAGGAGAGCCCAGGAGAGCCCAGGAGAGCCGGGCGCTACGAGCGCCAAGACAGGAAGGGCCCGACGAAGTGCAAGAAGTAGCTCTATCTGCTCCACCAGGCGAGCCGCGCGGAGCGAATTGCCGCGGCCGGTGGCCTTCGGGGCGTGCTCTCCGAGGCCGAGGAGCTCGCGGCGCGCTGCGCCGAGCTAAGGGGCATTGGAGATGATCGTCGCCGACACCGACGTCCTCATCGACTACCTGC
>Ga0105046_10004397_pt1 | contig 22447 bp, 17 predicted proteins | sample MAT03_FD_78385 | JGI IMG/M metagenome (GOLD analysis project Ga0105046, IMG submission 78385) | Freshwater microbial communities from Lake Fryxell liftoff mats and glacier meltwater in Antarctica - MAT-03 (megahit assembly) | ecosystem: Environmental > Aquatic > Freshwater > Ice > Liftoff...
ACAAGAAACTTGCCAAAGAACGTGTACCTATTGAACATATAAATGCAAAAATAAAAGTATTCAAGTTAGCAAAGAACCACTATCGTAGCCATTCTCGTTTTGGGCTTAGAGTTACTCTCATTGTCGCATTCGTTAATGCCAATGCAGCATAAAAGCACTTTCGCAAGAAGTCTATTGATGTTTTGGGCAAATCCGCATAAGCTCCAAAGGCAAATGACGATGGTGGAATATATTTTTTTCATGTAAAATACTTTTATATTTGTAAAAAAATAACAGTACAATGGAAACGCTCACGATTGAACTAAAAAACCCCAATGCTAAAAAACTTATTGAAGATTTAGCTGATTTAGACTTGATTTCAATCATAAAAACGGCCTCTTGGCTTGAGCGTTGGCAAAAACTATCTACCTCATTGCCAGACGTATCTGAGCTTTCTGAAGAAGCTATTTTAGATGAAATTCAGACATATAGAAATGAAACAAATAGTTCTGAAAAATGAGAATTGTCATAGATACAAACCTTTATATCAGTGCTTTAATCAACGATAATTCTCGCAAACGACTTGATTTTTTCTTAGCAAACGAAGCTTTTGAGATATTGGTAAGTGATGCCTTGTTACAGGAGTTAATCGAAGTAGCCAATCGTGCTAAGTTCAGGAAATATGTTTCTGCCATTCAAACCGAAACTTTTATTCAGTTGATGATGGAAAGGGCAACCTTTATAGAAACCGTTTCTGAAGTAAAAGTAAGCCCCGACCCCAAAGATGATTTTCTATTAGTGCTTTGTCTTGATGGTAAAGCAGATTATTTATTGACTGGCAACAAAATTGACCTGCTCGACCTCAAAAGATTTCATCAAACTCAAATCATAACTCTTTCCACATTCCTCGCTACGTATTCCTAATTATTCCCCCGCACCGTTACACTCACACTCAAAGGCACAGAGGTATTACCCACCCCGCTTGTGGTAAAATTAGTAATAACAGGATACGCTGGCATACCAGAAAGTACGTAAGGCGAAGGTCCGCCAAAAGCCCCTGCATTGGTGCCGCCCGTGCCGATGCCCGCTGCTGGTGAGCCAGATGCTGCCGATTGAAATGTAGCGTCTTCAGACCCAAATGTTGCCCACGGATTGCTAACTAAAAAAGTAATGGTTGGATTTGCAGAACTTACATTGCCATTGCCTGTTGGCGTTGCTGCTACACCTAAACAAATATTATTGGAGATGGTATTGCCAGAACCCCCATTTACAAATTGAATGGCACTTGTCAATCCTCTTGCATCATAAATATTATTACTCACAGTACATTACAAAGAACCACTATCGTAGCCATTCTCGTTTTGGGCTTAGAGTTACTCTCATTGCCGCATTCGTTAATGCCAATGCAGCATAAAAGCACTTTCGCAAGAAGTCTAATCTTTGAACAATCTATTTTGTCATATTCTTTGTGTGTGCCTATAAAGCGAATGTACACGGTACGAATATCAAAGTGTATCATGGTTATTAATCTGTATTCATTGCCTTTGATGTTAAATACGTATCTATCGTTTCCTACAGTATCGGTAAGTTACTTTCCGATGCAGAACTTGCTAAAAATATTGGCCAGTAGGTCGTCGTTTACAATTTGACCCGTTATTTCGCCCAGATGGTGCAGGGCCAGCCTAATGTCTTGGGCTAAAAAATCACCCGTTATGTTCATATTCAGGCCGTTGAGCGCGTCGGATAGTGCCTGGTTGGTTTTGAGCAAATGTTCGTAGTGGCGTACGTTTGTAATGGTCGTTTCGGGTTTTGTATTTTGGGTTCTAAACTTTTCTACAATTTGCGTTTTGAGCTGTTCCAACCCCAATGCGGTTTTGGCCGAAATGCCGATGCTGTTGCCGTGGAGGTACTTTTCGTGGGTGTCTTGGTCTATTTTATTCCTTACCCAAATGGTCTTTTTATCTTTCGCGAGGGGCAATATTTCGTCATAGGTTGCTTGGCTGTCGTAGATTAGCAGTACGATGTCAGCGTTTTCGATGGCTTTTTTTGAGCGTTCAATTCCGATGCTTTCTACCAAGTCTTGGGTTTCTCTGATACCCGCCGTGTCAATGATTCTAAACTTGATACCGTCCATAAATAGCAGGTCTTCTACGATGTCGCGGGTGGTGCCTGCAATGGGCGTAACAATGGCTTTTTCTTCGTTGAGTAGGGCGTTGAGTAGGGTAGATTTGCCAACGTTGGGCGCACCAATAATGGCAACTGGCACTCCTTCTTTGAGGGCATTGCCAAAATCAAACGACTCTATAAGCGGGCGAATGGTGCGTTGTAGTTTGACAATGAGGGCTTTGAGGTCATCGCGGTTGGCAAATTCTACATCTTCTTCGCCGAAGTCCAATTCTAACTCAATGAGCGAGGCAAAATGAATCAATTCTTGGCGCAGTGTGGCGAGCTGTTTTGAAAAACCACCGCGCAACTGCCGTATGGCGGTTTGGTGCGCCGCTGCCGAGTCGGCGGCTATGAGGTCGGCCACAGCTTCGGCTTGAACCAAATCAAATTGGCCATTCAAGAATGCCCGTTGGGTAAACTCGCCAGATTTGGCCAGCCTTGCGCCCTGCCGCACCAATAGTTTTAAGATTTGCTGAATGATATAATCGGAGCCATGGCACGAGATTTCTACTACGTCTTCTTTGGTAAACGAGCGCGGCGATTTGAAGACACTCACCAATACTTCGTCAATGACCTGAATTGAGTCGCAGATTGTCCCAAAATGTATGGTGTGGCTTTGGGCTTCCAACAAGTTTTTGCCTTTAAATAGCCGATTGACAAGCTCGACGGCACCTGCACCCGATATTCTCACTACGCCGATTGCCCCCACGCCCGAAGGTGTAGCAATGGCACAAATAGGTTCTTGTTGTTGAATCATCTCAAAAATTAGGGACTATTTTTACCCAAAGATACACCTTCAACGGAGGTATTTTGCCAAAGTAGTAGTAGAAGGCGCGGCATTTTGAAAAGAAATTTTGGGAAAAATGGGCAGTGAAGTAGCCTCAATGAGTCGTTTTTCGAAGGCAACCTGCGGCAAACCCAACATATCGGCCACGCTGTCGCCCAGCAAAAAACGCATTTGGGCGGCGGGTAAGTTTTCCAAACTGGTACTGGGCAGTTGTTTTTGAAGGGTTTTGAGCAGTGCCAGCGTAAGACCTTGCCCCGCCTCCGAGGGCCTAAACTGCCGCTGGGCAATGGCGCGGTCGAGGTGGTAGGCTTCGCGGAGGTTTTGCGGCAGCAACTCCTCGGCTACGCCCAAAATGGTGCCAATTACGTTCCACAAGTATAAGTAGGCTTCTTCGCCAGTTTCGTTGGTTTTGATGCCCGATTTTCGCAAGCCACGAATTACGATGTACGAAAATGCCCCGTTTGTCCCCGCCATGTCTTCTTGGTTGATGGGGTGCCCCCAAGTTTGATTCCATTGGCCCGAGTGCAAAGTGAAATACCGAATAACGGCGTGCATCAGCCTGATTTTCAGTATTTTGACATAATTCTTGCCGTTGTCCCAGTCGCGTTCTTGCATGATACCAAACAAAAATTCGCCCGTTTCTTCGAGCCGCTTAAAAGTGTCGTCTTTGATGCGCTGCGACAGCCAAAGCACTTGCGCGCCATCGGCGGCGGCGTAGCAATAGGGCAACGAATAGCAACCCAAAATAAGGGCAATACTTTGGGGATTGTCCCAAAAAAAAGCCACGCCTTCGTCCATCAAACGGCGGTCGGCCCAGGCGGGTAAATGGCTATTTTGTGCAATAAACACCTGCACCACAAGTACTTGATTAACGGCGCTAAGGTCTTGATTATCTGATATATAGCGCATAAGACTGCCCAATTCTGCCCGCCCACCTTGCTGCGCAATGGCCTCCACCACGGCATCGGCGGCGGGGTCTCCCGTTTGGCGGTATCGACTGAGCAAATCGTTGTTGAAAATACGGGTTTGTTTGGGTGTTTTCATAAATTATATAACAACGAGACACAGAAAAGGTTTGGCTTTAAAACAACAAATTGTTTGGTAGATACTTTTTTTTATATTGCGTCAGGAATTTTGATAAGGTTTTATATAAAGTCGGGACAATCCTTTACGTAGGAGCGGGAACGATAAAATATTGTTTTGCTTAATTTTTTTGCCCGAGTGCGTACCTATACCTTGCTTATTTTATTGACCGTAATTTTCCTGAATAAACAAGCAAATGCCCAGTTTATTGTAAAGGGGAAAGTTACCGATGCCGCTACCAACGACCCCGTTCCTTTTGCCAATGTAGGCGTAAAAGGGCGCGCCTCGGGCACCACCACCGACTTTGAAGGCAACTACACACTGTTGCTCAAATTGGCGGGGGATAGCCTTTCGGTGTCGTATTTAGGGTATAAAATAAAAATCAAAGCCACCGACAAAACCCAAGCTACTCAAATTGTTGATTTCCAATTACAGCCCTCGGTTCAATGGTTGGGCGAGGTGGTGATACGCGCGGGCGAGAACCCCGCGTGGCCTATTTTGCGAAAAATAATCTTAAACAAAGAAAAAAACGACCGCAAAAAGCTCGCTGCTTACGAATACGACAGCTACAACCGCGTAGAGTTGAGTTTAGATAAGATTTCGGAGCAAATGCAGCAAAAAAAACTGATGAAGCGCATTGGAGAAGCCGTGAGCGAGGTGAAAAAATCGGTAGGAGAGGACGGTAAACTCGTGCTGCCCGTGTTTGTATCGGAAACGGTATCGAAGTTTTATTTCAAAGATAGCCCCCGCAAAACCAAAGAAATCATCTTGAACTCGCGGGTAAAGGGCATTGGCTTGGCCGACGAAAGCGTGCTGAACGAGCTGTTGGGGGCCTCTTTCCAAGATTTTAATTTTTACCGCAACTGGGTAAGGTTGGTGGGGAAAGATTTTCATTCGCCCATAGCTGAGGGCTGGCGTACTACTTATGAATACTACTTGGCCGACACTACCAAGATAGGTTTGAATACTTGTTTTGGCATTGAGTTTGAACCCAAAAATAAACTCGACCTTGCTTTTACGGGCAAAATGTGGATTGATACCGCGTCGTTTGCCATTGCCCAAATTGACGTAACAGTAGGCAAAGAAGCGAACCTCAATTTTGTTGAAAAAATAAAAATTAACCAAGAATTTGAGCCCGTGGACAGTAGCTCGGCTTGGCTGCCCGCCGCCACGCGCTTGCTAGTGGACATCAACGAGTTGAAAAAAAATACCAACGGGCTATTGGCCAAAATATACAACCGCAATCACAATTTTGTGGTCAATAAGCCGCGTTCGTCGGAATTTTATGACCAAACCTTTGAACGCCAAGCAGATGTGAGCAACCCCAACGAAGATTTTTGGCAGGCCAAACGCCCTGAGCCACTTACTAAAAGTGAGCAGCGGGTATATCAAATGATTGACAGCATCAAGCAAGTTCCCATTGTGCGCACCTATACCACCCTCACGCGCATGGCATTGAGTGCGCACGTGCCCATTTCAAACAATTTTGAGTTGGGACCTTTTCCCAGCGTAGTAGCCGTCAATTCTATTGAAGGGTTGCGTTTACAAATGGGCTTTCGCACGCGCGAATCGTTTAGCAAGCGGCTGCTCATGAAGGGCTACGTAGCCAATGGCACTCTCGACAACCGCTGGAAATACGGACTTGATGTACAATACACCATCTCGCGCAAGCCTTGGGTGCAATTGGGCGTACATACGGGCTACGACGTAGAACGGCTGGGAGTCAATGCTTCGCAACTGGGCACCAACGCCCTTAGCAATCAGATTTTTGCGGTCTTTACGCGGTTTGGCAGGTTTCAGCGGGCATTTTTGCAGCACGACCAGTCGTTTAGTATTGCCCATGAAATTAGGCCTGGCCTCACGCACAACCTGTCGTATGGCCACCGCACGTTTGTGCCTTTGTTTTCTTTTCGTTACCTCACACAGCCCATTTTGGGCGATGGCTCGCCCCAAAGCCGCGAATATAATGTGGACGAAATACGCTACGAAATTCGGTTTGCGAAGGGCGAAATTTTGATTCGCAACAACAACCGCCGCCCGCTTCGCCTGCGCAAAGCCCGCGATTGGCCCGTTATTACGTTTCGGTATTCGGGCGGGATAGGCGGTTCGCTCACGCGCCATTTCAACTACCACCCGCTTCAATTTGCAACTCGACAAGTCGTTTAGGGTGGGTATTTTGGGGCGTGCCAATACGGAGCTGCAAGTGGGTTTTTCACCTTCTACTATTCCGTATCCGCTTTTGTTCAATCACCAAGGCAACCCTTCGCCCATTTTTATTGTCAACGCTTACAACACCATGAACTTTTTTGAGTTTACCAGCGACCGCTTCGTTTCGGCTGGTATTTTTCATGACTTTGAGGGCTTTCTCACCAACCGTATTCCGCTTTTTCGGCGGTTGAAATGGTGTTCGCACGTTCTGGGCAAGGTATTGTGGGGGGCCACGCAAGAATCCAATCGAAAGATTATTCCGCGCTACGACCAAGACGGCAATATTGTGCTGCCCATCAACCGCCTCAACGCCCAAGAGCCGTACATTGAAGTAGGCTACGGTTTAGACAATATCTTTAAGTTTCTGCGGATAGACGCAATTCACCGGCTTACTTACCGAAACTCGCCTGAGGCACAGAAGTTTGTTTTGAAGGCTTCTTTTGCCTTTAAATTGTAGGGCAGCTAAAAAAAATTAGGCCTCCTCTACTTGCAACTGCTTCTCGTAGAGTTCTTTGTATATTCCATTTTGGGTCATCAGTACCTCGTGCGTACCTTGCTCAACGATGCGGCCTTCGTGCAGCACTACAATAAAATCGGCCAATTTGGCCGACGAAACGCGGTGCGAAATGACCACCGACGTGCGGTTTTTCATGATGCGTTTGAGATTGGTCAGAATGGTATTTTCGGTTTGGGTATCTACCGCCGACAGGCAGTCGTCCAGAATCATAATCTTGGGGTCGCGGGCTATGGCGCGGGCTATTGAGAGCCGTTGCTTTTGGCCACCCGAAAGCGTAATGCCGCGCTCGCCAACGCGGGTATCAAAGCCCTCGGGGAAAGCCACGATGTTTTCGTAGAGGTCGGCATCTTTGGTGGCTTGCTGAACGCGGTCAAGACCCATGTCGGTAGTGCCAAAGCGTACATTGCCCGCAATGCTCTCCGAAAACAAGAACACATCTTGCGGCACGTAGCCTATTTGTCGGCGCAGCGATTGTACGTTGTAGTCTGGTAGGGGCAGGCCGTCGGCCAATATTTCGCCTTCGGTGGGGTCGTAGAGGCGCGTTAGGAGGTTGGCAATGGTGCTTTTTCCTGAGCCCGTAGTGCCGAGTATGGCCACGGTTTCACCTGCTTTTACTTTTAGGTTAAAGTTTTTGAGCGCTTCGATGCCCGAGTCAGGGTACACAAACGTAACATTGCGAAAAGAAATGCCCCCTTGGAGGTTGGCTTCTAAGTTTTTGACCGATATTAAGTCGGTTTTTATGTTCAAAAACTCGTTGATGCGCCGCTGTGAGGCCGCCGCCCGTTGGGTTTGGCTGGTGGTCCAGCCCAAAGCCATAACGGGCCAAGTGAGCATACTCACGTACAAAATAAACTCGGTAATGTTGCCTGGGGTAAGCTGACCTGCAATAATCTGCTGGCCACCCACGTAGATAATCAGGACGTTGCTCAAACCTACTAAAATGGTAATAAAAGGATAAAAAAGCGCGTCCACTATGTTCAATCTCAGCGATTTATCGCGGTATTGATTGCTTTCTTTTACAAAGTTTTTGAGCTGCGACCGCTCCCGCACAAAGGCTTTAATTACCCGAATCCCCGAAAAAGATTCTTGCACGTAAGTAGATAGCTCCGAGAGCTGGGCCTGTAAGGCTTCGGAGCGTTTCATGATGACATTATTGACCCAGTAAATGCTCAACGACAGCACCGGCAGCGGCAAGAGTACGTAAAAAGTAAGCGTAGCATTGACCGACACCATGTAGCTGATTACCAAAATAAAGAGCGTAATGAGGTTGATACCATACATGATAGAAGGCCCCACGTACATTCTCACCTTGCTGACATCTTCCGAAATGCGCGCCATGAGGTCGCCCGTGTTGTTTTGGCGGTAAAAACTCAGCGGTAGGGTTTGGTAATGGGCATAAATTTCATTTTTCAAATCGTATTCAATGTGCCGCGACATGACGATGAGCGTTTGGCGTACCAAAAACAAAAATATACCCTTCAAAAGAGCCATTATCAAAATCAATATGCCGTACAATAAAATACTGAACGTAAAAACGTCGTAGAGCTTTGACTGTGCCGAGGAGCCTTCGAGCAAAAAGTAAATATCAAGGGTTTCTTTTACAAGGTCGAGCGCGTAGCGAACCAACTGGGCGGGAATAATGCCAAAAAGATTGGAGATAATGGTGAAAATGGTGCCTAAAATCAAGTACCATTTGTACTTAATGAGGTATTTGTTGAGGTGAGCGAGTGCTTTCAAATGGGACGATAGTTGGAGGAAATACTTCTTTTTTCAACCCCAAAACCACCTGGATAGTTCCGAGTTTGGGTTGTTGTGTATGAACTATTTCTGATAGTCAGTTGTAAAATACAAGGCGTTGCCTTTCAAGTATTCACAAGAAAAAAGCACTCCGTTGTCAATGTTATTGCGGCAGTTTTCGTCAATCATTTGCTTGAGGTAGTCGTAGCAATGCCTATTAACCACAACCACCACGCCATGCAGGAACAAACTCAATTGACAACAAAATCACTACCAAATGCGTTTTTTGGCGTTGTAAATAGTACAAATAGGCAAATAATTTAACCTCATTGCTACAAAAATAATTTTGTTTCCCCGCTTATGTTTTATTTTTGCAACGAATTTATTCCAAATTATAAAACTACACAATGTCAAAAGTTCTCATTATTGGTGCTGGTGGAGTAGGAGGGGTGGTAGCGCACAAATGCGCCATGAACGCCTCAATTTTTAGCGACATCATGCTCGCGAGTCGTACCAAGTCAAAGTGCGATAAAATTGCCGCCGATATTCAGCAAATGCACGGCGTTCGCATTAAAACGGCCACCGTAAATGCCGACATCGTGGCCGAAATGGTGAAACTCATCAAGGAATTTCAGCCTAAATTGGTCATTAATGTAGCGCTACCTTACCAAGATTTGCCCATTATGGATGCTTGTCTGGAAACCAAAACCCACTACATGGACACGGCCAACTACGAGCCAAAAGACGTGGCCAAATTTGAGTATAGTTGGCAATGGGCCTACAAAGCGCGTTTTGAAGAAGCAGGTATCATGGCCTTGCTCGGCTGTGGCTTCGACCCCGGGGCTACGCAGGTATTTACGGCCTACGCCGCTAAGCATTATTTTGACGAAATGCACTACTTGGATATCATTGATTGCAACGCGGGCGACCACGGCAAGGCGTTTGCCACCAACTTTAACCCCGAAATTAATATCCGCGAAATTACGCAGCCTGGACGCTACTGGGAAAATGGCGAATGGATTGAAATTGCCGCCATGTCTATCCACAAATCAATTGATTATCCAGGTATTGGCCCCAAAGAAAGCTACGTGTTGTACCACGAAGAACTCGAATCGCTGGTTAAAAATTTCCCCACGCTCAAACGGGCACGGTTTTGGATGACCTTCGGCCAGGCTTATTTGACACACCTCGAAGTACTGCAAAACGTAGGTATGACCCGCATAGACCCCGTGAAATTTCAGGGAATGGACATCGTTCCGCTCGAATTTTTGAAGGCCGTCTTGCCGCCGCCCGAGTCACTGGGCGAAAACTATACGGGCCAAACTTCGATTGGTTGTCAAATAAAAGGCATCAAAAACGGCCAAGATACCACTTATTACGTTTGGAATAATTGCGACCACGCCGCCTGCTGGAAAGAAGTACGGGCGCAAGCCGTGAGCTATACCACGGGCGTGCCTGCCATGATTGGGGCTATGCTCATGCTTACGCACCCCGACTGGCTTAAAGCGGGCGTGTGGAACTGCGAAGAACTCAACCCCGACCCTTTCATGGCACAGCTCAACCAGCAGGGGTTGCCTTGGCACGAGCGCATCAATGCGCCACTTCCGCACGAATATTAGGTGAGAATAACAAAAAAAATGGATTTTTTAACAATTAAAATTTAATTTTTTTGTTATGTTTAAGATGATTGTATATTTGCGATATACAGTCATCTTAAACAATCAGTACCGTGAAAAATACCTTCTATTTTGCCATTTGCCTTCTCGGTTGCGTTGGGCTGCTGGCCGCCCAGCAGCCCAAACCCAAAGTCGCCGCCCCCGACTCACTGCCTACGGCGGTCATTAAAAGTACTGCTCCAAAAGAAAACCCAAAGCAAGATGGCCCCGATTTAAACCAGTTTCGTAGTACGGAGCAGTTGGCGGGTTCGGGCTACATGATGATGCAAATGGACACCCGCTACGAAGGGGTAAAGGGTTCGGCCTATTTTTTGCCCAACTGGGAAGAAGGCACTTTACTAATGAAATACGGCGATACCCTCCGCAATGCTTATCTCAAATTGGACGTATTGAACAAAGAAGTTAGAATGTTGCGCCCCAAAGGCGACTCAATCGTGATAGATTATGCCCAACTGAAAGGCTTTTTTTTGAGAAATCCTGACGGTGGTCAGTGGCTTTCGTTCAAAAAAGTGGAACAACTAAAAACAGGACTGGGGTTGTTGCCAGCCAGCTACTTATTGGCCTATTATGAGGGCAATGCCTCTTTGTACAAACATTACAGCCGCCGTATTTTGAAGGCCGATTTCAAAGACCCTTACTCGACTGGCCGCACGTTCGACCAAGTAGTGGACAATTCGGAGTGGTTTTACCAACTTAAAGAGGGCAATTATGAGCGACTTAAACTAAACAAAAAGTCGGTCTTGAACGCCTTAGAAGATAAGCACGCCGCCGTAAAAGCGTTTATTGACCAAAATAAGCTGAACTGCGAAACGCCCGATGGCGTGCTAAAAGTGTTTAATTATTACGACTCTCTGGAAAAAAAGACGGCAAACAACTAGCCCACGCACATTTGCGTGCTGGAATTTTTCAACATCAAACCCTCGTAACTACTTCTTTTGCAGTACGGTGATATAAAAAGTATTGCGGGTGGTTTGTACGGTTGTACCGTCTATTTTAGTAAAAGTAGAGGCTTCCATCATGCGGTGCCAGTCGGCGTTGCGCTCGTCGCCGTTGATACTTACAATAAACACGCCGTTTTCTTCCAAATAAGTATTGAAACGATTCAGTACTTTATCTACCGAACCACCGTAGTAAATGGCTTCATTGATGATAATTACGTCAAACTTTTGGTCGGGTACGTAGTTGTTCATGTCGGCTACGAGGTACTTGGTTTTTTCGTCTTCGTATTTTTTGCCGTTCTCAATGGCCACGTCCGAGGCATCGGTTGAGTAGAAGAGGCTGTACTTGGTTTTGTCAAAGCGTTGTTGTAGGTAGCCTTCACCGGCGCCAATTTCCAATATTTTGCCATTGGGTTTTAGGTGCTGGGCATAGCCCGCGATAACGCTAAAACGCGCCAGCTCGTGAATGTCGCCCAGGCCTTCCCAGCGGCCCAAATTATATTGGTAATTCCAGCGGTCGCGGTCGCGGCGCAGCAGTTTTCGGTTCACTACGTCGGTAATTTTGGTAATAATGCTCATGGTTTAGATTAGCTGAATGGGTGATTAAAAACGATAAAATGTAAAAATTTATCTTTCAAATAGGATAAATTTAACGGCAAAAGTACGCGCCAAAGTTTACATTACCAATTTTGTTATTAACTCCCAAAGAAACACTGTAGCTACCTTGCAAGCATAGATTATTTTTTTGCTGAAAACGCAGCATGCTGACATAAAGAGATTAAAATAAGACAAAAATTGCCTCTAAATCAACGTTTATATTTAAGTTTGCGGCCTGTTAAATAATTTTTAGCCCCAAACTATGAAGCATTTTTTTGTACTTACTGTTTTTAACTTGCTCATACACAACGTTTTATTTTCTCAAAATCTCCCCCGAAAACCCCGTCTTGATTTAGACACGCTATACCTCAAAGAAGTCATTGTGGCGGCCTCGCGCACGGCCGAGCCGCTCATGGAAACGCCCGTAAGTGTAGAGCGGCTCACCAATGCGCAGTTGCAGCGGCGGCCTTCGTCCGAATTTATCTCGTCGTTGGCGCGGCTCAAAGGCGTGGACGTAAGCCAGTCGAGTTGGCTCATTACGAGTTTCAGCACGCGCGGCTTCAACAGCTCGAAGGCCGAGCGCGTAGTGCAACTGGCCGATTACGTGGATGTTACCTCGCCTACTGCCTCGTTGTATTACGGCAATTGGGTAGGTATTTCGGAGCTTGACATGGAGCGCGTGGACTTGATTTACGGAGCCAATTCGGCTTTGTATGGGGCCAATGCTTTCAATGGCGTGCTACTCACGCACTCCAAAGACCCCTTCAAGCACCCCGGTTTTTCGGCTTCGTTGCGCGGGGGCAGCCGCAGCATGATTGACGCGCAAGTGCGCTTTGCCAAGGTTTTTGGCAACAAATTGGCCGTCAAGTTCAATGCCAATTATTTTGAGGCCGACGAGTTTTTGGCTTCTTCCAACGCGGCCATCAAGCGCGTTACGTCGGGGGGCTTGGCGGGTGCTGACCCGCTCAACAACGCCGAAGGTACGGCCAGCGGCTGGAACGCCATCAACCGCTACGGCGACCTTGGCAGCACGGTATCGGTGCCCGCACTAACAGCCCTCAACAACAACCAAAGCTACCGTATTTATGCCCAAGGCTACACCGAAACCGAAATGGCCAACTGGCCAGCGTCGTCTGGTAATCCTTTTCAATTGTTCAAAAACGGCAACTACAAAGCAGGCAACTACCGCATCAATCCGTCGTTGCACTGGCAAGTTACGCCCAAGTTACGGGCCGTTTACGAATACAAACTGGCCGTCAGCAACGGTATTTTTCAAAGTACGAGCCGCTTCGCCCAGCGCGGCATGACCTACGACTTGCACCGACTCGAACTCAAAACCGACAAGTGGTTTGTGCGGGCCTACACTGTTTTTGACTACGGCGGCAAGGCTTATGATATGAACGCACTGGCCAGTGGAATCATGAACAGCCGCATGGCAGCAGGAACCCAGGCCAACGGCAGCGCCTTTCCGACTTTTGCCCAAAACTATTTTGCACTTTGGAACCAGGCCTTTGCCGCAGCGCGGGGTAATGGTTTGAACGCAGGCGCGGCCTTGCCCAATGTTTTTGCGGCCAATACCAACGGCGGCACACCCACGGCCTATACACTGCCGCAAGCCATCGCGGGTGCGCAAAGTATAGCGGACGCGCAGGCGTTGGCTTCGCAATTGGCGGTGGGTGTGCCGCTTCCCGTCAATAGCCCGTATTTCAGTCAATTGCGCGACCAAGTAATCAATGGCATCAACACCATCAGTATCAATGGTGGCGCAGTGCGGGGCGCAGCTTTTGCCAATAGCGCGCGTTTCTGGGATTTTAGCGCGCAGCGCGAGTGGAATTTCAAGAAACTCAACGCCATCGCGGGCGGGTCGTTTCGCAGTCATTCGTTGCAGTCAAACGGTACGCTGTTTTCTGATGGGCCGTTTTCGCCGATTGCACCCAATACCAACGACCTACAACGCCGCGAGCGCGTTACCAACTGGGACGGCGGCGTGTACGGCCAACTGCGCTATGGCCTCTGGCAAGACCGCCTCAAACTGGCTGCGGCGGGGCGTTTTGACCAGTTTCGCAATTTTGGAGGCCGCTTTTCGCCGAGGGTTTCGGCAGTGTTGAGTTTGGGCGACAACCGCCAGCACAATTTTCGGCTCAACTACGCCCAAGCCTTCCGCCAGCCTGCGCAGTTAGACCAGTTTATTTATTTGGACTTCGGGGCATTGCTGGTAAAAGGCAACATAGACAATGGTTATCAGGGACTTAATGCAGTGTCTGCACTGCCAAATGGCCAAGCGAATCCCAATTTTTTGCAGCCCGTTTTGCTCAAAAACCTCACGCCCGAGCAAGTAAATACGTGGGAAATTGGCTACAAAGCGCAAATAGCGCGGGGCTTGTACGTAGATTTGAGCTACTATCGGTCGGTTTATAACAATTTTATCGGTACGTTGCGCTTCTACGGACGCGAAGACGGCATTGCCCCCACGGGCGTGCCGCTGCCCACCGCCACGGGCGATTTTGCCAAACCCACCACCGACCGTACCCGTGGCCGTTTGATGCAAACTTGGACCAACGCCGACCGCCAAGTGCGCACGCAAGGGCTAATGGGTAGCCTCGACTATTTGATGAACAAAAAAATCAATTTGAACGCCAATTATACCTATTCGCACATCAACGAAGCCGACGTACCAGGGTTGATTTTGGGGTTCAATACGCCCATGCACAAATTCAATTTGGGGGTCAACGGTGAGCCGCTCAAAAACCTGAGCTACTCCCTCAACTACCGCCACAGCAGCGGCCATACCTACTTTATGCCCATTGACGAAGGCTACATCGAAGCCTTCGGTGTGGTAGACGGTCAAGTAAGTTTCGGTTTGCCAAAACTAAAAAGTGCTTTGCGCTTGGGCGGCACCAATTTGTTCAATACCAACGCAGTACAAGTTTATGGCGCACCAGCCATTGGTCGCGTGGTATATTTGGGGTGGGTATTGGAGGGAATTTAATCACAAAAATTTATCAAAAAACACCGATTTTACGCCTTAAATTAGGCTTTTATGGCGGTTTCATGCTTTATTTCGCTCATCACAAAAATACTGTGGGTGTTGCCGATGCTGTCTAATGCTCCGAGTTTTTCCATTAAAAACTGCTGGTAGGCGGGCATATCTTGCACCACCACTTTGAGCATGAAATCGTAGCCGCCCGAAATATTGTAACATTCCATGACTTCCTCGAAGCTCATTACAGCTTTTACAAATTTTTCGCCGTTGGCGCGGCTGTGTTCTTTGAGTGAAATATTGCAAAAAGCAACAAGGTTTTTGCCAATTTTCTCGCGGTCAATCAATGCCACGTACTTTTTGATGATTCCTTCTTTTTCGAGCTTGCGAATACGCTCATACACAGGCGTGTATGATAAATTGAGCAAAGAGGCCAGTTCCTTGGTCGATAACAGGGCGTTTTCTTGCAAATGTTGCAAAATACCACGGTCGGTAATGTCAATTTTGAGCATAGATGGTTTATTTGTTTGGGAGAACGGTTGAATAATGAAAGCAAATTGCAAAGTATCTCAAAGACCACAAATTATTATGTTTTAAACAATGTCCTACTGGTATTGGCACAGTATTTGACTATATTTTATTGTTAAATATTTAAGAAATTATTGATAATGTTTGCTATTATAATTCCACTTTAAGAATAGCAAATAATTAGCCAAGATGATTTAAAAGCAAAATCCAACGAGATATGTCTAATTACTTTACGAAGTTGAATAATATCAGTAAAGGAATCAAAACTCCAAAGAAAATTCGTCGAGATATGCCTTTCGACCATTTTGATTTAGATTCTCTACTTCCAACAGAACTTGCAATTAGCCAAGAAGTTGGTTTAGTAGATGACATTTTAACTATTAAACATTTAGTAGGTAAATATGAACGTTATTATTGCGATAGCAACACCAAAAATATCATTCGAGACATCATAACCATAAAACCAGATGGCAGAGTGATAGTACGCTCCCCCAAAGGCTTGTTTTCTGGGATAGGAGAATATACATTAAATTCCGTTTTAAATATCCAAATAAGTACTTTTAACGATTTTCCTTTCCGTGAGCAAATATCGTGCTACGTAGGGCGGTATGAGCATGGTCAAATTAGCTGCTTATACTGTTTAACTTTATCGGCAAATGCCAATAATATTCCTTACTGTCGATATGAAGTGTTAATACCCGTTTTTGATGGGCTTTCAGCACCAGAAATCTTTGTCCCAGAAACTTTGAATTTTTTTAAACTAGAAAAAAAATATCCTGAATTATGGAAATACATTGTTCTACGAACCATGCAATCATTAAATCGAGTGGAATGGTAAATCAATATTGTTTAGTTTAATAGAAATGAAAATATAGTTTCTGCTTTTACAGATTGTTCTTGAATCATATTCGCCAATCAGCCAATTAATATCTCTTACCCGCTCTTTCGAGAAGGCTCCCCCAATATTCATTCGTTTTAATATAGCAAATCATGAAAACATGCGTTTTCATGATTTGCTATATTAAAGAGATGCAGATAGATTGTCTGATTAACGCTTTGTAGGTTAAATTTAAAAAATCAATGGTAAATAAAGATAAAATATCTATAATATTAACACAAAGCAAATATAGCATCTTTGTTTAGAATTATAAACAGTTTTTTTGCTTAATTTTGTACTTTGTGAAGAACGTGAAGACAAAGGAATATGTTTTTGAATAAAAAATTGATAAAACCATGAGCGAGTTAATCTTAAAATACAACAGTTTAGATGCCTTTGGCAAGCAAGAATTGATAGATTTTTTAGACTTTTTGGTGCAAAAACGAAAAGCAAACAAAACGTCCAAAGAAGCAAGTTACCAGCAAAAAATCTTGCAAGTTTCTACTTGGTCAGAAAATGATATTCTGGAGATGCAAATGGCTTCGGGTAAAATTACTTTTGAAAACGTACAATGGTAATTTTAGACACTTCCATTTTTATCGAATTTTTGCGTGCATCTGACAAATCAAAAACAATTTTGTTTACAATTGCTGAAAATCCAGAATTGGGCATCTCAGCAGTTACGCATTATGAACTTTTGATGGGTGCAACCTCTGAGTCAAAGAAAAATGACATAATGCTATTGACAGACAACCTGATCATTTTACCATTTGATGATGTAGTTTCTGAAAAGGCGGCAGAAATTTACCACAGCCTCAAACAACAAAATAAGCTCATTGAATTTCGTGATATATTCATTGCGGCAACGGCGCTTGCGCATCGAGCTCCACTTAAAACACTCAATTTAAAGCACTTTCAAAGAATTGAAAGTATAATTTTGATATAGATAAAATGCAAAGACCAGATATAAGAGAAGTACTCAAAAACAGAATCCTCGTCCTTGATGGCGCAATGGGTTCGTTGATTCAAGAATACAAATTGAGCGATGCCGATTACCGTGGCGAGCGTTTCAAGGATTTTCCGCACGAGGTGAAAGGCAATAACGATTTGCTGTCTATCACCCGGCCAGGTGTTATCAAAGAAATTCACGCCAAGTATTTTGAAGCAGGTGCCGATATTGCCGAAACCAACACGTTTTCGGGAACGTCTATTGCCATGGCCGACTACCACATGGAGGATTTGGTGTATGAACTCAATTATGAGTCGGCCAAAATAGCCCGGGAAGTGGCGGACGAGTTTACGGCCAAAAACCCCGATAAACCCCGCTTTGTGGCGGGTTCTATTGGGCCAACCAACCGCACACTTTCGCTTTCGCCCGATGTAAACGACCCTGGTTATCGGGCCATTACTTTTGATGAGTTGGTAGATGCCTACACCGAACAAATCCGTGGTTTGGTGGACGGCGGGGCTGATGTTTTGCTCATCGAAACCGTTTTTGATACGCTCAATGCCAAAGCGGCGTTGTTTGCGATTGATAAGTACAAAGCCAATATTCCTATCATGGTCTCTGGCACCATCACCGACGCTTCTGGCCGCACGCTTTCGGGCCAAACAACTGAGGCGTTTTTGGCTTCTATTTCGCATATTCCGTTGCTTTCGGTGGGTTTAAACTGTGCCTTGGGTGCCGATTTGATGCGCCCTTATGTGCAGATTTTGGCCGAAAAAGCCCCTTTCATGGTGTCGGCACACCCCAACGCGGGCCTGCCCAACGAAATGGGAGAGTACGACCAGTCGCCAAAAGAAATGGCCGAAATCGTAGAAGGTTTCTTGAAAGATGGTTTCATGAATATCATCGGTGGCTGTTGTGGCACAACGCCTGCCCACATCAAAGCCGTGGCCGAGGTAGCCGCTAAATACACGCCTCGTATAGTCCCTGTTCTTGAACCCATACAAAAACTGTCTGGTTTAGAGCCGTTTAATATTACAGAAGCAACCAATTTTGTAAATGTTGGTGAGCGTTGTAATGTAACGGGCTCAAAGAAATTTGCCCGATTGATTCGTGATAATGACTACGATGCTGCCATTGCTGTGGCTCGCGAACAAGTCGATGGCGGCGCGCAGGTCATTGACGTAAACTTGGACGAAGGCATGATTGATGGCGTAGAAGCCATGACCAAATTCATGAACCTACTCATGTCCGAGCCAGACATTGCCAAACTGCCAATGATGATTGACTCTTCAAAATGGGAGGTGATTGAGGCTGGCTTGAAGTGCGTGCAAGGTCGTTCTATTGTAAACTCAATTTCGTTAAAAGAAGGCCAAGAAAAATTCAAAGCGGCTGCCCAGTTGGTAAAACGCTACGGGGCGGCTGCGGTAGTGATGGCTTTTGACGAGCAAGGCCAAGCCGATAGCTACGAACGCCGCATTGAAATCTGCAAACGGGCTTACGATATTTTGGTGAATGAGGTCAATTTTCCACCACAAGATATCATTTTTGACCCCAATATCCTGACCGTAGCTACTGGTTTGGAAGAACACAACAACTATGCCGTTGATTTTATAAACGCTACCAGTTGGATAAAAGCAAACCTGCCTTACGCCAAAGTAAGCGGTGGAGTTTCTAATATTTCGTTTTCGTTTCGGGGCAACGAACCCGTGCGGGAGGCCATGCACACGGTGTTTTTGTATCACGCCATCAAGGCGGGTATGGACATGGGCATCGTAAATGCGGCTCAGTTGGGGGTATATAGCGACATTCCTGCCGACATGCTCGAACTCTGCGAAGACGTACTTTTGAATCGCCGCGATGATTCGACAGAGCGCATGGTGGCATTTGCCGAAACCGTAAAATCGAAAGGGAAAGAGCAAGTTTTTGACAATGCCTGGCGAGATCAACCCGTAAACAAACGCCTCCAACACGCTTTGATTAAAGGACTCACCGAATTTATTGACCAAGACACCGAAGAAGCCCGTCAGCAAGTTGATAAACCGCTGCACGTCATCGAAGGGCCGCTCATGGACGGTATGAATGTGGTCGGTGATTTGTTTGGTGAAGGAAAAATGTTCTTGCCCCAAGTTGTAAAATCGGCAAGGGTAATGAAAAAAGCAGTGGCGTATTTGCTGCCATTTATTGAGGCTGAAAAACTAAAAGCAGCCCCCTTGCCCCCAGAAGGGGGAGTTGGCAAAAATTCCCCCTCTGGGGGCAAGGGGGCTTATCGAGAAACGGCTGACCCTATTTTATACGGTTTATTAAAGGATTTTTCAAAAAGAATGAGAAATCAGCCAACTGAGGCTGAGTCATTACTTTGGAATGGATTAAATGGCAAAAAATTAGGAGGAATCAAGTTTAGAAGACAGCATATCATTGGTCAGTATATTGCAGATTTTGTTTCTTTAAGTAAAAATTTAATTATTGAAGTTGATGGATTGATACATCAATTGCCAGAAAATAAGGAATCAGACGAACAAAGAACTGCTTGGCTAAATGAAAAAGGATTTGAAGTAATTAGATTTACTAATAATGACATATTGCAACATTATGAAAATACCTTAGATAAAATAGCTGAAAAACTAAAAGCAGCCCCCTTGCCCCCAGAAGGGGGAGTTAGCAAAAATTCCCCCTCTGGGGGCAAGGGGGCTGGTCCGTCTAAAATTTTATTAGCCACTGTCAAAGGCGATGTGCATGACATTGGTAAAAATATTGTGGGGGTGGTGTTGGGTTGCAACAACTACGAAATCATTGATTTGGGCGTAATGGTGCAAACCAGCAAGATTTTGGAAGAAGCTAAAAAGCACAATGTCGATATCATTGGCCTTTCGGGTTTGATTACGCCGAGTTTGGACGAAATGGTGGGCGTGGCCAAAGAAATGGAACGCCAAGGCTTTACGCTTCCTTTACTAATTGGTGGTGCAACTACCTCACGGATTCATACCGCCGTGAAGATTGATCCGCATTATTCGGGGCCAGTTATTCACGTTTTAGATGCGAGCCGAGCGGTGCCGGTGGCTGGAAAATTGACCCAAAACCAAGAAACGTACCAACAAGTATTGCTCGATATTAAGGCCGAATACAAAAAACTGAGACAAGACCACGCCAACCGCAAGCAAGAGAAAAACTATATCAGCATCGAGGCCGCCCGCAAAAACCACGTACCGATTGATTGGACAAACTACCAACCTACCCAACCACAGTGGATAGGCAACAAGTACTTTTACGACTATCCGTTGGAAGAAATCGCCAAGTACATTGACTGGACACCCTTTTTTCAAACGTGGCAGTTGAGCGGCAAATATCCCAAAATTTTTGACGATGCCGTGGTGGGTGTAGAAGCCAAAACACTCTACGACGATGCCAAGGCCATGTTGGCCAAAGTCATTAAAAACAAATCGCTGAAAGCCAACGCCGTAGTAGGGTTTTATCCTGCCAATTCCGACGTGGACGATATCATACTGCACGATTTTGAAGAAGTTGCAGAGCTGGAGAGTGGGCAATTGGGAGAGTTAGTAGAAAACGCAATAACCCACCATTCAATAACCGAACGGGCAGCGTCATCAAAACTTAGTAACCCAGCAACCCAGCAACCCCGCAACTCAACAACTGTGCTGCACCACTTACGCCAGCAAAACCAAAAAGCGCAAAACTTGCCCAACTTGTGTTTGAGCGATTATGTAGCGCCTTTAAAGCCAGAAGGTCAAGTTACTGACTTCATCGGTGCTTTTGCCGTAACGACAGGCTTGGGCATTGAACCGCTTTTGGAAGCGTACGAAAAAGACAACGACGATTATAGCTCTATCATGCTCAAATCTATTGCCGACCGCCTGGCCGAGGCATTTACCGAACTCATGCACGAGCGTGTTCGCAAAGAGTTTTGGGGTTATGCCAAAGACGAAGCACTCGGCAACGAAGAATTGATTTCTGAAAAATACGACGGGATTCGTCCTGCGCCAGGCTACCCAGCCTGCCCCGACCACACCGAAAAAGCCACTTTGTGGAAATTGTTAGATGCCGACAAAACAGGTATTACCCTCACCGAAAGTTTTGCCATGTACCCTGCAAGTAGCGTGAGCGGGTTTTATTTTGCCCACCCAGAAAGTAAATATTTTACAATTGGCAAAATACAGAAAGACCAAGTAGCAGAGTACGCCCACCGCAAAGGAATGGCACTTGAAGAAGCCGAAAAATGGCTGTCGCCAGTGCTTGCGTATGATGCGTAAAGGAAATTCTTGCAAAATGCTATCTTTGAGTCATTCTTAATGATTTTGCCAAATGATAAATCTGATTGAGGTTAAAAATTTTCGTAGTCTTAAACACATTAGCCAAAAGCTGAATGGATTCAACGTATTGGTAGGAGCCAATGCAACGGGTAAGACTACCTTTATGGACTTGATTAAATTTGTGGCTGACATTGTGGATAACGGCATAGAAAAAGCTGTTTTTGATCGAGTTAGTAATTACGATGAGCTTACTTTTGGCAAACAAGGAGGAGACATTGAGTTTGCTATTGAGTTAAGATTACCTGATGAAATTATTTCTAAACTGGGATATCCGTATTCAATTATTAGGTATGAGATAAGAATAGGACTTATTGAGACCAATGAAATGGGAATAAAAGATGAAGTGGCTTGGCTACTTCCTAATGACCAATCTTCACAAACAAAAAATACTAATTTAGGAAGAACACTCTTTCCTGAATATTTCACTGATCCAGTAAAAACGGTGTTCAATAACAATGGCAATAAATTTACCAACAAAAAATACAAACGAACATTATCAAAAAAACTAAATGGAAATGATAATTTTTATGTCGAAACTTCAAATAACTCTGGTTGGATACCATCATTTAAGTTAGGAATAAAAAAATCGGCTCTGGGTAATTTACCAGAAGATGAAACCCGTTTTCCAGCCAGCACCTGGCTCAAAAAATTCTTATTGGAAGAAGTTCAGCTATTTATTCTAAACAGCCAGATTATAAAGTTATCAAGTCCTCCTGCGCAAAAGTCCGGCTTCAAAACTGACGGTTCAAACCTGCCATGGGTGATAGATAGCCTAAAACATAAAAACCCCGATAGTTTCCGCATCTGGCTTGAACATATTCAAACCACACTCAAAGATATTGTTGATATTGATACTCGCGTTCGAGAGGATGACCGTCATCGTTATATCGTTGTCAAATATCAAAATGGAATAGAAGTTCCCAGTTGGCTGGTGTCAGGCGGAACATTGCGGCTTTTAGCCCTTACTATTCCCGCCTATATTAGACTTCATGCGAAAGTCGTAAACGGATAAAAAGATGTTTATTTTTGTATCATGGATACAGAGAAATATATACAACTATCAAAACTTTCAAAGACTAAATTTCGTCGCTATACTGGCG
>Ga0105046_10004398_pt1 | contig 22446 bp, 18 predicted proteins | sample MAT03_FD_78385 | JGI IMG/M metagenome (GOLD analysis project Ga0105046, IMG submission 78385) | Freshwater microbial communities from Lake Fryxell liftoff mats and glacier meltwater in Antarctica - MAT-03 (megahit assembly) | ecosystem: Environmental > Aquatic > Freshwater > Ice > Liftoff...
CGAGTCGCAATGGATCTCGGCGGAGCCTGTCGCCGGGGATCGTGCGACGACCGAAGCTTCCCAGGAAAACCGCGTCGCTGTCTGGGTGCTGCCTAAGGCGACCGCGACGCGGGCTATTCGCATCACACACATCGCGGAGATTACCGAGAAGAGTTATGCGGGGCGCGTGAACGGCATCGTCGTGTTCACCGATCGTCTGGCTAACATTGCCCCGCAGGCCCTTCCGACCGCCAGCGCCAACGAGCCGCGATTCGGGCTGCTCGTCAACGAATCGAGCGATAGCTGGAGCGCGTGGGACAACTGGGACGACAAAAATCCGCCGTTACCCGTGAAAGATCAACCCGCCTGGATCACGCTGACCTGGCCGACGCCCGTGAAACTGCGCGGCCTCTAGGCCGTGTGGGCCGGCTTCGGCGCGGCGCAGGCACAAGTCTACGTCGGCCCGGCGGAACGGCATCCGAATGAAGCCAAGGAGGCGGACTGGAGGACGGTCTTTACGGGCGACACGTTCGACAGCCTTTATCCTCTCTCGTTCGCGCCGCATTTTCTCGACTTCATCGAACCGGTGACGACGCGCGCCATCCGACTGCGCATAACGAAGACGACGAAAGAAGGCCATCCGCATTTGAAGGACCGAACCAAAGACGGCCGGCGTGTTTGGCTGGGCGAACTGCTGGCGTTCGCAATCCTGGAAAACAATCCGCTCGCCTCGGCCATCATGAAAGGGAAAGGTGAAGAAGGCCCGCAGCCGCCGATTTCGACTACCTTCACTTTGAAGGAACCGGGCTACGTGACGCTCGTGCTGGAGGACGCCCAAGGCAAACGCGTCCGCAACTTGGTGAGCGAGACCTGGTTCAACGCGGGCAAAAACGAAGTTCGCTGGGACGGCCTCGACGACCTCGGCCGCGATCCCGACGCCTACAAGCACGGCATCTATAACGTGCCAGGCAAGCCGGTCGCCCCGGGCACATATCGCGTGCGCGGCTTGTGGGGGCCGACCATCGATCTTCGTTACGAGTTCCCGGTCTACACTGCGGGTAACCCCGCATGGCAGACGCTCGACCACACTGGCGGCTGGCTTTCGAATCACACGCCGCCGATGAGCGCTCAGTACGTTCCCGCCGAGCGAGGTCCCGACGGCAAGGCGGCGATATATCTCGGCAGCTACGTCAGCGAAGGCACCCACGGGCTCGCCTGGGTCGATCTCGACGGCAAGAAGCTCGGCGGGATGAACTGGGTCGGCGGCGTCTGGACCGGCGCCCCGCTTCTGGCCCGCGACGACGGACCGAAGGCAATTCCGGGCGTTCATGTTTATGTCGGGTCGGTTTGGGAAACGGAGAAAGGCTCCAAGACCGCCGAGGCTCGGCTGACCGCCATCACCAAAGACGGCGAACGGCTGATCGTGAAGCATCCGTATGAGCCTTCGAAGGATGCGCTCAGCCCGCAAGGCCGGCTGATGGCCGAGGGCGAAGTCGGCGGCCTGGCAGCGCACAACGGCCTTTTGTACCTGAGCCTGCGCCGCCGCGGGGAGATCACGGTGGCCGACGCCCGCGCCGCCCCCGACAAGAGCGACAAGAAGAAGCCGCTCGACCTTCCCGTGCGAACCACCGCCATTGCCGATCCGCGCGGCATCGCCATTGATGGCGAAGGCCGATTGCTAGTGCTTTCGGGCACCAAGCTCATGCGGGCCAAGTTGGTCGACGATCTGAAACTCACTTTCGAAGAAGTCGTGACTGGTCTCGAAGATCCGCATGGCGTCACGCTCGATCCAAAAGGCAACATCTACATCTCCGACTGGGGCAAGTCGCATTAGGTGAAGGTGTTTGTTCCCAACGGCAAGCTCCTGCGAACGATCGGCGAGCCAGGCGGCCCGCAGACGGGAGATTACAACTCACGGCGGATGCACCACCCGCACGGCATGACGATTGACGACAAGGGCCGGTTGTGGGTGACCGAGAATGACGAGCAACCCAAACGCGTCAGCGTCTGGGCCCCCGACGGCAAGCTCGAGCGCGACTTTCTCGGGCCGATGGAGTATGGCGGCGGCGGCGTGCTCGACCCGCTCGATCGCACGCGCTTCTACTATCTCGGCATGGAATTCAAGCTCGATTGGGAGAAGGGTACGTCGACGTTGAAGTCGATCTACAATCGCCATGAACACCGCGGTTCTGAGTTGCCATTTCGGGCGGGCGCCCCGGTCGTCCCGCTCTACCGCGACGGGCAACAGTTCTTCACCAACTGCGATCACAGCAGCCCGACCGGCGGGCATGGCACCTCGATCATCTGGCGGATGGTGAGGGGGATCGCGGTCCCCGCCGCGGCATGCGGACGGGCCGAGCAGTGGCCGGTGTTGCTCACCGAACCATTCACCGAATGCTGGCCCGACAAAGCGAACAAGAAGCAGCAATCGGGACTATTCGTCTGGGTCGACGCCGACGGTGACGGCAAGCCGCAGCCCGGGGAAATCAAGATTCACAAGGGTCAGGTCGGCGGCGTGACGGTCATGCCCGATCTCACGTTCGTCGTCAGTCGTTTCGACGATCGGGCCATTCGGATCCTTGCCACGAGCATCGAAGCTGGAATTCCGCAGTTCAATCTCGACAATTTGCAAACGATTGTCGCCGGCGTGCAAGGGCCGAAGAGTTCCGGCGGCGATCAGGTGCTCGTCCACCCGAATGGTTGGTCGATCGCCACCCTCGGCGTGAAGCCGTTCGCGCCGCATTCGTTCTCCGGCATCTTTGGTGGCGAGGCCCTCTGGTCGTATCCCAACTTGTGGCCGGGGTTGCATGCCTCGCACGAAACGCCCGTGCCGGAACTTCCCGGCCAGTTGATCGGGCCGACGCGTCTGCTCGGCACTTCGTCACCCCCGCCGGCAGCGACGCCGGCCCACTCTGGGTCGTCAACGGCAACATGGGGGCGATGTACGTCTTCACCGCCGACGGCCTGTTCGTCCGCACGCTCTTCCGCGACTTCCGCCAGGGCCGGTCGTGGTCGATGGCGTCGGCCGTACGCGGCATGTTGCTCAACGAAGTATCGAGCAGCGGCGAAAACTTCTGGCCCTCGATCACGCAGACGAAAGACGGCCAGATTTACCTTGTCGACGGCGCTCGTGGCAGCCTGGTGCGCGTCGAACATCTGGAGAAACTGCGCCGGCTGCCGGACCAGACGATTACGATCACGCAGAAAGACCTCGACGCCTCGGCCGCGTATCTCTCGGAGCGCGAACGCCAACGGCAGGCCCGCCTCGGCACGCGGGTGCTGCGCGTTGAGATGCGTGAAAAGGGCCCCGTCGTCGACGGCAATCTCGACGACTGGAAGAACGCCGACTGGGCGACGATCGACAAGCGCGGCGTCAAAGCCTGGTTCAACAGCGACAGCAAGCCGTACGATGTCGCCGGCGCGGTAACGGTCGACGGCGAACGCCTCTACGCCGCCTTCCGCTGTGGAGAGAAAGACCTGCTCCTCAATTCGGGCGAAAGCGCGAACGCCCCGTTCAAGACCGGCGGCGCCCTCGACCTGATGCTGGCGACCGATCCCAAGGCCGACACAAAACGAACGCAACCGGTCGCCGGCGACCTGCGCCTATTGGTGACCTTGATCGCCGACGGCAAGAAGAAGGCCGCACCCAAACTTCTAGCCCTCGTCTACCGGCCGGTGGCTGCCGATTCGAGATCCGAGAAAGTGCCGTTCTCCTCGCCGTGGCGGACCATCACGTTCGACCGCGTCGACGACGTAAGCAATCAGGTGCAATTTGCCGAAAAAGACGGCAACTTCGAATTCTCGATTCCACTTACGGTCCTGGGCCTGAAACCCACGCCCGGCATCATCCTCAAGGGCGACCTCGGCGTCTTGCGCGGCAACGGCTTCGAAACCTCGCAACGCATCTACTGGAGCAACAAGGCTACTGGGATCGTCAATGATGTGCCGAGCGAAGCGGCGCTCATGCCGCATTTGTGGGGAAGGTGGGAGGTGGTGGGGGAGAGGAAGCCGCGAGTCAGTCTCACCAAACGCCCACCTGAGGCGAGACAGACACCCTAAACCTTGAGACAGACGCCCGAATCGTGAGACAGAGGATCAAAACGAGATGACTTTTGCCCTGAATTACACGGATCATCTCGTCAAGGCGAACCGAGCGGCGTAAGCTGCCAGGTATTGTCCTCGCGATTCACTCGGTCGCTTTTGATCATGCTGCCTCGCCGCCCAAAAACTTGTCTCACGAAGCGGAGATGGAACCCGAGAAAGAGAGGCTTTCAATGGAAGTAATCGGCTCGATCTTTCAGGGCGGCGGCCGGGAGGGCGACTTCGGCTGGATGATTCGCCAGCCCGAGTGTGCCGACGCTCTGTTCCTTTTCAACGACAACGAGGAGCAGTTCCTCGCTCATCGACAGCATCCCGATGGCGGACCCGGCTGCGACCGAGGCGGCGGCAACGCCGTCATTCGACCGTTTCAATGTGAAAATCCGCCCCGAGCGATCGGGATCCCAACTGGCAGCAGGGGATCGGGCTACCCCTCACTGACGGCCCATGTCAAAAAGACGATCGACGATGCCTTGGCCGCGATCCAAGGTTTGCTCGCCACCGGGCGCTATCGGCGTGTCTTTTACAGTGCGGCGAATTCCGCGGGCGATCTGGGGACCGGCATCTTCGACGTCGGTGATGACGTGAAACGGTACATCACCGACGGCATCAAGAAGCTCGCGCCAAAGTAGCGAAGAGGCACGGGATTCAGAAAAGGAGACAGCTATGTTCGAACTCACCGACAAGCAAGCCGAGGCGATTGCCGAACAGCCGACGCTCGTCGTCAACCCGGGAACGCGTGAGGAGTTCGTCCTGGTCCGCAAGAATCGTTTTGAAGCGATGGAGAAATGGCTTTCTTCGATCAAGCGTCGCTGGGATGATCCTGCCAACGATGACCTGATCCTGAAAAAATGAACCGAGGCGATGTCGTCGAAGTTGACTGGCCCTTTTGCCTCGTTCCCAGGCTCTTGCCTGGGAACGCGACGCCGAGGCTCTGCCTCGTCCGGATGTGGTGATTTCAAGTGCGCCGCTCGCTCGGCAGGCCGCGAGGCAGAGCCTCGACGTTGCGTACCCAGGCAGGGAGTCTGGGTACGAGGTTTCAATTTATTCGCCCCTGCGCACGTAGATCCTCTCACTCTCTCAAGCCGGCAATGACTTTCAAAAGCGGAATAATGTCGGTCGTGTAGCGAACTCTCAATACGTCCCCTCCTTCGACCTTTCCGTGCAACAATCGAGTTCGCTCTTCCTTCGGGAAGAGTTTTGCCCACGTCCTGCCCTTCGATTCGGCGTCGATCATCATGACCAGACTCGTGAGTTTCGCATGGTTCACTTCAACCAGAAACTGCGGGCCTTCTTGAGGTTTGAGCTTGAGGATGCGGAATGCGAGGTTGGTACGCGCGAAAAAGAACTGGAAACTGCCGCGATAGAAGCCGGCCTTGTCATCGTCCTCGGCGAGGTCGCCGCAAATTTGCTTGATGAGCGCGATGAACGCTTTCTCCTCTTTGACCGGCATCACGATCACGGGCCGGCTTCGTTCAAGGTCGCTGCTCACCGTCAAGTAGCCGCCAAGCGGCTTGGCTAGATCGATCGCCTTGCCCCATTCGTCGAGACTGGCGAAAACGTACTCCTCGCCTTGCTTTTGGTCGGGAAATACTTCGATCCCCGGCAATTTGCCTTGCAGACTTCGGTAGTCTTCAATCAGGCCGTTAATCGATTTAATCTGCCAGACAAGATGCGGCATCCCCTTCGCCGGATCCTTGGGCAACGGAGCCGCGATCGCGCCGAGTGGGAAGGCGAAGAGAAAGAGCGGAAGCAAAGAAGCGATAACACATTCGTGGGACTCCTGAATAACAGTCGCGCTGCGAGTTCTTTGGGGCCGGCGAAGCGGGCGTATGGACCTTGATCGGAATGTCCGTAGCGGCAAGCATTTTCGGAGTATACGTGCTCGATCACCTCGTCGAAGTTCCATTGATGATACTGTCGAAACGGCTGGCGATACCGCGAGCTTGAATAGCGGGATGCCGGCGAAATCCTGCACCCTCACTTCCCCGCGTCCTTCTCCACCACCTCCGCCGGAAGCATCAGTTCCTTGTCGTCCCTTGCCAGATACGGCGGGACAGTCATCAGCAGACGTTGCCCGATCGAGTTTTGGAACTTCCAGAGTTTGCCGTCTTGTCCCGCCGGAACTGGAATGCTGAAGTAGGCGGCTTTGGCGGGGAAGGTGTGGGCGGTTTTGCTGGCGGGGTCGAGGAGTAGGCCGGCGCCGCCCGAGTAACCGCCGATCGTTTTTGTTCCTTTGGGGACGTAGAAATAGGCGGTCCAGCGGCCTTGGAAGGCGACAGGGGAATCGGGGCTCGAAGCGATGGTCATCGGCCGGCCTTCCTTCCACGTTAATGTTGAGCCGGCCATGCGGTCGGAGATTTCGAGGCGATGCAGGCCCTTGAAGGTTGTCTTCAGCGTCACGTCGCGTTCGATCTTGTCGGGGGCGATGGTGGCCTCCGCGATGGCTTTGCCTTCCGGTTTATCGTTGGGATAGAGGGCGATCTTGGCCTCGCCGCGATTGCCATAAATGCGGCCGCCGCTCGCCTTCAGATCGATCGTCGCGGGAACGTTGTCGATCCACGTGAAATAGACGCGTGTGCCTCGACTGTAGCCGCCGAACGTGCCCTGGGCGACATTCGGCAATTGCAGTTTGGCGACCGGGACCAGGTTCTCGCTGAAGGAGACCGGCATGAAATTGAACAGTTGACGGCGATCGATCCCCTCTTCGAGGATGCCGGCGATCTCGGCCTCGGTGAACGGTTCGTTGCTGACCCACGAACCTTTTTCGATGCGGAAGTTCTTGGCGTCCTCGGGCACCGTCAGCGACTTATCGCGGCCGGGAAGATCGCGGATGAGGCCGAGCGTGTGCACCATCTCCGATTTGCGAATGCGTAACGCGTGTCGGGCGAGCAGTTCCCATGACTTCTGCCTCAGATCGCCCGCCGTTGATGCGTAGTCGAGCCAGATTTCCACGTAGCGCGTGTAGAGCACCAACTCGTTGAGGCGGCCGCGGACGCCGGGATTATCCGTCATCTTGCGGGCTTCATCGAGCTTGCGATACATGCGGCCGACGAGATCGTCAGTGAGCAGCGGCCGGCTGACGGCGTCGATCATCCAATAGAACTCCGCCATCGGCTTTTTCGCGGGGCCGAAGCTGCGGGTGAGAAAATCGTCCTTCAGTTCGTCGATCCGTTTGGCACTCTCGACGTTCCACAAAATGCGGGCCGCGAGATAGTAGCCCAGCCCGTTGCAGCCCCAGTTGTCGCTCGATTCCGCGGAGAGGAAACGAGCCCCGAGTTCGTGAAAGTGCGGAATTGTCCGGACGAGATACGCGGGATTCGCCCCGCGTGCCTTGCCGGGCAGATCGCGGTCCCAGGTATGCACCGAGTAGTATTCGCGAATGCCGACGGTAGCGCCTTGCTTCTGCCAGCCTTCGATGAGTTGATCAACCGTGTAACCGCCCGTGATGAAACTGGTGGCGACGTTGATGACGACACGCGGATGCACCTTGATCGTTGGCGGCGGCGAGTGCTGGCTGTAGGCATACATGGCGACGAACTTGTCGGGATGCTTCTTCTCGACGGCGGTCGCGACTTCATTCGCAAGCGTCAACGCTCGGTTGCTGACGCTGCCGAGCTTCTTGCAATCGTCGCATTCGCACCAGCCGCCGCCGTCGCTGGGATCGACCGATACGCACTGCTGATCGGGCTTGGCCGCGAATTGGCGCAGGGCGTCGTCGCACACGAGTTGGCGCACGGCCGGATTGCCGATGCAGATCTTCGACGACTTACGCTCACCGTTGAGCAGGCCAAAATATTCGGGATGTTTGGCGAACTCCGCCTTGTTGCGCGAGATGATGCCGTCGTAGGCATGGCCGCTGTGAATCTCGATGCCGTCGACCGCGCGGTTCTTGGCGCACCACGAAAGATACGCCTCCTTCGCCCAAGGGGCCGCCCCGAAACCGAACCAGATTCGCCGAGAATAATACGACGGGTGCTCCTTGGCATCGACGGCGATCCGCAGATCTTTCTCCTTCGGAACGACCTCCCAGGCGGCACTCGGGAAGAACTGCCGATAGCCCAACCGATCGAGCAAGTCCCAAACGGCATTCTCGACCGCCAGGTCGCTGGCGCCGATGGCGTAGAGCCCCTTGCCATGCGAACGGAGCAGGTAATCTTCGGTCCGCGTCGGGTCCTTCAAGTCAAAAAGATCTTTGAAGGGCAGGGCGGGGAAATCGCCCGATCGGCCGATGGCGATGCCGGTCGCGCCGTCGCCGGTCGAGACCTCGAACTTGGCGCCGCTAATTCTCTCAAAGTAAACCGACAGTGTTCGCGCGGCCTTCGACACGCGGTCGGATGCCTTTTCCGAGACCACGATGCCGACGAGCGCACGGCCATCCTTCGCCAGCGAAAGACTCTCGGCCGCCAGGGACGGCGACGCGAGACACAACATCATGAACGAGATAAACGGCAGCCGCATGTTCGTCTCCGCGGGAGAGGTGCAGATGGGGGATACCGGTCAAAATATGGAAATTGCCGTGAGAATCTTGATTGCTGAGCACTCGCGCCTCGGCAACGCCGACGACGCGGTCGTACAATGATTGCTCCGAATTCTCTCCACTCCCGAGCGACGTCATGAATCATCGAATTGCTTTTGTTTTCACCGTGATCGCGATCAGTTTAGCACCATCGAAAGCGGAGGAACCGGCCTACCGCATTCAACTCGACACCATCACCAAGGGTTATGACGGCAAGCCGTACGATGGGTCGATGTGTTACGCACAGGCGCGGGCGGGCATCGTGCCGCGGGCGAAAGGCGATCCGCTGATCGTGGTTACCATGAGCCCGCTCAAGCTCAGCGGCAGCGATGTCTATTACACCATCCACGAAATGCGAAGCGAAGATCTCGGCAAGATCTGGACCGGACCCTTCAAGCATACGGACACGCTGAACCGACGACCTGAAGGCAAGAAGGGCGATAAATCGGTCGAAGTGGTCATCGGTGACTTTTGTCCCAAATGGCACGCCAAGAGCGGAAAGCTGCTCGGCACTGGGTTGACTGCGCGTTACGTCGATGACAAGGGTCCCATTGCGGGGAGCCGGCGCGACGTGGCCTATTCCGTCTACGATGCCGATAAACACACGTGGTCGAAGTGGGACATTGTGCCGTTGCCGGAAGGGAAGGAATGGCATGGCGCTGGCGCCGGCTGCACGCAGCGCGTCGATCTACCCAACGGCGACATTTTGCTTCCTATTTACACGCGGACCGAAGGAAGCCCGTTCGCCGTGGCGAAGGTGCTGCGCTGCGGTTTCGACGGCAGCAAATTGAAAATGCTGGAGGAAGGCAACGGGTTGAAACTCGACACGAAGCGCGGGCTCGGCGAGCCGTCGCTCACACGCTTCAAGGGAAAGTTCTACCTGACTATCCGCCACGATGAATGTGGCTACGTGGCAGTCAGTGACGACGGCCTGTACTTTGGCGACATTAAGAAATGGACCTGGGACGACGGTAAGGAACTCGGCACGTACAACACGCAATCGCACTGGGTCACGCACTCCGACGCCCTCTATCTGGTCTATACGCGCAAGGGGGCGAACAACGATCACATCTTTCGCCACCGGGCGCCGCTCTTCATCGCGGAAGTCGATGCCGAGAAGTTGCACGTCAAGAAAGCGACGGAGCAAATCCTAATTCCGGAAAAGGGCGCCCGTTACGGCAACTTCGGCATCTGCGACATCAGCGAGAACGAAACCTGGGCGGTCGAGACCGAGTGGATGCAACGACCGCCGGAAGAATATATCATCCCCGTGAAAAACAAATGGGGCGCGGAGGCGCGCGTTTACGCTGCCCGAATCATCTGGCAGAAGCCGAACAAAGAGTGGGACAAACACTGACGAGATTGTAGCTGAGAGCCCCGCGAGGGGCTCAATTTGATTAATTACAAAATGGACATGGGTTGCGAGTTGAATGACGACCCTCAATGCGGGAAGATGCATTCGGCGAGATCGAGTTCTTCCCGATTCTGCCAGTCGGTGACGAATCCCGCGTTCACCGAAGCAGTCGTCCGCTCACGCCGCATGCTCATGCGCACAAACTCATGCACGGCAAGCGCCACGGCTTCCGATTCATTCTCAAGGTTAGTGAAGTGCTTGATGTCGGAGAGTTCTTGATCGGGTAGTTCAAGATAAATGGTCATGGCTTCTCCTCCTGGTGTTTTGGAACAAGTTCCATTCTAGCCGCCCGCAAGCTCCAGCACTACCGTGATTCACTTTAAGTACGCGGAGAGGCATTTTTTTTATCGCTTTCACCCCAGGAATGCGGTAACTTCATTATCATCCTGCCGTTGATTGAGCGTTCCTCGTCCCACCCTCCGAAACCTGACCGCAAGGAGCGATCCTTGACCCGATTTTTCATCATTAGCTTCAGTGCGTGCATCGTAGTCTCCGTTCCAGCTCAGGCTGAAGCAATTGATCCGCCTGCCTTCAGCCGCGAAGTGGAAGCCGTCTTCAGCCGATTGGGCTGCAACGGCGGAACGTGCCACGGCGCGGTTCAGGGCCAGAACGGTTTTCGCCTATCGCTCTTCGGGGCCGATGCGGCTCTCGATCATGCTCGCCTGTTGCGCGAGGCGTCGGGTCGGCGCATCAATCTCGCCGATCCCGATGCCAGTTTGCTGCTGATGAAGGCGGCCGGCCAGATGAACCATGTGGGCGGCAAACGCATGTCGGTGGGCGGACCCGAGTACGAAATCGTCCGCCGCTGGATCGCGGAAGGCGCCCGGCTCGATCCGCTGGAGAACTCATGCATTACTCAATTGCGCGTGACGCCTGCCGAGCAAACGGTGACGCCGGGCAACAGTTTCACGCTGAAGGTCGAAGCCAAATTCGCAGACGGTAGATCGAAAGACGTCACGTCTCTTTGCTCATTCGAATCACGCGATCAGCAAGTGGCGGTGATTGATTCCAGCGGTCTGGTGCGCGCGACCGGCATGGGCGACACGGCGCTCGTTGTCCGCTATCGCGCGGAACCGACGGTGGCGGTCGTCGTGGTGCCTCGCCCATCAACGGAAGCGTTCCCTGAGATAGTTGGCAACAACTTCGTCGACAAGCACATCCTGGCGAAACTGAAACGGCTCAACATCCCATCCGCGCCCGCTACTGACGATGCAACCTTCCTGCGCCGGATCACTCTTGATGTGACCGGCGAACTGCCGACACCCAAGGAGATCCGCGAGTATCTGGCCGACCAATCGGCGGACAAGCGCACCCGCAAGATCGATGAGCTTCTGAAACGGCCCGGCTATGCCGCCGTATGGACGTTGAAGTTCTGCGACCTCCTCAAGGCCAGCGATTACGGCGTCTATGCCGATGCCATCAGCGAGACGAACGACGCGCCGCGCTTTCAGCAGTGGGTCCGCGCCCGCATGGAAGAGAACACGCCCTATGATCAATTCGTCGAACGCATCCTGACGGCGACGAGCCGCGAAGGCCGTAGCGTCGAGGAGTGGTCGAAGGAAGTCGTGGCGATGTTCGAAGGGTATAAGTCGCCGCGCACGGATTTGGATGTTTACAGCAAACGCCAAACGCTCGACCTCTACTGGCAACGCCGTGGGGCAACGGGCGTCGCCGGAACGTTGCAGGTCGCCCATGCGTTTCTCGGCCTGCGGTTGGAGTGCGCCCAGTGCCATCGCCATCCGCACGACGTTTGGCAGCAAGACGATCTCTTGAGCTTCGCCAATTTCTTCATGCGCGTTCGCGGCTCGGGCTTCCAGGGTGAGAACGAAAAACGCTTCCCCGAAGTGGCCGCGTATTTCAAGAAGTACAACGACGAGGCGAAGAAACTGACAGAAGACGTCAAGAAACTGCGCGAGTCCAAAGGGAAGGAACTCGATGCCGCGTTAAAGAGGACCAAGGATTCGGGCAACAAGGAGCAGATCGAGAAGGCCCAGAAGGAACTCGACGGATTTACGAGTGAGATGTCGACGATGGACAAACGGAGCAAGATGCTTCCGGAGATCGCGAAGCGGATGATGCAGGCTGAGATCCAGCACCTGAGCGACGACAAGCCCGCGTTCGCTAGCGTTACTTCGCCGCTCGGCACGCAGTCATCCAAGCAACATCGCCTGTTGGGTGAAAATAAGGCGATCGAGATCGCCAAGACGCAAGACCCGCGGCCGATGCTGATGGAATGGATGCGCCGGCCGGACAATCCCTACTTCGCGAAGGCGATCGTCAACCGAGTCTGGGCTCACTACTTCGGTCGCGGCATCATCGATCCGCCGGACAACCTCTCGCCGCTCAATCCGGCGAGCCACCCGGAACTCTTGAAAGAACTAAGCGATGGCTTCATCAAGAACAAGTTCCACCTGAAATGGCTGCACCGAACGATTCTGGCGAGCCGAACTTATCAGCAGAGCAGCCAGCCCACTAGCGCCAACGCGGTCGACCGCAGCAACTACGCCTACTTCTACTACCGCCGATTGCCGGCCGAGGTGCTGCTTGATGCCCTCAACCAAGCCACCGGCACGGTTGAGAATCTCGACATGAAGTTCAACCACTGGCCCGAGACGCTAAAAACCGTCGAGATGCCGTTCATGCCCAAGAACGATTTCGTCAAATTCATGCTCGACCAGTTCGGCCGACCGGCGAGAAACTCCGCGGCCCAGTGCGATTGCGAACGCGAGCCTGGCATCTCGATTCTGCAAGTGATGAGCGTCGCGAATCACCCTCGTGTGCGCCAGAAGATTGAGGACGCCAAGGGCCAAGTGGCGAGAATCACCAAGGAGATCAGCGACGAGAATAAGCGCATCGAGGAACTCTTCTTGGTTACGGTCAGCCGCCTGCCGGATGAAGGCGAACGGCTCGCGTGTGCGAGCTACCTGAAGAGCGCGGAATCGACCGAGAAGGGACTACAAGGAGTGATGTGGGGCCTGCTAAATACGCGGGAGTTTTTGTTGCAGCATTGATAGAATGAACGCGTGAATTTCTGTTCGTCCGCAAGGTGGGACTGCTTGTGAAATCAAAATCAACCCCGCCGCAAAAGACCGCCAAGACCCCACGACCACCTCGGTCGGCGGCGCGTCTGAACGGTATCTCTAGCCCAACCACAGGAGAAGTCCTGACGCTTGGCGAAGCCGCGACCTTCCTTTGAGTGGCGGAGCAAGAGGTCCGAACGCTTGCGGAAGCGGGCCAGTTATCGGGCAGACAGTTTGGGAGCGAATGGCGCATCCTGAAAGCCTCCTTATGCGAGTGGTTGAGCAAACCGGATCGGGAATCGGACAAAGTCTACCATCAACGCCTGATGGCGATGGCGGGCTCGATGGCCCACGATGATACGGCGATGGAGATGCTCGAGAAAATCTACAAGGAACGCCGTGCGAATCCCGTAGCGGAATGACACGACTGATATATACCTTCGACACCGATATGTTCACGCTCTTCGCCTAGGGCCACCCGAAGGTCAAAGATCAAGTTGCACGCAAGAGATCTTTCGTCATTTCGATCATTACGAAGATCGAAGTCATTCGAGGTCGATTTGACTTCATGCTGAAGGCTTCATCGAAAAAGGAGTGGTTGAAAGCGCAGTTTCTCCTCGACGAATGGGAAGCCAAAATCGCAGCCACTTACGTGGCGGGAGTGAACGAAGCGGCTGGCGATGAATTTGAACGGCTGATCAAGATCAGGAGCCTTCGCAAGATCGGCCGCGCTGATTTGCTCATTGCATGCATCACCCTAGCTCGTGCCGGCACGCTGGTCACTCGCAATGTGAAGGATTTCAAACTCGTGCCAGGATTGAAGCTCGAAAATTGGGCCGATTGATTTGCTTTCGAATTCAGGAATTCGGCAACGCGTAGCGAATCATGCCGCCGACCAACGTGAGATCTGCTGAATACGCGGGAATTCTTTTTGCAGTATTGATTGAATGGATGATTAGTTTGTAGGTCGTTTCAAATGTGGAGATCGCAATGCAAAACGAGTTCACGGCGATTATTGAGCGCGATGGCGATTGGTTCATTTCCTATTGCCCCGAGATTCCGGGAGCCAACGGCCAGGGCCGCACCGTTGAGGAATGCCGGACCAGTTTAGTGGACGCGATCGCACTGATTCTGGAAGATCGTCGTGAGGATGGGTTACGCGGCGTTCCAGAGGACGCTCTCCGCGAAACGGTGACCGTCGGATGAAGCGAAATGGACTGCTGAAGCACCTGCGCCGTCACGGCTGTGTGCTGAAGCGAGAGGGTCGATCACACTCTCTTTGGACCAACCCGCGGACAGGTGAAACAGAAGCGGTTCCCCGCCATACCGAGATCTCGGACAACTTGGCTCGAAAGATTTGCCGAGGGCTATCGGTGCCGGAGATCAACTGATGTGGCGGGATGATAGGTGTCGGCACCTGGAAAGTTTGGTACGGCATCGGTTCGCGAAATGCCGATCGGAAGGCCTTATTGACCACGGCGCACCCGGCCGACATTATTTGGATGGAATAGCACTGGCAACCCGCCAACGCCCATGTTATCGTCAACAACATCCCGCCAACGCCCTCCCGCCTGAGTTACCGATTCATGAAAACCTGCCGCTCGTTTCGCCAACACTCTCGCCGCGATTTTCTCCGTATCGGCGGCACGTCGCTTTGCGGCGTGTCGCTGCTCGATCTCTTCGCGGCACGGGCCGTCAGCGCGATGCCGCAGGCGGCGAAGGCGAAGCATATGATCTGTGTGTGGATGGGCGGCGGGCCCCCGCATACCGATATGTTCGACATGAAGCCGGAAGCGCCGGACGACATTCGCGGCGAGTTCAAGCCGATTCAGACCAACGTCACCGGCATGCAGATCGGCGAACTGATGCCGAATCTGGCGAAGCTGGCCGACAAGTACACGATCATTCGTTCCGTCACCACCATGAACAAGCCGGGCGACCATGCCCGGGCGCCGTACTACTGGTTGACCGGCAACCCGCGCCTGCCGAGCGGCACCGACGAGTACCCGATGTACGGCAGCACCGTCGCTAAGCTGCGGCCCGGTCCGGCTGATCTGCCGAGTTTCGCGACGCTCGGCATCATTGATGTGCATACCATCAACGCCATCGCGCCGAGTTTCCTCGGGCCGGCGTACAACCCGCTCATTCTTGACCCGACCAAGTCGGGCGATGCCATCAGCAAGATGCTCGTGCCGCAGATGGAACTCTCGGCCCTTCAGCAAAACACCGAACTTCTCAAAGCCCTCGATGGCAAGCTACGTAAGCAGGATCAACTCGACCCCCTGATCGAAGGCCTCGACAAGCACCAGCAGACGGCCTTCAACATGCTGCGTTCACCGAAGCTGCGCGAGGCACTTGATCTCTCGAAGGAACCGCTCCGCAACGTCGAACGCTACACGCGCAACAAAGTCGACAAGACCCGCTATCCGTCGGGCAATCAGTTGCACTTCCTCCTCGCCCGACGACTGGTGGAAGCGGGTGTGCCAATCGTTCACTTCAACCTGGGCTATTGGGATTGGCATGGCGAGAACTTCGTCGCGGGAAGACAACAGATTCCGATGTTCGACGCCGGCATGTCGGCCCTGCTCACCGACTTGAGCGAGCGCGGCCTCCTGGAATCGACGATTGTCCTGGCGCTCGGCGAGATGGGCCGGCATCCGAAGTGCGGCACCAACAAGAACGCCGGTCGCGATCACTGGGACTACGCGCAGTTCGTGTTCGCGGCCGGCGGTGGCTTCAAGGGCGGCAACATCGTCGGCGCCACCGACAAGCACGGCTCGCAAGTGACCGACAAGTTCTACAAGGTTGAAAGTTTCGGCCGCACACTCTATCACCTGCTCGGCATTGATCCCGACACGATCGTGAACACGCGCAGCAATCGGCCGGTGAAGCTGATCGTCGAGGACGCGCCGATTATCAAGGAAGCAATCATTTAGCGATTCGTGGAGCCGCGTCGCGGCTTCACGCTATTCTTTGGGCTTCTTTGGCCCGATCGCATCCTTCTTCTTGATCCCCGCTTCCGGCGGGTCTTCCTTCGTCACCTTCAGTTCCGTGCGGAGTCGCGCTAGTTCGGTTTCGAGATCTTTTTGTACCTGCGCGTATTCCGTCGAACCGTAGACGCTCTTCATTTCTTTTGGGTCGGTCTTGAGATCGAAGAGTTCCCAGTATCCAAAGTTCGCTTCGTAGAAGTGAACCAGTTTGTAGCGATCGGTCACAACGCCATAGTGCTTCGCGACCGAATGCGGCCCAGGGAATTCGTAGTAGTGGTAGTAGAACGATTTGCGCCAGTCGGCCGGCGTTTCACCCTTGAGCACCGGAACCAAACTGCGGCCTTGCATTTCTTCGGGAACCTTGACATGGGCCGCTTCCAGGAAGGTCTCGGCAAAGTCGAGGTTCGAAACGATTTCGTTGTTCACGACGCCTCTCTTGGCCACGCCGGGCCAGCGCACCAGGAACGGTGTTCGAAGCGACTCTTCGAAGATCCAGCGTTTGTCGAACCAGCCATGTTCGCCGAGGTAAAAGCCCTGATCGGCCGCATAAACAACGATGGTGTTGTCCGCCAGGCCTTCGTCGTCGAGGTACTTCAATACGCGGCCAACCGACTCGTCAACCGAGGCGACGCAGCCGAGATAATCGTGCATGTAGCGGTTGTACTTCCAGCGGACGAGGTCCTTGCCTTGCGGGTTGGCTTTCTTGAATTCCTCGTTACGTGGCTCGTAGTAGGCGTTCCACACCTTGGCTTGATCCGGCGAGAGTGCTGTATTGGGTACGAGTTTCAGATCCCGCGGCGTCATCGTCTTTTCGATGGTCATGTCCTGATTGCGCTCGGCTTTGCCCCGGCCGGAGTAGTCATCGAAAAGTGTCTCGGGCTCGGGATATTTTCGATCTTTGTCGTGGCCGAGGTACTTGAGGTTCGGTTCCCATTCGCGGTGAGGGGCCTTGTGCTGACACATCAGCAAGAATGGTTTTGTCTTGTCGCGTTTGCCCAGCCAATTAAGCGAAAGATCGGTGATGATGTCGGTCACATAGCCTTCGTGCTTCTGCCGGCCATCCGCTCGAATCATCATCGGGTTGTAATACGCACCTTGCCCTGGGAGAATCTCCCAGTAGTTGAAGCCGGTGGGGTCGGTAATGAGGTGCCACTTGCCAATCATGGCCGTCTGATAGCCAGCACCTTGCAGTAGTTTCGGGAAGGTCATCTGGGAGCCATCGAACTTGCAGTTCGTGTTGTTGTAGAAGCCGTTGAGATGGTTGTACTTCCCCGTCAGAACGGTCGCCCGGCTCGGTCCGCAGATCGAGTTGGGCACGACGCAACGATCAAATCGGACACCTTCCTTGGCGATGCGATCGAGATTCGGCGTCTCGTTCAGTTTGCGTGCATCGCCATAGGCGCTGATCGCCTGATAGGCGTGATCATCGGAGAAGATGAATACGATGTTGGGCGGCCCCTTGTCAGCCCCGAAAGAGGTCGGAGCGAGGCCGACTAACATGGACACCGCGAAGATCGCGCAACGGAGAATTTTCATGGAGAGGTTAACCTTTGCTTATCCGAACCAGACCGACATCACGCCGAGCGGGGGAAGTTTGACGACGTTGATGTTGTAGATCTTATCGTGAGCCTTGATCTCTTTGAGTGCCTCATCCGACGGGAAACTATCGAGATTCAGGACGGCGATCGCTTCACCGCCGGGCAACTGGCGGCCGACATTCATCGACGCAATGTTAACGCCATGCTTCCCACAGACGGTGCCAATGTAGCCGATGAGGCCCGGAACGTCGCGGTGCGTGAATGTCAGCAAAACGCCGTCGAGATAGCTTTCCATTCGGTACGGCCCGAGTTGCACCAGGCGCAGGAATTCCTTGCCGAACAGCGTGCCGGCAGCGACGAGCGATTTCTTGTCGGTGAAAACTTCCGTGTGCAGCAGGTTCAAGAAATCGCCCTTGTGGGGATGGGCCGATTCAACAATCTCGATCCCCCGTTCACGAGCCAGAAGCTCGGCATTGATGAGATTCACCGATTCGGCCAGGCGGAACTCAAGTAACCCGGCCGCGAAGGCGGCGGTCAGCAACTTCGTGCTCTTGCGTGCCAGGTCGCCGCGATAGGCGAGTTCGACCTTGAGAATCGGTCCTTCCGCCATCTGCGCGTGCAGAAGCCCGAGCCGGCGTGCGAGATCGATGAAGTAACGCATCTCATCAAGCTCGGCCCGGTTGAAGGCAGCCATGTTGACGGCGCACTGCACGATGCCGCGAGTGAGATAGTCGATGAGCAACTGGGCCGCTTCCAGGGCGACCGCTTCCTGTGCTTCGACCGTTGAGGCGCCCAGGTGCGGCGTCAGAACGATGTTCGGCGCCTTGAGCAGCGGCGAATCCGCGGGCGGTGGTTCCTGAGGGAATACGTCGATCGCAGCTCCAGCGATCCGGCCCGACTTGAGGGCCTCGACCAGGGCGACTTCTTCAATGATCCCACCGCGTGCGACGTTCAACAGCCGCGCATTCTTCCGCAGCATCTCGATTTCACGCGAGCCAATGAGCCCCTTGGTCTCGTCGGTCATCGGCACGTGGATGGTGAGAAAATCGCAAAGGGGGAGCAGTTCATCGAGACTCGAAACGGCCTGGATGCCCAGTTGGGCGGCCCTATCGGGGGCGAGGAACGGGTCGTAACCGACCACCTTCATATCGAGACCAGTAGCACGGCGGGCGACTTCGCGGCCGATGCGGCCGAGGCCGACGACGCCGAGCGTCTTGCCGGCCACCTGTGCGCCGACGTATTTGCCGCGATCCCACTTGCCCGCCTTCATGCTGGCATCCGCGGCCGGGATGTGCCTGGCCATGCTCATCATGAGCGCGATGGTATGCTCGGCAGCCGAGACCGTATTGCCGCCCGGTGTGTTCATGACGACAACGCCCTTGCGCGTCGCCGCCGGCACGTCGATGTTATCGACGCCAACGCCGGCGCGTGCGACCGCCCGCAGCTTGCCAGGCGATTCTAGCAGTTCCGCGGTGATACGGGTGGCGGAACGGACGATCGCGCCGTCGGCGGCATGCAGAGCCTCGGCTAAGGCGGCTCCCGTCAGGCCGGGCCGATTATCGACTTCGAGACCTGCCTTCTTGAGGAGGTCGATCCCGGCAGCTTCCAGTTTATCGCAGATCAAAACACGCGGCACGCTTCATGCTCCTTGGTTCGGGCGAATGGGTGGAGGATTCCTTCGTCTCCCTAAACCTTTTTCACGTCTTCCGCGAAGACGCGTTGGGCCGCGGCGACGCCCGCTCCCGCTTCGCACGGGTGGCCCATTTCCAGTAGTACCATTTCGATGGCTGCGAGAGCGCCGATGAGATCGAACCGATCGCAATAGCCCATGTGCGAGAGCCGCCAGATCTTCCCCTTCATGTCATCCTGGCCGTTGGCGAGCTTGAAGCCGAACTGTTTTTCAAGCTTGCCGAGGAAGGCGGTGCCGTCGATCCCGGCGGGAACGGTGATGATCGTCATCGCGCTATTGGGCCGTTCCGCGAACACCTTGAGGTTCAGTGCCTCGACGGCCGCGCGAGCCGCCGCCGCCATGCGATTGTGGCGAGCCCACAGATTCTCGATTCCCTCGGCACGGATCTTCTTGAGGCTGACGCGCTGGGCCTTGATGAGCGTATTGGCCGGTGTGTAGGGCGTGTCGTTCTCGGCCAGTTTGGCCTTGTAACGCTTGAGGTCGAAGTAGAAGCACTTGGATGCCGGGCTACCCTCGATTCGCTTCCAGGCCTTGGCGCTGACGGCGACATAGGCGAGGCCGGGCGGCATCATCAGAGCTTTCTGCGAACCGCTGATGGCGAGATCGATTCCCCATTCGTCGGTTCGGCACTCGACGGCCCCGATTCCGCTGATTCCATCGACGGCCAGCAGGGCGGGGGTCTTGGCGACGATCTTGCCGTACCCGGCAATGTCGTGCCCGACGCCGGTCGACGTTTCACTCAGGGTGGAAAAGACGACGACGGTATCGGGATGCTTCGCGAGAGCCGCTTCCAAAGCGCTCGGGGGGACCGCCTGGCCGTAGGGCGCTTCGACGGACACAGTCTCCGCGCCGAAGGCCTTGAGGATACCGCGCCAGCGTTCGCCCCAGCGCCCGGCCGTGAGCAAGATTGCTTTCTGACCGGGGGACAGCGTGTTGGCAACCGCTGCTTCCATTCCACCGGTTCCCGAACTGGTGAGGATGATCACGTCGTTCTTCGTCTGGAAGACGTACTTCAAATCCTCGACCACCTCGGCGAAAATCTGCTTCTGCTCGGACGTGCGATGATAGGTCACCGGCTTCGCGAGTTCGAGAAGGGTCTCTTCCGGAACCGGTGTCGGGCCTGGCGTAAACAAACGAGGCTTCACCATCGCTTTTTCCTTGACATTCTAGGTAATATCGCGTTCACCCACATATTGTAAGAAATCACGGATGAAGGGGCCGTACGTGAACTTATTTCCCGGTTCGCGCATCTAACAGGTAAAACGCTCACAGGGAGAATGACCATTCCACACTACATCCCACGCAAAGACCAGCAGCTCTGCAGTCAGGTTCGCGAATCACTGTACTGGATTCTCGGTTCCGAAGTCGGCGACGAGACGCTCGCTCTTTATCAGGTCGTCGATGTCGAACCGCTGCCTGATTCGAGCCGATTGCTGGTCACGCTGACGATCCCGCCTGACGAGAAACTCGTGGATGCCTACGCCCGGCTGCAAGGGGCATCCAAGGCGATCCGCGGCGAGGTGGCCGCGTCGATCCATCGACGCAAGGCGCCCGAGTTGATTTTCCAGGTGAGGTATTGAAACAATTTCCGTTTAGCCGCGATGCGGAGTCTTCAAAGCGGAACGCGACGGGCGCTCAAAGTGCTCCGCTCCGAAGACTTCGCGTCGCGGTTTCACAACACCCTTCATTTGATCCGCGAGCACCATAAGATGGCATGACGTCTCTCCCTCGAACCCTTCGGCAAAGCGAACGACACCCGCGCATGAAAATCGCGTATCTCACCAACCAGTATCCGCACGTTCGCCACACGTTCATCCGCCGGGAGATCGTCGCGCTCGAATCGCTGGGCGTCGAGGTGCAGCGGTTCTCGCTGCGCGATTCCGGCGGCGACGCGGTCGATCCCGCTGACATTGCCGAGAAGAAGAAGACGCACTCCATCTTGGCGGAAGGCAAAGTACGGCTGCTGTTCGCGCTAGTCGCCACGTTCTTCACTCGGCCGTTGCGCTGGTTGCGGGCATGCCGGCAAGCAAATCGTCTCGGGAAGCGGATGCCGCGTGGCCTCCTCAAGCATGTCGCCTATTTCGCGGAAGCGTGCCTTCTTCGCAAGCGGCTGGCCCAGTGCGGCGCCCAGCATCTTCATGTCCATTTCGCGACCAATCCCGCGGCGGTGGCCCTGCTCTGTCGTATGCTCGGCGGACCGCCATTCAGCATCACGATCCACGGGCCAGAAGAGTGGGACCGATCGGAAGCCCTTTCCCTTACCGAGAAGTACGAGGGGGCCGTCTTTGTGTCTGCCGTCAGCGATTTCGGCCGCTGCCAGGTCTTCCGCTGGACGTCGCGGGCGCACTGGCCGAAGGTCATGGTCGTCCGTTGCGGGGTCGATGATGCATTCCTGAAGGCGGAGCCGACACCCGTTCCCGACACCAAGCGTCTCGTTCTCGTGGCTGGGCTGACGGAGCAGAAAGGGCACCTGATGCTCGTCCGTGCCCTTGGCCTAGTCGCTAAGGCCGGTCACGATTTCGAAATGGTCTTCGCCGGCGACGGTCATCTGCGGCACGCCATTGACGAAGAGATTGTCAAGAATGCGCTGACCGGCAAGGTGAGGATTCTCGGCTGGCAGAGCAACGAACAGGTGCGTGAACAACTGCGACTTTCAAGGGCGTTGATCATGCCGAGCTTTGCGGAGAACCTGCCGGTAGCCATGATGGAGGCACTCGCGCTCGGCCGACCCGTGCTCGGCACGTACATCGCCGGGGTGCCGGAACTTGTTGAGAACGGCGTGAACGGTTGGCTCGTTCCCGCGGGGAACGTGGAACTGACGGCCGAAGCGATCATTCGTATCTTGCAAACGCCGGTAGATGTGCTGACCAAGATGGGGCGAGCGGGCTGCGAGCGCGTCCGCCGGATGCATGACGCCCGTCGTGAGGCGGGCATCTTGAAGGATTTATTTCAGCGAGCGATCGATGTTGCTCGATCTTAAAGCCCATGGACGGCCGTCCATGGGCTTTCGACTATTTTTCTGTCGTGAATTTCTTCAGGTCCGGCAGCGCACTCTCAGGCAGTTTTAAAGTAGACTCACCCTTCAAGTAGCCAAGCGACACGAGAAAAGTCTCGGCCTCGCGGAGCGTTCGCTCTTGCCAAGGCGACTTGTTGAAGCCCGGCGGGTGGGCTTGGCCCCCGGGAACGTTGAATGCCCCC
>Ga0105046_10004399_pt1 | contig 22438 bp, 15 predicted proteins | sample MAT03_FD_78385 | JGI IMG/M metagenome (GOLD analysis project Ga0105046, IMG submission 78385) | Freshwater microbial communities from Lake Fryxell liftoff mats and glacier meltwater in Antarctica - MAT-03 (megahit assembly) | ecosystem: Environmental > Aquatic > Freshwater > Ice > Liftoff...
AGCCTTCAAAATCGATTCGAAAATGGGTAATGATCGCCAAAAGGACTCCCGGCGCACTCGCGAGGAAGGTCCGACAGGCTGCTAGGCGCGTCGCCACAGGACAAGCAGCAGTTTGCGCGCCTCCTCCAGCCACAAGGTGCTCGACGCGATGGCGGCCGACCACAGCCAGTCGCGTGGGGTAAGGTCAACGGTGTCAAAAATGGCCTGCGCCGGCGCCCAGTGCACGGCAAGGGCTTGCAGAGAAATCACGACGACCAGCGCCGACCACAACTTGCCATTGGCGAAGAACTGGCGGTTGAACGCTGAGCCGAACTCGGCGCGCGCATTGAAAATATTGAAGAACTGGAACAACACGAAGGTGGTGAACGCCAGCGTCACCGCGTAAGGGTGGCCGCCATGGCGCGCACCCCACCAATAGGCGCACAGCGTGCCCACTGCCATGGTCAAGCCGTACAGACCCAGCCGCCAGAGGCGCGCGCCGGTGAGGATGTGGGCATCCGCGGCGCGCGGCGCGCTGGTCATGATGCCGGGACGGGCCGGTTCAACGCCCAGCGTCATGGCCGGCGGCCCGTCCATGATGATGTTGACCCACAGGATCTGGATCGCCGTGAACGGCGTCGGCAGACCCACCAGCGGCGCCCCGAGTACCGTCAATATGGCGCCGATATTGGTGGACAACTGGAAGCGCACGAATTTGATGATGTTGTCGTAGATGGTGCGCCCTTCCTCGATGGCATGCACGATGCTGGCGAAGTTGTCATCGGTGAGCACCAGCGAGCCTGCATCCTTGGCGACCTCGGTGCCGGTGATGCCCATGGCCACGCCAATGTCAGCGGTCTTCAAAGCCGGGGCGTCGTTAACGCCGTCGCCGGTCATCGCCACCACATGGCCGCGCGCCTTGAGTGCCTCGACGATGCGCAGCTTGTGCTCGGGCGACACGCGAGCAAAAACGCCAGCGCGCTCGACTAGATCGCCGAGCGCGGCGCCGTCAAGCGTTTCAATCTCGCGACCCTCGTGTACTTCGCCAACCAAACCGATCTGGCGCGCAATGGCGGCGGCGGTTGCGCGGTGATCGCCAGTGATCATTTTCACCGCAATGCCGGCCGCCTGGCACTCGCGCACGGCTTGGCGCGCTTCCGGTCGCGGCGGATCAATCATGCCGACCAGCGCAATCAGGGTCAGATCCTCGCTCCAGCGCATCAGGTCGCCAGCCGGATCGAATTCGCTGGCCGCAATCTCGCGGCCGGCCAGCGCAAGCACGCGCATCGCATCGTCGGCAAGCGCCGCGTTCTCGGCCGCGAAAGTCGCGCGCAGCGCATCGTCGATGGCGACTGGACCACTGGCGGAAATAAAATGGGACGAGCGGGCGATCAACACATCCGGGGCGCCTTTGATCCACATGCGGACGACGCTACCGTCGTGGTGGAAAGTGGCCATGAACTTGTGCGCCGAATCGAACGGGATTTCGGCGATGCGCGGACTGTGTTCCGCCAGCGCCTGCGCATCTAGGCCGGCCTTGGCGGCCAGTGCCAGTAGTGCTCCTTCGGTGGGATCGCCGATCAGCTCGCCATTGCTAATGCGACTGTCCGCGCACAGCGCAGCGGCGGTCAGCAGCGGCGGCCAAGCCGGTGTGCTATGGCCGTCTGCGGGCGTGATCTCACCGGCGCCATCGTAGCCGGTGCCGCTCACGTCAAAGCGACGGCCCGCGCAGAACATCCGCCGCGCCGTCATTTGGTTCATGGTCAGCGTGCCGGTTTTGTCGGCACAGATCACCGTTGTGCAACCCAGGGTTTCCACCGCGGCCAGCTTCTTGACGATGGCGTGGCGCTTGGCCATCCGGTGCATGCCGAGCGCCAGCGTGATGGTTACCACGGCGGGCATTCCTTCTGGAATGGCCGCCACCGCCAGCGCGATGGCGGTCATCGCGGTTTGCACCAGAGGATCGCCGCGCAGCATGCCGATCACGAAGATCAGCCCGACCACCACGCCAGCAATGGCCGCCAGACGCTTGCCGAGCTTGTCGAGCTGCACCTGCAAGGGCGTCGCGCTTTCCGCGGTGGCCTCCAGCAAGCCGGCGATCCTGCCCATTTCCGTGTGCATGCCGGTCGCTGTGACCACCGCCTCGATGCGGCCACGCGTCACCACGGTGTTCATGAAGACCATCCCGTGGCGCTCTGCCAGCGGCGACTGCGCGTCGACTGCGGCGGAGTTCTTGGCCACCGCGTGCGACTCACCGGTCAGCGCGGCTTCCGCCACTTCCGCCGAATGCGCTTGCAGCACGCGCGCATCGGCGGCAATGCGGTCGCCCGCCTCCAGCAACAGCAGGTCGCCGGGCACCAGATCAACGGACGGAATCAGCGCTGGATGGCCCGCACGGCGCACGCGGGCGAGCGGCGCGAGCATGTTCTTCAGCGCCGCCAGCGCCGCCTCGGCGCGGTACTCCTGGGAGAAACCCAGCGTCGCGTTGATCAGCACAACAACGCCGATCACGATGGCATCTTTGAGATCACCGACGGCGCCCGCCAGCAGCGCAGCAGCGATCAGCACGATGACCAGGAAGTTACGAAACTGGTCGACAAACTTGAGCCACGCTGGGCGTGGCGCCTTGCTGGCAAGCCGATTCGGGCCGTGCGTGGCGAGTCGGCTTGCGGCCTCTGCCGCATCCAGCCCTGCTACAGGTTCGACGCTCAGCGCTGCGGCGACCGCCGCTGCGTGCTGGGCGTGCCAGACAGGTGCGCTGGTGGCGCCCGGAACCACTGATGCGGCGGACTTGCGTGTGGCCATGCCGGATTACGCTATCAGCAGGAAGTCGGTATCGCAGGCGTACAACAGGAACTGGGTTACGCTGCCGATGATGTGTTCGTCCAGCGCGCCGCCAGAATGCTTGCCAATGACCAAAACGTCGGGCTGCAAGCGATTGAACAACTCCAAGATCACCGACTCTGGGAAGCCGTGTTGCACATGCTTGATGGCGTGCGGCAGGTGATCGGCAAGCGTCTGCAGATCACGCTCAAGGTCAGGACGCCGAGCGAGGCGCGCGTCGGCAATCGCCTGCTCGGAAGCGCCACCCATCCGCAGCTGGTGTTCTTCTGGCACTCGATAGGCATGTGCCAGATCTATCCGCGCCGCGGGAAAGAAAGCGGCGGTTGCGGCAAGCACGCGCTTGGATACGGCGGTGCCGTCAATGGCGACAAGGGCGCTTTCGTAGACCCGTGCCGGGTCGTTTCGAGCAACCAACACTGGGCAGCTTGCCGTGCGCAGGATACGCAGCGCCGTGCTGCCCAGAAACATCTTTCGCGCCAGATTTTCGCGCGGGCCGGCCACGACGATGAGGTCGGCGCCGTTTTCCCGTGCGTAATTGGCCACTGCAGTCGCCGGCCTGCCGGAAAGCATGACCGCTTGCGCCAAATGCCCTTGGCTGCGCGCCTCGACGGCAAGCGCCTCCAGCCACGCATCGTCGTCCGGCTCTTCCGCGTCGCTGTTCATCCAGCGTGGAACCAGCAGCTCAGCGACGCGCATCAAATCGGCGAGTCTGCGCGCATGCACCAAGTGGATGCTGTCCTTGCCTGGGCGTGCCAGCGACAGCGTTCTCTGCAAGGCGCGGCGCCCGTTGTTACTGTCTCGCACTGCGACCACGATATTGCGACTGGGTGACATTCGCTTGCCTCCGTGATTTTGCATTCATCGTACTTGCACCTAGCTTGCGCTGATTTGATGCTCATCAAGGGTGCGAGTCAAACCGATGAGTCACCCTTGATTTAGGTCGAGAGCAAAGCCCGGAGCCAGCAAGAAACCCACCCTGCAGGAAAAGCGTCAGCGCACCGCGACTATAGATTACGCATTGCCCCGCTGCCGACGCTGGCAGCTGCGCTCCAGGCGGCGGTTTGATCCTGTGGCGCTGCGGCAACCAGAGTGGTGTCGCTCAGCAGCACTAGGTCTACTGCGGCGCGCAGGTCGACATTGCCAGCGCAGCGGCCATCGAGAAAGTCCGCGCGCTGCTCGCACGGAAGCGCGACAGCGGCGGCCACACACGCCCGCAACTCAAGCAAGAATTCCGGGGAGCGCTGACAATCCATCGGGCTAGCAGCCTGTCGGGCTTTCCTCACGCGTGCGCAGGAAGACCTTTTGGCGATCGATTTCTGGTCATTCTCGGATTGATTTTGATCGATTTCGATCTACTTTCGAGTCTGCGCTACGCCAAAAGGCCGTCCGGCGGGCTGCGCGTCTGGACGGCGTCTGCGCTGCGATGCTAGTCAATGGAAGAGCCATTGCCGCCGCGCCATGCAGCCATCCGCTTAAGCCTCACAACGCATCTCACGCGCAAAGCCCGACAGGCTGCTAGAAACCTCAGTTGGACGGCGTAGAGTCCGGATCGCCCCTGTCGGTGCGCTTATTCTCGCATCGAACTAGCCAGTCGTGGCGCGCTGAGTTTTCTCCTCGCAAGCTGAGAGAAGGTGGCGATGCAAGTCGTTCAGGTTCGCGCTTACCTTACCCGTCGGCAGCTTCTGCTGTTTCACATTCGTTCGCTACCGTACGGATGGCGCGCCCAACCGGGTTCAACCTCCCCAGATGTTTCATAAATTACAAGCGCCCTCGCTTGCCTCTTGATCGCCCAGCGATTTCCCCTCAGTCGAGTGCAACAATCACTACACTATTCCTTCGAAAAAACCGTTGGCAAATCAATATGCTGCGCGATCATCGCGCGAATTTATGAAACATTCCGGCTAAGCAAACATGCTCATCAATGTGGCGCGTTTTTTTAATGATCGAACCTTCCTTGTCTGCTTCGGCTGATCCTGAAGGCGTGCACCGCTGTTTTCTGCCGACACTGTCCTTCACGCAATTGACTGAAGGCGGGCCGTGGCTCCAACTGACTCCCGGAAACCCATGAGCAAGCCGAGCAAGAAGCGCCTCGCACCCGAGGTTGAGCTGCAGAAGTGTCTGACCGGCATCAAAGGCTTTGACGAAATCACCGAAGGCGGACTTCCGAGAAACAGAATCACCTTGTTGAGCGGAGGCGCAGGTACCGGAAAGACACTGCTTGGCGTTGATTTTTTGCTAAACGGCGTGACCAAGTACCAAGAAGCCGGCGTCTTCATGTCATTTGAAGAGACTCAAGAAGAGCTGTACGAAGACGTTGCTTCCCTGCAAATGAATCTGCAAGCGCTCGTCGCGCAGCAGAAGATTGTTATCGACTGTGTTCTGCTGGATCGAAAAGATATCCAGGGAGCAGGGGAATTCAACCTCGAAGGAGTCTTTGTTCGACTTGAACATGCTATCGACTCGATCAAGGCGAAGCGTGTCGTACTGGATTCCATCGAATCATTATTTGCCGGCGTCGGTGACGCGGGAATCCTGCGCCTCGAAATCAAAAGACTGTTTCGTTGGCTTAAGGACAAGAAAGTCACCGCTCTGATTACCGGCGAAGTAAAACAAGGCGCGTACACTCACCATGGTTTGGAGGAATACATTTCCGACTGCATCATCCTGGTGGACAACCGTGTTAGGGACCAGATTGCAACACGCCGAATTCGTGTTATCAAATATCGCGGCTCCAATCACGGAGCCAACGAATATCCGTTCGTCATCGACAGCGGTGGGCTTTCAGTCATCCCCATCACTTCTGCCGGCCTGGATCAACCGGGCACGGCCGAACGCGTGGCAACAGGCATCGCGTCACTGAACAAGTTGTTCCAGGGCGGTGGGTACACCAGAGGCAGCACCATTCTCGCCTCGGGTACTGCGGGGACGGGCAAGACCAGTCTCGCTGCCGCTTTCGCCGTGGAGACATGCAGGCGCGGGGAGCGCTGTCTGTTCATTTCGTATGAAGAGTCACCGGGCCAGCTCACCCAAAACTTGAGTTCCATTGGATTCGACTTCGAAACGCTGGTAAAGAAGGGACTGCTGAAAATCGTCTCCACCCGACCGTCGTTTTTTGGTCTGGAGAAGCATTTGCTTGACCTGTACAAGCTGCTGGCGGATTTTCAGCCAAGCGCCGTTGTCATCGATCCGCTGACGAGTCTGCTGGGGCAAGGGAACCGACTTGAAATTCAGTCCATGCTGACCCGCATGATCGATGCTCTGAAGTCCCAGACCATCACTGGCTTCTTTACCAGCCTAGTCTCTTCGACCGCGCAAAATGACACCAGCGGTGAAATTGGCGTGTCGTCCCTGATTGATACGTGGATCGTCGTCAGGGAGCTGGAGGAAAACGAGGGGCAACGTCGCATCCGCGGCCTCTACATCGTCAAGTCGCGCGGCATGGGCCATTCCAGCGATGTGCACAAATTGGTGTTTAGCGACGAGGGACTACTGCTCGTGCCGATGGATTCCAAGGCCACGGCAGGATCCAATCAGAAAAAGAAGGTAGGAAAAGGCAGCTCCACGCTTCAAAAACAACAAGCCAGTTAGGAAACCCGGCACGTGCCCCCCCCGCAGGTATGAAAAAGTCGCTGCCAACCGGCATTGTAGGGATTGGCGGCTCGGCGGGCGCCCTGAATGTATACAAGGCGCTGCTTGATCATTTGTCAGCCGACACCGGTATGGCATTCGTGATCATCTCGCATATGCACCCAGACGCTTTCAGCCAGTTGGCGCAAATTTTGGCCCGCCATACCAAGATGCCAGCGCTGGTCGCAGTGGCTGCCATGCCTATCCGGGCGAATCATGTTTATGTGATTCCAGCAAACGCCGATCTGGAGGTTGAAAAACACAAGTTCAAAGTCACTTCGCCTCGGAGCCGACGCAACGTTCAGGTAGATCTGTTCTTTGCCTCTATCGCAGCTTTCGGCGACCGCGCAATCGGAGTCATCGTTTCTGGTTATGGCGGGGATGGCAGCGCAGGATGCAAGCGTATCAGGGAAGCGGGCGGCATCACTTTTGCACAGGACGAATCGGCAGAATTCGACGGCATGCCTGTCAGTGCGCAGGGCTCCGGCTGTGTGGATTTCGTGCTGCCGCCGGATAAGATTTCTGCGGCGCTGATCGAGATCGGAGCGCGCTTTGCGCGCCGCGTTTAAGGCGGCGCGTTCACATGCTGAAGGCGGATGTGTAAGGTGGACAACCGCAGCCGCGATTCGAACATTCGAAGTAAAGTAACAAGTTGACTCTCAGGAATTGGCGGCGCGCAGCCGTTGCGCCAGGACCTTAGCGATTTGCATGGGTATCTCGGGTCTTTGATAGGCAAGACTATGGAAACGATCTCTGTCAATTGAAAGTAGCTCGGTCTCCACGATGGCTACCACGGTGGCCGACCGGCGATCATTGTCAAACAGCGCCATCTCTCCAAATAGTTGGCCCGACGAAAGTTGTGCGAGCTCAGACTCGTTGGCGTCCGTTCCGCGTTTTCGCACCGCTACACAGCCACGGAAGACGATGTAGAGCTTGCTGCCCACATCCCCTTCTCGAACGATAGCCTCGCCGGGCAAATAGGATTCCCTCGTCATGATCTCATCGATGGCAAGGAGGTGGTCGAGACTCATCTCGCTGAACAAAGCGACCGACTTGAGAAACACCAAACGATTCATGACTGCATCCTTGTGGTACCCATGTAAGCCCTGTATCTGCGAGCGGACCGTCGCCGCAACGAATGCAGAGGGGTCAGACGCCATGCCATCCGGCATACCAGCAAATTCCGCATGCCAAGCCAACACAGCAGCAGCGCGAAGGTAGGCGTCCGCACTGCCACTCGCTTCGATGAGTAACGCCCGTGCGTTTGCAATGTTGAATTCGGGGCGTACAGGTATTGCATTGCCTGCTTCCAGAAGAGGAACCAAAGGAAGCACAAAACGTCGGTGCGCTAGCGAAGACAGTGTTTCTATTGCTTGCGAACGTGCTCGTGGCTCACCGATGATCAAGGCGGTGCGAACCAGACCCAGAATTCTCTTGTAACCGAGTACGCTCAAGGCACTCAGCACCAGACGTACGGCTCTTGAATTGTTGTCCGAGATGACGATTTCCAGCGCCTGCCATCCGCGGCGATTTGACGGCATGCGTTCAGACAGGGCTAGATTGCGTGCTACATCGGGGAACACACAATCGGCAAGGAAGCTATACAGAATCGATTCTGCATCGGTTGCTCCCAGCATCCCGATTCCCGCTATCAAGTCGGTCGCGATATCAGCGTCACTGATGCGCAAACGCTGCGAAAGAATGTCTGCCATACAAGCTCCGCGCTCACCGAGCGCCAACAGCGTGGCATGACGAACCTCACGTAAGGGATCGCGACAGGCCGCCTCACACAGCTTAAATAACGCAGATTCTTCAGATGTACGCGCTAATAGTCGACCCGCTTCCATACGCACGCGACCGTCGGTATCTGCCCAGCCACGCCAACCCCAAGCAAGCAAGCTGGTGTTGGCGACAGGGGCTCCCTCCGTTGCCAAAGCCAAAGCTTCGGCCCGCACCAGCGGCGACAAATGTGCGCTCAGTTGTACCAACAGAGGCAGTCGATCGCGTTGGGAAGGACGCCTGCCAACGACATAGATTGCAGACAAAACTGACTCTTCAGACATCTGGGCTAAAGACAACCCAACACCCGCAGGATCCTCATCAACTGAGCATGCCAATGTGATGGCTCGCAGAGTCTCGTCTTCACTCGTTTTGAATTCGAAAAAGCGGTCCCGTTTGGTGTCCCAGCCGCTCACCGCAATGCTTTCAAGGGTGCGGACCAAGACGATGCCTTTGCTGACATCCACAAGCTGCCATAGCATTTCCTGCGCACGGGCTTTCTCGGACGCTACAAATGAAGCAAGAGCCAGACGACCGACTTTCGCAGTTACAACCGGCAATGCCATGTTGAAATCGTTCACAGACAATGCCAGGTCACAGCGAGAAGCCAGTTCCAGGCCTAAAGTTACTTCGTCTCGATTCCTGCTTGCGATCATGGCGCGGATGTCTTGCATGTAGTGTTCGGGAACTTTTAGTCCCTTCCCGGCAATATCCAGGTTTACCGCACCATCACTCATCAGCTGTGTCAAACCGCGGACATACTGCTTTCCGACACCCCACTGCACCAGCAAAAATAATAAGGCGACACCTGCTCCTATGAGGGCGATCTCTTGTAGAGAGAGAAGATTTTCAGTGAGCTTGAGCAGCAGACCTGAAATTGCCAATGCAAGCGGATACATCACGCCATCAATTGCCATCCGCACTCGCCCGATGAAACGGTGCGGCACTGCGTTGTAAGTCAGGGCGAAAACGGGCGTGCCGACATTGCGCTCCAAGGGTGAATAATTGACGTGCGCGAGCACACCCAGAGGAAGGCTCGACGATAGTGCGAGCATACTCAAGGTCGTAACATTGACGCTCGGAACGACAAGGTTCATTTGCGCGACACCCAGGCGGGGAATCAACGGATTGGTTACAAAAAAAACCAGAGCAACACCGAATAACCCCATGCCCGCGTAGACGATGCCGAGAAACGAGGCGAGCGCATTTTCATCGGGATAGTATTTGGCGTAAATGGAAAATGCTTGGTACTCCATTACGCACTGCAGGGAAATATTCAAAAACACAGCAAGCGCCATCAAACCCACAATGTGGTAGCGTTTTGCCATGACCGGAAGATCTCGAAGACTTTCCAGAAGACCAACCTCGGGTGCTGACGATGCCTCGTCAAGGGGAGTTTGCCGGCGGGTGACCCAAAGTACCAACATTGCAGCCGCAGCGACCAGCAGCGGCGAAACAAACAGTAGCGATTGAATGTCTGCGACCGTCGTGAGGACGCCAACCAGTCCGCCTCCCGTCAGTGCCCCCAAGGCCATCGCCAGTGCGACTGCCCCGCTCAAACGTTTGGCTTCGGTAACCGTAAAGTAATCAGCGAACAACACAAAAAACACGCCAGTAGTCAACACCTCCAGCACGCTGACGCCCAAGTAAAGCGCGTAATAACCTTCCACCCGGTCACCGAGACCAATACTGCCGACCAACGTGACCAGAGCTAGCAACAGTAACATCCCCAGCAGTGTGTAATGCCGTGGCCAGCGGTCAATGATGCTAGAAAAACCAAGCGAAAGAGGAATGGCTACTACAGCGAACAACATGTAATAGACCGGGATCGCGCTGGCGCCGGCGTGGGCCAGAAACAGTGAAGTGGACACGACGTAAGGAAATGAAGTCGCTGCAATAACAAAAAACGCAAGAATCACAAATTGCCCAGCCCGACTTCTTGCCTTAAAAAACAAGCCCGCGAGCCATGCACGCGCTGGCTCATCTTTACCCAACGACGAGCGCATGCCATTACTCCTAGAAACGAAAATGGAAAGTTTGTACGATAGAAAGTTCCCGGGCCGCTCCGGCAAGTGGGGAAAACTTAAGACCCTTAGACAGCCTCAACATTGGCTCAACCTTGCAAGTGCAGTGATGTGCGGCGAGAGACGGTAGCGTTTCAATACGTCAGCGGAAATTTGCCCGGCCCCAGAGATCGTCTTAAGGCAGTTCAAACTCCCACACCAACAGTCGAAAGCTTGCGCCATCTCCCACTCCGTTGACGGGTAGAAAAAGGTTAAAGCCTCACCTTGGGCAATGTCACGCAGCGCAACAACGACCATCAACTCAACGTCAAAAAAGACATTGGGACTACAGGAATGATTCAGATATGCGCCAAAGCCAAGATTGTCAGCATGGCGTTTTACGTCAATCTGTACAGAGGTTCAAGACGGTGTATCCACAATCTCGAACTCATGGACTTTCGCAACCACTTCGCCGCTTAATATAAACACGCGCGAAACGATCGACGCGCCATAAGGAACATCCAGTCCCGCAATTTCAAACCGCTCTGGTGATGTAAAACTCTCTCTCGAAAGCAAATTATTGTCCACTATCCTAGAAACCTCAGTTGGACGGGGTAGCGTGTGCGGTTATGGGTGTGCAGGCATAAGCCCTGTCGGGCTTTCCTCGCGAGTGCACCGGAAGTCCTTTTAGCGATCATTTCCTACTCTTTGCTCATTGTAGCAGCGCGTGCAAACGCAGAGCGCATCGGGATCGCCGAGTTGGACTGGTCGCATGCGGAAGCCCGGGTGTCTAGCAGCCTGTCTGACTTTCAGCGTGAGATGCGTTGTGTGGCTGGACGGATGCAAGGCGCGGCGCGCAGCTAATGGCTTTCCCATTGGCAAGGGTCGCAACGCCGCAGCCGCCGTTGCGACGCGCAACCCGCAGGGCCGGACGGCCTTTTGGCATAGCAGACTCGAAAGTATAGCCATAGCCTTCAAAATCAATTCGAAAATGAGTAGAAATGATCGCCAAAAGGACTCTCTGCGCACTCGCGAGGAAAGTCCGACAGGCTGCTAGGCATCAAAAATGGGTGCCCCTCGTGCGCTGTGGTGTTTTACACGTCTTTTTGTCAAAGGCAGCTCATCTGAGGTCTTTGTTCTCCCGTTATTTTTTACACTCTCTTTTCCAATCTTCTATATAAGCGACTTTGTCCGGTGAGGCATGATTTACTAATGTATTCAAAGCTTGAGCGGCTTCCCGAGCTGGCGATGCTCCGGTATCATCTTCACGAATACTCGGATCATTGAGATGCTTGCACAATAAAGGAATGAATCGTTTATCTCCAGAAAATGTCGCTTTCAATAGAATCATATTGATAACCAACGCTTCTTGAAATGGCATGGCTGAAGGGGCTAACGCCAAAAGGCCGTCCGGCGGGCTGCGCGTCTGGACGGCGTCTGCGCTGCGACGCTTAGGCATGGAGGAGCCATTGCCTGCGCGCCGCACCTTGCAGCCGTCCAGCCTCACAACGTATCTCACGCGCAAAGCCCGACAGGCTGCTAGTCACTAACCAGTTCAGTCTTGACAAATCATGCGAAGACTTTTGTGTGTTTGGTTCCGGCTCGTCCGGCTTAGTAGGATGATGATGGGATACCTAACCGGCGCCCGCTCGATTCTCTGTATTTCAGCGCCAAAGGCGCGCCTCCATACCAGCCTGGGGCAACGCCCCAGGTTGCCAACGCTGACCAAGGGCTGAAAGTCCAACCCATCGCCTTGCCGCAATCACTCGACCATGTTCTGCTCCACCTCGTCTTCAGCACGAAAGATCGTTCCCCCCTGCCTTGGCGCATCTTTGCGTCCCGCGCCCCACGCTTATCTCGCAACGATCGCCCGTAACGTGGGTTGCGGGCGAAGTCGCGAAGCGACCGGTCCTTTGCCTCGCACACGCTTGGCACGAACGAGTCATGGCCGACGAGATCGTCGCACAGGCGTTAGTCAGGGCTGCCATCCGCAGCTGTATGCGGCCCAACGGTTATGGCATGGAGCCATCCCGGAGCATGAATATCGTCGCCACGGCGACGGATGTTATCTCGTGTTTGTCTTTCCAGCATGAGCGTCGACCGCGGCAATTGTCGGGCTCACTTACCTTGAAAGTTTGGCCGCAGCGGTAAACACCAAACCACCCCGCCGCCCACTGGATAAAGCCGCTGCGCTGGTCCCGAGGGCACCATCCAGCCACCGGTAAATTCACCGAAAGCGGGCAGGATCGCCTGTCGAGCTTGCGCGACAAAACAGGGCATGCGCAAGCTGTCGCGCCCGCGACCGGATAATCGGCAAACCGGGTGTACGTGGCCCGCCAAGACGAAATGCGTGGCGTGCTGCTGCGGATAATGGCAGAGCGCAAATGGGCCGTGTAAATACGGCTCGTCAACCACATCGAACCGCAGCGTCGCGGGCGGATCACCCGCGCGGCTGTCGTGGTTGCCGCGCACCAGCGTCATATTGCATGGCGCATGACGCGCTCGCCATTCGTGCAGGGCCGCCAGCACGTCTACGGTGCGGGCTGTCGCCGCATGCAAAAAGTCACCGAGAAAAACGATCTGCTGTGGCGCGTATTTTAAAATGAGTGTCGTTAGTCGCGCCAGATTTTCGTGTGTGGTGCCGGCTGGAACGGGCTGGCCCAGAGCGCGATAGGTTGCCGCTTTGCCCAAGTGCAGATCGGCGATAAAAAGTGCTTTTCCGCTAGGCCACCAAACAGCGCGTTCGGGCAAGAGGTGCACTTCAATCTCAGCCCACTGGACCTTGCAGACCGAAGTGTTCATCACGACGGTCGCAAAGCCTTGCGTTCGCGGCGCGGGCGTTTGGCAAGCGTAGCGGTTTGCTGTGCTGCGTTTGCGCCGGCACACAGCAGCGAGTCTTTCAGGTGATCGGCAGTCGCGGCTGAATCGACAGCATTTACGCGGCCATCGGCGGCCTTTTCTAGCTCTCCAACCATGCGCGCGATGCGCTCAGCCACGCTCTCAGTCGACAGCTTTTCACGCAAGCGCTCAACCATCAGTGGAAAGGAAAACGGGGTTGCGCGCAGCAGCGTTTTGAGCACTAGTTGCTGGCTGGCAATGCGCTTTAAGCTGGCGCGGAGGTGGCCAATCTCCAGCTCCTGCGTAAGGACTTCCTGCTCAGCCTGTAGCAGCAGCCGATTGGACGGATCGTATTTGTGGAAGACTTCGTAAAATAGCGACGATGACGCCTGCAGCTGCTTGCTGCTGCGTTTTTCGCCGGGGTATGCCTGAAAGATCAAACCCGACACACGCGCAATTTCGCGGAAGCGTCGCTTCGCCAGCTCGCTTGCATTTAGGCTGGCCAGCAGCTCATGCAGCAGCGCCGCGCGCACGTCGTCTTGCGCTCCGCTTTCTTGTATTTGCAGCTCATTTCCTAACTTCAACACCTGTGGTAGCAGCGTGGCCCAATCGAGCGCCGTTGCGCTAAGCAACTCAAAACCGTAATCGTTCACTGCGATCGAAAAAGTGCGCGGCGCGTGCTGTGCCACCCGCCAGGCGATCAAGTTGGCAAGCCCCAGGTGTACCTGACGGCCGGCAAACGGATAAAGAAAGAGATGCCAACCTTCACGGGTTTTCAAGACCTCTGCGAGCAGCGTTTGCGTTGTCGGCAGCGCCGACCATTTCTGCTGCAACTCAAGCAGTGGCCGCAAGCATTTTAATTCGGGCGAGTCGTACTGTCCGGCTTCTGCCAGCGCCAGCTGCTGCACCACGGCGTCGGCCAGTGTGCTCGACAGCGGCATGCGCCCACCGGCCCAGCGCGGCACGGCCGCACGCTTGCCGCTGGCGCGCCGCACCCAGGCGGTCATGTCGTGAATGCGCACCAGCTCTAACAAACGTCCACCGAAGAAAAAGCAATCACCCGGGTTCATGCGTGCCGCGAAACTCTCTTCTACCACGCCGATTTTTGCGCCGCCCAAGTACTGCACCGCCATGCTCGCGTCGCTGACGATGGTGCCGATGTTCATGCGATGGCGGCGGGCTAGCCGCGCATCAGGCACACGCCAGATACCTTTGGCGTCCGGTGCCGCGCGCTGATAGTCAGGATAGGCCGTCAGCGACGCGCCGCCTTGGCGGACAAAGTTGAGCGCCCATTCCCAGTTCTCAACGGAAAGATCGCCATAAGCTGCGGTGCTGCGCACCTCGGCAAACAAATCGCCCGCAAGGAAGCCGCCGCCGAGCGCCACGGTGACCAAATGCTGCACTAGCACGTCAAGCGGCTGCTGCGGGGACGAGCGCGCTTCAATATGGCCGTCAGCAAGCGCCGCGCGCGCCGCTGGGCCTTCAAGCATTTCCAGGCTGTGCGTGGGGACCAGTGTGATGCGCGACGGCCGGCCCGGCGCATGGCCGGAACGGCCTGCACGCTGCAACAACCGCGCCACGCCTTTGGGCGAACCTATCTGCAGCACGCGTTCGACCGGCAGAAAATCAACGCCGAGGTCAAGACTTGACGTGCACACCACGGCTTTCAACTCGCCGCTCTTCAATCCCGCCTCGACCCACTCGCGCACCGCGCGGTCCAGCGAACCATGATGCAAAGCGACCACGCCTGCCCAATCGGGCCGCGCGGTAATCAGCGCCTGATACCAGATCTCGGACTGCGCGCGCGTGTTGGTGAAAACCAGCGTCGTCGCGCTTTTGTCGATTTCTTCAATCACCTGCGGCAGCATGCTCAGACCCAAGTGGCCGCCCCACGGAAAGCGCTCCACGCGCTCGGGCAGCAGTGAATCAATGACTAACTTTTTCGCCACCTGGCCACGCACCAGGGTGCCGTCATGGTGGCCTAGTAGGGAGTGCATCGCCTCTTGCAAATTGCCTAGCGTGGCCGACATGCCCCAGGTTTGTAGCGCGCTGTTCCAGCCTCGCAACCGGGCCAAAGCCAATTGAACTTGCACCCCGCGTTTGTTGCCGAGCAGTTCGTGCCACTCGTCTACAACCACCATCTTCGCGCTGCCCAGCACCTCGCGGGCATCGGCGCGCGAGAGCAATACGGACAGGCTTTCAGGCGTGGTCACCAGTACTGTGGGTAATCGCTTGTTCTGCGCGCTGCGCTCGCTGGCGGCGGTATCGCCGCTGCGGGCACCCGCGCTCCATGCCGCGTGATTGCGCACCGGGCTGATGTCGCCGGAGTCAATCGTTACGCGCTGGCTGAGAAAATCAAGCGGCTCAAGCAAAGCCGCAAGCGTGTCCGCGGCGAGCGCCCGCATGGGCGTGATCCACAGCACCGTCAACGGCGGTGGCGGTTTTTGTGGCGGCTTTTGCGTGGCATTTGGCGCCTTGTTTTTCTTCGCTACCCGCGCCTGTTTTGACAGTGCAGCAGCCCCAAAGGCCATCAATGCGCCGAGCCAAACGGCGTACGTTTTGCCAGCACCCGTGGTGGCGTGCAGCAAACCCGATTCACCGCGGGCGATGGCTTGCCACACTTCTTTTTGGAACTTGAAAGGCTTCCAGCCGCGCTCTCTGAACCAGCACTGCAGTTCGTGGTTCAACTTAGAAACCTCAGTTGGACGGGGTGGAGTGTGCGGTTATGGTGACGCAAGGCAAGGCGCACTGAGCGTGAACGCCGGCACGCTTACGCGGCATGCCGCGCGCTGGCTTGCACGGCTGGCGGCTGCGCTGCAAGACCGGGGCAATGGCTCTTCTATTCCAACGCGTTGCAACGCCGCCATGTCCCGGTCCCATAACCGTGCAATCTGCCCCGAAGCGTACTCACCGAATAGGTGCAGGAGCGAAACTGCTGAAAAGCCAAAAGAATCGTCCTAGCAGCCTGTCGGACTTCCGGCGCACTTGCAAGGAAAGTCCGACCGGCTGCTAGCCCGCCTGTTTCATCGCGGCTTTGACGCTGGCAGCAAAGCCGACAGCGTTTCCAGCGTATCGGCCTCGGCGATCGGCTTATCCACACGCCAGCGCAGCATCCGCGGAAAGCGCACCGCAATGCCGCTCTTATGGCGTGGGCTTCGCGCGATGCCTTCAAAGCCCAGCTCGAAAACCAACGTCGGCTTGACGCTGCGCACCGGGCCAAAGGTCTCGATTGTGGTTTTGCGGATCACCGCATCGACTTTGGCCATTTCGGCGTCGGTCAGGCCTGAATAGGCTTTTGCAAACGGCACCAGCTTGCGGTCGGTCAGCTCGGGTGCGCCGTCCCACACGGCAAAGGTGTAGTCGCTGTAAAGGCTGGCGCGACGGCCGTGACCGCGCTGCGCGTAGATCAAAACCGCGTCGATACTCATGGGCTCAATCTTCCATTTCCACCAGACGCCGACATCTTTGGTTCGGCCTACGCCGTACTGCGCGGCTCTGGCCTTGATCATCATGCCTTCGACGCCCATGCTGCGCGCAGCTTCGCGCTGACGTGCTAGGTCTGCCCAGGTCGCACCGAGCAGTATCGGGCTGGGCAGGAGCTGCGGATGCGCCAACTGCGCGATGAGCTGATCGAGCAGCGCGCGGCGCTCAAACTGCGGGTCGCCGCGCAAATCCTGGCTCTCAAATTCAAGCAGGTCATAGGCCAGCAAAACCACCGGTACCTCGCGCAGCAGTTTGGCGCCGATGGTTTTGCGGCCGATGCGTTTTTGCAAGTCGGCGAAGGGTTGGACTTTTCCAGGATCGCCGAGCAATTCCGCGTTCTTGCGCCACACCACGATTTCGCCATCAATCACACAACCGTCAGGCAACGCAGCACCCATGGCAGCAAGTTCTGGGAAGCGCTCAGTGATCAGCTCTTCACCGCGCGACCAAATCCATACTTGGCCGGCACGCCGCACCAGCTGCGCACGAATGCCGTCCCACTTCCACTCGACCAGCCAGTTTTCGGGCGAACCAAGCGCCGCCTCGAAGCCGTCGAGCGGCAGGTTGAAAGGGTGCGCCAGAAAAAAGGGGTACGGTTGGCCGCTGGTCTTTTGATTGCGCTCGCCGCTGTTTTCAGGCGCCACCAGCACCGCGTAGTCCGCTGCGCTGGGCTGGCCGCTGATATGTAGATAGCCCATCAGGCGCTGCGCGACGCGCTTGGCATCAATGCCGCCAACAGCGGCCAGCGCCTGGGTGACCTGCAGCCGCGAGACGCCCACGCGAAAACCGCCGGTCATGAGTTTGAGATACACCAGCCGCTCGTCGGTGGCCAGTTGCTCCCAATGCGCACGCAGCGTTGCAGCCAGCAGCTCAGGTGCGGTCTTGCGCAGCGGCAGCAGACGCTGTTCGATCCACGCCGCCAGACCAAGTTCATGCGATTGCTTGGGCGGTGGCAACAGCAGTGCAATGGTTTCAGCAAGATCACCGACCGCGTCATAACTTTCGTCGAACAACCATTGGGGCAAACCGGCCGCGTCGCGCGCGAGTTCACGCAGTAGCTTGATCGGCACCAGCTGGCGCGGTTTACCGCCGGCGAGGAAATACACCGCCCACGCCGCGTCACCCGCTTGGGCACCCAAAAGATAGTGTTGCAGGGCAGCTTGTTTGGCCAGACTTGAAGTGGTGGCGTCTAGCTCGCGGTACAGGGCGGCAAACGCTTTCATGCCGCGTTGGCAGTTTTCGCTGGCCCGTCTCGCTCCGGCATCTGGGCCATGTCCTCATCCCCGTATTCGGTCTTGAAGCCCTGCGCCTGCAGGCCGTTCTCGGTAAGCCAGCGCACCATGATCGGCACGCTGCCGTGGGTGACAAAGACGCGTTCTGCGCCAGTGCTGTTGATCGCTTTTTGCAAGCCCGGCCAGTCTGCGTGGTCGGACATCACAAAGCCGCGGTCCACCCCGCGGCGGCGACGTGCACCGCGCAGCTGCATCCAACCGCTGGCAAATGCGTCGGAATAATCGCCGAAACGTTTCATCCACGGCGTTCCCTGCGCCGACGGTGGTGCGAGAACCAGCGCACGCTTGAGCAGCTGCGGATTAACTCTCTCGTCACTGACGCCCAGCGTGGCTGGCAAGCGCACGCCAGCGGCGCGATAGACCGCATTGAGCGGCTCGATCGCCCCGTGCACGACGATGGCGCCGATTGAGGCATCCGTGCCATGCAAGATGCGCTGGGCCTTGCCGAAGGCGTAGCAGAAAAGCACCGACGCGCGCCCAACGTCGGCATTGCTGCGCCACCAGTCGTTGATCTCAAGCGATAGTGCAGCGGGGGTAGACCAGCGGTAGATAGGCAGACCGAAAGTCGATTCAGTGATGAAGGTGTCGCAGCGCACTGGCTCAAAGGGTTCGCAGGTGCCGTCGGCCTCAAGTTTATAATCCCCCGAGGCCACCCAAACGCGTCCTTGGTGCTCCAGCCGCACTTGCGCCGAGCCCAGCACATGGCCTGCCGGATGCAGCGAAAGTTTGACGCCGTTGTGTTCAAGCGTCTCGCCATAGGGCAGCGTCTGCAGCGTGATTTCGCCGAGCCTGGTGCGCAATGTGCCTTCGCTGTGCGTATGCGCCAAATAATGGCCGTGACCGACCCGGGCGTGGTCAGAATGCGCGTGAGTGATGACGGCGCGCGCGACCGATTTCCAGGGATCGATATAAAAATCGCCCGCAGTGCAATAAAGGCCTTCCGGCCTAGCAACTACTAAATCCACGATGCCCTCTAGATGATAAGCCGTCGTACCGCAGCGCTCGCCACTGCATTCAATATACGGCCCGGCGCAACCGCTCTGTGCGCTGGCGTTCACAGCGACCAATCTAGCAGCCTGTCGGCCTGTGCGCGTGAGATGCGGTGTCAGGCTGGCCGCAAGGCGCGGCGCGTAGGCGATGGCCCTTCCATGCTTAAGCGTCGCAACGCAGCAGACGCGCAAGCCGAAGGGCGGGATGGCCTTTTGGCATTGTGCAGACTCGAGAGTAGAGCGCACACCTTCAAAATCAATCCGAGAGGGAGTAGAAAGCCCTAGCCAGAAGGACTTTCAGCGCACTCGCGAAGAAAGTCCAGCAGGCTGCTAGAAATTACTCACCTAAGTGCTCGGGCTGCAGCGCCACGATCAAATCCATCCAACTTCCCCCAAAGCGCACCCCAGTAACCCGCAGACAAGCAGGCGCGGCTTCGACTCGAGGGCCTGCCTACTTGTCTGCTTTAGTCTACGGTGACTGGCGCCAGTGTGCCCGTCGCGAAGCAGCTGTTTGTGGACAAGACCCTGGATACCCGGATTGACCAGCTCGCGTCAGCCAGCCCTACTGGTTGCGGCTCGCTGCGCGTGGTGGACGGCAAGCAGCGCAAGTCACTGCGTTTTGGAGACGCCGCCCAGCGACGCCTCACCCGACTCGCCCAGCCTGGGCTTTTCGCCACTGAACACCGCCTTGGCCATCACGAACAACTGGGTCAACTTGTTTTCACTCACGTTCCAGTAGTGCGCATGGCTCACCGTAACGCGAACCAAGGCTAGGTCAGGATCATCCACGCCGCCCGGAAACCAAGCCTGGGCAAACTTCGTCCACAGCTCCTGTCGCTGGGCTTTGTCATCAACCACCTGGGCCAATCCCGACACCGAAACGAAGATGTCCTGGCCGGTATCGGCATAGCTGACATTAACCTGTGGACGCTGTACAAACTCCTGTACCGCATCGCCCTTGACTGACATGAAGAACCACAGCTTATCGTCCGGCATGGCTTTGTTCTGCGTGGTCATCGGCCTGGCATGCATGCTGCCATCGCCGTGATGAGTGGTGAACATGCCAAACTTAATGCCCTTGATCAGTGGCCAGAGCTGTTGCTCCGCAGTGGTATCTGTAGACATGTGTAGGCGCTCCGTTAGTGGTTTGTTGAGAACATGCGTTTATCTGCGCACCATTCAAGGAGCGATGATCCGCATCGTGTCTCTCTGCGTCTGTTCGCCAACTAACAAGCAGAAGCCTTCAAAATCATTCCAAGAATGAGTGGAAAACGATCGCCAAACGAATGTCCGCCGTACTCGCGAGGAAAGTCCGACAGGCTGCTAGGATAACTTGGACTGTTGGCCGTCGGATTCGGATGCGAGGCGCGATGAGCGCGGTGTGGCGCGCCACACAAGCGAGTCGCAACGAAGCAGCGCGCCCATGGCGGCGAGCAAAAAGTCCAAGTTATTGACGAACGAGCCCTTAGCGGTCGTATTCTTTCTGTACTCCGACTCGGGACAGTTGACGCCGGGCAGAGGCATTTTCTTCGTAGCTGCCGGTACCGCAGACGGCCGGCGACCACAGGCGTTGGAGCGACTTATTCGAACCGCTTGAGAATTACGACATGGGAGACGCTGGCGACCGAACGACCGGAGCCAACGATAAAGCTTTCAAATTGGGCGCCTGAGCTAAAGGATTGAGCCACGAAGAATTGGCCCCGATACTGCCACCGACTTGACGCGATCTTTAAGAACACGGGAATGGGGATTTGCTGACGCGCGAACAGCGCGCTAATGGGACTAGTTCGTGCGCCTCGGCCACAGAGTACGATCTCAGGTGCCCGAGGACTGAACTTTTTGCTCAGGCAAGCGGCCACGATGACGCCATCGCGGGTGGGCAAGCACGATACGACGCTGCCGCCGAGATGTGCATGAATGTCAATTCGTGTGTATTGGCAGCCAACGGTAAACATTGCACTTGTTCCAGGATCAAACCTCACGTGTACGGCACCCAGGTCTGCTTCTCTTTAAACCTAAGCCGGACGAGCCGGCACCAAACACACAAAAGTCTTCGCATGATTTGTCAAGACTGAACTGGTTAGTGGCTAGAAACCTCAGTTGACCGCTTCCCATCACCCATAACGCGATGATTCTTTTGACTTTGCAGCACTTTGCTAAGTTTACCTATAGTGTGAATCCGCTGCGGGGCACTCACCCAGCTGGTGACCGAATGAAATTGCTGAAAAGCCAAAAGAATCATGGTTCTATGGTTATTGAGAAGCGGTCAACTGAGGTTTCTAACAGCCTGTCGGACTTTCAGCGTGAGATGCGTTGTGTGGCTTAAGCGGATGGCTGCAAGGCGCGGCGCGCAGGCAATGGCCCTTCCATGCCGAGGCGTCGCAGCGCAGACGTCCAGACGCGCAACCCGAAAAGGGCCGGGCCTTTTGGCATAGCGCAGAGTCGAAAGTGGAATGGGAGCCTTCAAAAATCAATCCGAGAATGAGTAGAAAACCATCGCCAAAAGGCCGTACAGCGCATTCGCTAGGAAAGCCCGACAGGCGGCTAGGTTGAAGATATGCACCGCGCAGTACACGCTATCAGACAGGAGGGCCGAACTGCCGGTGAAGCCGGGCACAGTCAACTTCGTGAAAGCAGTGGCGGCGTGAGATCGATCGCGCCATCCATTGCCAGATTGGAGTACGCCATGGCGGCAGGCAGGCTAGGTCCTTGGCGCGGCTCATGTCATGTACCCCAGCGCCCAGCGGCCCGCCGCCGCTGCGGCGGCGGTGAGTACCGTGCCAAAGGCGATGTCAACCAGGACTGTGCGCAGCGGCCAGCCGCGCAGCGTGGCCATGTTGGTGAGGTCGTAGGTGGCGTAGCAAAAGAAGCCAAACAGAGCGCCTGCCAATATCACCTTCGGCCACGGCACCAGTCCCAGCGCCCCAGGCCAAGTAATCGGTGAAACGGCAAATAGTATGACTCCGACCGGGTATAGCAAATAGAAAACCCCGCCCGCCAGCAGATTGGGTGGATCTGCCATCAGATGCCCGATGCTATCGCGATAAAAGGACTTGGCGACGAAACCAAGCCAGACGATATCGACGGCCAGCATCACTAGCGCAATGGCGCCGTATGCCGCTAAATAGTTCAACATCTTGAATTCATCCTGCTCGATTTGCTGCTGCGGGAGGCCGATTGGTGCTGGGCGACTTCAGCTAGTCTTTGCGGTGTGGTCGGAAATGAGTAGTGATGTTGACCAAGCCGACCGCATGTATCTGTTCGGCGTCCAACAGAGGTGGCGTCGCGGCTGCCGGCGCGTTGGCCGCAGTCTGGGTCGCGGCGCAATCTGAGGACTGCAAGGCGCGGCGGGGCGGGATCTGGACACCGCCTATCGACTCAGACAAGATATTTGACCTACCCGGATTGCCCTCGACGTCGACGGCACGGCACTGACTTCGTTTCGACTGGAGAGAAAATGCGAAGCCTAAACTTGGTTATGTGCCTGAGCTTGGTGGCACTGCTCTTCGCGACTCGCCTCGGGCTGGCAGCCGATGCCACTGGCACTTTGTTGCTGACCAGCAATCAGGCATGCGAGCTTCGGGTCAACGGTGGTGATGCCGTG
>Ga0105046_10004402_pt1 | contig 22435 bp, 21 predicted proteins | sample MAT03_FD_78385 | JGI IMG/M metagenome (GOLD analysis project Ga0105046, IMG submission 78385) | Freshwater microbial communities from Lake Fryxell liftoff mats and glacier meltwater in Antarctica - MAT-03 (megahit assembly) | ecosystem: Environmental > Aquatic > Freshwater > Ice > Liftoff...
CCCCATGAAGCGCATCCGACGAGAAATCGCCATCTGCTCAATCAAAATGCCCATGAGGGTCTTCAGATACTCATGGGTGCTCGAGGTCGTCATGATTTCAACTTCACCGCGATCGTAGGTGATTTGAACCGCTCGGCAGCCGGCTTCATCCCTCGTGCGTAGCAAGAACTGGTAAGCCTCCCAGTTCACCCCCGTGACGTGAAGCCGCTGGCCTGGCGGCAGCACCGCGATCGTACTGGCGATACCAGCCAGATCCTTGAGCTTGAACCCGCGTTCCTGGCGCCGCACTGGCTCTGCAACCGTGGCCATCGTTGGTTCTCCCTTCCATTCCCACATGCGTCATCACCCTGGCTGGTCGCTAGTTCCCTGGACACGAAGAAACTCGCGGTTGATCGTGGCGAAGTCCCTCGTTTCCGCCATCGTGATGGAGCGAGCGAAGTCTTCCAGCGAGAGCGATGGGAATGCGAGACTGTTTGCGAGCGCTTCAATGACTGGCGAAGCTTCCTGATCGCGAAAGAGATCCGGCCCCGTGAGCCGCAACCGTCTCAGCCTCTCTCCGCGATCAGTGCCCGTCGCTGGCGGCCTGTTCATCGTAACGGGCCTTGTCCATCAGGTGGTCCAGATTCGCACCGGCGGCGAGCTTGACCTTGAGCATCCAGCCAGCTTCGTAGCAATCCGCGTTGATGGGCGACGGATCCGTCGCCAGCTTGGAATTGACCTCGACGACTTCACCCGTCACCGGAGCGTTCAGGTCGAACACCGCCTTCACCGATTCGATCTCGCCAAAGGCTTGACCTGCGGTGACGGCCGCGCCGACCTTCGGCAGTTGCAAGTGGGTGACATCCGTGAGTTGATCGACCGCGAACTGCGTGATGCCCACGGTCACAAGGCTGCCGTCAAGCTTCGCCCATTCGTGGGATTCCGCGTAACGGAGGGTCGACAGATCCATGCGTCTCTCCCGAGTGAGGAATTACTTCGCGCGCTTGTAAAAGGGCAGCGCCACGACCGTCGCCGGGGTTGCGGTGCCGCGAATATCCACATCCAGCGTTAGCCCCGGCTTGGTGTAAGGGGGGGCGACATAGCCCATGGCCACGGGGCGATCCAGCGTCGGGGCGAAGCTGCCGCTGGTCACCCGGCCAACCGCTTGGCCGCCGAGGAGGATCGTGCTGCCTTCGCGAGCCGCTCGCTTGCCATCAAGGGCCAGACCGACGCGGACCGGCCGATGGGCGTCCCTTGCCTGGATCGCCTCTCGGCCGAGGAATGGCTTGTCGAATTTCACAGCCCAGCCAAGGCCGGCTTGAACCGGGTCGATCGTCTCGTCGAGTTCGTGCCCGTACAGCGGCATCGCCGCTTCGAGGCGAAGAGTGTCGCGAGCCCCCAGGCCGCAGGGCAGGGCTCCGCGTTCGACGATCTCGCTCCACAACGTCACGGCGAGATCCTTCGGCACGATCACTTCCAGGCCGTCCTCGCCCGTGTAGCCGGTGCGACTCACGACGCACGGCTGCCGACAGTAAAGCGCCGGGGCGGCGTAATAGTACTTGAGCGTGGACGGATCAACATCGAACAATCCCGCTGCGATGGCAAGCGATTTCGGCCCCTGAAGAGCGATCATCGCGGTTTCCAGCGTGAGGTCCGCAACCGCGACATCCCGCCCCGCGACGTGGGCTTCCAGCCAGGCGACGATCTTGGTGCGATTGGCTCCGTTCACCACCATCGAATAGCCATAAGGCCAGCGATAGATGAGGACGTCGTCCAGAATCTGACCGCGATCGTTGCACACGAGGCCATAGCGAACCTGATCGAGCTTCATGCTGGCGACCGAGTTCGTGAAGATGTCTTCGAGAAACGGAAGGACGTCCTTGCCCGGGAAGCTGAGCCTGCCCATATGGGAGATGTCGAAGACGCCAGCCGAGGTGCGGACGGCCTGATGCTCGGCGACGATGCCAGTGTACTGCACTGGCATCTCCCAGCCCGCGAAGGGAACCATCCGTCCCCCGTGGGAGGCGTGCCAGTCGTAAAGGGCTGTCCGAAGATTGGTCATGGATCGAGCCCTCCTGGAACGAAACAAGGGCGTTCCCCTCAAGCGGAACCGCCCTTTGCTGCAGTCATCTTATCCCAATCGCTCTTCCTGGCCAATCTCGATCGACACACCCAAAAACTCACCGGAGCTTCGCCCCCAGGCGAACCCGAAGCGTAAGCGACGGGGTGGGACATCTAGCTGCCCTCGCCCTAACCGCAGCCACCTGTTCCCTCGTAACCGTGGCCACCCAGGTGGCTTCAATGGGCCCCTCACTCGAGCGAAAGCTCGATCTCCGCGAACTCGTGCTCGTGCAGCCACCAGGCACGTATCTCAGGAACCAAACTCTCAAGCCCAAGGATGACATGGGCAAGTGAGATGCCGTAAGTGTTCTCCGCCAGGTCGATGCGGCTTGGAATCGCAGGCGACGCGGGATGTGAATGGTAGATCGCGAGCCACTCTAGACTCGCAAGAGCCGTGGCCCTGGTGACTGCCAGCAGGTCACGAGGATTCGTAAAGTAGCGAGTCTTGCTGGCGAGGTCATTGCGAACCGGGTAGCTCTCGCGGACGTGCCCCGCGCCATCGACAATCGGCCCCGCGAGGACGCCACAGCACTCTCGTGGTGCTTCGGCCAGCGCATGAGCAAGGAGCGCGTCGACGATTCGCGGCGGAATCACCAGGCGATGGTACGGCTTGTCCATGTGTCGTCTTGCCGCTTGCGGCGGAGCGCTTCTCCGTGCGGAGGCTTCGGACGGGTACCAAAAACTCGAGGTACGATTCTCGTGTCAATCGCGTCCGTGAGGGACAGCGCTCCGCAGCAAGCGGCGAAACCCTGGACTGCCCCACGCCGCGAGCGGTGAAAACACGGTTCGCTCATGGAGCGTCGCCATCATACTACAATAGGCGGACGATCCGGTTCCGAGTTCTCCACACAACGAACGGTACGACGATGAAGCTACGACTTTTCACCCCTGGCCCCACGCCGGTTCCCGAGGAAACGCTGCTCGAACTGGCGAAGCCGGTCGGTTATCATCGCTCAGCGGAAGCGAAGGCGATCCTCGCGGAGATGACGGAAGATCTGAAGTATGTCTACCAGACGACCAACACGGTGCTGACGCTGACGAGTTCCGGCACCGGGGGCATGGACGCAGCGGTGGTGAACACGCTGGCCCCGGGCGAAAAGGCGATCCTCCTCACGGCTGGCCGCTGGGGCGAACGCTGGCGCGGCATCCTGAAGACTTATGGCGCGAACATCGTCGCCGTCGAACAGCCCTACGGCAAGGCGGTCTCCCCGGAGCTTCTTGAAAATGCCCTGAAGGAAAACCCTGATGCGAAGGCTGTCTATGCCACGCTGAGCGAGACTTCCACGGGAGTCGGGCACGATGTCGAAGGGTATGGCAAGATCGTCGCGAAGACGGACGCACTGCTGATCGTTGACGCGATCAGCGGCCTTGGCGCGATGGAGTGCCGGACCGACGCCTGGGCCATCGACATCTGCGTGACGGGTTCGCAGAAGGCCCTGATGATGCCGCCGGGGTTGGCGTTCCTCTCCGTGAGCGAGAAGGCGTGGAAGAAGATCGACCTCACGCCGATCCGCTCGTTCTACCTCGACATTCGCCGTTATCGCAAGTCGATCGCGGAGAACGACACGCCTTTCACTCCTGCCAACACCTTGATCCGTGCCCAGCGTGCCAGCCTGAAGCGAATCCGTGCCGAGGGCATCGAAGCCCTGTGGGCCCGCCACTCCAAGATCGCCACGGCCTGCCGGGCCTGTGTGCAGGCGATGGGGCTGAAGCTCTTCCCCGAACGACCCAACGCGGCTCTTACCGTCATCTCGGTGCCCGAGGGCCTTGACGGCAGTGCGACGCTGAAGAAGCTCGAAAAGCAGTTCGGCTATAAACTCGCCGACGGCCAGGACAACATGAAGGGGAAGATCTGGCGGCTGAGCCATATGGGGTACACGGATGCTTTTGAAGTGATTGGAGCACTCTCCGCCCTCGAACTCGTGCTCGTGGAGTCCGGCGTGAAGCTTGAAGTTGGCGCGGGCGTCGCAGCGTATCAGCGATCACTCGCAGGGAAGTAATTTGTTCCCAGCCGGCGAGGTGAAGCGGTCACCTCGCCGGGTGTTGTCCCTCGGATTTCCGCAGGAGGCCTTCTCATGTTTCGCACGTTTCTGACGGCGACCTTTGCTTTCATGGCCATGGCATCGGCCCAGGCCCACTTTCCGTTCATCATCCCGGAAGCCGAGGGAACCAAGGCGAACATCGTCTTCAGCGACAATCTGTCGCCGGATACTCGCGTCGATATCGAGAAGATCTCGGCCACGAAACTCAAGCTTCGCGACGCGATCGGCAAAGAGTCCCCTCTCACGATGACCAAGGGCGAGAATCAGTATGTCGTCAATCTTCCCGGTAGCGGTTCGCGGGTGATCGTGGGGGAAACGGATTATGGCGTGCTCCAACAGGGCGAGAGCAAGCCGTTCCGCCTCTTGTATCATTCCAAGGCAATCGTCGGCCCCGCGACGGCCCAGGCAGGGCTTGGGAAGGATGCGCCACTGGAAGTGGTGCCCGTGATCGCTGGCGGAAAGACGATGTTCCGCGTGCTCTCGTATGGCAAACCGCTCGCCAATGGGACGGCGACAATTCTACCTGAGAAAGGTGGCAAGCAAACGGTGAAGACCGATGCCGAGGGGCTCACGCCGGCCTTGGAAGTTCCTGGCAGGTACGGCGTGTCCGCGAAATGGTTCGAGGCGAAACCGGGCGAACACGCGGGGTTGAAGTACGAGGAAATCCGCCACTACGCCACACTTGTGGTCGACACGTCCGCGAAGTGAAAAGCTTCTATCCAGTGCTGGTCATTTCCTTGACATCGGCCGCGAACCCCGCGGCCGATGGTTGTTCATCTCCTTGAGTTTCCAGCGAAGTCCTTCTCCGAGTTGTCGTGGCACGCCAGCTGCTCAAGGTCCTGGAGTGGTGCCTTTTGCAATGACTTCTCCTCCTGGAGTCACCCGTGTCGCCTGGTCACGTTTTACGCCGTCGCAGCACCGGAATCAACGATTCGGGCTCCACGAGCAAGCGAGCCCGATTCATGGGTTCCGTCGCTCCCGGAGACGACGAGCTTGAAAGCGCCGAGAAAGGCATCATCGGCTATCACGACCTTGCCAGCCGCGGCCAGTGACGACCACAGCTCTTCCCGCAACGTCGCCGAGAAGAGCCGCTTCGCTTTGATTCCTTTTTCGATGTCTTACCACTTGATCTGTTCGTTAAATAAAGTATAACTCTTCTTCGTGGCCGAGTTCGATGGTCGAACTTGATGCACTATCCCTCGTGATCGAAGCAGAGGTTTTCCATGATTCGCTCCCCCATTGGCTTGAAGGTTCGTGGTGGTTTGACCTTGATGGAGTTGGTGGTGGTTTTGACGGTACTGATTGCCCTGGCCAGCATCCTGATCCCGATGCTGCCGGGAATGCTGAGCCGGGCGCACAGTTCCAGCCAGGCCACGAATAACTCGGAGTTGACCAAGTTCGTGCAGACCCATGAACAGCTTTACTTGGCGTATCCCGATAATCTGGATGCCTTGACGGACGCGACCGGCACGGCCGTGGCGGACTATCTGCCGGGCGCGACGGTCGGCCAGATGACTCCACTGACGCTGGATGCCTCGCAGGCGGCGTCCCTCAGTGCGGGCGGTATCAACAACTTGGCAGCCATGTACGCCACCGCCGCCGCACTGCCCTCCGGGCAGGATCCGACGTTCAACCCTTACACGGGAGCATCCATTTCCGTCGCGAACGGGGCCAATGTGGTGCAACTCACCGAGGCTGCGGTAGAGCCAGCCGTCGTCGTGCAGAATGATCCGAATTCATTCGGAGATGTGTACGTCGTGTTCGGCGTCGGCCGCGCAAACACGATGGTCGGCAAGACAATGTCCCAGGCGCCACTGCACTTCGGTGAAGGCGGCAATGACACACCGGGCCGAGTGTATTCCCGGCTTGGGCTCGTCTTCCGCATCGCCAGGGGGACCGGCACCGTGGGGACACCTGCAAGCACCCCGCTTGGCCGAGCACAGTTCGTGGGAACCGTCTCCTTCCACGGCGACGGCATTACGACGGGCGAGGGACACATTACCGAGTACTACGAGGCCACTCAGCAGTAAGGAAACTTCCTTGCCGCTGTCTGAAGCCCGTGCGAGCCTGCCCCGGTCCGCACGGGTTTCTCCTCAATCATTCTGGCAGGATGACTCCCGTGGGAGCGAAATCGGAAATACTACTATTTCGTATTACTTCATACTTGTCATCGCTCCTGCGGCTCGCATGATGGACCGGAAGGTTCGGCCCCCGTCGGTCGAGTCGATCAGGTGTCACTCGGGAGGCAATGCCATGATGAGTCGAACTGGCGGAACTCGCAAGGGTTTGACCTTGATGGAACTGGTGGTTGTCATGACGATTTTGGTCGCGCTGGCGAGCATCCTGATCCCGATTCTGCCAGGGATGCTCAATCGCGCTCATACCTCGACCGGTGCCACGAACGTCTCCGAACTGAACAAGGCGGTCCAGCTTCACGAGCAGATGAACTTCCGATACCCCGATCAACTCGATGCCCTCACGGATGGCACCGCCGTGCCCGATTATCTCGGTGGTTCCCCCACGCAGGCACAGCTTTCCGTGCGGACGTTGACGGCGAACGACGTCGAGGCTCTCAACAAGGGCGGGATCACCACCCTGAATGCGATGCATCCGACCAAGGCCGCTCTGGCCACGGCAGGAGGAGATGCAACGTTCAATCCGTACGTGGGCGCTACGCCAACCCCAATCGCGGGGGGTGGGACGGTGATTCAGGTGCAGGAGGCCGCGATCGAGAACCTCATCGTCCAGCAGCAGGTCGCAGGCAACACTTATGGTGATGTCTACGTCGTCTTCGGCGTGGGTTCACGTTGCACTCTTGTCGGCAAGGGATTGAGCCAGGCACCGCTTCACTTCCCCGACAATCCCTCACTGGACCCGAGCACTTCCTATGGCCGATTCGGGCTCACGTTCCGCATCGCTCGCGGCACCGGGGCCACGGGATCACCCGCCAGCGAAGCGCTGGGCCGAGCGGAGTTCGTGGGCGTGGTCGAGTTCCACGAGAACTCGATCTCTTCCTCCGATGGCCATATTCAGGAGTTTTACAACAGCACTCGCTGAGTGATTGAAGAATGGGTGCGGCTCTTCTGGCAAGGGTCGCTATTCCATGAGAGTGAGGTCCTGAATTGACTTGATTGCTTGAAGTCTTTCATACTCCAACGAAAAGACCAAGCCTTGCCATCCGACGAGATTTGCTGGGTTTGATTCTATCGCAATTTTGAGGTGAGTTATGGCACCACGATGACCCCGATGAGCAAGGCACGCTTCGTCGGGGTTTGTAGCTCAGGACCGGCGCACCAACAACTGTCGGATTCTTCATTCAGCCGCGGAGCGGCGACAAGAGCGATCACGGACCGGGACAACCTTTACTGCCAAACCCGACAGTTGATGAGGCGCCAGCCCTTAAGAGCGGCGGTATCTACACGGCGGACGATGACCTCAACGAGTTCCACGAACTCAACCGTGGCGGCGCACAAGGCGTGCCATGTTCCCTGCGTCATCATGACGCGATCGAGACCCCACATGACGAATAGCCAGACCCTGGCGAGGACCACGATTTTGGAGGGCGAAGCAACGTCACGGCGCCATCACGGCCTGACGTTGCTCGAACTGGTCGTGGTTCTGACCGTTCTCGTCGCCCTGGCGGCTATCATTGTTCCGACACTCACGGGCACGAGTGAATCGGCACAGTCCACCGTCGCGCAGGCGAATCTCCGCCAACTCGAGGACCTCATCATTCGCTATCGTGCCGACAACCATCGCCTGCCGCGGCCGGGCTTCGCGGACCTCAACGCGGGGCGGGTGAACGCCCCTCAGCTTCGTTACCTGTTTCTGAATCCCGGCGCTCAAAACACCGCCTGGCCCGGACCGGGGCCCGACCCCACCGGTACGGCGTTTAACACCTTCGACGCCACGAGCAGGAATGGCTGGAATGGGCCGTACTTCCCCGGCCGCTCGATCCCGTATCGCCTCGGCAACGGCTTCACCAACGAGTTTGGCGTCGATGGCGATCCGGCCCTGCCGGACGTATGGGGAAGGGCAGAGGTTCTCGTCACTCGAACCACGACAACCCCGGGCCTTCGTTTCACCTGGCTTCAGTCCGCGGGGCTCAACGGCGTGCTGGAAGTGCCTCCCGATGGCGTTCTCACCGGCGCCCCTTACGCCGGCGTTGGCCAGCCAGGCGTGGACGCGAACACGGTCTTCCCGGGTTGGTCGTCGAGTGCCGTGGACGATGTGACCCTTCTTCTCCCCATTTCCGAGTGACTCATGCGAACTCCGCGACCGGGGCTCACGTTGCTCGAAATGACGATCGTGCTGACGATCCTCGCGGTGCTCACCACCCTGGCGATCACCCTGGCGGACGGCACCATCGATCAGGCACGCTTCGACGCGACGCGACGTCAGCTGCAAACGATTCAGGACGCGATCCTGGGCCCTGCCGGCCAACCGGACTCGGCCAGTTTCGTCGCGGATGTCGGTCGGCTGCCACTGGTCGGAGCGAACCCGGACGATCCGCTGCCGGAACTGACGTCCCCCATGCTGCCAGCGGGGATGCTGGCGTTCGCTGCAAGGAATGCGACCGAGGACACGGACGTTGTTCTCTACTGCGGTTGGCGCGGTCCCTACGCCTCGTTTTCCGTGGGGCCGACGGGCCTTCGCGATGGCTGGGGCCAGCAGTTCGTGGCCACGACGCAGCCGACATCGGCCGGCGCTGCGTTGCTGAATCTCGCCTCGATCGGCGGGCCGAACGCTCCTTATGCGGGCCAGCCCATGAGCCTGCCGACGCCATTGACAGGCCTGGCATGGTCCGGGCCGCTGGCTGGAAACCTCGTGGTCCACAGCAACAGCGGCACCGCTCCCGCGAATCTCTCGGTGCGGCTGTTCGTTCCGGACATGACCGAAGCCGACGGCGTGCGCATGCTCTCCCCCTCCAGCGGCGACCCCACGCCCAGCGGCGGCAACGTCGTGAGCTATCCGTTCAGCTTCGCCAGCGTGCCGATGGGCCTCGTGGCCTTGCGAGCGTATCAGGGCCTCGGTCCGGACAAGTCGAACACGCCCTCGACCGTGAGCTACGTGCGCCTGACGCCACGGGGAACGCCCGCTCGAGAGATTCACTTGTATATTCCATAGAGCACGGACTGTGGCACAGCCCGAGGTGTTTTGAAATCATCTCTCAACTGAAGACTCCATGCCCTCGCGACCTGCCATCACTGTTCTGCTCATCACGCGCTCGAAGGTGCATCGTGCGGACTTTGCGTCGGCTTCGCACGTGCCGGTGATCGCCGAGTTTGAACGCTCGGACGCGCCGGACCTCGCCTCCACGCTCGAAGCAACCCTCTTGGAGGGGCCGCCGGTCGGGAAGAAAACCTTCGTCCTTGCCACCGATTTCTGGCTCCAGTCGACGAGCCTGCCTGCCTCGCGGGCGGCGGGGATGAACGACGCGGACATCGCCGCTGGCCTGAATTTCGAGGCGGAAGTGCTCTCCGGGCTGCCAGCGCTCGAGTCGGCGTCGGCGCTCGCGGCTCTACCGTCGGCCGGCGGTGAGCGGCGCTTCCTGCTTCTTCAGATCCCTTACGCCACGCGGGATAGCATCGATCGCGTGCTTGCCGAGCGAGGCTCCAAGCTGGGGGGTCTCGCTCATCCGGCCGCGCTGCCTCGGGCGCTCGTAAAGAGCGACGTCTCTCTGCAACGGCTTGAACTCTGGCCCGATCTCGCGGTGGGCCTGCGTTCCGGAACGCTCTACGATGCCCAGGTGTCGAACGCGGATCCCTCGACGGGCCGTTGGCTGTCGGACCTGTCCGAGTGGGCCGGCGAGGAGGCGCTCCTGGGCCCCGGGGTCTCCGCATCGCCAGGAGTGAGGTCGATCGAACTGAAGGAACCGGAGCGATTTTCCGAGTGGTTCAGCGGCTGGATCCAGGAACTGACCTCGAAGCGGTCACGCTGTGCCCTCATCACGCCACCGGTGAAGCCGAAATCGCCTGCCGTGCGACTCGCCCTCGCTGGCCTCTTTACGCTGGCGGCGGCAGGGCTCGTTTACTTTGTCTTCAATACGGGTGTCAAGCAACCCCTCGCCGAGGCGAAAGCTCGCAGCACCGCCGCGAAGGATGCGACGAAGCAATTCGCGGACCTTCAAACTCGCGAAGCCGACGAGAGGAAAAAGGCCGAGGCTTCGCTTCTCGATGCGGCGAAGTTCCAGGATCTGACTGCGCAGGTGGAAGCTCAGCAGACCCGCTTCTCGCGGTTGCTCGTGACCCTGGCCGCGGAGAAGCCGACGGATCTGATGATCCGCTCGATCGAGGCCACCGGCGGCGAACCCAAGGTGCTCGGCACTGCGCTTCGCCCGGAAATGGCGGACGCCTTCGCTCGCAGCCTGTCGCCCCGAGTTCGCGAGCTTGGCTGGGAAGTGCAATCGCCCAGGAAGACCGCCATGAAGCTCACGGCCGACGGCGGTCCCTGGGCGTTCGAGATAGACTTCCACCGCGTTCCTGAGGCCGCGGCACCAGATGCGAAGAACCCACGACTTGCGGCCCCAAGGGCGAAGACCGTGCCCTTGAACTCGCCACCTTCCCCGGCCACGGAGAAACGGCCATGACCACCACCATGACGCAACGCGATCGCGCGATCGCACTCTTCCTTCCAGCGATCATGTTGATCCTGGGATTCGGCATCTGGCTCATCTGGACGGGCAAGTATGGCGAGATCACGAAAGCCAACAAGGAGATGGCCCTTGCGGAGGAAGTGGCCCCCACGAAGGATAAGCTCCTTCAACAGCAACTGCGTGTGATGAGGGCGGCGAAGCAGGCCGAGGAGGCCGTGAAGAGCGTGGCGGAGGCACGGGGGAAGTTCCTCCACACGCTTCGTTGCACGGATCCGGTCCATCGCGCGGAACGCATCCATACGCTCACGACATTGCTGAGCAATCAGGGCCTTGTGGTCATCGAACACACCGAGGCCGACGCCGGAAAGGACCGCCTTCCCACGAGGCTGGAAGCGTTTGCGAAGAAGCTCCCGATCGCGTCGCCGCCGAAGTTGCACCGGATCAAGTTCCTGTCGCGTTACCCGGACGCCTGCCAGTTAACCGCCTCGCTGAGCCAGGACGGAGCGGTGGCGATCCCCGTGGGGCTGACGATGAAGGAATCGACGACGGATACGGACTGGCACGAGTGGACGCTCCTGGTGTGGGTGTGAGAACTGTCGACAAAGTCTGAGCCCATGCGTCGAACGCCGTCACTCGCGGAGTGAGTGATTGACTCGGGAAACCTTATGCCTCTTCTCGATGATCTCCTCAGCGACTGCGTTCGACTCGACGCGTCGGACGTGCATCTCGTCCCCGGGCGGGCCCCGTTCTTTCGCGTCCATGGCGTCCTCGAAGCCCAGGCGGAGCGAGTGCCACTGACGCCGGCGGATCTCGATGTGATCGTGGAGACGCTGACTCGCAACTTCGATCGCGACTCGATGACTCGCAATGGAGCCATCGATGGAGCCGTTACGGGCCCTGGAGGCGTTCGCTTCCGCTTCAACGTCTTTCGAAGTCAGGGCGAAATGGCCGCGGCCATTCGGCGTCTCGAGGATCGATTTCGGTCTCTCTCCGACCTGGGCCTGCCGGAATCGCTGTATTCGCTTTGTGATCTTCCTGACGGGCTTGTACTCGTCTGTGGGCCGACGGGCTCTGGCAAAAGCACCACGCTGGCCACGATGCTTGATCGCATCAACCGCACGAGGAAGTGCCACGTCATCACGATCGAGGATCCGGTCGAATACCTCCACGAATCGCAGCTTTCCCTGGTAAATCAACGGCAACTTGGTCGGGATACGCCGGGCTTCAACGAGGCGTTGGTGGCTTCGCTTCGGCAGGATCCCGATGTGATCCTCGTGGGAGAAATTCGCGACCTGAACACGATCCGCACCGCGGTGACAGCGGCGGAGACGGGGCATCTCGTCTTCACCACGGTTCACGCCGGGGACTGTGTCGGCTCTCTCGAACGAGTCGTGTCCGTCTTTCCCGCGGATGAGCAGATCGGCGTTCGTCGCCAGCTTTCGCTGGTGCTTCGCGCTGTCATTGCCCAGCATCTTCTCGTGGCGGACGGACCCGCCGCGATTCGACCCTCGTCACCAGGGCAGACAGTCCGGCGATCACGCATCGTGACCTCGGAAGTGATGACGAGCACCCCGGCGGTGGCGAACCTGATCGCGTCCGCGAAGACCAACCAGATTTACTCCGCGATGGAAACCGGGACGGCTCAAGGCATGCAGACGCTCGAACAGGATCTCGCCCGCCTTGTGGTGATAGGAATGATCACGGAAGCGACCGCGACGATGATGTCTCGATCACCGGGCGTGCTGAAGGACCGGATCGCCATGTTGCGGAAATCGCCTCCGAAGGCGGGAGTTGCACGATGAGTACAGCGACGAACGGTTCAGGCCGTCACACCTCGGCGGACACGATCGTGATGCCGGCTCGCCCTCGTGGCGAACGGCGTGGCTCGGGTCGTGTCCTGCTGCCGAAGCCGCTGCCTGCGACCTTCAGCATCGGCACGACTTACTACAAGTGCGCCCTCGTCAACGTCTCGCCGACGGGAGGGCGATTTCGCCTGGATGTGGGCATGGATCCGCCCTTGAAGGAAGGCGTGAAGATCACCGTGGTGGTGGTGGCGCCGTGGGAGACGACCGCACGCGAGGGCAATGTGGTCTGGGTGGGGCCGATCGAGAATGAACGCTGGTTCGGTCTGGAATTTCCAGGGATTTCTCCCGATTCGCCCTGCCTGGGCCTGCTCGACGTGGATCGCTTGAAGGTCGATCCCGTGGTGGCGTTGCGAATCCCCGCGACGCTGGCTCTGCGTCGACAGGTGCTGCCGTTCGGCGTGCAGAATGGCTCGGCCCACGTGGCCTGTGCGAACCCGGCCGACGCCGCCGCGCTGCACGCCGTCGAGAAGGCCCTCGGCATGCCCGTGCTCGCCGAGGCGGCGGACCCGGGGTCGCTTCGCAGGGTGCTCGATCGGATTTACGGCGACAGTCCCGCGGCAACGGGCTCGGCGCGATCCATTGACGTGCGCGGCGGGTCGATCGATATTCGCGGCTTCGATCAGAGCCCGGACCCCGTGGCCATTGGTGATGAAGTGCTTCGCGCCGCTCTGCTGCGTCAGGCGTCCGATGTGCACCTCGATCCGGAGCCGGACGGTCTCCTCGTGCGGCTGCGTGTCGATGGCGAACTCGAAGTCTTTCGCAAGCTGCCAACGCATCTTGCAGTCGGTGTCCTGAGTCGTTTCAAGGTGCTCGCCGGGATGGACATCGCCGAGAAGCGAGCCCCGCAGGATGGCGGCTTTAAACATTCCTACGGCAAGAGCGGTGCCCGCGTCGATGTGCGCGTCGCCACCATCCCGACGCGGTACGGCGAACGCATGACGATCCGTCTGCTGGCCCTGCAAACCGAGTCGCTGACGCTGGAAAAGCTCGGACTTCGCGAGCACGATCACAGCCTTGTCGAACGTTACCTCGCCAAGCCCCACGGCATGACGCTGCTCACGGGCCCCACGGGCAGTGGCAAGTCGACCACGCTGTACGCGGCCCTGCGGCGGCTGATGGCGATGGAGAGCTTGAACATTCTCACGGTCGAGGATCCCATCGAATACGAGATCCGCGGCGTCGCCCAGGTGGAGGTGGATTCCGCGGACAAGGTGAGCTTCTCCAACGCGCTCCGAAGCGTGCTCCGCCACGATCCGGACGTGGTGATGATCGGCGAGATTCGCGATCAGGAAACCGCGAGCGTGGCCGTGAAGGCTTCGCTGACGGGGCATCTGGTGCTGAGCACGCTGCACACGAACTCGGCCGTGAGCGTGGTGACACGCCTCGCGGACATGGGCGTGGAGCGTTACCTCATCGCCGCGACGCTACGTCTCGCGGTGGCCCAGCGCCTGGTGCGACAGTTATGCCCGCGCTGCCGATCCCCGCGGCCGATGACAGTGAATGAGGCCGCGGCGCTGGCACGCCCCGAGCGGGCGGATCGCATCGTCTACGACGCCGTCGGCTGTGTGTACTGCGGCGGCAAGGGCACGATGGGTCGGCTCGGGCTCTTTGAACTGTTACCGCTGGACGAGGACTGGTCGCGTCTAATCGCAGGAGGTGCAGATGAAGCGAGTCTCGTTCGCCGTATGCGAGAGCTCGGCATGCCGACGCTGCTGGACGACGGGCTCGCGAAACTGGAGAGCGGAATCACGTCGCCTCGAGACGTGATCGCGGCCGTGACGGTGTGGTAGCGAATCGGCAGGCTGCGCGTGGGATTGCGATCCTTCGACCTTCGATTCTAGTAAATCAAGTAGCTGAGACTTGCATAGAGTTCGGAACGCGATGACATGGTCCTGAGCCCGTCCCTTTTGAGAGAAGGCATCATGAAACTCAAGCGCCCCTTGGTTGGCCTGCTCACGCTGATCGGCGGTGCTCTTTTATTCTCGATGGCGGGCGCTCTCGACGAGGTTCAACCGCCGCCGGAGGCGATCGATTCGCCTGAGGTGGCCAAGGAACTCGCGGTGACCGCTCAACGTTTTCTGGACGCTCTCGAACCAGGAATGCAGGCCAAGTATCTGTTCCAGGACGCGGAACGAGGCAATTTCCACTTCTTCCCCATCGCCCGGCGCGGCGTCCCCCTGAAACAACTCAAGGACGGACAGAGGCAGCTTGGGTATGCGTTGATGAGCGCCGCGCTCAGCCATGCCGGCAACCAAAAAGCCCTGACGATCATGAGCCTCGGCGACTACCTGCGAGCGAGCGACAAGCAGGCCCAAATCTTTCGCGACTCCGATCAGTATTACTTCACATTCTTCGGCGAGCCGTCGGCCTCCGAAACCTGGGGATACCGCGTCGAAGGCTTTCACCTGTCGCTTAACGTGACGGTCATCAAGAGGCGCTGGATCTCTGTGACGCCGTCGTTCTTCGGTGTGATTCCCGCCATCGTTCCGGATGGGCCTCGCAAAGGCCTCCAGGTGTTGGAAGAGGAAACCACACTTGGGAGGAACCTCGCCGAGTCGTTGACCACTGAGCAAAAACTGATCGGCTTCGGGAAAATCCCCGACTTCTTGACGGAGACCGTCGGCGGGCTCATCACCGGGAACTACCGCAAGATCGAGCGGGGCACGCCTCGCGGGCTGGCCGCGGCCAAGATGACCCTCGAACAGCGCGACATCCTGATGAAACTGGTCCGCGTCCATATTGGCCGAGTTCGCAAGGAACTGGCAGACTTTGATCTGGCTCGCATCGAACGGAAGGGCACCGAGAACATCCATTTCATTTGGTCGGGAAGTCTCAAGTCGAAAGAACCCCATCATTATCTCATTCAAGGTCCAACTTTCTTGATCGAGTACGATAACACCCAGGATGGCGCCAATCATGTGCACTGCGTCTATCGGGATTTTGATAACGACTTCGGCGACGCCATGCTCGATCACTACCAAAAACAACACCGCCTGCCGAAGTAATCCATAAGCACGAGAACTCCTCGTGCTTCGGGAAAGCTCCCATGCCCACCTTCACTTACACCGCTCGTGATTCGTCGTCCCAGCTTCGCCGCGGGGTCGAGGAGGCGGTGTCGCCGGCGGCACTGGTGGGCGTGCTGCGGTCGCGGGGCTGGCTGGTCACGGAGGTCAAACCTGGCAAGCCGGTCTCGAAGTTGTCGCTCAATCCCCTCACGTATCTGCCGCCTCGGTCGTTGGATATCGAGATGAGCTTGCAGCAGCTTGCGATCATGATTCGCAGCGGTCTCACGCTGCTATCTGCGTTGCGAACGGTCGCGGAGCAATCGCGACGGTGGCGGATGCGGAAAGTCTGGGAGACGGTGGCCGACGCGATTCAGCGTGGCTCTTCGCTCGCGGATGCCATGGCCTTGCACAAGTGCTTCTCACCGATCGTGGTGCAGCTTGTCCGCGTGGGTGAACAGACGGGCACACTCGAACCCGTACTGGCGCGAGCCTCCGCGGCCCTTGAACGCCGTCGCTTGCTCTGGACGCACATGATCACCGCGATGGCCTACCCCGCCGTGGTGTGCGTGGCGGCTGTGGGCGTCGCCACTTACATGATCCTCGGAGTCATCCCGAAGCTCCAAAAGCTCCTGGTTTCCCTGGGTCGTAAGCTGCCGGCGATCACGCAGTCTTTGCTGGATGTTTCGGACTTCGTGCAGAACTATCTGCCCGCGATTCTTGGAGTATTTGTCGGCTTGATTCTGATCTACACGATGTTATACCTCAGCACACGCGGCAGATTAGCCCTCGATCGGTTTGCCCTGAGGCTGCCTCTTTTTGGCTATCTGTTTCGCTTGTCCGCGACGACTCAATTCGCGTACGCCCTGGGGACGCTGCTTCGCAGTGGGGTGACGCTGGTGGAGTCGCTTCGGACGGTGGCGGGGTTGCACGGGAATCATTACGCGGGATCGATCGTTCTCATGGCGCGAGACGCCGTGGTGCGTGGTGGAAACCTCGCGGATCAGTTACTCGTGCCATCGGTCTACATGCCGATGCTGCCGCGCATGGTGGCCGTTGGGGAGGCAGCCGGAACGCTGGATGACGTGCTGGATGAGGTGGCCCGGTTCCATGAGAGCCAGCTACAACTTGCCATCCGTCGGCTCAGCGTTCTGATCGAACCTGTCATCATCGCGGTGGTTGGGGGCATCGTCGGATTCGTCTATATCGCTTTCTTCGTTGCCCTGTTCTCCGTTGCAGGGGGCGCCCGATGAGTGCGCACCATGTTCGTGCGGCTGCGTTCGGTCTCGGCCTGGCCACGGCCGTGGCGCTGGTCAGCGTCGGCGCGGCCCAACCGCCTGGGTCCGGGCCGCCCAGGGATCTGCCCGACCCAACGAAGGCGTCCGACAAATTGAAGCGAGTGCTGACGCCGCCGAAGCTTGCCGCGCCCGCTCAGTCGGGGCAGGCCGTGGTGGAAAAGAAGGTCGAGTTGAAGCTGCGCGGCCGGGTGATCGCGAAGGATCGAGCACTGGCCGTGATCGAGATTGGCGGGCAGTCTTTCGTGCTGCCCATCGGCGGCGAGTCGAATGGCGTGAAGGTGCTCGAAATCACGATCGTCGGCGTCACGGTTGAGGTTGGAGCGGCGAAGGATGTGATCGTTCTGCATTGAAGATGGGCTTCCCCAGTAACGAATGCTCGCATATCGGGTGCACGCCCGAGACGGGAGCTTGTGTGGAAAGGATTCCACGATGCGTATTCTGCAACGAACAGCGATCGGGCTAGCGTGGCTCGGGCCCGCGATCGCGCTGGCTCAGGTGCCAAGCGTTCAGCCGTTGACGCATGCTCCAGGGATGCCGGTGGTCGGTGTGGCTCCCGCGGCTTTCACCGGTGCGTCCATGTCGGTTGTTCCCGCAGGCGGAATCCCTTCGGTCCAACCCACGGATCTCCCGGAGGTGCCGAGACCAGCCCCCCCGGCGATGCTGCACGCCCCCCGAGTTGCGGGCCCGGCGGCTGGGAACAATGCACTTCCCGCGGATCTGGGACCGAAGCTTGACCTCGTCGAGTTTCGTGAACTGCCTCTCAACGATGCCCTGCGGCTTCTTTCGATCCAGAGCGGATTGAAGATCGTCGGCTCCGAAAGGGCCTCGAAGAAAGTCGTCTCGCTCTTCCTGCAGGAAGTGCCCGCTCTCACGGCGGTCGCGGCCCTGGCTCAGGCCCATGGCCTCATCTATCGCGTCGAGCCCAGTTCCGGCATCGTTCGCATCTTCACCACGGAAGAGAACCAGAGGGACCTTCGCGACTTCCGTGAGGACACCCAGCAAGTCTTCACGCTGCTGTACCCGAACGCGCTGAACGTCGCGACCACGATTCGCGGAGTATTCGGCGATCGCGTCCGCCTTGCGATCGACAGCAACGATTCCATCTCGCTCTTCGATCTCCAGTTCCGCTTCAATCGTTTCGATCTCATCAACAGCCGCAGCCTTGGCCTGGGTTTCGGCGGCTTCGTCAACGGCGGAGTGGGAGGAGTCGGTGGCGTCGGCGGTGTTGGTGGAGTGGGTGGAGGAGGGATCGGCGGTGGCGGATTAGGCGGCGGCGGTGGATTTGGCGGCGGCGGTGGATTTGGTGGAGGTGGCAACTTCGGGGGAGGTGGCGGAGGCTTCGGTTCGAGTGTCGGGGGTTTAGGCGGCGTCGGTGCTTTCGGTTCCAGCGTCGGTACGCCGGTCGGCAACTTTCGCTCAGGCAACCCGATTGCCGAGATGAACGCCGATCCCAAAAAGCGACTCGAAGGCCTCACCACCGAAGAGATTCAGGAGCTTGAACTGCTCAGCGCTCGCTCACCGGATGGACGTGCGGACCCGACCGAGGCGGCCAAGATCATCGAGCGCATCCGGGAGAAGGCGAATATCTACGTCAGCGTGATTCGCGCCAACAACCAGCTTGTGGTGCGCACCAGCGACCCGCAAACGATGGCCCAGATCCAGGAACTCGTCTGGCGGCTCGACGTGCCCACCCCCGTGCTGTTGCTCGAAGTGAAGGTGCTTTCGCTTGACCTCATCGATGGCTTCCGCTCCGTGTTCGACTTCCAGTTCACGGATGGTGCTCTGATCGCGGGTTCCTTCACCACGGGGAATATCTTGCCGCCCACCGCGGACACCCTCGGCCCGCCTCAGCGCCGTTTTGCGGAGTTGGCCCCGCCCGCGGTATTCGGAGGACCAGCTACGACGACTCGAGATTTGATGTTCCAGGTGGTGAGCAACAACTTCCGGGCTCGCCTTCAAGTGCTCGAGGATCGCAATCGCGTGACGGAACTCGCCACGCCGATCCTGATGACTTCCAACAACGAGGTGAGTCAGATTTTCTCCGGGCAGCAGGTGCCGATCACCGTGGGCTTCACGCCCTCGACGGCGGTGGCCAATGGTATCGGCACGGGAGTCGTGGCCCAGGCGACGCCGATCACCACCTTGCAGAACATCGGCACCAGCCTGCTGATCACGCCGAACATCAATGCGGATCGCACGGTCACCATACGCCTGCTTCAGGAGAATTCGCGAGTCGTACCCAACGGCGCGAACATCCCGATCCCTAACTCCACCGGTGCCGGCGTCACGCAGGTGCCAATCGATGTGGTGGCAAGGCAGAACTTCACGGGCACGGTTGTCGCCTCGGACGGTTGCACCATTGCCGTCGGTGGTCTCATCGACGAGGGTGTCAGCGATAACCGCTCGCAGGTGCCAATCCTCGGGCGGATTCCGTACCTCGGCATCTTCTTTCGCCGTCAGACGACACAGCGTTTCCGCCGCGAACTTGTGATCATGATTCGCCCCTTCGTGCTCACCACGCCCTGCGAATCCCGGGACGCGAGCCATGCCCTCGTGGAACGCCTGAGCATCCATCCCGCGGGACCAGAGCCCAGTTCGCTTGGCACGTTCACGCCCATCGAAGTGTTACGGCCGAACCCCCCGGTCGATCGGCTGCAACAGTTGCTCCGCGTCCACACCATCCTCCCGAAGGACTATTGAGAAACTGGGAACTCGGATCGGGGAACACAGAACTCGGAGCTTGGCATGAAGCGTCTCACGAAACTCGCCGCTGTCGCCCTGCTTGCCACGGGATGCACGACGGCGCCGATGCGCGAACTCTGGCGAGAGAAGGCCGGACCGCCCAGGGTGGCTTACACCGGCGCGGGTGTCACGCTTGGCGAGTTCGGAAAGCCTGGCGTGCTTCCCGATGCCTACGTGCGACGCACGGCCGAACTCCTGACCGCCCGCCGACAGTTCTCCGCACAGCAGTATGTGCTTCGGTACCCGGACGTGGCAGCGGACGTGTTGAAGTCGACACCGCCAGGAGCCCCAGCGGAGGCGATGGCCTTCATCACCAAAATCGCCAGCGAGCGAGGATCGCACGAAGCCGTCGAAGCTCAGCTTCAACAATCGGAATCCTTGCGTCAGTCCGGCAAGGCGAACGAGGCGATCGCCGCATGGAGCCAGGCGGCAAGGATCGCGGCGGAGAACCTTTCGCAACAGCCCACGACGATGAACCCCGCCCTCTGGGAGCGGCTCGCAGCCCTGCGGCCGATCGAGGCGAAGTGGCCGACCGAAGTCCAGGCCTCGCTCGCGCGTGCCGCTTCAGGCCTGGGAATCGCCAGTGCCGAGGGCCTATATGCCGAGTGCTTGCTGTGGCTCGTCGCGGGTCGCTGGCACTTCGAACGCAGCGAGGCTCATGCGGCGGTCGCGGCGTACAAGCGGGCTGAGGTGCTCACCACCGAGCCGATCATGAAGGAACATCTCCGCATCCGCCAGGCCCAGGCCCTTGTTGCGATCGGCCAGGAATCGACAGCGACCTCGATCCTTGTGAACCTCACGACTCACGAGAACCCCGCAATCGCCGGCCCTGCAACCGCCACGCTGGGTGCCCTCAAACTCCACGGCGGCGCCGCGCAACAGGCCCGCCCGCTGCTGGAAAAAGCCCTCGCGACGCCGGACATCTGGCCCGGCCGACCTGAAGCGATGGGCGACTTCGCGATCACGATGCTGCTGCTTGGCAACGAACCCGCGGGCGTCGACCAACTCCACGCCGCACAATCCGCCTTCCAGGCCGCCGGCGACACGCGAGGCATGCTCCGAGCCATGAACAACGAGGCGGAGTACTGGGCCGCGAAGGGAGCCGAACCACGCGCCGCCCAGGTTCGCGAGCAGATGGCTCAGATCGAAATGGGAGCTTCGGTCGTTCCTGCCGGGGGTCGAAACGCGTCGGCCAAGGCCTCGGGGCAGAAGCCGAACCTGTTCGAGATGCCGTTCGAGTTCCGCCCGCGTCCCCGCTGAGGGCGAGAGCACGGACAACCATCGTTTTCACTCAAGACTTGAACACATCCGCGGGCTTGAACTCCGCGCCCAGCACGCTCTTCGCATCCAGGCCCAGCCACTTCTCGAGCACCGCGGCGTAGACACCGCGGAAGTCCGTGGCGAAGGGCAGGTTCCCCTTTTCGAGCTTCGCGAGGTTCGGGTTATCGCCCACGATGCCGGGCTTCACCTTGCCGCCGACGAGGAACATCGGAGCCCCGGAGCCGTGATCGGTTCCCTTGCTGCCGTTCTCGCCGCCGCGACGGCCGAACTCGGAGAAGGCCATCACGCAAACGCGATTGCCATGGCCCCGACCCGCGAGGTCCTTGTAGAACGCGGCGATCGCATCGGAGACCTGCCGCAACAGGTTCGCGTGAGCCCCCGTGGCAGCTCCCTGGCCGGCATGAGTGTCGAAGCCGTCGAGTGAGACGTAGAAGATGCGAGCCCCGACGCCCGCCTCGATCAACTGGGCCGCGAGCTTGAGACGATTGCCAAGGCCCGTCTCAGGATACGGAACCTTGGGCGTATAACCTTTGCCGATCTGCTTGAGGCGCTCGCTCGAAGCGTAGGTATTGGTGGCCGTTCGCGAGACGAAGTCCAGCAGCGGGTTTGCCGCAGACCCTCCCCTGCCCGAAGTCGCGGCCGAGGTGATGATGCTCTTCTGGGCGGCCTGGTCCTTGCCGCTGGCGGCGGTGGTCTTCAGTTGGAAGTCCTCGAGCGACGTGATCGACGGTGCCCGTGCCGGCGCCCCCGCAAGAGCAAGCGGCGCGACCTCATTTGCACTCGCGGCGAGGTGGAACGTCGCCAGCGGCTTCTGCTTCAGGCCCTTGCCGAGCCAGCCCTCGGTGAGCGTCTCGTCGGTGCTGGCCGCCTGCCAGATATCCATGCTGCGGAAGTGGGACTGGCTCGGGTTCGGATAGCCGACACCCTGAACGACGCAGAGGGCCGCATCGTCCGCGTGCAGCTTCGCCATCGCGTCCATGGCCGGGTGCAGGCCGAGGGAATCGTTGAGCTTCCGCACCTGGTTTTTGGGAATCGCGATCGTCGGCCGTAACTTGTAGTACTGCTCGTTCGCATACGGGACGACGGTGTTGAGCCCATCGTTGCCGCCAGTGAGTTGAACGACAACGAGAATGGTGTCCTTGTCGCTTTTCCCCAGCGGTTCCGCCGCGAGGGCCGTACGTCCAAGGAACGTCGGCACTGTGCCCCCAAAGCCAAGCAGGGTGGATGCCTTGATAAAGTCGCGTCGCGTGGACATGGGTCACCTCGATACAAATCCGAAGAGATTGAACCACAGAGTCACAGAGTCACAGAGTTCAGAGGGAGAAGAAGAGAGACGTTTGTTCAAGAACGATCCGCTTCAGTCCCTCTTTGAATAGTCGAACGGTGAAGTTGATCAGAAGGCCGGTACGAAGCCCGGTCAGTTTGAGGTACGTAATCAGTTGGGCCTCATGAATGGGGTGTAGTTTCTCGACCGCCTTCAACTCAACGATCAGTTCATCCGCGACAATGA
>Ga0105046_10004403_pt1 | contig 22433 bp, 19 predicted proteins | sample MAT03_FD_78385 | JGI IMG/M metagenome (GOLD analysis project Ga0105046, IMG submission 78385) | Freshwater microbial communities from Lake Fryxell liftoff mats and glacier meltwater in Antarctica - MAT-03 (megahit assembly) | ecosystem: Environmental > Aquatic > Freshwater > Ice > Liftoff...
GGCTCTACTTTCGAGTCTGCGCTATGCCAAAAGGCCGTCCGGCGGGCTGCGCGTCGCAACGGCGTCTGCGCTGCGACCCCAACGGAAGAGCGATTTGGCTGCGCGCCGCGCCTTGCATCCGCTCGGAGCCACACAACGCATCTCACGCGCAAAGTCCAACAGGCTGCTAGAAACCTCAGTTGACCGCTTCTCAAACCCCCTATACCACCGCAGTCCTTTTTGGCTTTTCGTCCCGTAGGCACCAATGCGGGTAGGGACCCAATGTGGGTAGGGACGTAATGTGGGTAGACCTACATCCTCGGCGCCGCCACCACGATCAATCTGCGCTTGCCATGGCACTCACCCGCACCTACTTTACGCAAAGCACGCAAATTGAGGATGTGCGCCGATGCGACACCCAAGCCACCGGCAACCTGCAAGCTGACATGCAAGAGATCCTGATCGTGCCAATGGCCGAAGGCGCCGGCGGCCATCAACGTGCCAGCACTACCTGCAATGGCGATGGGCCATCGATCACGATGCTTCATAAAACCGCGGCTCAGCACGATGCCCGCGAACACCAGCACCGTGCCGACCACAAAACCTTCGGCCTCGTGCGACCACAATAACCATTGAGCCAAACCTTGCCACTGGTGATCCCATGAAAGCAGCGCCAATTGCAGCCCCGGCAATAAACCAAACACCAGAGGCAAAGCGGCACAATGCAGCGCGCAGGCCAATGAAACGCCCGCGCCAAGACCATCCCAGGTGATTGATCCACGATGGTGGCTGTGCTGCCCTGCCATAACGACCCTTGATTGCTGCTGCCAACTATTGTGTAACAGTATAACATCGGCGGCAAGCGGCAGCGCGTCGCCCATTCATGGTTTGGGACGCGGGTCTGGCGCACGGCGCGCATCGCCCCAGGCCACAGCGCGGTGATCAACAACGGGCTCATCGAACAATGTCTTTGCTCTGCATAAACGATTTACGTTTCGGCTGGCAGCCTCAGCAGCCGGTGCTGGATATTGCGCATTTGCAGCTAGCCGCCGGAGAAACGCTGTTTTTGCGCGGCCCCAGCGGCTCCGGCAAGAGTACGCTGCTGAACTTGATAGGCGGCGTACTGGCGCCGCAGCACGGCTCGGTGAGCCTGCTCGGCCAACCGTTGGAGCGCTTGAAACCCGCGCAGCGCGATCGCCTGCGCGCTGACCATATTGGTTTTGTATTCCAACAGTTCAACCTGCTGCCCTATCTGGACGCCATCAGCAACGTGATGTTGCCGTGTGCGTTCTCGCGGCGCCGTGCCGAGCGGGCGGGCGATGCGCACGCGCAGGCGCGCGAGTTGCTGCAGCGTCTGCAATTGAATGAGCGCAGCTTGGCAGGACGGCCTGCTGCGCAATTGTCGGTGGGCCAACAGCAGCGCGTTGCCGCGGCGCGTGCGCTGATCGGGGCGCCGGAACTATTGATCGCTGACGAGCCCACATCGGCGCTGGATAGCGATTCGCGCGATGGCTTTTTGACGTTATTGTTTGACGAATGCCGGCGCGTCGGTGCGGCGCTGTTGTTTGTCAGCCACGATCGCAGCCTGGAAGCGCGTTTTGATCGGGTCATCGACTTGGTCGCCATTAATCGCGTGGGGATGAGCTAATGCTGCTGCAAATCGCCCGCGCCAGTTTGTGGAATCGACGGCTTTCCGTCGGCTTGACCATTTTCACCGTCGCGATCAGCGTCGCTCTGTTGCTCAGCGTTGAAAGACTGCGCTCGGAAACGCGACAGAGTTTCGCCAGCACCATTTCTGGCACTGATTTGATTGTTGGAGCGCGGACCGGCGCGCTGCAATTGCTGTTGTATTCGGTGTTTCGCATCGGCGATGCCACCCACAACATTCGTTACAGCAGCTATGAAGCCTTGCTGGAAGGCCCACAGATCGCCTGGGCGGTGCCGCTTGCGCTGGGTGATTCGCACCGTGGTTTTCGCGTGTTGGGTACAACAACCAATTATTTCGAACATTTCCGCTACGCCGATAAACGCGCGCTCACATTGGCGACAGGCGCGCGTTTCGCGGCGCTGCACGAGGCGGTTTTGGGCGCCGACGTGGCGACAAAATTGGGCTATCGAGTGGGTGATCCGCTGGTGATTGCGCATGGCACCGGCAATCACGACATCATGGTCCACGACGATCAGCCTTTCCGCATCGTTGGCATCCTGGCGCGCACCGGCACGCCAGTGGATCGCACCATTCATGTATCGCTAGACAGCCTGGAAGCCATCCACGCGGAGTGGAAAAGCGGTGTGCGCATTCCGCAGCGTGCGCCTCATTCACACGATGCACACGCGGCACACGACGAACCCGGTGCGCAGCTTGCCAAGCCGGAAACGATTACCGCGATTCTGGTCGGCTTGCATAATAAAACGGCGGCGCTGACCGTGCAGCGACAGATCAACAACTATCAGGGCGAAGCGCTACTGGCGATCTTGCCGGGCCTGACGCTGATCCAGTTGTGGAGCATGCTCGGCGTGGCGGAATCGGCGCTGTTATTGGTTGCCGTGTTAGTCGTGGTGGCAGGATTGTTGGGCATGTGCACCGCGTTAGTGACCACGCTGAATGAACGACGCCGCGAAATGGCGATCTTGCGCGCACTCGGCGCTAGGCCTTGGCAGATTGGCGCCTTGTTATTCATCGAATCAGCCGCCATTACCCTAGCTGGCATGCTGGTCGGCACGCTGTTCATGCTGCTGGTTTTGGCCATCGCAGCGCCCTGGCTGGCAGCCAACTATGGGCTATACATTGATCCGCTGGCATTCAAACTGCGCGAGTTAGGCTTATTGTTAGCTATTCTGTTCGGTGGCGTAGTGGTCGGCGGCATCCCCGCCTGGCTGGCATACCGGCGCTCACTGGCCGATGGCCTGACGATTCGAACCTGAACTTTTGTGAGATGACCGCGATGCGCATTTTCCCTATGTTGGCCGTCCTGGCACTGTTTGCCGCCCCGTTAATGGCGGCGACCAACGAGCCGAAGGAACTCGATTGGCTGGAACTGATGCCCAAAGACGAAGTCGATTCGTTGATGGAAGCGCCGACGATGGCGCATGAAGGCATGTTCAAACAGGAGCAAACCGGCAGTTTCCGAACCATCCCGGAGTTGGACGGCAGCAAAGTCAAAATCGCCGGTTATATCGTGCCAGTAGAAGTGAGCAGCGACGGCCAAATGAGCGAGTTTTTCATCGTGCCGTATTTCGGCGCCTGCATTCATGTGCCACCACCACCGCCCAACCAGATCATCTTGGCGCGCTTAGAAAAACCAATACCGGTCACCGACATTTACGACGCCTATTGGATCGAAGGCACGCTCAATGTGGAGCAGATCAAAAACGACATAGCCGCGTCGGCATACACCTTAACCACGACTAAGGTGACGCTGTGGGAGTGAGTGACGACCTAAATCTGTTAGTCGGGCACCGCGGCACGTTGATAAATATCCAGATAACGCTGCCCAGGCTGGTTCCACGAATAGTCATAGGCCATACCCTGCAGCGCTAACTGGCGGAACAGCGCCGGCTGCTGTTTCCACAACGCCAGGGCGCGGCATAAGGCAGATTCGATACCCGGCGCATCGGGGTACTCGAAAACGAACCCGTTGCGTTGTGCCAGCGGCTGCTCTGCGTAGTCCCAGTCAAATACCGTGTCTTTCAGCCCACCTACGCTGCGCACCAGCGGAACAGTGCCGTAACGCAAGGCAATCATTTGGGTCAGGCCACAGGCTTCAAACAGGCTCGGCGCGATCAGCAAATCGGCAGCCGCGTAGATCAGATGCGAGAGTTCTTCATCGTAGCCAATCTCCAAATGACAGTCAGGATGATCGATCAGACTTTCCTGCAGCGCGCGAAATTCAGCGTTGATGGCCGCTTCTGAGCCCGAACCTAACAGGACAAACTGGGCATCATTGGCCAGGGCGTATTGCAGCGCGTGGCGGATCAGATGCAGCCCTTTCTGGCGATCCAGGCGGCCGACGTAAGCAATGATCGGCCGACCGTCGTCGCGCAGTTGCATGCGATCGCGCAGCGCCAAGCTGTTGACGGCTTTCAGGTCGAAACTCGCCGCCGTGTACTGCTGAAAAATATGCGGATCGATTTCTGGGTTCCAAACGGCGTAATCCAAACCGTTGAGCACGCCAGTAAACTTATCCCGATGTTGATACAGCGTGTGCCCCAAACCGCAACCTTGATCGGTAAATTGCACCTCCCAAGCGTGCTGCGGCGACACCGTGGTCACTTGGTGGGCGTACAAAATGGCGCCCTTGGTGAGGTTGATCGTGTGCGGATCGAAATCACCACCCATTTGATCTGGTGAAACCAAGGCTTCCGGCGCCTGCAGTCCGGCCGCATACAAAATGTGCTTATTGCACACGCCTTGGTGGGCAAAACTGTGCATGGTGTGACAGAGCCGCGCGTGCTGCAGACCGTCGGTGGCGTACATTTCGGTGAGCAACACCGGCACCAGCGCAGTTTGCCAATCATGGGTATGAATCACGTCCGGGCGCTTGTAGGACTTCAGCATAAATTCCAGCGCGGCCTTGCTCAGAAACGCAAAGCGCTCGGGATCGTCCCAAAAACCATAATGCGTACCGCGGTTGTAGAAGTCCTGCGCACAATGCGCTTCGATGAAATAACACTTGCTGCCCTGCACAAATCCAAACCACACCGTGCAGCGAATCGACCCGCCATCCCAGGGCACCCATAGATTTTCAAAACTGATCTGCATGCCCCAGATTTGATCGGCGCGCAGCACATCGTATTTCGGCAGGATGATCTCAACCGCATGACCACGCAGCTGCAGTTCACGGCTTAATCCAGCGACAACATCTGCCAATCCACCCACCTTGGCAACCGGCGCACACTCAGACGCAATCATGACTACATACATCGGCACAAACCTCTCATGCGCGGCACCTTGCAATTGAACCTCCGGGCAAACATAGCGCATGCGTCGCTGGTTGCGAACGCTCGGCGGCCGATGCGAGCCAAACTGATGTGGTGATGCATGGTCGCTGTCCGTTCGCACAGCCGGAATCAAACGATGGAGGGACAAGGCAGCGGATTCTGGTCGGTCGGCGCTATGCGCTGACGCGGTTCCCGCATGGTGGATTTCTTGCTTGCGCCGAGCGTTGCTCTCGACTAGATCAAAGGTGACCACACCAGTTTGGCTCGCACCCCGCGGCGGCCGCTCCAGGCACCACAATTAGGTCATTCGGCACATGCCTTTCATAGCCCAGCCGATATGCTCCGCGGCTCAGCCAAGCCCGCGCCGCCATGAAAAAAACCTCGTTGATCTCCTGTTTGTTACTTGCTTTACAGGCGCCGGCAGCCTTTGCCGACGCGAGCAAAGCCGCTCTCGGTAGTTTCGGAATCGAATTGTCTAACCGCGATGAAACCGTCAAACCCGGCGACGATTTTGACCGCTACGCGAACGGCACCTGGTTTGATACCTACACGCTCAAAGATTACGAGACGCGCTACGGTTCGTTCACCACGCTGAGCGATCAGGCGGAAGTCCAGGTCCGCGACATCGTCGAAGAAATGGCCAAATCCGACGCGGCTGACGGCAGCAATGAGCAGAAAATCCGCGATCTCTATAACAGCTATATGGATGCCGATGCGCGCAATGCCGCAGGCATCACGCCACTGCAGCCGTTACTGAGCAAAATCAGCAAGATTGACAGTAAAACTGCATTGGTTGAGGCCTTCGGTAACGCACGACTGGACGGCACCAACACGCCAGTGGGCGGCGGCATAGGGGTGGATCGCAAGAATCCAGACCGCTACTTGCTGGGCATCGGCGTGGCCGGACTGGGTCTGCCGGATAAGGACTTTTATTTCAATAGCGCGGAACGTTTTGTACAAATCCGCGCTGCCTATCTCAAACACATCGAACGCATGCTCGGTTTTGCCGGCATAGCCGATGCCAGCAAACGCGCCGCCGATATTTTGGCGCTGGAAACTAAAATTGCCGAAAAACATTGGGATCGCGCGCAACTGCGCGATCGCGATCGCACCTACAATTTGATCAGCTTCGCGGAGCTCGAAAAAACCTATTCGGGTTACGACTGGTCGGCGCATTTTCTCAGCACGGGCATGAAACTGCCGAAAGAAGTGAATGTCAGTACGCCGAGCGCCGTCGCGCCGGTGATCGACATTATCAACAGCACGCCACTCGCCACCTGGCGTGATTACCTAGCGTTCCACGCGGTGGCCAATCACGCCGATGTGCTCAGCGAGGAAATTGATGCCGCCAGTTTCGAGTTCAATGGCACTGTTTTGTCCGGCCAACAAGCGCAGCGTGAGCGCTGGAAACGCGCCGTTGCCTTGATCGGCTCGCAAGGCGGTCTGGGCGACGCGATTGGCCAGATTTACGTGGCCCGGCATTTCAAGCCAGAAGCCAAACAGTCGATGGACGAGTTGGTCGAAAACCTGCGCCGCGCGCTGCGCCAGAACATCGAAAAACTGGATTGGATGGGCGCAGAAACGAAAGCCGAGGCATACAAAAAACTCAGCAGTTTCCGACCGAAAATCGGTTATCCGGGCCAATGGCGCGATTATTCTGCTGTGAAAATCGTGGCCGGCGATTTGCTGACCAGCTTGGTTTCTCTGCGCCGTTTCTACAACGATGATCAAAACGCGCGTTTGCAGCGTCCTACCGATAAGGACGAATGGTTCATGACGCCGCATACGGTCAACGCCTATTACAACCCGTCATTCAACGAAATTGTTTTCCCGGCGGCCATTTTGCAGCCACCGTTTTTTGACGTGAATGCCGATCCAGCGGTGAATTACGGTGCGATTGGCGCCGTCATCGGCCACGAAATGGGCCACGGCTTTGACGATCAAGGCAGTAAATCAGATCACGCCGGTATTCAGCGCAATTGGTGGACCGATGCAGACCGCAAACGCTTCGAAGAACGCACCCGCGCACTCGGCGTGCAGTACAGCAGCTATTGTCCGTTGGAGGGTCATTGCGTCAACGGCCAGTTATCGATGGGTGAAAACATCGGCGACCTCGGCGGTTTATCGATGGCCTACACCGCGTATCAGCTATCGCTGAACGGCAAAAAAGCGCCAGAAATCGACGGTTTAAGCGGCGACCAACGTTTCTTCATGGCCTGGGCACAAGTTTGGAAGTCAAAGTACCGCGACGAGGCGATGATCAATCAAGTGAAAGTCGGCCCGCATTCACCACCGCGCTATCGCATCAACGGCCCGCTGCGCAATTTGAACGAGTGGTATCAAGCGTTTGACGTAAAACCCGGCGACCAGTTGTACCTCAAGCCAAAAGATCGCGTGCGCATTTGGTAGGTGCAGCGGCGCAGCAAACACGCGCTTGCTGCGCTGCTTTGGTCCCGGTCGCTCCGGTCTGGCGGCAGTGCCGATTTTCGTGGGTTTGGACTTGTCCAAACGCTTCTGCTTGGGCTTGTCGCTCCCATGTTCTGCAAGCTTGGCGCAACCACGGCGAGCAAGCGCAACCGCGTTCGGACAAGTCCGAACCCACAACAGCGCCATTCGATTGCCGATCAATGACCTGCTAAAGCGGGCGATCGCGAGATCAAAGCTTGACGAATGACTGCCCAAGCGATGCCAGGAAGTCGCAGAATGCGCGCCTGCTCAGCACCGGTGGAGGCGTCTTGAAAACCGACATTGATATCGCCCGCGCAACGTCCTTACAACCGATCTGCGCAATAGGCGCAAAGCTGGGAATTCCGGCTGATGCCGTGGTGCCTTATGGTCGCGGCATGGGCAAGATCGCACCGGAGTATTTGGCCGGTTTGAGCGATCGCCCGGACGGCCGATTAATTTTGGTTACGGCGATCAGCCCCACACCCGCCGGCGAAGGCAAAACAACCACGCTGATCGGCTTAGGGGACGCGCTCAACCGCATCGGCAAACGCACCGCGATTTGCCTGCGCGAACCTTCGCTTGGCCCCTGTTTTGGCATGAAGGGCGGCGCCGCCGGCGGTGGTTATTCGCAAGTGGTGCCGATGGAACAAATCAATCTGCATTTCACCGGTGACTTTCATGCGATCACCTCGGCGCACAATTTATTGGCCGCGCTGATCGATAACCATGTGCACTGGGGCAATGCGCTGGGTCTGGACCGCCGCCGCATCACTTGGCGGCGCGCAATGGACATGAATGATCGCGCCTTGCGTTCGATTATCAGCTCCTTAGGCGGCGCCGCGAATGGTTATCCGCGAGAGGACGGTTTTGATATTTCGGTGGCGTCCGAAGTGATGGCGGTTTTCTGTCTGTCGCAAGATCTGGTTGATTTGGAAGAGCGACTGGGGCGCATGGTGATCGGCTATCGCCGTGACAAAACCGCGGTGACCGCTGCCGATCTAAAAGCAGCGGGCGCCATGACGGTATTGCTGAAGGACGCGCTGGCGCCCAATTTGGTGCAAACACTGGAGGGCAATCCAGCCCTTGTGCACGGTGGCCCGTTTGCCAATATTGCCCATGGATGTAACTCGGTTATTGCGACGCGCGCCGGTTTGAAACTCGCCGATTTCGTCGTCACTGAGGCCGGTTTTGGCGCCGATTTGGGTGCCGAAAAATTCTTCAATATCAAATGTCGCAAAGCGCAGCTGCAGCCTGCGGCCGCCGTGATCGTCGCCACCATGCGCGCACTAAAAATGCACGGCGGCGTGCCGCGTGAGCAATTGGCGCAAGAAAATTTGCCCGCATTACGCCGCGGTTTGGTCAATCTGGAGCGCCATGTGCGCAATATCGCCAAGTTTGGCGTGCCAGCAGTCGTGGCGATCAATACCTTCCCGACCGACACCGACGCCGAACACGATTTGGTCCGGCAAGCCTGCCGCGAAACCTTGGGCGTTAATGCGATTGTGTGCCGCAACTGGGCGCAAGGTGGCAGCGGCGCGGAGGATTTGGCGCGCGCCGTGGTCGCTTTGACCGAAACCCCCAGCACGCTCGATGGTCGTGGTTTCCGGCTGCTCTATCCGGATGATTTGCCGCTGTGGGAAAAGGTGCGCACGATTGCCACCGAGATCTATCACGCCACCGACATCATTGCCGACAAACGCATTCGCGACCGCTTTGAGGAGTTAGAAAAAGAGGGCTACGGCAAACTGCCCGTGTGCATTGCCAAAACCCAGTACTCCTTCTCCACCGATCCCGATGTACGCGGTGCACCCAGCGACCACGTAGTACCGATCCGCGAAGTGCGCCTAGCCGCCGGCGCCGGCTTCATCGTGGTGATCTGCGGCGACATCATGACGATGCCCGGCCTGCCCAGATCACCCGCCGCCGAACGCATCCATATCGATGCCGCTGGGCTAACGCAGGGTTTATTTTAAGAACCCGAGTCTCTGGCATGGATTCGTCGTTGCGAGGTCTTAAGTTCCCGTCGGAAACTGCCCACCTGAACCCACCAGACGCGTCATTGCGAGGGAGCCTTCGGCGACCGCGGCAATCCAGCGACCTTGGCCTGGCCCAGAAAGTCACTGGATTGCCACGGCATGCGCGCTAAGTTCGAACGCGTTTGTCGCTTCGCGAGGCGCATGCCTCGCAATGACGAATCAGTTACGTAGTGGATCCATGCTGTGCGCCGACTCTTCCGCGCTCCAGCGGCTAAAAAGCGTTCGACCGATGAAGCGCAGGTCGAACCCACCACGGCTCAATCCATGCCGCCAGGCCCCTGCGAGGCTTCAAATTCACCGTCGCACAGTTGCCACCTCAGCTTCGCCCAGAGCCGTGCAATCTGCCCCGTAGCGCACTCACCCAATGGGTGAAAGAGCGAATGCTGAAAAGCCAAAAGTATCATCGTGATATGGATATTAAGGAACGGTCAACTGAGTTTTCTAGGTTTAATGCCTTGGTCGAAGCGCTGCAGATCGCCATGCAAAAACGCGGCATTCCAACCCGCGCACAGAATAAGTTACTCGCGAAACTTGCGTCGATGCATCGCGAGATTATCAATCGCTGAGTCCACAAAAGCTGAGCGCCATTGCCGATCAATGCCTTTCGGGATATTGGGAGACAACGGTGCTCGCTCCGCGGCTTTTTCCCGTGCCACAACTGAGCGCCGAACTCACCACCGACCACTGGGCAAAAAATTCGCCTTAAGCCGGGCCAATTGCTCACGCACGCCTGCGGGCAACATCCGAATAACTGCCTTGCGTACCCGGAACAAGCTCGGTGATATGTCTTTCAAAGGTTGGTCTTCGGGCACTCTAGTTTCAGCAATGGCCTTGGGCAATGCGCCTGCATAATCACGGTGCGCATACAAAAACATATTGTAGCGGTACCAAAAAGATATCGATGTATCACTGGCAATTGCTGGGCGTATGCAATCGTAAGCATCAAACCCGAATAGCACAAACTTGCGCCGCCAATAATCGTAGACTTGTTCGTTAATGTGGAACTCACCACCCTGCCCCGGCGGCGCTGCCGAAAACAGAATTAAACCGCGGCTGTGCCGAACCAAGTTTTCGACAAAAGTATCGGCGGCGGCAGCGTTGATATGCTCGGCAACCTCTAGCGTTTGCACCAAATCAAACTTACGTTGCAAATCCAGAGGTTTCGATAAATCGTGTGCGGCAAAACAATGCTGCGCAATTAATAGATCCTGGCGCTGTATATAATCGCCGTCCACGCCCTGAATATCCGTGGCGCCCAGTTCACGCCAGGCATTTAACCACGTACCCTTGGCGCAGCCTACATCCAGCACGCTGCTGATATTGAGTTTAGCCATTAACCCTTGCGCAACCGTGCGTGCCGCGTGTTTGGACGACGTATCGGCGTATTGCATGAACTTGCTGTCGTAAGCGTGGCTCATCGGCGGACTGCCGTGACGCGGTGACCGCCAAATTTCCAAGAATTACCGTTGCGAGCGATAATGTAGGTACTAGACTGATCGATGCCGGCGGTTTCCGATAACCACTTTTGCACTTCTAACCGGGACAGATAGACCGTTTGTGGCGTGACCAACTGATCAAAGGCTACGTGCCGGAAAAATAGGAATCCGCGCTGCGCAATCCATAGCGAATAATCAAATAGCGGCAGCTTGGCCAGTATTTCGCGCGTACTTGGAAACACCTTAGCTAGCCAACTTAGTGTTTTTGCGTAGACAAAATAAGGCACGACCAAGGGCGTTGCAATCAAATATTTGGTGACCCACCAAGGCAGGCGCGATGCGATTTTGCGAATGGGATCAACAAGATAAATGACGATCGCATTACCCTCTCTGGCATACACCCAACAGTGAAATTTCCCACCAGGTTGAGTATTTTCAACCACCGATACAAATCCCGCCTGCGGCGCTTTAAGATGATGCAAGACGCCTATGCAGTAAACAATCTCAAAGCCGATTGACCGGTAACTGACTAAATCATCTTGCTCAATTTTCGCATAGGGATAAACGGCCACATTGTGCCTCGCCGTTTGCACCGATGCGCCTAAGTCCACTCCGACGATACTGGCGGGCCGCCATTCGCAGGCATGCACCAGCAAGCTGCCATTACCACAGCCCAGTTCCAGCACGCGAGCTTGCGCAAAGTCCTTTGTCGTCAACGGTGCCATCCAATCTTCAAATTGCGCCCGCGTATACACCGAGCCACTCGGCAAATTGTTCCAAGAGTTAGCAAACGCTTGCGCGGTTGCAATATCCTCATTTTTCATTCGAAGCTACTCAGGCTGGCAGATTGTCGTTCACTGTACGCATCGAGAATCAACTGGCTCCACAGGTAAAGTCGTTCATCAGATTTGCCCGCGCGGTGTCGCGCTAAACGCTGCCGCCAGAATTCTCCGCCGGCACTGACGCCCGCATTAGCTGCTGGTAACAAACCTTGGGCAAACCAACTGCCAACCGGCACCGCAAAACCCTGTTTGCGACGTTTAAGAATGGCTGGCGGCAGCAGATCGCGGGTCGCCTGCCTCAGCAGCCACTTGCCGGTCGATCCATGCAATTTGAGATGCGCAGGCACGCGCCGCAGAAAATCGACCACGTTGATGTCTAAAAATGGCGAACGAACCTCAAGCGAGTTCATCATGCTGGCGCGGTCCACTTTGGTGAGGATGTCGTCTTGCAGATACAGATCGACGTAAAAACAGGTTGTGCGATCCACATCATTAGCCGACGGGCAGCGTTCCCAAGCCTGGATGGCTTCGCCAAACAATAGCTCGGTATCCACCGGTTGATGTAAAAGTTGCTCTATTTCAGTTGCTTGCAATGGCGACATCCAAAGAGGCAGCCACAGTTTGGGCGCCTGATCCAAACCGCGCAGCGTGCGTTTGAGCTTAAAGTCCAAACTCATATAACGATGCGAGACCGGCCAGCGCGAGACGACTGCGCGGATAGCCTGATGCAGCGGCGCTGGCGTGAGCGCCTGATAAGTGCGCGCATAGCGCAAGGCTTTGAAGGGATCGTAACCGGCCAATAATTCATCCGCGCCATCACCCCCAATGGCCACGGTCACTTGCTGACGTGCGTATTTGCAGAGCAAAAAAGTCGGCAATAACGAGGCATCGGCAAGCGGTTCATCGAGCCGATCCAGGATGACCGGCAAGGCTTCGCGTAATTGTTCAATCGTGCACTGCTCAACTTGGTGCGCGGCGCCGATGTGCAATGCAACTTGCCTGGCATGCGGCGACTCGTCAAAGCTGTCGTCGGCGAAGGCGATCGAAAAGGTCTTCAGCCGGTCGCCGCCGACATGACGCATGGCCAGTGCGGCCAGCGTCGACGAATCAATGCCACCGCTTAAAAACGCACCGACCGGCACATCGGCCACCAAACGCATCTGCACCGCTAAGTCCAGGCGCTCGAGTAGTTCCTGGGCCAGCTGGTCCGGCCGTGCGCCAAGCGCGTCGTCTGGCTCCGGCTCATAGCGCCAATAACGTTCGACGCGCGTGCGCAAATCACGTAAATCCACCGTCAAATGATGCCCGGCGGGAAGTTTATAAACATCGGCTAATAGGCTGTGCGGCGCCGGGATAAATCCGTAGGCGAAGTATTTTTGTAATGCAATATCACTGCGCTGATTCGGCGTAGCCGGATGCCAACGCAGCGCGCTTAACTCTGATGCAAAAACAAAGGTTTTTGCGCCCGCGTGATAATACAGCGGCTTTTTGCCAAAGCGGTCGCGTGACAGCAGCAATTGTCGGCGCTTTCGATCATGAATCGCCAAAGCCCACATGCCATTCAGGCGCGTAAACATTTGCGTACCCCAATGTCGCCAGCCGTGCAACAATACTTCGGTATCCGAATGATCACTGACAAAATGCGCGCCGGCGCGTTCCAGCTCTAAACGTAATTCGCGAAAATTGTAAATCTCGCCATTAAAAATGATGCTGATCGCTTGATCGGCACTGCACATGGGCTGATAACCGCCGGCCAAATCAAGCACGGCTAATCGCCGGTGCGCGAGATTCACGCTGTCGGGGCCATCCAATAATAATCCTTCGCCATCCGGCCCACGATGAGCGAGCTGATTGGCCATCGCGCGCAGCGCCCCTGCATCAGGCGCGCCGACAAATCCGGCGATACCGCACATGTCAGCGCGCCTCGCTACGCACAATGCGGCCGACGCGATACACGGGTTTGGACTGAGACTCGTGATAGGTGCGGTTGAGCATCTCGGCCAATAATCCCATCAGAATACTGAGAATGCCGGTCACCGCCAGAAATACGCTCAGCAAGGGCAGCGGCGTTTGAATCAAGGATGTGGATTCGAACAATTTGAGCGCAATGGCCCATATCCCCGCGCCCAGGGAACCGAGCAAACTCAGCAAGCCGAAACCGCCGAACACATAAATCGGTTTATCGGCATAGTGGAACAAAAACTTGACGACAATCAAGTCCAAAACCACCTTGATGATGCGTTCCAAGCCATATTTGGATTCACCATGCAATCGACGATGGTGAAGGACCGGTAATTCTGAGACCCGCGCACCATTCCAAGACGCATAAATGGGCACGAAACGGTGCATTTCGCCATACAATTTAACGCCAGCAAGCACTTCACGCCGATAGGCTTTGAGCGAGCAGCCATAATCATGCAAATGCACACCCGACACCTTGGAAATCAGCGTATTGGCAACGCGACTGGTAAAATTGCGTTTAATCGCATGATCCTGCCGATCTTTGCGCCAACCGGATACCACATCAAAACCCTCATCGAGCTTGGCTAATAATCGAGCAATATCGGCGGGATCATTTTGTAAATCACCATCCATCGGCACGATAATATCGCCACGGGCTAAATCCAAACCGGCCATAAACGCAGCCGTTTGGCCGTAATTGCGACTCAAATGGGCGACGACGACGTTGGGATCGCGTGCGGCGATTTCGTCCAACCTTGCAGAGGAGCCATCGGTGCTGCCGTCATCGATCAAGATGAGCTCCCAGCTGCGACCCAGTGCATTGAGGGCTGCTGCCGTTCGATCGTACAGCGGTTGCAAGTTGTCCAGTTCGTTGAAAACCGGAACGGTGACGGTCAGCTCAATTCGACCCGCTTCGCTCATTACTGCTCCAGAAGAAGGTGAGTGCGCGACGCTGGCGGCCGCGTCGCGTGAGTCTAACTGCTCCACACGCCCCCGCCGTCACCGCGTCAGGCGACGTGAGGCTCTATGGTGCCACCATAACCGCACATCGCCAGCCAACAGAGGTTTCCAGTTTGAACCGCATCCTATTTGTCTGCACCGGCAATATTTGTCGCAGCCCAGCGGTCGAAGGCATCGCCCGCGTGCGTGCGGCGGACGCCGGTCTGCTCCTGCACTTCGATTCGGCAGGCACGCACGACTACCACATCGGCGAGGCGCCAGATTCTCGGACGCGTGCCACCGCGCGCGCCGCTGGCACGCCTGTCGATGACCTCCGCGCGCGGCAGGTGAGCCTGGAGGATTTTCACCAATTCGACTTGATTTTGGCCGCCGACCACGGGCATTTGCGCATTTTGCAGGGTTTACAGCGCAAGGCTACGTCGATCGCAGCGCAGCAAAGTCTGGCGCAAGTCGAGCTGCTGTTGCCTTGGTGTGGCGTGACTGCAGCGTTGGAAGTGCCAGATCCCTACTACGGCCCGCAGGCCGGATTTGTGGAGGTGCAGCGCCTGCTGGAACGCGCGGTGGACGGTTTGCTGCGCCGGATTCGAGCGCAGCAAGCTCACTCAGGTAGCATCGACGCGTCCAAAAATGCAGGTGGTGGATAGTCATGGCGACCGTACTCAATGGCAAGTTGTTGGGGTCAGCCCTGTGTGCACAGATTGCGGCGCAGGTTGCGTCCTTGTGTGCTGCTGGGGGCCGCGCGCCGGGTTTGGCGGTGGTGCTGTTAGGTGACGATCCGGCGAGCCAGGTTTATGTGGGCTCCAAAGTCAAACAGACCCTTGCGGTAGGCATGCGCTCGATTGAACATCGGCTGCCCGATTCCACCACGGAAGCGCAGCTACTGGCGCTGGTGGCGCGCCTCAACGGCGATCCCACGGTCGATGGCATCTTGGTGCAATTACCACTGCCGCCCTCAATGGATGCCAGCCGGGTGATTGAGGCGATAGATCCAACCAAAGATGTCGACGGATTTCACCCCGTTAATGCCGGGCGTTTGTCGATCGGTTTGCCTGCGTTAGTGCCGTGCACACCGCGTGGCTGCGTGAAACTGGCCACATTGGCCTGCGCCGATCTGAGCGGCTTGCATGCGGTGATTGTCGGGCGCTCCAATATTGTCGGCAAACCGCTGGCGCAGTTGCTGCTGCAGGAAAACTGCACGGTGACGGTGGCCCATTCGCGCACCCGCAATCTGCCGCAATTGTGTCAGCAAGCGGATCTGTTGGTCGCTGCGATCGGCCGACCCAAAGCGCTGGGCGCCGCGCATATCAAACCCGGCGCCATCGTGATTGATGTGGGAATTAATCGGATCATCGATGGCGGCCGTTCGCGCCTGGTGGGTGATGTGGACTACGATGCCGCATTCCCAATCGCCGGCGCGATCACGCCGGTGCCAGGTGGCGTGGGCCCCATGACGATCGCCTGCCTGCTGGAAAATACGCTCACCGCATATCGTCGTCGGAACAGCGAAAGCACGCCGTTTCTGTCGGCAGATTAGGGATGCTCAATAAACCGGCGCCCCATACACCCGCCAATGCCACAGCAGCCCAGCCGCCAACGCCAGTATCAGCGTAAACAGGCCAAAGTGCATGCGGCGCCATAGCCCCCAACCATCGGCGACCCAAGCCGGCCAAAGTGCCAACAGCATGGCCAGCGCGGCAGCGGCGATCACCCAGCCGCCGTAATGCAAATGCAGCATGGCCTGATTTGGGTAGTTCGCTGCCATCGTGCTGAGGTCCAAGCTAGACAGGCTGATGAGCAACAGGCCGGTCACTACCGCAAAACCCAAAACACACAGTGATGCCAACAAGCTCACGGTGGCCGCCAGACCGGCCGCAATGCCGGCGCCATAGGCAGCGCCGCGACCCAAGCGCCAGCAGAAACCCAGCAATGTGCTGCATGCCAACAGCAGCGCTGCCAACAGCGCGCCAAACAGCGTCATTGGCGCGGCCAGCGGCCCCACTTTCTCTAGCGTATGCACACCGGAGCTATCGGCCAGCGCCACCACGCGACCGCCCTCGCGCACGAAGGCAATACGCGCTGCGTCAGCGGCTTCGAACAGATCGCGCTCCTTGCCCACCCGTTGATACTGTTTGACTTCATCGCCCATCGTCAGAATGAGCGTATCGGCCGAACGCACCGCGACACTTGCGCTGGCATCCAGCCCAAATAGCGCGGCAAACGTCGAAAACACCCGGCGATTCTGCAAATAGGTGCCGGCCACTTCGGCCAGCGCGCCCGGATCGCTCGCCTCCACCGCCAAACGCGCCTGATACGCGCCACCACGCAGATGATCGATGATCAACTCAGGCAATTGACCAATCGCCAAACGTGTCTGCGCGCTGTTTTGCGATACGAACACGCCTAGCCGTAGTTCAGGCACCAGCACCATATTGCTCAGAAATGCCGCGGTCGCGCCACCATGGCCCAGCACGCGCAGACCACGGAAAGTGCGATCTTGAAATCCATGCGCCAAATCCGGCGCGCCGATCCGATCGTCATAGGCCCGCGTCCACATCTGCGCATGCGTTTGGGCGCGCAACAAACGGATGCCTTCAAGTTCACCGCCATTCAAATGCAAGCGCATCCAGCGCGCCATATCGTTGGCGGTCGACGCGATACCACCCGCTGGCCAATACGCACCCAGCTGCATGTAACCCTGCAAACCCAGCGCCCCCGCCTCGGTTTTGTAACCGCTCGCCAAGTCGGTCCGCTGTGCGGTGGTCAATTTGGCCGGCGCGGTCCACAGGGTGGCATGCATACCCAGCGGCTCCAAGATTTCCAAGCGCAAAAAATCACCATAGGCCTGGCCACTGACATCCTCGACAATTTGAGCAGCCAAAGCCGCGCCCCAATTGGAGTAGGAGGTGCGCAGGCCGGGCGCATAGACCCGCTGCGGTTGCTGCTGCGTGAGCAACTCGGCGAGCGTGCGCGGATCGTCATCGGCCACCGCACACAGCTGCAAACTGTCTTCAAATCCAGCGCGATGGTGCATCAAGTGGCGCATGGTCACTGGCGTACCAAAGGCCTGCGCGATACGCACCGTCTTCAAGTAGCTGTTGACGTCGGCATCCAAGTCCAACTGCCCACGTTCGACCAGCATCATCACCGCCGTCCAGATGAAGGTCTTCGACACCGACCCGATACGAAACAGCGTGTTGTCAGGCTGCAGCGCCCGCGCATCGGCCAAATCGGCCTGCCCATAACCCTTGGCCAACCACAGCGCATCGTCTTTGACCACTGCCATGCTGAGCGCCGCCAAGTTATGTCCACGCTGCAAGCTCAAAGCCACGCCATCGACATAGGTTTCTAGCGCGGCGCGCGCGGCGCTGTCGTCCGCCGGCAGGGGCGCAGTCGCGATGGGCGACTGCGCGGCGTCGCTGGCAACTGTCGGGTTTTCTACTGCCGGCGCGGCGCTCGTTGGCCTATCCGCCGGATCGGCAACCGCGTTTTCAGTGCCCGGCGCGTTGTCATCCAAGGGCGCCTCGACCGCAATTGGCGCTTCCACTTGCAGCGTTTCGGCGCTGCCGGGCGCAAGCCTAAGCTCAGTTTGAGCCGCCAGCGGCACTGCGAACAGCGCGCAAAGCGCCAGCAAAGTCAGCCAATTGCGCGCACCGTGCATAGTGAAAGCTCCAATCTGCGGGGGATCTACGATCGGCGCACCTTACACCAGCAGCGTTTGCACAACTGCGTGCTAATGCTCCCAGGGAAGCACTGTTGGGCACACTGCGCTTAGCCCAACCTACATCCGCCGAATACGAATCAATGACTTACGATATGTTTTCATGGGGAACGCTGTTTTTCAGCCCGCCAATGTACGTGAATGAACCTCACGGCGTGGATTGAGCCGTGGTGGGTTCGACCTGCGCTTCATCGGTCGAACGCTTTTGGCCGCTGGAACGCGGAAGAGTCCGCGCATAACGCGGACCCACCGTCGATGCTTCGCGCTACGGGCAATCAACAACTTACAACAAGGGTTCATGGAGAGTCCCGGTCGCCCCGGCGCGCTTATTCGCGCATCAAACTGAGTGGGACTTGCGCTCCGATCGGGAGTAAAAAAGTCGTAGGTCACGTTGCCCGCAGGGCTACGTGACAGTGCCCCGATGTCACGTTTGCCTGCGGGCTACGTGACCTACGCATCAACGCTGAAACAAATGCATTAAAATCATTTGCTTGCGGTATGTTTGGTGAGAGGAGAGAGGAGCAAAGCTAGTGCCTTGCCAGCGTAAATCACATGCACTTTGGCGGTATCCAATAACTCAGTTCGCAGTCGGCGCTGCAGGCTTGCTCAGCACTTCATCCGGCGCTGCCATCGCGTGTCCCGGCGTTAGCACGCGTTGCGCCAGCCATGTGATGGCCTCGACGAGCGGCCGCAGGCCAGATCGCTGGATGGCTTGGTTTGCGGTCAACTGCCCACCGTCGATCTGTGCGACTTCGAAGCTGAACACGTACGCCGGCTCGGAGCCCATGCGCAGATCGGTGATGATCACGGCATCGCGGTCGCGGTGAATGGCGAAGTAACCGTGGGTGAACCACCGTAAGCGTTCGAAGGCCCAAAGCCCTTCGAGTTGTGGAATGAGCCCGTCAGCGCTTTTGAAAGACCGCCAAGGGCCGGGTTTTTCGTCGACCAGCAGCGACAAATAGGCCTCGCGATAACCCCCGGGCTCGCGTACTAGCACTCGCCAGAGCAGCGTATTGAAGGCACTAGGCAGCGCGAGCAGCGTGCTGTCGGGTTCCCCCAGCGCCGCTCGCGCGCGAGCCTCCACATGGTCTTGCGCCCACACGCTCCAGCCCAGATACGCGCTAGACACCATCAGCGCGAGCGGCAAAACGCGTTGCGCGCCGACCGTCAATGGGCGGCGCGCCGTCCACATCATCGCCGCCAGCAGTGGCAGGGTGTACAGCGGATCAATGATGAAAACGCTACCGACGCCGTACGGCGTGTGATCAAAAGGCCACAGCAACTGGGTGCCGTAAATGGTCATCGCATCGAGCAGCGGATGGGTGACCAGCGCCAGCCAAAACGCCAGCAGCCAACGCGACGGTGCAGCGCGAATCGCCGCATCAAAGCGTTTGCTGATCCACCACAGCAGCGGGGCCAACGCGCTCAACACAAACAGCGAATGGCTAAAACTGCGGTGGTAGGTGAAATCGGCAACCGGGTTGCCGTAGTCGATCAGCACATCCAGATCAGGCAGCGTACCCAGCGCCGCGCCATAGACCAGCGCGCGTCGCCGATGCCCGGCAGGCACCAGTGTCGCGGCCAGCGTTGCGCCGAGCGCCATTTGCGTGAGGGAGTCCATCGCCACAGTTTACGCGGTGGCGTTGAAAAGCAGGTCAACACGGAAGCTTCGCCCCGGCGTCCAGAAGCCTTGCGTGTTCCGCTGCTTTTGATTGGTTTTATGGAGTGACGGTCGCCCCTGTCAGCTCCTTCGCGCAGCAGACTAAGTGGGGCCTTTCGCTCCAATCGGCAGTGTGACTCAGCGGCGCGGACACTTTTCGTGGGTTCGTACCCCTCCAAACCCACCAAAGCCGAGCAAGCTCCGCTCGAGGGCAAAGCTTGCGGCACCCGCTGCTTTGGCTTAAGCGCCGCCCATCAATCGCGCCTGTTCGATCGAATCCCAGGCGTCATGCACGGCAGCGCGTGACTGCTCCCAGTTTAAGCTGGATGCGCCGCGCGCCAGTGGCCAGCCGCGTTCCAATTCGGCCTCGATGGATTCGTCCCAAACGCGGCCCGGATGCATGCTGCGCGCATGGGTGCCGTAGCGATAGGCGTTGCGATAGTCAACAAAGCTACGCGCCTGATCTCGATACTGCGCATCAGCGAAGCGCGCTTCGAAGTAACGATCATCGGCATCATTGGCTATGAAGGTCCGATCGGTGCGATCCCAAGCATCGCGCACCGCGGGATGCGCCTGGCTCCAGGTCAGCGCCGAGGTGCCACGCCGCGCATCCCACTCGCTGCGCAAATGGTCAGCCAGTGCATCGTCCCATTGGCGGCCGCTGTAACGGTTGCGACTGTCAACACCGAATGTAAATGCGGGTCGGAAATCGGATTCAAACTGATACTGGGCATCTGCATAGGGACGGCTGCTGTAGGTGGTGCGCCAATATTCGACTTCATCGGTCGGATTCACATTTTCTGCCGCGTCATGACCGGCCGCGCCGCCCACAATGGCGCCAATAGAACCACCGACCAGCATGCCTACCGGGCCCATCACCGAGCCCACCGTTGCGCCGGCGGCAGCGCCACCCGCCGAACCGATGGCAGTTCCGATCGGATGGGCGCCGGGCTCACCGGAAATCGGGTCAGGATTTTTTTCCCCAACGATGTGTTTGGTGATCGTATTCATGGCATGCATGCCTTGCAGGAGAGCGTAAAACATAGAATGGGTGACACGTGGCGCAAGCTCAGTGCGCTGGCCCACAGTGGCTCACAAAGCTGCGAAATCGCTTATCGCGGCGTGATCTGTGACCACGCTTGCCTACGTACTTGTCCTTTGAGCCCCATTCACTAGCCGACGTGGCAGGCGAAGATCGCCGGCCGAAACCCCAACAGCGGACCACCGCTGACCACCAAAGAGAGTAGACATGAACACCAACAAAAATCAGCCCGAGCAAACTGAAGAACATCCGGAAATCAAAGTCGAGGACCTGCCGCTCGACAACAACACGGACGAGGCCGTCAAAGGCGGGCCGGCATACATAAAGTATGGCGGGATTGAAGGCTCGATTGCGCCACGCCGGCCTTAATCACTAGGCAGCAAGGTTGGGACCGCTGCCTACCGCGCTCCAAAAATCGCCGCGGGAAGACGGGTGCGGCTGCTGGTACTTGACCTGACCGACACGCTGCGCGCCCATTGCGCTTGGCCGGCGCCGCCGCGTGGCAACAAGCGATCGGTTTCCTTGCGGACCACGAAGTAACTTTCACAGCTCAAGTGTTCGACTTTTGCGCCGTCGAGCACTTCGAGTTTGCCACGTGAATAATGGATGATGCCGATCTTTTGTAGCTTGCCAGCCACTTGGCTGCTGCTCTCGCGTCGCACGCCGAGCAGGTTGGCTACCGCTTCGTGCGTGGCGTTTAAATGGGTGGAATTGCTGCGCTCCAGGCGCATTAATAACCAGCGACAGAATTGCAGTTCGATGAAAGTCGGCGATTACACGCCGCCAGTTGGGCAACTTGAGTGAGCTGCGTTTGCGCATACCGCAGCAACAGTTGCTGCAGTGCCAGGGTGCCGTGAAACATCTCCATTAACGCGGCGCGGCTCGCACAAAAAGCAAAACCCTGTTGAACAACCAGTGCGCGAGTGGGACTGGATTCGCCACCCATGATGATCGCCAGTCCAACTAGACCCTGGTTGCCGACGGCGCCGATTTCGGTGGAGCTGCCATCGTCCATGTTGGTCGTCAAAGACCAACGCGTCGATCGGAAAACACACCTGGCGCAGGCAATCACCCGCCTCATGCAGCGTTGTACCGAGCGGAACCAGACGCGCTGCAAGCGCGGAAACAGCTGCTCGCGCACGTCCAACGGCAGGGCCGCCAGCAAGCGATTGCCCTGCAAGCGGCGTGTGGACGCGGGTGACAGCCTGGAGAGAGTGACTCACTTCGCTGCAGAAGCTGGCCATCAGTACGACTCCTTACAGTGGTGGGGCGGCGAGCGCCGCGAACTGGGTCAGCTGTAATCTAAGGAGCGTGCCAAGCACATATCTTGTTCTTAATCAGTATGTTTGTTACGTGGATCTCTAGGCGTGGAAACGTGGAAACGTGGAAACGTGGAAACCGGGCATTGTGGGGCGCGATGCACGGACGGCCAGCAGCTACTTTGCAATTTGCATGGCTTTCTTTGAAGA
>Ga0105046_10004406_pt1 | contig 22432 bp, 24 predicted proteins | sample MAT03_FD_78385 | JGI IMG/M metagenome (GOLD analysis project Ga0105046, IMG submission 78385) | Freshwater microbial communities from Lake Fryxell liftoff mats and glacier meltwater in Antarctica - MAT-03 (megahit assembly) | ecosystem: Environmental > Aquatic > Freshwater > Ice > Liftoff...
CCAGGTGCCATCAATGTTCGATAAACCCGGGAAATGCCAGCCGCCAAAGAAGATGATGGCCATGAAAAAGCTGGTCGTGATCATGTGGATGTAATCGACCATCAACATGAGCCCCAGCTTCATCGCGCCATATTCCGTGTGGAACCCGCCGACGAGTTCCTGTTCGGCTTCGGGCAAGTCGAACGGCAGACGATTGCATTCGGCATAGACGGAGACCATGAACAACAAAAACCCAAGCGGTTGATAGAGAATGAACCAACCGTGGTGGATCTGGTAATCGAGAATTTTCTCTAAATTCACCGAGCCGGCAAACAGAAAGATCCCGAGGACCGACATGCCCAGCGGAATCTCGTAACTGATAATCTGAGCCGACGAACGCAGCGAGCCGAGCAACGAATATTTGCTATTGGACGACCAGCCGCCGAGGATGATGCCGTACACAACCAGGCTGCCGATCGCGAAGGCGAACAGGATGCCGATATCAAGGCCAGGGGCGAGCGCGAAAGTCGTTTGCTCTCTGTAGGCCTTCATTTCCGCTTCGTGCAGCATGACGGCAGTATCGAGGGATCGTTCCGAGTTCACTGCGACGGGGGCCGGTGGCGGAGTCGATGGCCCGAAGGGCACGATGCTGAACGCCAGCAGGGCAGTCGCCACGCCGACGCCGGGGGCGAGGAAATAGAAGACTCGATCCACATGTTTGGGGATGATGTCTTCCTTCAGGAAGAACTTCAGGCCATCGGCCGCGACTTGAAGAAGCCCCCACGGTCCAACCCGGTTCGGTCCAACGCGATCCTGCACCCAGGCGGAGATCTTGCGTTCCGCGAAGGTCAGGTACGCGACCGAACCCATGATGGTCGCGAAGACGACCACCATGAGGATCAACGTGTATGTCAAATCGAAATCGGTCATGCTAAACGAGTTTCACTCCCAAGTCGCCGACGCCATCCGCCAGCTTTGCGAAAAACCCAATTTCCCCAGCCAGTTCTTTTCGAATCGCGGCCGCATTGAACAAACCCGGTCGCTGAGCAAGGTCCATGAAGAACTGCCCTTCGGAGCGAGTTTCCAGCGGCGGCTTGCAGGCTCGATGAAGTTTCTGAGCGAGGCCCGAATAATTCACGTACAGGCCCTCCTTCTCGGAGAACGCCGTCGCCGGGAACACATACTTGGCGTGAGTCGTCGCGGGGCCGTGGAAAATATCGCTCACTGCCAGCATCAACTCGTTTGATTTCTCGGCAAAGACGTCCAGTGTCGCCGGGTCGGGATAGCCGCCGGTGAGCAGGATTGCTTTCGCCTCGCCGCGTTTGGCCGACTCAATCGCCTTCGTGAAAGGAACGATCGAGCCTTCGAAGTGGCGAAGCACTTCCTCGACGCCGCGACGATTGGGGCATTTCTCGGCCCGAATCGTGAACTTCACTGGTTCAATCGGCCGGCCACGACGGTCCTTGGGATACGTGTCATCTGCGCCAACGAGCGGCACGAATCCGAGTGCGAGCTTGACCTGTTTCGATTTTCCCTTGAGCCATTTGGCCGCGAGATACGCCTCTTCCACCGTGAGAAATGGGGAGAGGATCGCCCAGACAGAGCCCGGATGCTGGCGAATGTGCGTCTCGAAATCGTTTCGGAGTTCCTGCATCGCCTCCAGATAAGGGACGGCCACGAGATTGTTGCCTCGCCGAACCTGCGCCCGCTCGATGCGTTCGGCCGAATCGGCATGATGGTAGCCGTGCCGGCCCTCGTCACACATGAAGTAGCCTTGCGCCTGCGGGTTCTCACGCGGCCGCAGGCGGAAGACTACATCCTTGTTCGCATCGACATGAATCGAGCAGCCAGTCGAACAGCGATTGCAAACGCTGTCGGTGCTTTTCAAATACCAGACGCGTTGCTTGTAGAGAAAGTCCTTTGAGCCGAGTGCGCCGACGGGACAGAGATCGACGACGTTTCCAGCCAGCTTGTTCTCGAGCGGTTCGCCCGGGAAAATATCGATCTCCGAGTGATGCCCGCGGCTGGAAACCTGAAGTTCCGCCTGACCCGAGACTTCCCGAGTGAATCGGACACACCGCGTACACATGATGCAGCGGTCGGTGAAGAGCGTGATTTTCGACGAAAGTTCCGGCTTGTTCGGCGGCTGATTCTTTTCGTCGACCAGGCGGGTCTCGCCCCGGCCATACTCGAACGAGTAGTCCTGCAGCTTGCATTCGCCGGCCTTGTCGCACACCGGGCAGTCGAGCGGATGGTTCAGCAAGATGCCTTCGAGTGTGTCGGCCTGAGCTTTCTTCGCGCGATCGGCAGGAACATATTTCGAATCGTAAGCAAGTGGCGGGATGCTCGGATCGCGCTTGGCGTAATCCCCCGTCACGATCACGGTACCATCCCTAACAGGCGTCTGGCAGCCCGGAAGCACCTTGGGAATCATGGTGACTTTGCCGTCTTTCAAATCTCCCATTTCGACCAGGCACATTCGACAGGAGGCGACGACGGTGAGGGATGGATGATAGCAATAGTGCGGAATGTGGACGCCGCCGCGCTCGGCCGCCTGAACGCAATTCAGGCGCTCGTTGCCAATGTCCACCGGTTTGTCGTTGATATAGACCGTTGCCATGCTTTACTCGTTCACTGTCGGGACAATTCGGCGAATTCCTGGGCCGTGACTCGACGCGGCTCGGAGTGCGTGAGCACCCAGCCCCCCTGAGTCGGTGCCGCCTGATCGTACGCCCAAAGACCTTCGTCTTGAGGCCTGTCCACCAGAATGATGATGCGATCTCGAATGAGCTGGACCAATTTCTGGTTGCCCGACGGCTGCGAGATGTCAGCCCATGTCTCTTGTGAGGTCGGAACTCGACCGAGACTCAACTTCATGTTGGTCATGTACAGATGCAGATCGTGAAGCTCCGCAGCCGTCACCGTGCGGGTGACGGCGCCGCGCACCGCTTGTACGGCACCTCCGGAGCCACCGCCCATATCGGTACTTGTGTTTTGCACCGGCACGTCGCGAGTTTTTTTACACCCCGCCATCGCGAAACACGCAAGGGCGATCAGCACAAATCGTTTCATCGGACCCCTCCCTTCCATCGTTGGCGAATAGAGAACCTTATCGTTCTGTCGATATTTGGCCTCTAGTTAACGAGGCCCTGTCAAACTCATCACAGTGAACTCGGATCGATGCCCTTAGCCTTCATGCGAGTGAGAAGATCGGCCATTTCGTTGCTACTTCGATCGGCACGCTGCTTCTCCTTTTCAGCACGCTGCTTCTCGGCATCCACGCGTTCGCGAAGGAAGTGTTCGCGCTCCGGACCACTCGGGAGCATGATTCCGTTCGAATCGAAAAATCGCATCCACAGGCATTCGACTTTCTCATGCACGCCCTGCCAAACTCCGAGTTCCACATCGAGATCGGCGATGGGATAGTGGCCCCGGCTATTCGGCAACACGGGCCGGTATCGATCTCGAACCAACTCGTATAGCTCGATGTGGCCACCATGAAAGGTATCGAAGATGACGTAGTACTTCGCACCGATTCCCTGCTCGTAGACCCAGAATTTCCCCTTCCCGTAAGTCTTGTCGTGCTCGACTTGACCATCTCCGGAAACGAACTCCATGACAATGCTGGGGCGAATTCCGGTGCTCCAGATCACATAGGAGCGGATCTTCTCTCCGTCTTCATCCTTGGCGGTCACTCCAGGGATGTAGTACCAATCGGGAGCCTTGCAGCCGTCCAGGGGCTCCTTCGTCGCGGACCAGTAGATTCCCGAATCCGAGCCCAATAGATATGGTTCCTCGCCGTGAATGCGATCGAGCACAGGCATGATCGACGAGTGCAAAAGTGTAGCCTGCGGCAACTGATATGGGTTTTGCACCATCTCACCATCGGTATCAGGCAAGTCTCGGTGCGTGATTATTCGCACACGACTTGTTGATTTTGTTTCGACAATCATGGCACCCTCCACTTAATGAGCCCCCACCATCGCCAATGATTTTACCACACTCCTCCGACCCGATTTAATGGCATCCTCGAACTCTTGCCGAAACTTTCGGATCACCGTTTTCACTGGCCAACCTGCGCCGTCACTCAGACCGCAAATCGTTGTGCCGGGGATGATCCCCATTCGGTCGGCGACATCGACGAGGATATCGAGATCCTCACGCCGACCCTGGCCCTTTCTCATGCGATCGGTGATTTTCAACATCCACCCCGTTCCCTCGCGGCACGGCGTGCATTGGCCACAACTCTCATGTGCAAAGAACTGGCAAACATTGTGCAACACATCGACCATGCTGGTCTGATCGTCAACAACCGTGACGGCTGCTGTGCCCAAGCCGAGACAGCCAACACGGCCAGGCCCATTGAAGTCGAGTGGAATGTCGTACTCGGTCAGATCGCTGTCCTTCATTCTCGCATTCACATCGACAAAGCCCATGCTGATGCCGCCCGGATTCGCGGCCTTCGCTTTTCGACCCTTCCAGACTCCGCCGCCGTGTTTCTCGACGAGATCGCGCATGGTGACGCCCATAGGCAATTCCACGCACTTCGGCTCGTTCACATGGCCGGCAATCGTGTAGAGCTTTGGGCCATAGCTGCCCGCATCGCGTGGGTTCTTCGGATCGGGTGGAACTCCCATCGATTTGAACCAATCGTTGCCACGCCGCATGATCTGAGTCACGCAGCAAAGCGTCTCCACGTTGTTGACGATCGTCGGCTTGCGGAAGGCCCCTTCAATGGCCGGGAAGGGGGGCTTGATTCGCGGCCAGGCCCGCTTGCCTTCGAGAGACTCGATCAACCCGGTTTCTTCACCGCAAATGTAAGCGCCGGCACCGCGATGCAGATAAATGTCTAAATTGAAACCTGTGCCTTGAATATTTTTGCCCAACAACCCGGCTGCATAGCATTCATCAATCGCGGCCTGAAGTGTGCGGTATGCCGTGCCATATTCATAACGAATGTAAAAGTAGGCCCTCTCACACTTGATCGCATAACACGCCAGCAAGATTCCTTCGAGAACCTGATGCGGGTCTTTCTCCATCAGGATGCGGTTGTTGTAAGTACACGGCTCTGACTCATCCGCATTGATGCACAGATAGATCGGTCCCGGATGATCTTTAGGGAGGAAAGTCCATTTCAGACCGCAAGGGAATCCCGCTCCGCCGCGACCGCGTAAGCCCGAGTCTTTAACCTGGTTGACAACGTCGGCGGGCTTCTTATCGCGCAGCGCGCTCTCGAAAGTCGCGTAGCCGCCATCGGCGCGATAGCCTTCCAGCCGATGGCTATCGGGCTTGTTGATGCGGGCCAGGAGTGTGGGTTCGAATGCCATGTTATGGAATGCTTAGCCTTGCGGTCGGAACGGTAAGTAAACGATCTGATCGATCCATTCTTCGGCATCACTTGCGGACCAAAGAAGGACTATCTCTTCTGCCGCCGCTCTCACGCCAAGCATTTCGTCCGTCCAAATGAACACGCCGAATGTCTGTCGTCCGGACGCCGAATGTGCTGCCGCATGCACACCCATTGTGGATTTGTCGAAAGTGAAGACCGCCATTTGATTGGCCTCCGCAAATTCCAGCAACTGCGGATCGGGAGTTCGCTTTGGTGGTACTCCGGGTTGGCCGACGCGCATGATTGCGATCGAGGGCTCGTCGCCGACAACCGCGTTGAGGACGGCGGGTGGCACATGCTCGTCTAACAGGAAGGACATCTGGCTCATATGGTCCCCCGGACCTTGGCTGCTTCTCTCTCGGCTTTGATCGCACGGATGCGACGCACAGCCTCGGATTCGGGTTGAGCCAGATACGCTTGACGCTGCTTCTGAAACAAGACTTCTCCTCGAGCTAAATACGCTTCGACTGATTTCTTGTTCGCCAGGTAGTAAGTGATTGTCGCGTACAACTGCTCAAGAGGCGGCGACATTCCAAAGTAACCAAATATCTGCTCCGGCGTCATTCCTCCCTTGTAGAGTTCGACGACGTGCTCCAGATTGATACGAGTTCCCTTGAGCCGGATTCGCTCGCATGGCACAGTTTCGAATTCCAGGAAGTCCTCGAGTTGCATAAATAACCCTCTCATGAGCGTAACTTCTCGATCAGCCCATCCATCTTAGCAGGTGTCACATCCATAACATGCTCATCATTGACCAAAACCGCCGGAGCACCTTCGCATGCCCCGATGCACTCGGCGAATTCCAGCGTGATCTTGCCATCGCTCGTTGTGCCGCCCACCGGCACGCCGAGTTTCTTCGAACAATGCTCGATCAAATCGTCCGCGCCTCGCAAGGCACACGCCAGCGTGCGGCATACCCATAGCCGTGTCTTGCCGAGATTGTTCCCTTCCTCGCGAAAGAACTGGTAGAAGCTCATGGTGTCGTGAACTTCGGCTGGAGCCAGATCGAGCAAGTCGGCAATCTCGCGAATCGCCTCGTTCGGCACACAACGCAACTCATCGTGAACGATGTGCAACGCCGGCAACGTCACCGCCTGCTTGTTGGGATAGCGGGGGATGTACGCTTCGATTCTCTTCCGAATTTCGTCCGATAGAAACGCCATAATTATCGATCCAACTCCGCAGCAATGATATTCAAGCTCCCTAACACAGCGGGCACATCGCCGATCGTGTGGCCTTCCATCAGGTGCGGGAAGATCGCAAAGTGAATGAACGAGGGCGGCCGCGTTCGACAGCGATACGCCCGGCCTTCGCCATCACTCACGATATAGAAGCCGAGTTCGCCATTCGGGGCTTCTGTTGCCGCATAGAGTTCGTTCACGGGCGGTTTCCAGCGGCGATTCCACATGAATAATTCGAAGTGTTGAATCAGCCCTTCAATGCTTCGATAGGTTGAAGACTTATCGGGGATCGTCAACTTGTCCTCGACGTTCACGTTCACCGGACCGGCCGGGATGTTCTCAACGGCCTGTGCAATAATTCGGGCCGACTCGCGCATCTCTTCCATGCGTACCATATACCGTGCCAGGCAGTCGCCGTTCTTGGAGCACACGATGTCGAACTCTAAATCAGCATAGGCCAGGTACGGCTCGTCTTTTCTCAAGTCGCGGGCTACACCCGACGCTCGCGCGATTGGACCGGATGCACTGCGATTGATTGCCTCTTCCTTGCTCAGTACACCGATGCCCTTCGTTCGATCCAAAAAAATCTTGTTTCGATTGAGTAGTCGACAGACATCCGCGTGAGCCTTCGGAAAATCCACCTTGATAAATGTGCGAATTTTATCGACCCAGTCGTCCGTCACATCGACCAGCAAGCCGCCTACACGTGTGTAACTGGGATGAAATCGCTGCCCAGCCATCGCCTCGAAAATATCATACACCTTCTCACGCATGTTGAAGGCATACATGAAGGCTGTGATTCCGCCGAGATCGAGGGCGGTTGCACCGACGCATAATAAGTGATCGCTGATCCGAGCCAGTTCGGCAATAATTGTGCGGATGTACTTGCATCGAGGTGTGATCTCGATGTCCATCAATTTCTCAACCGCGTGGTGCCAGGCCACCTCGTTGCAGATCGGCGAGATGTAATTCATTCGATCGACGATCGTGACGTACTGATTGTAATCGAGATCCTCACCGAGTTTTTCGAAGCCGGAGTGCAGATAGCCGATATCCGGCACGGCTTTGACAATCGTCTCGCCATCGAGTGTGAGAACCAGACGGAGAGTGGTATGAGTGGCCGGGTGCTGCGGACCAAAGTTCAACGTGTAGAGAAACTCCTGCTCGGCGGAGTCTTCTTCGACGGGAAACGGTGCTGCTGCTGTCAACGGCATTTTCGATCCAAAAAACAGTTCACCACAAAGACACGAAGATCACAAAGAAAACAAAAATCAGTTCGATTGAGATCTTTGTGTCCTTCGTGTGTTTGTGGTGGATACTCTTCAATTACCCATCTGCTCTAATATTCGGCTCGAAATTATGTCGCTCGCCTCGGCCACGGAGAGGGTAGTCTTTCCGGAGCGGGTAAGAGGCGAAGCCCTCTGGCATCAGGATTCTTCGTAAATCCGGATGGCCATCAAACACGATTCCGAACATGTCGAAGACTTCCCGTTCCATCCAGTCGGCCCCCTTCCACAGGGAATAGACCGAGTCCAGAGTCGGTTCCGGGTCGTTTACCAGTACTTTCACGTACATTCGCTCGGCCGTCTCCGTGTTGGCCAGGCAATAGACGACGCCGTATCGATCGGTCGCGTCTGGGTAGTGCAGATAATCGACGCCGGCAATGTCAGCCAGGAAATTAAAACCGCCCTCTTCCTTTAGCGCGGTTAACACATCTAGCAATTTCTCCGGCGGAACTACGTAACGGACGTTGTTCCGGAATTCCTCGCGTTTTGCTAGGTTTCCGAAGCGGTCGATCAGAAGCTGTGCATTCGACATCACTTAGTCTCGCAGCCGGGTGGCCGAGTTATAGTCGCCTGGCACCACCATCGTCTGTTCGGATTCCAGTTGTTTCACCATGCTCGTCGGGCCCTCGTAGGTTGTGCGACCGGTAAATTCGCGGGCGTTGATGGTGCCGGTGGCCTTGATTTTCTCTTGCAAGTCGAGCACGGCCCGGATCAACTGCTCGGGTCGTGGTGGACATCCGGGGACATACACGTCGACTGGCAGAAATCGATCGATGCCCTGCACGACGGCATACGTATCGAACACACCACCCGACGAGGCACAGGCCCCCACCGAGATGCACCACTTCGGCTCGGGCATTTGCAGCCAAATCCGTTGCAGAACAGGGACCATCTTCATCACCACCCGACCGGCGACGAGCATCAGATCGCACTGGCGCGGACTGAAGCGCATGGCCTCGGACCCGAATCGTGCGATGTCGTATCGACTGGAGGCCGTCGCCATTAACTCGATGCCGCAGCAGGCCGTGGCAAAAGGCATCGGCCACAGACTGTTCGCCCGGGCCAGATTGGCGACCCAGTCGAGCTTGGTAATCAGAAAGCCGGGCATCACCGCCATTGGAAGACCCCTTTCCGCCAGGCATACACATAGCCAACGCCGAGCGAGGCAATGAAGACGATGACTTCCCAGAAAATGAGGCGACCGAACGCCTCACGCCAAACGGAACTGGCCCCATCGGAATAAGCGACAACGGCCCACGGGTACAGAAACAGCAGTTCCACATCAAAGACGAGAAACAGAATCGCGATCAGGTAAAACTTCACATCAAACTGCATTCGGGCACTGCCAATTGGGTCCATTCCCGATTCATATGGCATCAACTTGATGGCAGTTTTCTTGGATGGTTTCAGCCCCAAATGGTGAAACAGTTGGGAGGCGAACAGCGTGATAAGAACAAAGGCGATCAGAAACCCCAGGAACAAAAAGATGGGATAGTAGTCGGCCAAGCGAAAGGCCGCCTCTACGCCGGCAGACGTTTGAACGGTATCGGCAAAAAACATACGGCATTCCGCAGAAAGCAACTTTGTGATTTATTTCACTAAGTTCCGCAAAAAAGAACCCGGCCAGATGGCCGAGATCCTTGGATTGGTGTTTATGATAGGAACGGCGCGAATTCCGTCCAGAATCTCCCAAATGGAGTTACCTTTTGGGCGCGAGAAATTATCTTATTGTTAGGGCGGGGCTCACGGCCAGAATGTCCCAAAATGTCCCAAAATGTCCCACCACGGAAAAAATACTAGGTTAGCAGACTCCGTGACAGGCCGACCACCCTCTTCCTCTGATGATTGTCCTGGAGTAAGATAAGAGCCATTCCCAGCAGCTTTGGAGTGTATCCGATGAGCGCAACAGCCATCCTCTTCCTCGCTTCTCTTTTGGAGGCTCCTGCACCCGCTTCCGAGGGCAGTACGGATCCCAAACTTGTTGAGCTGGTTCGTCAGCTTGGTGCCAAGTCTTACCGAGTTCGAGAGGACGCAGCCCGCGGATTGCTCACGCGAGGCGCTGCCTCGGTCGCCGTCCTCACGGATGGCCTCAGGGATACCGACCCGGAAGTGAGCCAGCGCTGCCGACAACTGTTGCCACAGGCCAGTGCGCTCGATCGAAACGAGAAGCTGGCAGCGCTGCTCAAGAATCCCGCCGCCCCACCGCCGCCAAAGGGTCTGGCTGGGCTCGATCGATTTTTGAAGATCACGGGTGACGACAAGGGCTCTCGCGAACTGTACGCGGAACTCTTGACGATCCATCATCGCACACTTGAGGCTGCGGAGGAGGACATCAAGAAGGCCACCGAGCAGTTTCGGCAGTTCTCCGACGAAGCCTACAACAAGTGGCGAGTGAGCATCAATTCCGGGAGATACTCGACCGATACCATGTTCGCTTCTCGGGCGGATATGACGTTTTTCCTGTTCTTTTCTTCCGATTCGAGAATTCGCAAAAACGATCCGGCTTTTAGTCGTGCATCCATATTGCTGCAAGGAAACCAGATCAGCAATGCGATCTCTGAGAAAGACGGCACCCCGGCGATGCGCAAGATTTTTCTCGATTGGCTCGAAAACGAATCGCAACCCGGTTTCCAACAACGCGGCTTCATGATCGCTTCCCAGGCAAACCTGAAGGAAGCCCTCCCACTTGCGATGAAATTGCTTGAGAGGAAAGAACAGCAGTCCTACAACAAAGCCCAAATCCTCGTCACTCTGGTCAAGCTCGGCGGCAAGGAGCATATCGCGAAACTCGAGCCGCTCCTCGAAGACAAAAGTGTGGTCGCGACCAGCACCTTCGGTAACGGCAAGCCATTAACTACTCAGCTTCGCGATGTAGCGATAGGTGTTTCGGTTCAGTTGGCTGGACAAAAACTTGTCGATTTCGGCTTCGACACGCGTTTCGCCAATCAGGCGAACTTAGGCTACCACTACTACGGGTTCCCAGACGACAAAGCTCGCAACGAAGCACACGCTAAGTGGAAGGAATGGGCCGGTAAGAATCTGAAAAAATAGCGTTCGTCTTCCACGAATGGAAGGCACATTTGGGAGCAGCCGTGATCTCTTCCTCGCTCCTCGCCCTGGCACTTCTAGCCGGGGCACCGCCGTCGGAATCCGACGCAAAAAAACGCGCCGAGGAACTGGTTGCGCAACTGGGCGACAAGGATTACCGCGATCGCGAGAAGGCGGCCAAGGAATTGCTGGAGATAGGCTACGTGGCCAAAGAAGCCGTGCTGGCCGGGCAAAGCCATTCGGACAACGAGATCAGCGATCGCTGCAAAAAGCTGTACCCTGCCATTTGGAAGCACGATCTTGAAAAACGCGTGCAACGGTTTCTGGACAAGCCTGAAGCGGCCATTCCCGACGATTTACCCGGGGCCGCCCGTTGGCTGAAAATCGCTGGCAATGGCAAGGAGAGCCGAGCGTTTTACGCGGAAATGGTCAAATCCCATCCGGAACCGCTGCTCGAAATCGAACTGCATCCCGAGCGACTCAAGGACGTTTACGAGGAATTAATGAAGAGTGTCTACGCCCGCACGGTGCGGACGACTAGTCAAACCGCGGCCTCGCGCCAACCGCTCGATTCCGAGGTTTTGCTGTACCTGTTTTTGGGTGGGGCCGGGGAAGTCCGGCCGAACATGGGCCATGGCGTCGGCTTGGCCCACTACTACCAGTTCCTGAATTCCCCCTTCCTCGCCAGCAAGCTCTCGGCATCACCTGGCGTTGAATCCATGCGGAAGCTCTATGCCAGCTGGCTGGAAAAGGAACGCTACTCGATCATTCTCCGCCGTGGAATCGATCTTGCGGCTCAACACGGCGTTAAAGAGTGCGCTCCGATCGCTCTCAGGATTGCAAGCGACGCCAAGACCACTGGGTACATCCGAGCCACGGCCATGCTCGGCTTCGCCAAGCTCGGAACGAAGGAGGATCTCAAAGAACTCGAACCTTTCTTGAAGGACAAATTCCACATTGCCAATGTGATTGTGAACAAGGAACAAGCAACGGTGCAGATGCGCGATGTGGCTCTCGGTGCCGCCATTCATCTCGCAGGGGAAAATCTTGCTGACTTCGGCTTCGAGCGAAAGCTGCCGACCGGCATCAACTCCATCTCTTCCTACACGTATTATGCCTTCGGCTCGGACCAGAAACGCGATGCTGCCCATGCCAAGTGGAAGGAATGGGCGGAGAAGAATCTGAAAGAGAAGTGACTCGACGAGCCTCGCCGTTTCCCTGCCGCGATTCGTGTTAAGCCACTGGCCTCATCTCCATCATCGAAACGAGTGGCTGAGGTGGTGCATTCTGCCACTGCAATGCCTTTAAGATTCGCTGGCAAAGTTCTGCTTGTACAGTCTCGATCCCCCGCGAAGAAGTATCGGTCAGATCGACATACCCGCCGGCTCTGCGATCGTGGCCACCGGCTCGGCCGAGTGTGCCGACGACGGATCTCAGTAAGTCGCCCGACTTTACTCCGTGCAAGCTCGTGCGAAGCGACAGAACGATTCGATTGCCGCATACCCCGCCGCACAGAGCCCAATCAACTTGATCGAACCGCACCATAAAATCCACCACCTCGGCCGCCTGTTCGGGCTGAGGTAAGTTCGCGACCCAACTCACGACGAGCCGGTTGTAGACGGTCGAGGATCGCAAGGCTTGCATCAGCACATCAAAGTGGCTTTGCGGCAAGCGGGCATTGCGAATTTGAGCGAGGAGATCCTTGTCTGCCAGTGGGAAGAGAAAGTGCAAGGCCCCGTCGTCCACCTGAGTCGCTTCACGCGGATAGCCCGAGCATTCCGTCTCGATGCCATAGGTCAAGGCCGTCGCAATGCGAGCGGGAACAGGCACGTCCTGTTCGATGAGATACCGCGTCACAAGCGTACAAGTCGCCCCGAGACTGGGCCGCACGTCGACGAACGGAACATCTTCCAGGTCGCCGGGCGTGGTGTGATGGTCGAGGACAGCGTAGAGTGGAATCTCACCGAAAGAGTGACGACCCGTATTGGGCTGGCTATCGACCATGACAATGGCTTCGCCTGGCAAATAGTCGAGGTCTTCCACGCGAACGAGTTCCAGACCGAGCAGCTCAACCATGGCCCGGTTTTCCGCGCGGTTGATTAGCCCGTCCCGGCTCAGTCGAGTCGGCTTCCCGAGACGCGACTCCACCAGGTGGGCAAGTCCAAGCATGCTTCCCAGGCAGTCAGGATCCGGCTGAACATGCGAAACGAACGTCACCCTCGATGCGGACCGAAGCCCCGCAAGGAACTGGTCCGATCGGCGTGTGGCAGCGAGAATGCCGTTCAGGGGTGTATCAGCGTCGGCGCTACGGCGCGCCATGGTATGCAGTCCTCTCCTCGTCCGGGGGCCAGGCATCCACGACGCCGGCATATACATCCGTCCATTATATCGGCCCGGAGAGGGAACCCCTTTCTTTTACCTGTTTACAGCCTTCTCGCCAAGCTTGGCAGTTGTCCATGGAATAATTGGGAATTCTATTTGCGATTCGATTCTTTTTTATCAGAGAGCGTCATGACCCGCTTCCACTGGGCTTCCGTGACCGGGACCACGGACAATCGCGGTAAGCGCACGAGATCCCACTTGGCCAGAAGCTTGTCTGCCTTGATGGTCGCCAACGTCACCGGCTTGGCCAATGCTCGAACCGCCTTCATTTCGACCGCGACAGCTGATTGATCCTCGCCAACGGGTTCCAGGCACGGATCCGCCGCGACGACCATCTCGCCCACGACGGCTTTCTCCTTGCCCGTGTGGTAGAGCAGAACGCGGTCGCCCGGCTTCATCATTCGTAAATGCTTGCGAGCAAGTGGGTTGGCAACGCCATCCCAACTCGTCGATCCATCTCGTTCCAGATCCTGGTAGCTGTAACAACCCGGCTCCTGCTTGCACAGCCAAAGTGCCATGACGATCTCCTTGCAAAGGATTCGGACTGGGATAAGACGTAAATCAGATATACGACTCGCTGACGGCACCTGGTGGAGCGAATTGTGCGACTCTTTGTGACTTTCGCCTTGTCCTTACTTGGGTTGTCCGTCCAAGCTGCCGATTCTCCTGAGTCGGTGTTCGAGTCGCGCATTTTGCCAATCTTCAAATCGCCAAACCCTTCGAGTTGCGTTCAGTGCCATCTCGCCAGCGTGGATTTGAAAGACTACATCCTGCCAAGTGCCGAGAAGACCTTTCGTTCGCTTCGGGATCAAGGTCTGATCGATCTGGAATCCCCGGCCAAGTCGAAGATTCTTTCCTTGATCGCGATGGGGAAAAGCGATCCGAAGGCCCCGGCTATTCATGCTGCGAATCGTAAGGCAGAATTGGAAGCCTTCGCTGCCTGGATCAAGGCCTGTGCCGCGGACGAGAAATTGCGTGCCTCGCCAAAGCTGGAGGCGACCGAGCAGGCCAAGCCCGCGAAGCCAAACGAGGTCATCCGGCACGCCCGCTCGGATCGCTTGCTCGAATCGTTCGAGCGAACCGTGTGGGCCATGCGTTTCCGCTGCATGAGCTGCCACACCGAAGGGACGCCGCAGAACGACAAGCACGTCAAGGAATTCGGGGCGAAGGTCGCATGGATGAAGAAGGCCGGCTCAAAAGCGACCATGGATTATCTCATCGCCAGCAAGTTGATCGACCCGACAGATCCCGAGAAGAGCCTGTTGTTGCAAAAGCCGCTCGGCAAAGTGAAGCACGAAGGGGGCATCAAATTCGCGGTCGGCGATCAGGGGCACAAGGCCTTCCGCGAGTGGGTGGATGACGCGGCCGCGATCAAAGCCGGCAAGTACACGAACGCCGCCGACCTGCCCAAGCCCATTGCGGGGCCGTTGAAGTTCGGCACCGAGGCCTGGCTGAAATTGACCGACACGCCTTCGGCCTGGGGCGACAAGCTGGTGCAGGTCGATGTCTATGCCTGGGATTATGCCAAGCGCGCATGGGAGACCAAACCGATCGCCACGAGCGACCGCAAGGTTTATGGCAAAGGAAATCTCTGGCAGCACACCGTCACGCTTCTTGCTGAAAGCGGTTCGACGCGTGCGAAATCATTTGCAACCCGCACCACGCTCCCGCCAGGAAGATACCTGCTCAAGGTCTACGTGGATGCCGACGGTAAACTTGAGAAAGACTGGCAGAGCCAACTCGGCGAAGCGGAGTATGCCGGCCAAGTGGAAATTCGCGGCAACTGGAAAGAGGGCTACGGCCAGATGACCGTGGGAGACGCGGGCCGGGTGAAGAAGTAGCCACGAGGGCTTCAGGGCCCAGCGTTCGGTGGCGAGGATAGCGGATTGTCCAGCACGGGAACAAAACGCCAGACTGTGACCAACGGAATGCGTTCGTGTACCGTCTAGTGGACGATCAACGTGTCGCGAATAATTCGATATTCGACCAATTGCAACTTTCGACGGTGTCGAAGTGGATCACCTGCCGATCGTGGAGCTTGTCGTAACGACTCGAAGATGGATTGCACAGTGTCTCGAAATGCTTGCCCGAAGCCGAGATTCGCGGCACGGATACCCAAGGCACGGATTCTCTCGCGAAGCTGTTCGCTCATGCCGACTTCAAACGGAGGCGAGGGATCCGGGATCATGCGGCACCATTCTTCAGAATTTCATCCAGGTCGCTCAAAATTAAGTCGGCCGAAACACGTGTCTTCGTCATCTCTAAATACTCTTCGTCGGTCGGAAGGTCCTCTTCGCGTACCGGCCCCAAGAGCATGTCCAGGTGTTCCTTCCGTTGTTCCTGCAATAGTTCGTTGAATGTGCGGAGCGTTAAATTCTCACGCTCAAGCTCGGTAATGCGTTGGCGAAGTTCCTGTTCCATTTCAATTCACCTCGGAGTCGCGTTTGATTGAATTGTACCCCCTTCTTGGCTCTCACTCAACTGGGAGTTGCATACCCCCGAAACAGTTCCGTCGTGAAGTATCGCTCCATTCGATCTGGGAACACGGTCACGATTGGGCCGCGAACGGTTTTCGCCGCTTCCGCCGCTGCCAGGAAGTTCAAACCGGAACTCGGGCCGACCGGGTAGCCGAGTCGGATCAGCCGTCGCGTCGTTTCCAGCGCCTGCTCGTCGTCCACTTCCACCGTCAGCAGGTTCGACAAACGTTCGGGGCAGAAGATCGTCGAGAGGGCATCCGCCACGCCGGGAATGCGGCCACTGAAACTGCAACTCTCTGACTCGGGCGTTCGCACGATGTTCACGGGTCTTGCGAACACGGGTATCACCGAGCAGCCCGATTCTCGAAATCCCTCGTACATGCCGACCAGTGTGCCGCCAGTGCCGACGCCGCTGGCAATGGCACACACGGTTCCGCCAGGAATCTGATCGAGCACCTCGCGAGCCGTGCCAACACGATGAGCGTCCGCGTTGTCAGGGTTTGAAAACTGTCGTGGAAGAAAGCACTTCTCCGACTCCGCCAGTCGCTCCGCCTCCGCGATGGCGGCACGGACACCGCCGGCCTTCGACGTGAACCGCACTTCGCCGCCATAGCCCTTGATGATGAGCACGCGTTCGTTGCTAACCCCTTCGGGCATCACGGCCAAGAATCGCAAGCCAAGCTGGGCACACGCCATCGCCATCGCGATGCTCGTCGAACCGCTCGATGCCTCGACTACGGAATCGCCCGGCTTCAGAATGCCTTGTCGCCAGGCTTTGCCGAGAATGTATCGGGCGATGCGATCCTTAGTTGAGCCGCTCGGATTGAGAAACTCGAGCTTGCACCAAATGGTTGGCCCGCCGTCGAGGGAGACAGGCACAAGTGGCGTCGGCGGTACGGCGAGGAGGGTGCGTTGATTGTGTGGCATAGAGATTCGACCGTGATTCATTTCTTCTTTGACTTGCTCTTCTTCTTTCCAAGATTTGCCACAAATTCAGCCGCATCGACGGTTCGCCCCGCGTCCGCATCCGCGATGCTCTCGCGAAGAAACGACTCCATCTCCTGCCTGTTCTCTTGCTCGATCAGTTTCTGAAAGGCGGATGCGTCCTGCACGACGACTGCTGCCCGACCGTTAATCGTCAGGACAACGGGGTTCCCTGACTTCTTGAGCCGAGCCATGAAGGCTTTGGTATTTCGTTTGAACTCGCTCAGCGAGTCGATGTCCTTCGCAATGTCGATCATGGCCCCTCCGATTCGTTCTGCATTCAATTTGCATCAAATATGATCTTAGATCGGTCGTGTTCTCGAAACAATGCTTTGATGATGTTTCGGGCGTGCGTGTGGGGTATGATTATCCGCGCCAACGAACGCCCCGGTTGCACGTTCAAATGGATAGAGGGAGAAACTTTCGTGCCCCCACTCCTCGCCCGCCTCGCGTTCGTCCTCCTCGCCATCCCAGCGATAGCCGGCCCACCCGAACGCGGCCCGATGCCGCACCTCGTTGATCTTTATGGTGATCCGCTGCCGGAAGGGGCGGTGGCGAGGTTGGGATCCGTGCGGTTGCGGCATGCGGGGTTGAAGGATTTCACGCTTTTGGCTGATGGCAAAACGGCTGTGACGGTGGGTACGGATCAGATGGTGAGATGGTGGGATTTGGAGAGTGGGAAGCAGACTTGGGCGAATCGTCTCCCCGAAAAGCTCTCCTTCGAGAAACTGGCGTTGTCTCGCGATGGGGAACTGCTGGCCGCGATGTGCGAAGACAGTTTCGTAGTTTTGAAGACTAGGTCGAACGTAATTGTGCGGAAGACTCCGACTGAGGTTATCGGCGTTGAACTCTTAAAATTCTCTCCGGATGGAGAGTCTCTTGTCGTAGCAAATGACAGTATTACTTTAACGCTCATTTCGATTCAAACTGGATCGACTCAAAAGGTCAACATTAGTCAGATCGCGGATTGGCGCGGCATGTCTCTGCGAGTGGTTTTCTCCGCGGACAGTCGACGGATGCTCGTTTCCCGTTCGTGGGAAGTGCCCTGGAGAAGAAAAAAATTGGGGCTTCCGCTAATAAAGACCGAAGAGATCGGTCAAATTTCCTCATTCGAACATCCGGCCGGAAAGGCGTCCTTCGCGCTGCGAGCGAACTCGGTAGCCGACGCGCTCTCGCCAGATGGAGAGCGTTTTGCATTGTGTTCGATGAAGGCTGAGGATTCAAAAGAGTTCAAAGTTCAACTCGTCGAGATCAAGACCGGCCACAAGACGATGGCGAACATCGAAGTTGTGGACGCGGAAGGGCTTCGAATTGAGTTCACCCCCGAGGGCAGAACCCTCGTTTGTATGGAGCGAGCGAGGACGACATTTGTTGACATCGCAACCAACAAAGTGCTCTGTCGGATCGACAAAGGAATGCAGGGCCGCCTGTCGCTGGATGGAAAGCACATCGCCGCGATTGGGCATCAGCGGTTAGATGTCTGGGATTGCACAACGGGAAAGAAACTGCACGAGGACGGTGTCGGTGCTTTCTCGTCGGCCCCGGCAGTTTCACGCGACAATCGCACGCTTGTATTCGATGATGTGATCAACGATCGAATCGGCTTCTGGAACGTTTCCAACGGTCGGTTCCTACGTTCACTTGAGATGCCCGACTACCACATGGGCCTCGATCTCCGATTTTCAGAGGACGGACAAACATTGATCGCATGCCGAGAACCGGGCGAGATCCGCACGTGGTCCAAGCGGACGAATCAATGGAGTCGGCCCATTCGACTCAGCAACTACTCGACACACGGCGGGTGGGAGTATGGACACAGTCTCTCACCGGACGGTCGATATTTCGCACAAGTCGTCCGAAATGGTGCGCCGGGTCCGGACCGAGTAAACATTTTGGATGCGTCAACCGGGCATGTGATCTGCCGAAAGGGCTTATCTCCGCTAAGTCGTCCCGCCCTGAATGCGTGGTATCCAGACGGCTCCGCAGTGGCGATCGACACAGATGCAGAAGGCCTTACCATTGCGGATTCCAGCACGGGGAAAACTGGAATGCGAATTCCGTCGCACGGATACTCGAAGATTTCCGCAGACTCAAGGCTCCTGCTTTCGGGCTTTGACCCTGCGAAGGTTTGGGATCTCACTTCTGGGAAGGAACTGCTCAGTATCCAAGTTGGCGAGGCAGGCTATCCTCACGTCGCCGTGGCTTCTTCATATCGCGCCATCGTTGTTACCGAAGGACGAGTGATTCGCGTAATCGAGCTCGCCACAGGGAATGAGAGGGGCCGATTCTTTTTGCCTGATTTCGGACACGGAGTTCAAGTGCAGACACCAGTCCAAGCGACTTACGTTCTGCCGGGAGATCGCCAAGTCCTCACCACCATGATCGACGGCACCGCCCTCACCTGGGACCTCACCGCGTTCCCTCCGCCGAAACTTGCCGACAAGCACGACGATGTGCTTCGCACAACCTGGTGGAACGATCTCGCGGGCGGGGATGCCAAAGTCGCCTATGCATCGGGCTGGAAGCTTTCGGAAGGGCCCCCGGAGGACGTGGTTCGTTTCTTGAATGAGCGCATGAAGCCGGCACGTGATCCGGATGCGAACGCCGTGAAGCAACTAATCGCCGACTTGAATAGCGGAGAGTTTCGCACACGAGAGGCGGCATCGAAGCGGCTGATCGAGCTTGGCCCGGGCGTGTTGCCATATTTGCGGGCCGCGTCGAAGAAGCCGGACTCGGCCGAGGCTGGCCGACGAATCGAGGCACTGATCGAGAAACTCTCCGACCCCGTTCCGCCGCCCGCGAGCTTGCAGGCGATTCGAGCCTTCGCCGTGCTGGAACGCCTCGGCACGACAGAGGCGAGAAAGTTACTGGAAGAGTTGGCCCGAGGTGCAGCCGGCTCGCCGGAGACCAAATCGGCCAACTCGGCTCTGGTGCGGATGCGGGCGCTGGCGGGTGGTTGGTGAGGCCCTTATTGAAACCAAGTTTGTTCCCCTCGTGAACAAACCTCGTTCGTCGACTGTTTGGAGCCACTGCTTCTTAAGGCATCTTCACATGAAAAAGATTCTGGCAACCATCGCCTGACCCTCCTTCTTGTTCGGTCTCATCGCAATATTCATTCTTACCAATCTCATGCGTGCTTCGCAATTGGATTTTGGGCGTGAGTTAACAGAGCGTTACGCGGCGGGGCTTCAATCCAAGTCGCGGCGTGGTGGGATGGTGTTCGTCTTAAGTCACTTGCTCGGCATCGTTCTCATCCCGCCGCGTGCCCTGCTGCGAGTATCAGGCCGATTGCATTCACGAAGATGCCGCCGAGGTTCATCATGAGTGCGACAATGGCCCGTAGCTCTTTCAGGTTGAACAATCAATTCACCCCGGCAACCAGGGGCGACAACACGCTAGCCCCGAGTACCAGGATCCAGATCGGGTTCATGACCGCAGAGGACATCTTGAATGGTTCAAGAACGAAAATCGACCACAAGACAAGGGCGGCTGCCGGCGCGACCCAGAGGACGAGCGACCAGTGAGCCAGGCGTTCCATCTTGGTCTCTGCTTCTCGAAAATGGGTGTGTTGCAGTCCTTGGGTCAAATTCTACTCGCTTCGTCCGCTGGAACACTACAAAAGCAATTGCCATGACCAGCGACGAACTGCGCCAACTATTGGAAAACGTGAGTGCCGGCCGGACCGACGTTGAGTCGGCGGTTGCACGACTCGGCACGTCCAGTGTTGCCGATCTGGGATTCGCGCAAGTCGATCTCGATCGTCGTGCTCGGTGCGGTTTCCCGGAAGTGATCTTCTGCGAGGGCAAGACACTGGAATGGATCGAAGGCGTTGCAATTCAACTCATCGAAGCAAAACAGGACTGTCTCGGGACACGAGTAAATGACGTTCAGGCGGCTCACCTGGCGAAGTGCTTGCCGTTGGCTCAGCACGATCGATTGGCCCGCACGTTCTGGCTGCCGGCCGATGGCGAACGACCGCCCCCGAAAGGAAAGGTTCTCGTCATCACGGCTGGCACGGGAGATTTGCCCGTCGCTCAGGAAGCAGTCGTGACCGCCCGGGCGATCGGCACGAACGTCGAGTTGGTCGCGGACGTTGGCGTGGCCGGGATTCATCGGCTATTACGGCAACGCGAAAAAATTGCCGCGGCCGATGCGATTGTCGTGGCCGCGGGCATGGACGGCGCGTTGCCGAGCGTCGTCGGCGGGCTGGCCGATTGCCCGGTGATTGCCGTGCCGACCAGCATTGGCTACGGGGCGGCCTTCTCGGGAGTGGCCCCTCTCTTGACGATGTTGAACGCCTGTTCCGCGAATGTGACGGTTGTGAATATCGATGCAGGATTCAAGGCCGGGTATGTCGCGGCCCTGATTGCACGCCGCTCTTGGCGAGAAGTAAAAAGCTAAAAGTAGGAACTTAAAAGTTGGTAGCACAATTCACACCTGACTTGCATTTTTCGCCTCAACCTTTGACTTCGTCTTGATGGCACTGATTGTTAACCCTTCCCATAAAAGGTACGGGAACAGGAATTATTTCGCATCCGGCGACTGAATGCGGATATTCCGAAAGCTCAAGTCCGTGGTGGGATCGTGGCCCTGGATGCTCAGGGCTCCTTTGCTCTTCTTGAATCCCTGCCGGGCGTTGTCGGCTTCCTTGCGGTCGTCGGTCCAGTCGACGGTTTGATAGCCGTTTACCCAGGTGGCGATGTGTCGGCCATGGGCGGCGACGGTCATGGTGAACCATTCGCCATCGGTGGAGACGACCTTGCGTGCCGGCTGTCGGCGATAGATCGCACCGGTGCCGAAATCGACCGGCTTCGTGCGGTCATCGCCCATCCACTCGTTGCGAATCTGGGCCTCGTAGCCTTGCTGATACAGATCGGGAATGCAGCGAAAGAACATGCCGCTGTTCAAGTGCTTGCCGTTAGAGATGCACTCGAACTGCAACACAAAGTCGGCCCATTGCCCTTCGGTCTGCAAGTCGCCACCGCCATCCTTCACGTTCAGCCAGCCCTCCTTGGTGACCGTGTATTTCGAGGCGACTTTGACTTCCTTGGCTTTTGGATCGGCAGCCTTGGCCTTCGCGGGATCGTAGGTCTTCCAGCCGGTGAGGTCTTTGGTATTGAAGAGGGGTTGGTTGAGATCCGGTTTGCATTTTATGCTCATTAGCCTTGCTGACTTGCCGGCAACAACACGGATGACGATCACGCCGTCGTTCGTTACATGGAGTTCACAATTCGGGACCCCAGCGATATCAAACGCAGATCCGGTCTCGTCTCGAGTGAATCGGGAACGACCAGGCATGTCGCTATCCGAAATGGGATAGGTGATTTCAGCAACAACAGTCTTAAAAATTGACGTGTTTTGAAGTGTTGTGGCCTTCTCTCCTCCGACGACTAAATGACCATCCCTCACTTTTGCCTCCCCATCCACCTTCCACCCGAACGTCGTCTCGCCATCAAAGAGCATGATCCAGCCGTCGGCGATTTCTTTGGCCGTGAGCGTGTTCGGCTTGGGCTTCTCGTCCGCGAAGGCGGGAAACACAAGCAGCGCGAAGAGGAGAGTGAGACGCATGGCAGAACTCCAATGAGAAAAGGGTAGAGTCGAGGAGTGACGCAGTGCGGTTGCCTTCCGGTGGAAACAATGTGACCGACCCAATACTCTGGCGTCACACCCACCGTTTCGATCGCCTGTTTTCACTCCCCGCTCATC
>Ga0105046_10004408_pt1 | contig 22424 bp, 26 predicted proteins | sample MAT03_FD_78385 | JGI IMG/M metagenome (GOLD analysis project Ga0105046, IMG submission 78385) | Freshwater microbial communities from Lake Fryxell liftoff mats and glacier meltwater in Antarctica - MAT-03 (megahit assembly) | ecosystem: Environmental > Aquatic > Freshwater > Ice > Liftoff...
GGTCAGAAAAAGGCTGCGACAATATGATAAAATTAAGAGTAGCTTATCGAAGTGAAAAGTTTACACTCATAACGGATATTTTAAGAAATTGTGCTGCGTAGTTTTGAATTGCACCCATTTCAACCTTATAGCGGTGTAAAAACATCTGTGTTAATTCTCGATAAAAAACTGGCGAAGAAAAGCAAACACATTTTGTTTTTGAAAATTGAAAACGATGGTTTTGATTTAGGAGCGCAACGCAGAGAAATTGATAAAAACGATTTGCCTTTGGCTTTACAAAATTTGGAAGCGTATAAGTCAGAATTAGGATTAGATGGATTTGAAGATGATAGGATGTTTGATAGGATTATTGAAAAAGTAAAATCCTATAATCCTGAAATCAAAGAAATCCAAATTCAGACAATGGCTACATTAGTAGCAAAGGAAATTGTTTTAGGAAATAAAGACATTGTACTAAGCCCTGATAGATATAAAGAAGCAGCTATTATTGATACAGATTATCCAGTTGTCAAACTTAAAGACTTGATTACAATTCAATCAGGATATGCGTTTGATAGCAAACTTTTTAATAAAGACAAAGGATTTCCTTTGATTAGAATTAGATGCATAAAAACTAACTCTACAAAAACGAAATATGATGGTGAATTTAAAGATGAATTCATTGTTAGAAATGGAGATTTGATTATTGGAATGGATGGGGAATTCAATTGTGTCATTTGGAATGGCAATGAGGCTTTACTAAATCAACGAGTTTGCCGAATAATTGAATATAAAAACTGCTATAGAGATTATATTTTCAGAATGATTATTAAACCTTTGCAGGAAATAGAGGATGACACTATTGCTGTAACGGTGAAACATATTTCTGTTAAACAAATCTATGAAATCGAAATCCCCCTTCCTCCCTTAGCCATTCAACAACAAATAGTTGCCGAAATAGAAGGCTACCAAAAAATAAAAGACGGAGCCAAACAAATTGTAAACCACTACAAACCGAGTATTAGCATCAAACCTGACTGGGAAATGGTGGAGTTGGGTGAGGTTTGTAAACCAGAATATGGATTTACCGAAACCGCAAAAGAAAAAGGAAGTGCAAGATTTATTCGCATCACTGATATTGGAGCAGACGGCAAATTAAAAGATACAGAACCAAAATATGTTGAATTAACCAAGGAAGCAAAACAAAGTCTTGTATCGAAAGAAGATATACTTGTAGCACGTACTGGTGCAACTTATGGTAAGACGATGATTTTTGAAGAAGATTATCCTGCTGTTTTTGCATCCTTTCTGATTCGTTTAAACTTTGACAAATCAAAAGTTTATCCGAAATATTATTGGGCATTTGCACAAAGTGAGGATTACATTCAACAAGCCGCAAGATTGATGACAGGTGGCGGTCAACCTCAGTTTAATGGAAACGTAATTGTAAAAATTCAAATACCTATTCCCACAATTAACAAGCAAAAAGAAATTGTTCAGTCAATTGAAGAGGAAATGGAATTAGTAAACGGCAACAAAAAACTAATTGCCCTTTTTGAGCAAAAAATAAAAAACAAAATAAATGAGGTTTGGGGAGTTAAGGAGGAAGTGGAAATAAATTAAAAAATATGCAAACAATAATGATAGATAACGCAGCACATAATTTATTAAATCTAACCTTGCAAACTGGCTGGTTAGTAAAGGAGAAAATAGAAAAGAGAGATAATCAAACTGGTTCTTTCTTTTCGGTTTGTTACTTAGTTGAAAGGGATGGAGAAACTTGTTTCTTAAAGGCTTTTGATATCATGAAGTTTAATTCCATTTCTATTCCCGGCACTATCATAATGGACGTGATGAATGATATGTCTACTGCATACAAATACGAAAGAGATTTATCGGAATTCTGCAAAAACACACTTATAAAGGTAAAGAACACGATTACCAAATACTAAAAAAAGAATTTCCAAATCACATCAATTGGTTTGATGGTTTGACGGTAAAATTAGACTTAGGATTTCAAGGTTTTGCGGATTTTTATCCATGTAAAAAGCTGGTTATTCCCATTAAAAAAAAGAGAAAAAAAAAGGAATTTCTAATGACCTTACAACGCAAGAAATAGAACATAATAAAGAGGTTGGTTCGCAGCGAGTGTACGTGGAGCATGCTATTGGTGGCATGAAACGCTATCGCATTCTTGAACATAGAAATCGGCTCAAATCGAATAAAGTCATAAATCAAATCATTGGAATATGTGCTGCAATGTGGAACTTTAATATATTAAATCATTGATAATCAAGATACATAAACTCTAATGGAGCGAAGTAACTAAATAATCAGAATGGCCGCCTAAATATGCAAAGATTCGTACACCCGACAAAAGATGGCTTTTATGGAAAGGAGGAAATGAAAATAAATACACCTACAAAATCACCGATTACAAGATAATACCAACAAAATTTGGGCGTTTAAAGTGTTATGTGATAGACAGTAAGGCGAAAAGTAATTTGGGAGAAACCGAACTCATTGCTTACTTCAATGAAGCGTTTGGTTTTGTTAAACTTGAATACACAAATATTGACGGAACTAAAACTTATTTAGAATTAGCAAGCGTAGAATAAAGGCCAGCCACCAACCTAAATTGGGTAAAAAATCAAACAGTAAGCGATGGTTTTTCTGGAATTTTCGTCAAATTAGTTTTTCAAGACCTTGGGTGATATTTGGCTACTACGTGGCGCAGGTATTCGCGGTCTAAGTGCGTATAAACCTCGGTCGTAGTGATAGACTCGTGGCCGAGCATTTCTTGCACAGCGCGGAGGTCGGCCCCACCCTCAATGAGGTGCGTGGCAAATGAATGTCGAAACGTGTGCGGACTCACCGTTTTGTGAATATTGGCCTTGGCCGCGATGTCTTTGATGACCAAAAATATCATTACCCGCGTGAGTTGTTTGCCGCGCCGATTCAAAAACACAATGTCTTCCGAGCCTTTTTGCACGTCTAAACCACTCCGAATATGCTGCACGTAAAGTTGCGTGTGTTTGATGGCATCTTGGCCAATGGGCACCAGTCGCATTTTGCTGCCTTTGCCCACAACTTGCAAAAAACCGCCCTCGAAATGGCAGTTAGTAAGTTGTAAATCAGTTAGTTCTGATACCCTGAGTCCTGAACTATACAGCACCTCCAAAATGGCACGGTTGCGCGTACCCTCGGGCGTAGAGAGGTCGAAGGCTTCCAAGATTTGAACAATTTCGGGGTAGTTTAGCACGTCAGGCAGGTGTCTCGAAATCTTGGGGGCTTCGATGAGTTCGGTTGGGTTGCTCACCAGTAAATTTTGCAGATCCAAAAACTTATAAAATGCTTTTACTCCCGATAGCATTCGGGCCTGCGAAGGTGCGGCCAAGCCCAGTTCGGTGAGGTATTGCAAAAAATCTAAAATATCGGGTTCAATGATTTCGGTTGGCTTTTTGTCCAACGATTTCAAGTCGGCAAACTCGTACAACTTGGCCGCATCGCGCACGTAAGCCTCTACCGAGTGGGGCGAAAGTCCCCGCTCCAGCAACAAATAATTGTTGAATTCTTCCAAATGTTCAAGCCATTCTTCCATATTGAATGCCAATCTACAAAAAAAAGCTGACGGAGATTCTCCAGCCAGCTTTCCGACGTTATCCACACCATTTCTGTAATTCCCAACCTAAATTGGAGAATACAATGCAAAGATAGAATATAAACTGACTTATAAAAAAAATAGTTACCCAAATAATTAGCCCTTAATTTTTGAAAAAACAAAAAACAACGCCACCCCGCCCACGTAATAAGCCGCCAAACCAGCATTGAGATACGCCACCACCACCAACGAGCTAATGGCAAGCAAAAAAGCGACCGAGGCCACCAAAGCATAGGCAGGCGTACGAAAAGGCCGCGCGAGCAACGGCGCGCGGCGGCGCAGTTGCCACACTGACAAAGCTCCAAAAACGTAGAGGGTCAATGCTCCCAAGACCGACAACACAATAATATCGGCGGTAGTATTGAGCAACAAAGCCACAATACCCACCAACATATTGACCACAAGGGCATTGGCCGGGGTTTGAAAACGCGGGTGAATATTGCCCAACCAAACGGGCAAATGTGCCATACGGCCCATTTCAAACGTAGCACGCCCACCCGCCATGAGCAGCCCGTGAAAAGAGGCCACCAGCCCAAACAAGCCAAACACGATTAAGGCGTAGTATAGTTTTCCTTGCTGGCCTACCGCTCGCAGCAGTGCCAAGGGCAGGGGCGAGTCGGAGGTGGTGCCGTCGGTTTTAAAAACCACGGCCTCCCAACCTGCCACGCCCACGGCTCCCACAAACGTAAGGCCACACAACACAATGAGCGTGAGCATGGCCCAAGCGAAGCCGCGCGTCAAGTCGCGCTGCGGGTTTTGGCTTTCTTCGGCGGCGTTGGCCAGCCCTTCAATGCCCAAAAAAAACCATATTGCAAAAGGTATGGCCGCCCAAACACCCGCCCAACCGTGCGGCAAGGCATTGGCGACGAGGTTTTGGGGCTTCATTGCGGGAAGCAAAATTGCCGCAAACAACAACAAGCCCACCACGGCCAACGTAGCTACTACCAGCTCAAAAGTTGCCGCCAATTTTACGCCTCGAACATTTAGGAATGTGAACAAAAAGTAAACGCCTACTGCGGCCTGATTGACGGCTACGTTGGGAAAAAACAAATTGATGTGCGCCCCAATGGCCGCAGCTATGGCGGGCGGAGCCAACACAAATTCAAAAATCTGGGCTATTCCTGCCACCAACCCAGCGTCTTTGCCCAATGCCTGCGTGGCATACTCGAACACGCCCCCCGCCTTTGGAATAGCGCAAGCCAGCTCGGCGTAGCAAAGCGTAAAACAAACGTACATCACAACTGCCAAACCCGTGGCTACTGCCATGCCCAGCGTGCCGCCTTTTTCGAGGCCCAAGTTCCACCCAAAATACAACCCCGAAATAACGTAACCTACGCCCAAACCCCACAGCAAGGTAGGCGTTAGGCTGCGTTGAAGTTCTTTTGCCATTGCATCAAAATTTTACCGATTATTGCATCTTCGTTTCAGAACACGCTTATTTTAACTCAAAAACACCAAGTATATGCTTGTTACTACTACGCCAAACATCGAAGGCAAAAAAATCACTCAATACGTGGGGCTTGTCAATGGAGAAGCCATTATTGGAGCCAATATTGTCAAAGATTTCTTTGCCAATATCCGCGACGTAGTGGGCGGCCGCTCGGGTGCTTACGAGCAAGGTTTGCGCGAGGCCAAGAGCATTGCCATCAAAGAAATGATCGACCAAGCCCAACGCCTGGGGGCCAATGCCATCATCGGCGTGGACTTAGACTACCAAACCATCGGCGACTCGATGCTCATGGTGAGTGCCAACGGTACAGGGGTGGTTTTGGAATAACCACAAAACTTATATTACAAATGGCTTAATGACCCTTGCGTTTTGCTTTTTGAGTGCTACAAACAACCGATTGAGCATTTCTTCGTTGTGGTAAGTGCCAATGATAGACCCACCCGACCCCGTAAAAGAAGCCGAAGCTCCGCAACCACGAGCAGTGGCAATAAGGGCGCGGTTGCGGTCGGTGATGTGCATAATCTGGGCCCGCAGGTCAAAATTATGGTCAATCAGCTCGTGCAGCCGCCCATAATCTTGATTGAGCAGCACGCCTTGCCCTTCTTCGGCCACTGCCGCAATACTTTGCAGGGTATTTACCACGTGCGGCTCGCCTTTTTCCCAGCGGGTTCTGATGTCGTTCAGTACCTTGCCCGACACCTTGCTGAGGTCGGTCTTGTAGGCAATGTACAAATTGGGCAACAGGCGCGGATCAAGTGGTATATAGCTGCCATATCCTTGATTTTCAATAAGTTGCTTGTTAAAATTCATATAAACGCAGCCTTCGTAGCACTGTATCACGCGGTCTTGAAGCCCCGCCGTAATGCCCAGCTCTTCTACCTCCACTTTTAGTGCCAGCGAGGGCAATTGCGGCAGCAGTATATCTACTTCATAAAACTGCATCAAAGCCCGTAAAGTAGCTACCACAATGGCACTCGACCCCGCCAAGCCCACTTGTCGCGGAATGGTGGTGCGGTAACGAATCGTAAAATTGCGGTTGGCCAGTTTGATTTGTTCGGCCTCGCAGTATTCTACAAATTTTTTGATGGCCGCTTTCACCAATGGAACCCCGCCGTGGTAGCCCAAAGTACCAATGGTATCGCGCAAATGAAACACACTCTTGAACACGTTTGAATCTTCCAACTGTGGTTCAATGTGCAATTCTGGCGACTCATAAAGCGTAATAGAAGCCCCAAAATTGCGGACTGAAATAGCAATTGTTTTACCAAAATAGCCGTCAGAAGGGTTTCCCAGTAGGCCAGCGCGGGCGTAAGCGCGGGTTTCTATCATTGTTAAATATAGGAATTAGTGGAAAATAGGCACTTACAACACAAGAATACCTCGTTAAGATACAAAAATAGTCTTTGTTTCGTTAGTATGGTAGTAGCTACCACCCACAATTATTTTTCAAATGCAGAAATATATTCTTTTTTGCGCAACTTTTACCCTGTTTTTTGTGCTAAAAATAGCCGCGCAAGAGGTAGTATTGGACAGTAAATCGCTGCTAATCAAGCAAAATCCCGCTTTCAAGGTGTATCTCGAAGGCGACGGGCGCTTTCTGGCGATGGATACCTACCGAATGGGCATTATCAAGCGCCACCGCTTTTTTGTGGGCGACGACCTTACCTTCAAAGTACGCGGATACCGTGGCAAAATAAAAGAAAAAATAACCGCCATCACCGACACCTCTTTTTCGTTTTCGGAATTCAACCAAATCACCAACGAATTTGACCACACCGACGTACCCATCAGAAACGTAAAAAAAATCAGGCTTTCGCGCCGCATTCCGTGGATAACGCAGGGCATAGTTTCGTTTCCAGTAGCAGGCTTATTATTCTCAATGACCGATATACTCTCTTTTCGCGAGGGGCAATTCCGCGACCCAAAAGCCTTGCTAATCGGGGCCGGCCTGGCATCTTTGGGCGTTGTAAGCTGGAAACTCAGCTACCCTGCCTATCGGCTCGGTAAGCGGCACCGCTTAAAGGTCTTTGGGGTACATTAAAAGCAGATTTTTTGTAAATTGCGCCCCAACAAAAAACCCTCCATCATTTTCTATGAAACTTACAACTTGGTTTGTTCTTGGCTGCTTGTGTCTGTCGGTTGGTGTATTGGCGCAAGGGAGCGGCATCAATTGGACTCCCGATGGCAATGCTTATTACCGCATCGAAAACAATGAACTTTCTAAATATACCCTACCCGACCAGCAAAAAACGGTTTTGATAAATGCCCAACAGCTTACGCCCACCAGCCGAAACGAGCCTTTGGGTGTGCGCAGCTTTGCATTTTCAGAAAATGGCCGCCGCGTGCTGATTTATACCAACACCAAACGCGTATGGCGCTACGAAACCAAAGGCGACTACTGGGTGCTTGATTTGGACAAAAATACCCTCGCGCAACTGGGAAAAGGCCGCCCCGAGTCGTCGTTGATGTTTGCCAAATTCTCGCCCGATGCCAGCAAAGTGGCCTACGTGAGCGAGCACAACTTGTTTGTAGAAGACGTGGCCACCCGCACAATAACCCAACTCACCAAAGACGGCACCGCACGCCTCATCAATGGCACTTTCGACTGGGCCTACGAAGAAGAATTTGACTGCCGCGACGGTTTCAGGTGGAGTCCAGATAGTAAGCAGTTGGCTTATTGGCAGTTGGACGCTACCAAGATTCGGAATTTTTTTATGATCAACAACACCGATTCTACCTACGCTTTCAACGTTCCAGTAGAGTATCCCAAAGTAGGCGAAACGCCCTCGCCCTATCGAATTGGCGTAGTGGCTGCCACTGGCGGAGCTACGCGCTGGATGGCCACTCCTGGCAACCCCCAAAATACGTACTTGCCACGCATGGAGTGGTCGGGAACAAACGAACTGGTAATGCAGCAACTCAACCGCAAACAAAACGAAAGCAAATTGCTCTACGCCAATACTTCCACGGGCAAAGTAACCGCCTTTTATGGGGAATCAGACAATGCTTGGATTGACATTAAAAGCCGCTGGAACGACGACCCCGTGGGCTGGGATTGGCTCAACGACGGCAAAGAATTTTTGTGGGTAACTGAAAAAGACGGCTGGCGGCACCTGTTCCGCGTAAGCCGCGACGGCACCCAAGAAAAGTGCATCACCGAGGGCAATTACGACCTGATAACCATTGTGTTGATTGACAAAAAAAATGACCACGTGTATTTCATGGCCTCGCCCGACAACGCCACGCAGTCGTATTTATACAAAGTAAAACTCGACGGCAGCAGCAAAGCCGAGCGCGTGTCGCCCGGGGTGCTGGCAGGTACGCACAGCTACGATATATCGCCAAATGGCGCGTGGGCGCAGCACCGCTTCTCCAATGCCAACACGCCCACCATGACCGAATGGCTCAAAATGCCCGACCACACCGCCCTCAAAGGAAGCGAAGACATTTTGAAAAAATGGGCCTCACTGTCAAAAAAGCCCAACAAAGTCGATTTTTTTAAAATCAAAACCGTTGATGGTATCGAAAGCGACGCTTGGATGGTAAAACCCGCCAATTTTGACTCCACCAAAAAATATCCAATTGTGTTCATGGTCTATGGCGAGCCTGCCTCCTCGACCGTCCGCGACGTATATGGCACGGGCCGCAACCGCCTTTATGTGGGCGACATGGCCGCCGATGGCTACATTTATGCCTCCATGGACAACCGTGGTACGCCATCGCCCAAAGGTGCGGCTTGGCGCAAAGCCATCTACCGAAACATCGGCACTGTCAATATCCGCGACCAGGCCATGGTAGCTCAGGCCATGTTCAGCCGCTTTGGTTTTATTGACAGCAGTCGCGTGGCCGTACACGGCTGGAGCGGTGGCGGAGCCTCTACGCTCAATTTGCTGTTTCAGTATCCAGGGGTGTTCAAAACGGGCATTGCGGTGGCTGCTATTTCCAACCAATTGATGTACGACAACATCTACCAAGAACGCTACATGGGCATACCCACCGAAACCCGCGCCGACTTTTTGAAAGGTTCGCCCGTAACGCACGCCCAAAATCTGCGCGGCAATTTACTTTATATTCACGGCACAGGCGACGACAACGTGCACTACCAAAATGCCGAAATATTGGTCAATGAACTCATCAAACACAACAAGCAGTTTCAGTTTATGGCCTACCCAAACCGCTCGCACGGCATTTATGAAGGCGAAGGAACTACCCGCCATCTCAGTACCTTGTTTACCAAATACTTGAAAGAAAAATGCCCCCCAGGCGCGAAGTAGCGCATTTTGGCGCATTTAAACTTGCCAGTGGGGGTTTCAATGCGCCAAAATGCGCAGTCTTTGGCCTGTTGGGTGCACCAGTTGGTCGCCCATAACGCTAACCGCTAAGTTGGCAAACCCAGCCAAAAAAAAGCTACATTTTTTTGGCTGGGTTGCCAAATACGCGCGCATTTTTTGGCACATTTTCTACCACCACCGCGCCCGCGCCAATGCTGGCTCCTTTGCCTACGCTAATACCCGCCACTATTACGGCTCCCGCGCCCACAAAAACGTCGTCGTCAATGGCGGCCCCTGCCCCAATAACGGCTCCCGCCCCCACATTTACGAAGTTGCCTATTGCCGCGCCGTGCTCAATGATGGCTCCCGTTTGCAAAATATTGTGCTGCCCCACCGCCGCCGTAGCATTGACCACCACCCGCGCACCCACCAAGTTGCCGTGTCCAATTTGGGCCAAACCCGACAGCAACGCCGACTCATGAATGGCATTGACGGGCTGCAGATGCCGCCGCTCATTGAGCATTTCTACCAAGTTGCGGCGCAGGTTGCGCTCTTCAATGGCTATGAAGGCTTCACATTTTTTGCCAATTAATTTCAAAAAACCGTCGTCATCGGTGCTTCCCAGCACCAGCGTGTCGCCAATTTCGGTGTTGTGCAGGGCGGTGTCGTCGTCCAAAAAACCGTAAACGATTACGTTATTGCGTTGAAAAATATCAAGCGCAACCGTGCCAAGACCTTTTGCGCCAAAAATAAGAACTGGATTTTCCATGAATTGTGGTTTTGTAATCAATTAGAAACAACGCCAGAGCCGCCAAAGAAATTCAAACCCGCCCAAAAATAGAAAAAAAACGCACTCCAAATGGTGTGCGTTTTTCTGTTCTATTCTTAACCTAAATTAATGCCGTTTATGGCGCAGCACAAAATTTCATTTTCTGAAAATTCTGTACGGCGTATGTTTCAATGATTGGTTTTGACCGCTACTCGACCAAGTAGCGACGTTTGAAATTTGAAAAATAGGGGAGAGTGGTCTAAAAAAGACCCAAAGGCAGTATTTTGCCCAAATTGAAATATTTTCATGGCTGCAAAAAAAGGGACTAAACTTTTATTTTTGTTGCTGTAAATGTACGCCCAAGGGCGTGTTTATCCATATTTTATTCTACTGGCGGTACAAAACAACGGACAATTGGTAACTAACCGCGCTGAGTATAACCGAAAGATGCCCATTTGCGCAATTGAGTTGCATGAAGTCGGTACTATTTTTTTTAAAATAATTTAGGCGGGCAGATACTTGATTAAATATTTAAAAAAGGTAGCTTTGGCTAATTTTTAGCAGTAATCGTTTTTTTTTATCAAGAAAACCAAACTACCCAAGTAAATGAAAATCAAAATAACAATCATTGGACTGGCCGCGTTGATATTAATGAGTTTTACCACCATGGCCCAGTTTGGCGGAGGCGGAGGCGGAGGCAGAGGTGGATTTGGCGGAGGTGGAGGTGGGTTTGGCGGAGGCCAGCAGATGCCCCCAACCCCAAAAAAACCCCCCACTGCCGACGAAATGGCCGACGAAGAAACCAAGTGGATGAACAAAAAACTCAAACTCACCGAAGACCAACTTTTGTCGGTCGAAACCCTTAACTTAGATTATGCCCTGCGCATAGGCGACTACCGCGACGCTTTTATGCTCATGCACGCCACTACGCGCCCTACGCCCCAAGAAATACAACAAGTGCGCGAAACGATGGACAAATGGCAAACCGAAAAAGAAACAAAACTCAAAACTATCTTGATGCCAGCGCAATGGGATATTTACGAAAAGAAAAAGAAAAGTAGGCCTGGCGTTCAATAAAATAGCCCCAATTAGCGCGTAAGGCGTTGTTCTTTGCACTACTTTTTTGCGTACTTAGAATCATTACAGCTTGTAAAAAACTCATAATCAGTTACTTTACTAAATTAAAAGCCCGCTGATAGAAACGGTGGACTATTAATTTTAGTAAAGCCCGAAAAAAAACCGCTAATTTTGTGGTTAATTCTAAAAAAAATCTGGCTTAGGCAAAAACATGGCATTATTTGATTTTTTAACCAGCGAGATCGCAATTGACTTAGGCACCGCCAACACGCTTATTATTCACAAAGATAAAGTAGTGGTAGATGAGCCTTCAATCATAGCCTTGGACAAAAACACCGGAAAAGTGTTGGCCATTGGCCACAAGGCAATGCAAATGCACGAAAAAACCAACGATAACATAAAGACCATTCGCCCACTCAAAGATGGAGTTATTGCCGATTTTACGGCCGCCGAATTGATGATACGCGGAATGATCAAAATGATTACCCACGACAGCCGTTTTTTTACGCCCTCACACCGCATGGTTATTTGTATTCCGTCGGGCATTACGGAGGTCGAAAAACGTGCCGTTAAAGACTCTGCCGAACACGCAGGGGCCAAAGAAGTGTACATGGTGCACGAGCCCATTGCAGCGGCCATTGGTATTGGCATTGACATTACGCAGCCAAACGGCACCATGATTGTGGACATTGGCGGGGGCACTACCGAAATTGCCGTCATTGCCCTGTCGGGCATCGTTTGCGAGCAGTCTATTCGCATTGCGGGCGACGTTTTTACCAAAGACATCGTGGACTACATGCGCCGCGAACACAACCTGCTCATTGGCGAGCGCAGTGCCGAACAAATCAAGATAGAAGTAGGCTCGGCACTGCCCGAACTCGACAATCCACCTGCCGATTTTGAAATCAGAGGCCGCGACTTAATGACAGGTATTCCGAAAGAAATCAAAGTAACTTACAGCGAAATAGCTTACGCACTCGACAAGTCTATTTCAAAAATTGAAGAAGCCGTTATGAAAGCCCTCGAAATTTCTCCGCCTGAGCTTTCGGCCGACATTTACACCAACGGTATTCATCTCACGGGCGGCGGAGCCCTGCTGCATGGCTTAGACAAGCGTCTGGCTACCAAAACTAAGCTGCCCATTCACGTGGCCGACGACCCGCTCAAAGCAGTTGTGAAAGGCACAGGCGAGATTCTGAAAAACTTGGAAATGTATAAAACGGTTTTGATTCAATAGTGGTTTTGAGTGCTGGATTTTGAGCAAAAGCTACCCGTAAAACCCAGCACTCAAAACTCAAAACGCTGCCCCATGCTCCAACTGTTTGAGTTTATTGCCCGCAAACGAAATTTCATTCTTTTCGTTTTTCTCGAAATATTGAGTTTTTGGTTGATTGTCAATAATAGCAATTATTGGAGTGTAAACTATTTCAATACCTCCAATACCCTGATAGCCAAATCGTTGTCGGTGTCTAATTCAATCAAAGCGTACAGCAACCTGCAAGAAGTTAATCAATCTTTGGCCGAAGAAAACCGCCGTCTGCGTCAGCAAATCACGACGGTACAACAACAAAAACCCGCCAATGCTCCCGCTGCATACAAACCCGACTCGGCTTTTGCGGCGCGTTACAAATACGTAACCATTGCCAAAGTGGTAGATAACAGTGTTTACCGCACCGACAACTACCTCACCATTGACAAAGGCCGCGCGCACGGCGTGCGCGAGCGCATGGGCGTGATGTCGCCCGACGGTATTGTGGGCATTGTAACGGTTTGCAACGAGTACTTTTCTAAGGTAACATCTATTTTACACTCGCAGTTTTCGGTGGGAGCCATGCTGCTCAGAAGCGGCGAGATAGGCACCGTAGAATGGCAAACCACCAACCCATCGGTGGTATCGCTGCGCGACGTTTCGCGGTATAAAAAAGTACTCAAAGGCGACACTGCCGTTACTTCCAGTTACAGCTCGGTGTTTCCGCCGGGGGTCATCATTGGCCGTGTGCAGAAAATCGCCGTTAGCGCCGACCAATCTCAGTTTGATATTGAATTGCGACTGGGTACCGACTTTACCAAACTGTCGTACGTTTATTTGGTAGAAAATAAATTACAAAAACCACAAGAAGCTGTCCAAAAAAGCCCTATTACTGCCCGCAAATGAACCCAAACGACATTATTCGTAGCACCACCATCGGTTTGTTTTATTTGCTACTGCACGTTTTTGTGGTGCGGCAGCTGGTGCTGTTCGATTCTGCGTTTTGTTTTATTTACGTGGGTGCTATCTTAACCTTACCCTACGAAATTGGCCTAACTACCCTGCTTTTGATTGCCTTCGGCACGGGGCTCATTGCCGACACCTTCGACAACACGCTCGGTATGCACACCGCTGCCACAGTGCTGATGGCTTATCTACGCCCCACCGTTATTCGTTATCAAATGGCGCAAAAAACATCCGAAGCACGTTTTGAACTATCGCTGCGCAACCTGGGCCTGCCCACTTTTTTGTCATATACTTTTGTGCTGATTTTGATACACCACAGTACGCTGCTTTTTATCGAAGCCAGTAGCCCAAGCCTGTTTTTGTTTACACTGCTCAAAATAGGCGCGAGCATCGTTTTTACACTGCTTGTGTTGCTGCTGACGCAGCTATTTTTTCGCTAATGAACCCCGAATACAACCCTGCCATTTTGTACCAGTCGTTGGTTTCGGAATGATTATTGCACCACTACGTAAAGCATTATGGGTTAATTTACGAAAATATTTCGGAGAATTAATACCTTGCCAAGCCATTGAAAGGGCATAATTTGCTAAATATCCGTTGGAATGGGTGTAGCGTTGCCTAAAATTTGTAATTTTGTCGCAGCCATGTCAGTCATTATGTCAGAAATCGAAGAAGAAATTCCGCTCATTCCGCAAGTGTCTTACTCAGACGCGGAAAAACATGAGATATTCAACCGCGAGTTTATGCCCCACATAAACTCCATGTATAACTTTGCCTTTCGGCTCACCATGGACGAGGACGATGCCAACGACCTCGTCCAAGACACCTATCTGAAAGCCTTCCGTTTTATATCTTCTTTTGAACAAGGAACTAACGCCAAGGCGTGGTTGTTCAGAATCTTGAAAAACAGTTTCATTAACGACTACCGCAAGCGCAGCAAAGAGCCCGCCAAGGTTGATTATCAAGAGGTAGAAGCAACCTACAACTCAGAAGAAGCCGCCGAGGTAGATCATACCAGCGACTTGCGCGTAGAAGCCGTGCGAGATATGATTGGCGACGAGGTAGCCACGGCCCTCAACTCGCTTCCGATTGATTTCAGGACGGTCATTATTCTTTGCGATGTCGAGGGCTTTACCTACGAAGAAATGGCCAAAATTCTGGACATTCCAATTGGCACCGTTCGCTCACGCTTGCACCGCGCCCGCAACTTGCTGAAAGACAAATTAAAAACGTACGCCTCTTCGATGGGCTACCGTACCGAAGAATAATTTTTTTGATTTGAAAACCAAACGATTCTTAAATTTGACAGATTTACAAATTAAAAGAACTTTTTTCGACTCAAACGCATTTTAAAGTATATCTCCCTAAATAATAAAAAATTAAGATTCAAAGAAAAAATTGAACCTTTACAATGATAGCCAATATGTATCCGTCTGCTCCCACTGAAAATGATAAGAAGCTATCCAAGACCTACTGCGAACACCACGCCGAATGTTTGAAGAAAATACAGGCCGTGCTGGACGGAGAAGCTACGGAGGCCGAAAAAGATCATTTCAGAGACAACATGGAAGACTGCCTGCACTGTATCAAAATGTATCATCTCGAAAAATGCGTCAAAGAAGCACTTCAAAACAAAGTTGATAAGAAAAATTGCCCTGGCGACCTGCTCGCTGCCATTAAAGCAAAACTCAACATTATCGCTTAACCCTTTGGAAGGCAAGCTCATTATATTTTCGGCACCCTCAGGCTCGGGCAAAACCACCATCGTTAAGCACCTGCTACAAACACGCACCGACCTCGGTTTTTCTATTTCGGCTTGCACCCGCGACCGCCGTGGCCGAAACGAAGTACACGGCAAAGACTACTACTTTTTAACGCCCGACGACTTCAAGCAGCGCATAGACAACAACGAGTTTGTAGAATGGGAAGAAGTCTATGCAGGGGCTTATTATGGCACGCTTCGCTCCGAAGTAGAAAGGCTCTGGAACAGCGGCAAACACGTCATCTTTGACGTGGACGTAAAAGGAGGCCTTGAACTCAAAAAAGCCTACGGCGACCGCGCAATGGCCATTTTTGTAAAAGCCCCCAGCGAAGAAACAATCAAGCAACGCCTTGTGGCACGCGGCACCGAAACCGAAGAAAGCCTTTCTAAGCGACTCTTTAAAGTACGCTTTGAGATGTCGTTTCAAGACCAATTTGATGTTATACTCGTCAATGATGTACTGCAAGATACCCTCCAAAAAGCCGAGTACTTGGCCGATTCTTTTTTGAACAACCCATGAAAATCGGACTTTTTTTTGGCTCTTTCAACCCTATTCACGTGGGACATTTGATCATTGCCAACACCATGGCCACCAACACCGACTTGGAGCAAGTGTGGTTTGTGGTGTCGCCCCAAAATCCGTTCAAAAAAAACAAGCAATTGCTGAATGAGTTTGACCGCTACGATATGGTAGAAAAAGCCATTGCCGACAATCTCAAATTGAAGGTAACAGACATTGAATTTTCAATGCCCAAACCCAGCTACACCATCGACACACTGACGCGCCTTCAAGAAAAATTTCCGCAGCACACCTTCAAGCTCATTATTGGCGAAGATAATTTAGGCCAATTTAAAAATTGGAAAAACCACCAAGCCATCTTAGATTATTTTGGCCTTTACGTGTATCCACGCCCCCACGCCGCCGCCCACGACTTTGCCACCCACCCCGCCGTACAGTTTATTCAAGCCCCTTTATTGGACATTTCAGCCACTTTTATTCGAGAATGTCTCAAAAACAACCGTTCTATTCGGTATTTGGTGCCCGAAGCAGTGCAAAGCATGATAGCGCGCAAAAAATTCTATCTGTAAGGTAAGTACTTGGGCATAATGAGCCAAAGATGCCACCATTAAAAAAATAGTTTGACAATCTGCTTAGGAATCCGTTTATTTGCGTCGTTTTTCAACCAAACATCGCAAAAAAATGTCAGAAATTGCAGAAAAAGTAAAGAAAATTATCGTCGAGAAATTAGGCGTAGATGAGTCGGAAGTAACCCCAGAAGCGAGCTTCACCAATGACCTCGGCGCTGACTCGCTGGATACAGTAGAGTTGATTATGGAATTTGAAAAAGAATTTAGCGTGTCTATTCCCGACGACCAAGCCGAAACCATCGGTACGGTAGGTCAGGCTATCACCTTTTTGGAAAAAGCCGTAAAGTAATCAACACATTTCTTCCGCTTAGTCGGGGCTGATTAAGAGTCCATTTTATGAACTTAAAACGAGTAGTAGTAACTGGCATGGGCGCGCTCACCCCCATCGGCAATACGGTGCAAGAATATTGGCACGGGCTGTCTAACGGCGTGAGCGGTGCCGGACCAATTACCCGATTTGATGCCGAAAAGTTTAAAACCCGCTTTGCTTGCGAAGTCAAAGGGTTGGACATGAACGCTTTCATTCCTCGTCAAGAAGCTCGTAAAATGGACATCTTTACGCAGTTTGCCGTTGTCATGGTCGATGAAGCCATCAAAGATTCGGGCGTAGTGTTAGAAAAAGAAAACCTCGACCGCATCGGCACCATTTGGGGGTCGGGTATTGGGGGCCTGCGAACTTTCGAGGACGAGGTGATTAATTTTGCTGGCGGCGACGGTACGCCCCGCTTCAACCCGTTTTTTATTCCCAAAATGATTGCCGACAGCTCGGCGGGCGTGCTTTCGATTCGCTACGGTTTACGCGGGCCATCTTACGTCATCGTGTCGGCTTGTGCCTCTTCCAACAACTCCGTTATTGATGCTTTCAATTACATACGGTTGGGCAAAATGGACATGTGCGTAACGGGCGGTTCAGAGTCGGCTATTACGCAAGCAGGAGTAGGCGGCTTCAATGCCCTCCGCGCCATGTCTGAACGCAACGACGACCCCGCCACTGCTTCGCGGCCCTACGACAAAGACCGCGACGGGTTTGTGCTGGGCGAAGGCGGGGCGTGCTTGATTTTGGAAGAATACCAACACGCCTTGGCGCGCGGCGCCAAGATTTATGCCGAAATATTGGGCGGCGGAATGTCGTCTGATGCCTACCATATCACTGCCCCCCGCCCCGATGGCGACGGCGTGTATAGGTGCATGAAAGAGGCCGTAGAAGAAGCAGCAATAGCCCTGAGCGACATTGACTACATCAACACGCACGGCACTTCTACTCCCCTCGGCGACCCCCAAGAACTCAAAGCCATTGAGCGATTGTTTGGCGAACACGCCTTTAAGATGAACATCAGCTCTACCAAATCCATGACAGGACACCTTTTGGGAGGTGCGGGAGCCGTTGAAGCCGTTGCCTGTATCTTGGCACTTCAACACCAAATAGTGCCGCCAACTATCAACCATTTTACGCCCGACCCCGACGTAGATCCGCGCATGAACTTGACCTTTAACAAGGCCCAAGCCCGCGAATTGAAAGTGGTAATGAGCAATGGGTTTGGGTTTGGTGGCCACAACACGAGTGTAATCTTTCGTAAAATATAACCATACTTTGCTTGTGGAGTTTGCTTTGCCAACCACCGTGTTGAACCCAATCCTTAATTTCTTCAAGCCAGGGCGGGTCTCGCCCGAAAAGAAATTTAGGCAAGCCATTGAGCTGGTTATTGGCGAAAAAGCCGCTAACATCGGACTTTATGAGCTGGCTTTTCGCCATACTTCTGTTTCCAAAGAAACTTCCATCAAAGGTTTTAAAGAGTCAAACGAACGGTTGGAGTTTTTGGGAGATTCGGTGCTGGGAATGGTTATTGCCGAGTACCTGTTCAAAAAATTTCCTTACAAAGACGAAGGTTTTTTAACAGAAATTCGCTCGCGGATTGTAAACCGCGAAACCCTCAACCAAATTTCGCGCAAGATTGGCTTGGACAGGCTCATTGAGTACGACGGCACGCGCCGTGGAATGCCCCCCAACTCTTCGATGTACGGCGACGCGCTTGAAGCACTCGTAGGAGCGGTTTACCTCGATAAAGGGTTTCGCTTTACGCGCAAATTTATTACCAAAGAGCTACTGACGCACTACGACTTAGACGCGCTTATTCAAAACAACACCAACTACAAAAGCCGCATCATTGAGTGGGCGCAGCGCGAAGGCAAAGAAATACGTTTTGAAATATTGGAAGAAAAAGGAACACGCCACTTTCGCGAATTTATCTCACAAATAATGGTGGACGGAGCGCCTTTTGCCAAAGGAAATGGATTTTCAAAGAAAAAAGCCGAGCAGTCGGCGGCCGAAAAAGCCTTTCAACTGCTCGAACTCAAAAACTAACGCCTAACCGAAAAGCCATGCGGTTGTAAACGCGGGCTTCGTAATTTGTTAATTCACTCCACCCCAACGGATTTTGCACCCGCGCATTTTGACGTTTATAGCTAAGCGACAGAATCAGGGCCGACCCGCTCTTCATGCCTATTTTTAGGCCAATGCCTGGATTGAGCATTAGCCCGCCCTTGGTTTGGTAGTTCGTAGCGTCGGCGTGCAGCCAACGAGTCGCATAGCCCGCGTCAAATGAGGCAAATAAACCCGATTTTTTGGCTTTATTTTGTGCCAAATCGTAGCGAACTCCCGCCGCAATGGGCAACAGCAAGGCCGTATTGTACCAGTCCATTCCTACCGTTGCTCCTACCGATAATCGAGGCTTTAATTGCACGCCATTGAAGGTTTGAAAAGTGAAATTAACCCTATTTTTCACCGTTCGGTTGATTGTTCCGTTCCCATTGTTTTCGGGCATTACGCGCCCAAATAGCCCCCCAAACTCGGTCATATTGACATAATGCCGCTTGAAAGGCGCTTGCGCCTGCGCCGCCAAAGCAACGCAAAACAGGAAGATACAGCTGCTGATTTTCATATCTTTAGATTGCGGGACGTTTTACAGGAATTACACTCAACTGCCGCAATTGAGCCGGATTTGAAATATCAAATTGGTACAGTCCGTCTTTGCCAATCATCAAGAGCGACTTGTTGGCGAGCGGAATCACGTCGTAAGCGTCCATGTTGTTGAGGTGCTGCAATTGCTTGATGTCGAGGTCGTTGGCTACATTAAAAGATTTGAGGCCGTGCGTGCCTTCGCAGATATACAAATTGGGGAAATCAACGCCCAAGCCGTGGGGATTTTGCATGGGATACGTTTTGAGTAAGCGCGGGTTGGACAGATTGGTGATGTCCACGACGTCCAATTGGTCGCTGCCGCGCTGGCAATTGGTGCCTGAGCGCAGCGTAACGTAGGCGCGGGTGTCGGTTACAACTACGGGGTCGCAGGCAAAGGCGTGCTGAAAAGTAGAGAGCAGCGTAGGCTTAGACGGGTTGGCGTTGTCGTAGATAAACATGCCCGAATTGGAGCCAATAAAAAGTTTGTCTTTGTACGGGAAAATGGTTTCGATGCCCCAGCCCATGTTTATTTTGGTGCTGCGGGTTGGTTTTTCGAGGTTTTTGATGTCAAAAAGCTGCATATCGCTTTGGCTCACCGTGTAGAGATAATTGTCGTACAGCGCGAAGCGAGCCATTGAGCCTGCTTGGCCACTGGCAGGCCCAGCAGCCTTGCTATGGGCCATAGCCGAGAAGGTCGAGAACTCCCGGCCTCCACGCCAAATGCCTGCATTGCCATTGTTGTCGCAGTCGGTTTTGATGGTCTCGGTTACAATGTCCATGCGGGTGTCGCTCAACACAACCGAGTTGGCTCCGCTGCTGTACCACCAAGCCCCGTCAAACTGCCCACTTTGAAAAACATCGCCCACGCGGCCTACTTCTTTGACATTGAGCGGGTTGGCAATGTTGAGCGCTACCAAGTCCATGTAGCTGTCGGCATACAGTATGTTGCCGCGTACGGCCAAGTCGCCGTTGCCTGGAATGGCCAAAAATGCCACGTTGCGGGGCGCAGCAGGATTGGTATTGTCAATGATGTGTAGCCCTTTTTTGAGTTCGTTGATAAACAAAAAATTGCCTTTGACATAAATCTTGCCTGGATTGACCAGCTCACGGGCCATTTCAGACTGAATACCCTGCCTGATTTGGGCTATATTGAGCATAACGGGCGTGTAACGCTTGTAAGTGCGGGTTTGCTCGCAGCGGTCGGTACACGACCACTGCGAGAGAGCTGTTAAAAGGCAAAAAAGTAAAATAAAGCGTTTCATGGCCATTAATTGTTTAAGGGTTTCGAAACAATGACGCAGCCAAAAATAAAAAGGTTGGAACGGCGAAAAAAAATATTTGGCTCACCCTTTGGCCAAACGCCCCGCAAGTAGCACGCAATCAATTTGGAGAACTTAACATTCAGCAGATTTCGGGCAAAGATTTTTGGTAACAAGTGAGCCGGTTAAAAGGCTTTTTTAGAGAAAGGCCACTTTGGTGCCCAAATTATTAACTTTGCGTTTATATTCTGTTTGGGGCAAACGCAAAGACCGACACAACAACCATTAAACTGACAGGCAATTATCCGAAACTTTAAGACGACATATTAACTTAACATCGGACTTTTTTCCGACACGACAGCCCAACGCTTCGTGTTTAATTTTTTTTGCCGCCCCGCACTTTTTTAAAAATAATTTTAGCCAGCCGCACAAATGGCACATTTGGTTTTGCCCCGACACACAAAGCCGACCCTTCGGCAAAACCAAAAGAGCCACTTTTTGCCAAAGCACAACAAACATCAATAAGAATGAATAATTTAGCCTTATGATTTTAGACAACGAAAACGATAATCTTAAAGTCCACGAATGGATTTCAAAATATACACATACGGGCAAACTATCTATCGTTACTGGCTATTTTACAGTTGGGGCATTAGCTTATTTATCAAAAGCTACCAAAGACAAAATTGACGAATATAAATTCATACTTGGCGACATTGTAAACTTTGACTTTGATAAGGACAGAGCACTCGACTTGTTAAACGAAGACATTAATATTGATGCTTCTTTGAAACTTAGCAAAGTTGCACAAGAAGCGGTTGCTTTTTTAGAACTTGACAAAGTTGTTGCAAAGACACTGGAACCTAATTTTTGCCACGCAAAAGCATACTTATACAAACACAACGACAAAGATCCACTTTTTTAAACCAAAAAGAAGTATTAGACGCATTGGCAAAACACAAAGAAGAAATTCGCTTTGTGCCAAAAGCTATTGACCAAGGCGAGCCTAAATCAATTGAACACCTATCTTTTGCTTTGTCAGCGTGGTTAAAAAGTCAGGCAACCGAAGAAGAAGTGCAGGCAGATGGCACAGTAAAGCAAAAAATGGGCAAAGCTCCTCTGGATATGTTGAACAAACTAAAATCGGGAAGTAAATCTACCATTCAAAAACTAAAAGAAGAAGGTTCTGCTTCGCAGAAATTCAATAAAGACAATTTCGATTTAATCACTTGGTTTATTGTTAGTTAATTATGGAGCTACAGCACAATTTATTTGAAACTATCAAAGCCATTATTCTCCAATCAAGAGAGAGGGTTTATCGCATGGCTAATAGTGCTTTGCTAGAATCCTATTGGGCTATTGGCCAAATAATAGTAGAAGATGAGCAAAATGGAAACGCAAAAGCCGAATATGGCAAAGCCACTTTAAAAAACCTATCGCTGCAACTAACTATGGAGTTTGGAAAAGGGTTTGATTATACAAACCTTACCAATATGCGAAAATTTTATCAGGCTTTTCCAATTCTTGACACATTGCGTCAAGAATTGAGTTGGAGTCATTATAGGCTACTTTCAAGACTAGATACAGAACAAAAAAAGAATTTTTATTTAAACGAAGCCATACAAAGTAACCTCAATAGTAGGCAATTGCAAAGAGAAATTAATAGTTTGGCTTTTGAAAGATTAGTAAAACATTTACCCTATAATAAAGAAAATTTATCTATTGAAAACCTAATAAAAGACCCAAATATTTTCTACTTTTTATTAATCCCAAAATGTATAACCCAATGAATTTTTTTCGTGATAAATTCTTGACAATTGGAATCTTTGATAAAACACTTGTAATTTCGCTTTCGAGCCTTTGGTTCATGGGA